>Ga0316187_10004086_pt1 | contig 12640 bp, 11 predicted proteins | sample CroRivburrow1_MG_FD_204927 | JGI IMG/M metagenome (GOLD analysis project Ga0316187, IMG submission 204927) | Coastal sediment microbial communities from Maine, United States - Cross River worm burrow 1 | ecosystem: Environmental > Aquatic > Marine > Coastal > Sediment | place: USA: Maine...
GCCGGGTTTCCACTTCGCTGTTCAATCGACAGACACGCTGCAGGCCCCGATTGTCGAGGGCGGCATTGAGGCAGCCCTGTCGCTTGATCTGCAGTCGCCGCGCCGCGCTTACCCGCTGGCGAACCATGGCGCTGGTTTCGGTCCGATTCCTCTTCGCTGTCAGCAGTTGATGCTGCTCGAGTCGTCCCAGTTCGATTTGAATGTCGATGCGATCCAGCAGCGGAGCGGATAGCTTATGACGATAACGGTTCAATTGCTCCGCCGAGCAATCGCAGCTGGCGATGGAATCGCAGCCGCCAGGACAGGGATTCATGGCCGTGATCAGCTGGAAGCGCGCAGGGAACTCGGCCTTGCCGGAAGCGCGCGATATGTGAATGTGCCCGTTTTCGAGCGGTTCGCGCAATACTTCGATCGAGCGTCGGTCGAATTCGGTGAGTTCGTCCAGAAACAGGACGCCATTGTGTGCCAGTGATATCTCTCCCGGTTTCGGGTAGCGTCCCCCACCCACCAGTGCGATCGCCGACACGGTATGATGTGGTGACTGGAACGGGCGTTGTAACCAGTTCTGCGGGTTCACCGATTGCCCGCATATCGAGCGCAGGCTGGCACTCTCCATGGCCTCGTCCTCGCTCATCGGTGGCAATATCGAGATCAGTCTTTGCGCCAGCATGCTCTTGCCCGTGCCGGGCGGCCCCATCATCAACATGTGATGCCCGCCCGTTGCGGCTATTTCGAGTGCGCGCCTGGCCTGTTGCTGGCCATAGACGTCCGCCAGGTCCCGGTCGGCAAACTCGGGTTTGACCGGGGGTGCCGGTAGCGGCGTTGGCAATGCCTCTCCGCCATTCAGGCTGTTGCAAACTTCAGCCAGCGAACTGGCTAATCTGATCGGTAACTCGCGCAGCAAACTCGCTTCGGCGGCGTTTTGTCGGGGAATAATCACGGCCTGGCCCGCCTGCTGGCAGGCGACCAGCGATGGCAGCAGGCCATCGACCTTGCCGCAGGCTCCGCTGAGTGCCAGTTCGCCAAAACAGGCGATGCCATCAAGCCCGGTCACTTTGATCTGTGCGGAGGCCGCGAGGATGGCAAGCGCGATCGGTAAATCGAAACGGCCCCCCACCTTGGGCAGATCGGCAGGCGCCAGGTTGACGGTAATGCGGCGTGCGGGAAATTCGAAGCCCGAGTTGAGCACCGCAGAGCGAACTCGATCGCGTGCCTCGCGCACCGCCGTTTCTGGGAGTCCGACCACGGTAAAGGCCGGCAAGCCGTTGGATATGTGCACCTCGACACGAACTTCAAAGGCGTCGATGCCGAGCTGGGCGCGGGTGATGAGTTGGGTCAGTGACATGGCAGGTTCCTTCCTGTTGTGTTTTTCGAGCGGACGCATCCGGCGTCTGGGTGCGAGTGTAACATGAAACCAGCTGGAATCCGCCCGCAAGCGAACCGGGATCCCGCAACTCGTAACGCCGTTTGACTGACGCAGATCAAGCCTTTAGCGGATCAGATGCTATGTCTATTCCTGCGGGAGTATTAGTATGTGAGGTCTGGTCAATATGTGTCGTTGATCGGAATGGCGCCTCGAAGAGTAGCTCGATGGTTATTGTTAGCGCGACGGGTCTACCTCGGGCGCGCTTGATTCACAAAGGAGAAGCTTATGAAACCGAACATGGGAACACTTGATCGTAGTATTCGCGCCGTCGCTGGCATCGTGCTGATCGCGCTCTGGCCGCTTGGCCTGTTACAGGGCACGCCTGGCATAGTCGCAGTTGTTGTCGGCATCGTGTTGCTGGTAACTGTATTGTTGCGTTGGTGTCCTCCTTACGACTTACTCGGAATCAACACCGGTGCCCGCAAAGACTAGGCCTCCGCGAGTGTATTGCCTGGGGTAGATCTCACAGTTCACCCCAGCGATTTTTCCAGTTCCTTCAAGCGCGACTCGATCACTTCGAGCTTCTCCCGCGTGCGCGCCAGCACCCGGGCCTGGATATCGAACTCTTCGCGACTCACCATTTCATAGTGAGCCAGTTGCTGCTGTAACAGGGTTTTCAGGCGCGCATCAAAATCTTCTTTGACCTGCTGCAGGCCCGGCGGCAGTAGTGCGTTGATCTGCTCGGAAAGCCGGTTGATGGTTTGATTGTCGATCATATAATCCCCAATTTAGTGCATAGGCGTCGAATTGCGCACCTAAATAGTGCAAAAAAGGCCTGTAACAGGCCCATAGTAACGAGAATTTGCCAGATTGCCCAGAGTCGCGAAAATCGGGACCAGTTTTTTAATCCGGAGACGTTCATGAAAATCATTACAGCGATTATCAAGCCGTTCAAGCTTGATGACGTACGCCAGGCGCTCGGCGAAATCGGGGTCCAGGGCTTGACCGTATCAGAGGTCAAGGGTTTCGGTCGGCAGAAAGGGCACACCGAGCTTTACCGGGGTGCCGAATACGTGGTCGACTTTCTGCCAAAGGTCAAACTGGAAATCGCGATTGACGATGACCTGGTTGACCAGGCGATAGAAGCCATCAGCACCAGCGCCAACACTGGCAAGATCGGTGACGGCAAAATATTCATTACCGAGCTCGAACAGGTTGTCCGTATCCGTACGGGCGAATCTGGTCCGGCAGCGCTTTAGGAGGCCCCATGGAAAACCAGATTTTTCAATTGCAGTACGCACTCGACACGTTTTACTTTCTCGTTTGTGGAGCGCTCGTTATGTGGATGGCGGCGGGTTTCGCGATGCTCGAAGCGGGGTTGGTGCGTTCCAAGAACACCACTGAAATCCTGACCAAAAACATCTCGCTGTACGCAGTTGCCTGCACCATGTACATGGTTTGCGGCTACTCGATCATGTACGGCGGCGTTGATTTTAGCCTGTTCCTTTCAGGTATCGTTGGTGATGGCGTTGCCGGTGCGGAAGAACCCGCTACCTATGCGCCTTCAGCGGATTTTTACTTTCAGGTTGTATTTGTCGCCACAGCGATGTCGATTGTCTCAGGTGCCGTCGCCGAACGTATGAAGCTGTGGGCATTCCTTGCATTCGCCATCGCCATGACTGGCCTGATCTACCCGATGGAAGGTCGCTGGACCTGGGGTGGGGAACCGGTGTTCGGCATGTATACGCTTGGTGATCTGGGGTTCTCGGATTTTGCCGGCTCGGGTATTGTGCACATGGCCGGTGCGGCCGCCGCGCTCGCTGGCGTCCTGTTACTGGGAGCGCGCAAAGGCAAATATGGCAAGCAGGGGCAGATCAACGCGATTCCCGGTGCGAATCTGCCGTTGGCTACGCTGGGTACTTTCATTCTGTGGCTGGGCTGGTTCGGTTTCAATGGTGGTTCGGTGCTGGCCACCTCGTCCGTTGAATCGGCAAATGCGGTCGCCGTGGTTTTCATGAATACCAATGCGGCGGCGGCTGGCGGTCTCATCGCAGCCCTGATTCTGGCGCGCGTCATGTTCGGCAAGGCTGACCTGACCATGGCGCTGAACGGCGCCCTCGCCGGACTCGTCGCGATCACGGCAGAACCGTCGACGCCGACACCAGCCCTGGCCACGTTGTTCGGCGCCTTTGGCGGGGTCCTGGTCGTATTCAGCATTGTGGCACTGGACAAGATGAAGATTGACGACCCCGTGGGTGCGATCTCGGTCCACGGTGTTGTCGGACTGCTGGGTCTGTTGCTGGTGCCGCTGACCAATGAGAATTCCAGTTTTAGCGGTCAGATCATCGGTGCACTGACCATCTTTGTGTGGGTATTTTTCGCCAGTTTCGTGGTCTGGTTTGTACTCAAGCAAATCATGGGACTGCGCGTCAGCGAAGAAGAGGAATACGAAGGCGTGGATCTTTCGGAATGTGGGATGGAAGCCTATCCCGAGTTCGCCAAGTTATCTAGCTAGGAAGGCTGTCAGCGGGGCCGGGCTTCAAGCCCGGCCCTTTTTTGTGTGTTAACATGCCATTAATTCAAAATCCGATCGTTTAAAATGTTGTGTCATATCTACCGCAGTAATCGTAAATTTGATACCTATCTATACCTGGTCGACAAGGACGATTTCTCCGTGATTCCGCCCGATCTGTTGCGTATTTTCGGCCCGCCCGAATTCAGTTTCAGCTTTGATTTGACCGCGGAACGCGACCTCGCCCGGGAAGACACCAGTGAAGTGCTGGAAAATCTCGATACCCAGGGTTACCACCTGCAGCTGCGCGACGACCTGCTGGTGGAGCAGATGCTTGCACTGAAAGGGTTGAACTGAACACGGCAGATTCCTGCAGACGGTCTGACCCTGCCGCCGCATTGCAGCAGGGCCAGGATCTCGGCAAGACCGGTCCATTCGCGCTAGCCCGCATATCTCACCGAATTCCTGCTCAGTACCTGCTCCGGTACGCCGAATCCTAGCCTCGCCTGAAAGGGCCGGCTTTTGGTAATCTACCCTCGCTAACACTAAGGTCAATCTTGACGTCATCCCCACGCAAGCGGCCCTGCCTTGACCAGAATGACGTGATAGCTGGAAGTAGCCCGCATATCTCACGATTGCCGAATGCGGTTGCCGTAAATCGGTGGGGGATGGTATCGGAGTTAAAGTCGATCGCGCAGTGCGTAGTAGCTCATGCCGAGTACCAGGCCGGGCCAGCGCAGCAGGTCACCGCCAGGAAACTCACGCGTCGGGATGCTGCCAAACAGGTCGAAGCCTGCGGCTTCTCCGCCAATCGCATCGGCAATCAGCTTGCCTGCGAGCGTCGCCATGGCGACACCCTGACCAGAATAGCCCTGGGCGAAATAGGTGTTGTGCTGGCCCAGTCGGCCGAAGTGCGGCATGCGATTCAGGGTGACGGCAAGCGTGCCGCCCCAGGCATAGTCGATGCGCGTATCGGCAAGCTGCGGGTAGACTTGCAGCATCGGTTTGCGCACGAAGCCGGCGATATCGACAGGGAAATTCTGGCGATAATTTTCCCCGCCGCCGAATAACATGCGCTTGTCCGCAGAAAGCCGATAATAGTTGACCACGAAGCGCGAATCGGAAATGGCGACGTCGCGCGGGTTGATCGTCTCGAGCTGGCGTTCCGATAGCGGTTCGGTGGCGACGATAAAATTATTGATCGGCATGATCTTGCCGGAGACGCGCTGTTCGAGTTTACCGAGGTAGCCGTTACAGGCGAGCACGATGTTGTCGGCCTCGACCACGCCGCGATTGGTCATGACGCGATTAGGGCTGCCCTCGTGGTAGCCTTCGACCACGGTCGACTCATACAGCTGCGCACCCGCGGCGAGTGCCGCATCCGCGAGGCCGAGCGCGTAGTTGAGCGGGTGCAGGTGGGCGGCACCCATGTCGAGACTGCCGCCGTAATAGCGATCGCTGCCGACCAGTTCGGCCATGGCATCGCGTTCGAGATATTCAATCTGATCGTAATCGTATGTGCGTTGCAGGAAGTCTACGTATTTCCGGCTGTCCCCGGCATAACCGGGCTTGTGATCCGCATGCGCGATACCCGGTTTCAAGTCGCATTCGATGTGATGTTTGGCGATAAGCGTTTTGGCCAGATCCTTGGCTGCTTCGGCCAGGTCCCAGAGTTCACGCGCCGCGTCGGCACCGACCAGCTTGCTGAGCTCAAGCTGATCCTTGCGTTGACCGCTACAAAGTTGTCCGCCGTTGCGGCCGGATGCTCCCCAGCCGGGTTTGCGCGCTTCCAGCAGCACCACGTCGTAACCGCGCTCGGCGAGATGCAGCGCCGACGACAGCCCGGTATAGCCACCGCCGATGATGCAGACATCGGCACGGCGCGAGCCATCCAGCGGGGTGAGTTCGACCTGCCGATTGCAACTCGCGTGGTAGTAGGAGCTCGGGTAGTCGTCGCTGTCGCTTTTATCCTGAACCAGTTTGAAGGTCATTGGGTATCTGTCAGGCGATCGCTTGCTGTGTCAGGTCAAGGCAGCGCCAGGCGCGTTCGATGAATACGTCGATGTCGGCCTGGCCGATGACCAGCGGCGGCGAAATTATCATGGCGTCACCAACGGCGCGCATCACCAGGTTGTTCTCGAAGCAGAATTCACGGCAGATGATACCGACGCCTTTGTCCTTGTCGAATTTGACGTAGTTGTCCTTGTCCGCGACCAGTTCCAGCGCGCCAAACATGCCGACTCCGCGCACTTCGCCGACCAGCGGATGGTCACCCAGCTCACGTAAACGCTTCTGCAAATAGGGTGCCGTCTTGTCATGCACGGTTTGAACGATGTTCTCGCTTATCATCAGGCGCAGGTTGGCAATCGCGACCGCGGCGCAGACCGGATGTCCAGAATAGGTATACCCATGGTTGAATTCACCACCCTGCTTGATCAGGACGTCCATGATGTGATCTGCCACCATAACGCCACCGATCGGCAGGTAACCCGACGACAGGCCCTTGGCGATCGGCATCAGGTCGGGTTTTAAATCGTAGTAATTGGAACCGAACCATTCGCCGGTGCGGCCAAAGCCACAGATCACTTCGTCGGCGACCAGCAGGATGCCGTAATGTTCACAGATTTTCTTCACTTCCGGCCAGTAGCTATCGGGAGGCACGATGACGCCACCGGCACCCTGGATCGGTTCGGCGATGAAGGCGGCGACTTTATCGACGCCGAGCTCTTCGATCTTGTCGGCAATTGACTGTGCTGCCTGGCGACCGAATTCTTCACGGTCGAGGTCGTGGCCGAGCTCGCAGCGTTTGGCGAACCAGTTGGGTTGGTCGACGTGCACGATATCCGGAATGATACCGCCCTGGGCATGCATTTCATCCATACCGCCAAGGCTTGAAGCGGCGATGGTGCTACCGTGATAAGCGTTCTTGCGGCTGATTACGACGCGTTTCTCGGGCTTTCCCATTACGTCCCAGTAACGCCACACCAGGCGTAACACGGTATCGTTGGCCTCGGATCCGGAGCTGGTAAAAAATGCATGGTGCATGTGCGCCGGGGTGACTTCAGCCAGCAGCGCCGACAACTCGGCCGCCGGTGGCGTCGAGGTCTTGAAGAAGGCATTGTAGTAAGGCAATTGACTGATTTGTCTGGAAGCGGCATCGATCAGGCTTTGCTGTCCGTAGCCCATGTTGACGCACCACAGCCCGGCCATCATGTCGAGTAATTCGTTGCCATCCGAGTCGGTCAGGTAGACGCCCTGCGCGGATTCGATGATACGCGGTGGTTTTTGCAGTAGATCGTTGGGGTCGGTGAACGGATGGAGATGGTGACCATCCATACCCTGCCATTTTTCGGTGTTGCTTGAATTTGCTGCGCTTGCTGTATTCATGATGTTCGCTAGACCTTTAACAGTAAATGCTCCCGTTCCCAGGGGCTGATGACATTCAGAAAATTATCGAATTCAACTTCCTTCACGGCGACGTATACCTCGACGAAGGAATCACCCAGGATTTCGCGAATCTCCCGGCAGTCGGCCAGGCGTTGCAGCGAATCGTACCAGTGCCGTGACAGCTGGATAGGTTGGTCATATGCACTGCCCTGCAGTGCCGGGGTCGGCTTCAGCCCCTGTTTCATACCGATATAACCACAGGCCAGCGAAGTTGCAATTGCGAGATATGGATTGACGTCTGCCGAGGCGATACGATTTTCGATGCGCATCGATTTCGGGTTGCGTTCGGGAATGCGAAAACCGGTGGTGCGGTTGTCGAAATCCCAATGGAAATTGATCGGTGCCGACATTTCCTTGACGATGCGTCGATAGGAATTTACGTAGGGCGACATCAACGCCATGGCTTCTGGCAGGAAGCGTTGCAGTCCGGCGATATGGCTCAACAGGAGCTCGTTGGGCATGCCATCGGGCGTTGAGAAGATATTCTCACCGCTGGTGATGTCTTCGACACTTTGATGGATGTGCATCGCGCTGCCGGGTTGCCCTTCCATCGGCTTGGCCATGAAGGTAGCGTAAAGATCGTGGCGCAACGCGGCTTCGCGCACAGTGCGCTTGAACAGAAATGCCTGGTCGGCGAGGTCCAGGGGATCGCCGTGTAACAGGTTGATTTCCATTTGCCCCATGCCCTCTTCGTGGATCAGGGTATCGATCTCGAGATCCTGGCCTTCACAGAAATCATACATATCGTCGAACATCGGTTCGAAGTCGTTGACCGCGTCGATGTTGAATGATTGTCCGGCACGCTCCACGCGGCCGGTGCGCCCGATCGGCGGCAGCAGTGCGTTTTTTGGGTCGAGATTTGGTTGTAGCAGGTAAAACTCGAGCTCCGGTGCGACCACCGGTTTCCAGCCCTCGGCGGCGTAAAATTCAAGTACGCGACGCAATACCTGGCGTGGCGCAAAGGCGATCGGCTTGTCATCCATGTCATAACAGTCATGGATGACCTGGGCCGAGGGTTCACGCGCCCAGGGAAGCAGGCGAATGGTGCTGGGATCGGGTTTGAGGACCATGTCGATGTCGAGTGGGTTGAGTTTCTCCCAGATATGCGGGTAATCGCCGGTCACCGACTGCATGAAAACCGATTGCGGCATGCGCAGTGCGGTGGCCCCGACAAATTTTGACGCCGGCATTATCTTGCCGCGCGCGGCACCGGCGAGGTCGGGAATTATGCATTCCACTTCGGTGATCTGATTTTTTTCGATCCAGTCTTTCATAACAAGCATCCGTTGATGTTCATGGGACAGCGTGTGTCCCGGTTTGGCCGACTAAAAAATAACGGGGTCGCTTCAGAAGCTAGTCGCGCAATTGTGATCACAAGAAAATGTAAAGTCAATTTGAAGTTGATCTGGCCTTGCGCAATAACGGCGGATCCTGCCGCGAGCACTGGTTGGGGATGCCAACACCGGGGTCGAGCTGCGCAGGTCAGACCTCTTCGCTGGTCATTTTCAGCTCGAGTTCGCGCTGTCTCTGCTGACGGAACATGATCCAGGCCGCGATCAGTACACCGATAGCGACTACCAGGATGATGATGGTTGCGAGCGCGTTGATATCCGGGCGCAGACCGAGCCTGACTCGTGAGTAAATCAATATCGGCAGGGTAACCGCGCCCGGACCGGTGACGAAGCTGGCGATGACCAGGTCGTCTAGCGACAGCGTGAAGGCCAGCAACCAGCCGGCCACCATACCCGGGGCGAGCAATGGCAGGGTGATATCGATGAGCACGCGTAACGGTTTTGCGCCGAGGTCTTGCGCGGCTTCTTCGAGATCCTGCGCCATACCGGACAGCCGCGACTGGATGATGACGGCGACGTAGGCCATAGAAAAGGTGATGTGGGCGATGGTGATCGTGGTGAAGCCGCGTTGATCGGGCCAGCCGATGAACTCCTTCAGGGTAATGAACAGCAGCAGCAGCGACAGGCCGGTAATAACCTCCGGCATCACCAGCGGCGCGGAAATCATGCCATTGAACAGGGTGCGCCCCTTGAAACGGCCGAAGCGCACCAGGGCGAGGCCCGCCAGGGTGCCGAGCACGGTCGCGAAGCAGGCGTTGACCGTGGCGATCTTGAAACTCAGGGTCAAGGCTTCCCAAATCTCTTCACTCTCGAATAAAACGCCGTACCACTTGGTCGAAAATCCACCCCATACCGGTACGATTCTCGATTCGTTAAAGGAATAAATGATCAGCATCAGCATCGGGATATACAGAAACGCTATCCCGAAACAGGTTGTGGTAATAAGAAAATACGAGCGCTTGCCGTTACTCATGTTGCCCCATCCGCCTTTGACTGGAAATGTTGATAAAGCATCATGGGCACGACCAGCACCACCAGCAGGGCGATGGCGACCGCCGAGGCAACCGGCCAGTCGACGTTGGCATTGAATTCGTTGTACAGAATGCGCCCGATCATGAGCACGTTACCGCCGCCGAGCAGATCCGGAATGACGTATTCACCCGTCGCCGGAATGAACACCAGCAGCGAGCCCGCAATAATTCCCGGCAGAGTCATCGGCAGGGTAATGGTGAGAAACGTGGTCATCGGCCTGGCGCCGAGGTCGGCGGCTGCTTCGAGCAGGGTCCAGTCGAGTTTTTCCATGTTCGCGTACAGCGGCAGAATCATGAAGGGCACGTAGGTGTAGACGATGCCGACATAGACGGCGAACGTGGTGTAGAGCATCTGTATCGGCTGATCGATGATGCCCAGCGCGATCAACAGGTTATTGATGGTTCCCTGGTCAGCGAGCAAACCCATCCAGGCGTATACCCGCAGCAGGAATGACGTCCAGAAAGGCAGAATGACGAGCATCAGCAGGATGTGTTTGGCGGTGTGACTGGAACGCACGATGGCGTAGGCCATCGGGTAACCGAGCAGCAGGCAGAGGATGGTCGAAAACCCCGCTATCATGACCGAGTTCAGGTAAGTTTTGGCGTATAGCGGGTCATCCCACAGGTAGGCGAAATTATCGAACACCAGCCTGATTTGCATCGCGCCGTCCTCGGCCCAGGCGATCATGGGTGTAAACGGCGGGCTCTGGATGACGGCTTCGGATACGCTTATCTTGGTGACGATAAAGAACGGCGCGAGGAAAAAGATCAGCAGCCACAGGAAGGGCACCAGGATGATCAGCCGCTTCCAGTTGGTTTGCAGTGATCGGAGGATTCGCTGACCCAGCCCGGATTGAACGACCTCGGTGGTTTCGGCGACGTCGTTCATCGGGTCAGCACGACCGAACTGGACGCTTCCCAGCTGAGGTGTACTTCTTCGTCCCAGTCGATCGGCGGATTGCCGTCCTTGGGGCGACTCTGGTTGGGCGAAGTAATTTCGATCAGTGTGTCACCCGCTTTCACGCGGTAGGTCGAGTGCCCGCCGAGGTAACCGATACCGTGCACCATACCTTTCAGGGTGTTGTTCGAGCCACTCGCCGTGGATTCCTTGGTAACGGTGATTTTCTCCGGGCGCAGGGCGACCCAGACCTTGCTGCCTTCCTGGATCGACAGGCCGTGATCGATATAAAACAGGCATTCGGGCTGCTTGCTTTGCACGATGACGTGATCGGGGCCATTTTCGATGATGCGGCCTTCGAACATATTGGCATTGCCGATAAAGTTGGCGACCAGCCGCGATTCGGGAAATTCGTAGATTTCGGTCGGCGTGCCGATTTGCATAAAGCGGCCATTGTCCATGATCGCAATGCGCGTCGACAGCGTCATCGCTTCCTCCTGGTCGTGGGTAACCACGACGAAGGTAACGCCGAGCTGATCCTGCAGGTTCATCAGTTCGAATTGCGCCTGTTCGCGCAGGCGCTTGTCGAGCGCGCCGAGGGGTTCGTCGAGCAACAGGACCTTGGGCTGTTTGACCAGTGCGCGTGCCAGCGCAACGCGCTGCTTCTGACCGCCGGAGAGCTGGTGCGGTTTACGCTTGCGAAAGCGCGTGAGTTCGACCATTTCCAGCACCTCCTCGACCTTCTGCGCGATGTCGCTGGCGCCAAGGTTGTCACGCTTCAGGCCGTAGGCAACGTTACTCTCCACGGTCATGTGTGGAAACAGCGCGTAGGATTGAAACATCATGTTGACCGGACGCTCGTAAGGTGGCACGCCGTTCATGTTGACGCCGTCGATGAAGATGTTTCCGGTGGACGGATTTTCGAAGCCGGCGAGCATGCGCAACAGTGTCGTCTTGCCGCAACCGGAACCGCCGAGCAGCGAGAACAGCTCACCCTTGTAGATTTCAAGATCGACGCTGTCGACCGCGGTGAAGTCGCCAAAAAACTTGCTGACGCTTTGTACCTTGATGAAAGGCTCGGCGTCAGGGTCCATCCAGGGCCTGTCCTGATAATTGATCGCTTCGGACATCTGCTCTCCCCTATATTTTTTTGTCGCCGGGGTGAAAGATTCACCCCGGCGCTGTAACGGCTAGTTGTTGGCTTTGAAATTGGTCCAGGTGCGCGTGCGTATACGCTCTTTCTTGGGAGGCAGGGGCTTCATCGTGTACATGGTTGCGACCTGCGCTGCTGTCGGGAAAGCCGCCGAGCTGCTGGTCACCGCCTCGTCGATCATCGGAACGGCATCCTTGTTAGCGGTAGCGTACCAGGTGTAGTTGCTGTCATTAGCGCCAACTTCGGGGCGCATCATGTAGTTCAGGAACAGGTGCGCGTTCTCGATATTCTTGGCGTCTGCCGGGATCACCCAGCCATCGACCCAGAGTTGCGAATGCTTGGGTAAAAAGAATTCGAGCGTTACGCCGGTATTCGCTTCCTCTGCGCCGGACATCGCCAGCAGCCCGTCGGGGCCCCAGGTGACCGCAACGCAAAATTCTTTTTGCGGCATGCGCTGGTAGGCGTAGTTGTCAAAAGTTTTGATATACGGGCGCACCGCCTTCAATACATCCTCGGCCTTCTTGTAGTCGTCCGCATTGGTCGAAGACGGATCGAGACCCATGTAAGACAACACCATCGGGATCACGTCGGTCGGGGAGTCAAGAAAGGCAACACCGCACTTGGCCAGCTCTTTCATGTGCTCGGGCTTGAAGATCAGGTCCTCCGAACCGATCGGTGCGTTCGGATAGGTCTCCAGCACCAGCTCGCGATTGAAGGTGACGCCGTGGGTGCCCCACATGTAGGGCACGATGTAATTGTGGCCCGGATCCCAGTTTTTGCCGATCTGGGCCATGACGTCGGGGCTCATGTGTTTGAAATTCGACAACTTGGTCTTGTCGATTTTGCGCAGTATGCCACCGTTTAACAGGCGCGCCACCGCT
>Ga0316187_10004088_pt1 | contig 12638 bp, 8 predicted proteins | sample CroRivburrow1_MG_FD_204927 | JGI IMG/M metagenome (GOLD analysis project Ga0316187, IMG submission 204927) | Coastal sediment microbial communities from Maine, United States - Cross River worm burrow 1 | ecosystem: Environmental > Aquatic > Marine > Coastal > Sediment | place: USA: Maine...
GGTCAGCACCAGCGCCGCGGCGAGGCCGATGGGCACCGACATGCAGACCACGCCGAAGCCGATCAGCAGGCTCTTCTGCAGGCCGGCCATGAGCTTTTCGTCGGCGGCCAGCACCTCGAACCACTCGAAGGTGAAGCACTCCCAGGGCGACACCTGCGGGTAGGTGGCACTGTTGAAGGCCGAGATGCTCATGAGAATCAGCGGCCCGAACAGATAGGCGAAGAAGATCAGCAGAAATACGCCCCAAGCGAAGCGACCGGCGTTGCCCTGCATCATCGCGCGATCTCCCCGAGGCGGACCTTGAAGACCTTCATCATCAACAGCACGAAGACGATGCAGGCGCCGAGCAGAATCACCGCGTAGGCCGAGCCGCGCGGCCAGTTACCGCCGGTGTTGAACCACTGGTAGATGATCTGCGTGAACCACAGGCTGCTCGGCCCGCCGAGGATCTGCGGCGCCGCCAGCGCCCCGGCGGAGAGCATGAACACCATGGTGCAGCCGGAGGTGATGCCCGGCTTGGCGTAGGGAATGATCACCCGCCAGTGAATGCGCCACCAGCTGGCGCCCATGTCGCGCGCCGCCTCGATCTGGTTGCGATCCAGGCTCTCCACCGCGTTGTACAGCGGGAACACCATCAGCAGGATGTAGGCGTAGCCGAGACCGGCGTACATGGCGATGTCTTCGCGGATGAAGTCGATGGGCTGATCCGTGAGCCCGGCCCAGAGCATGAAGTTGTTGATCACCCCGGTGCTGCCGAAGAGGATGCGGAAGGCGAAGGCGCGCAGGATCTCGTTGACCCAGAAGGGCACGATCAGCGACAGCACCATCAGTCGACCGAAGCCGCCGCGCGCCTCGTGTGCGAGGTAGTAGGCGATGGGGTAGCACATCGCCAGATCGAACAGGGTGACGAACACCGCCGCGGCGATGGTGCGCAGGAACACCGTCACGTCGACGACGTTGAAGGCGTCCGGATTGTTGACGCTGCCGAAGATCATGTAGCGGTAGTTCTCCACCGTATACACATCCATCGGCCCGCCGATCTCCGCCGGCGGCAAGTTGTAACGGAACGAGAAATCCAGCATGAACAGCTGCGGCAGGATGATCAGCAGCAGGATCCAGATGCCCACCGCGCCCAGCAGGAACAGCGACAGCACCAGCCCGTTCTTGTTGAAAAATGCTTGTATGCCCTTCATCGCGCGATCCTCATTTGCGGCCGCCTATTCGGCGGCCATGGGCCCGTGCGGCAGGGCCACCGCCATATCGGCGCGAAAGCCCACGCTCAGCGAATCGCCGGCGGCGTGGCCGAGCGACTGGCGCTCATTGATCACCGACATGCGGATCGGCGCACCGCCGTAACCGGACAGGGTCACGTGCCAGAGGCTGCCCTCGAACTCCTCCTTCATGACGTGACCCTCGACCGTGTTGTCCCACTGCGCGGCATCGCCGTCGACGATCTTCAGCGCCTCCGGGCGGACGAAGACGATCGACTTGTCGCCGGCGCGCAGCGGTTCGGCACCGCTGTGCAGGCGGGCGCGCAGGCGGCCGCTGCCGGTGTCGACCACCGCGTAGTCGCCGTCGACCGCTTCGACGCGGCCCTCGAAGGGATTGTTCTCACCGACGAAGGAGGCGGCGAAGGCGGTGGCCGGGTTGTTGTACAGGGTGTTGCCGTCGCCGACCTGCTCGATCACCCCATCGCTCATCACCGCCACGTGATCGGACATGGTCAGCGCCTCGCCCTGGTCGTGGGTGATGTAGATGAAAGTGATGCCCACCTGCTGCTGGATGGCGCGCAACTCGGAGCGCATGTGCTGGCGCAGCTTTAGATCGAGCGCGGAAAGTGGCTCGTCGAGCAGCAGCACCTTGGGCTCGGCGCACAGGGCGCGGGCGATGGCAACGCGCTGGCGCTGGCCGCCGGACAGCTCGGAGCACATCTTGTCGCCCTGCCCCGGAAGGGCGATCAGCTCCAGCAACTCGTCGGCGCGCTTGCGCCGCTCAGCCTTTCCGGCGCCACGCACCTCCAGGGCGAAGGTGATGTTCTCCCACACCGTCATCAGCGGGAACAGCGCGAGGTTCTGGAAAATCAGCGCCGTGGGGCGCTTGTTGGGACCGATGCCGCCCATGTCCTGGCCGCCGATGCTCACGGTGCCCTCAGAGGGCTCGAGAAAGCCCGAGACGCAGCGCAGCAGGGTGGTCTTGCCGCAGCCCGATGGGCCGAGAAAGCTGAAGAACTCACCGCCCTTGATGTTGACGTTGATGTCGCGGGCGGCGACGAAGGGGCCAAACTTGACCCAGACATTCTGCAATTCGACGTTGGCACTCATGGCTCGGGGTGACTCGCTTTCGGCTGGCAGACGGCGGCCCCCCAACTGAGGGGCACTAGCGTCCGGATCCGGGTACCGCGCCGGCCCGGGGCCCGCTATAGCGGGTGAGCCGGCGCGGATTGTCGCCTTTCGGGATAATCCCGATTAGGCGTTGACGAAGCGGTTGCGGAACTCCGTGCGCACGTCCGCGTACCACTGCGGCTCTTTCGGCCAGGGCCACAGGTTGGAGAGTGAATCACCCGGATAGGCCTCGGCGAAGTTCTTCTTGTACTGCGCCCCGGCGAACTTGTCGGCACCGAGCACGGCGGAGTTGTAGCCGTGATCGTCGATGGCCTTGCCGGCCGGTTCGGCGCGGAAAGCAAACTCCAAGAAGGCGTAGACCTGATCGGTGTTCTTCGAACCGATGGGCATGGACATGCCGTCCACCCAAGCCAGCGCACCCTCCATCGGCGCCTGATAGGTGACCGGATCACCAGCGCCCTTCATCGCCAGCGGCGGGCCATCCCAAGTCTGACCGACGATCACGCCGTCGTTGAGGAAGCCGTTCTTCTGGCTGTCCGCATCGTTCCAGAACAGCTTGATGTTGCTCTTGCGCGAGATGCAGAAGTCAGTGACCTTGCTCCATACCTTGCGCATGGTCTGCTCGTCGCCATAGGCACCCTTCATCGCTCCCGGCTCCAGCTCGCCGATACGCTCCAGGTAGAGACCGGCGCCGAGCATGCCCGAGTGCGGGCGGATCATGGTCTTGCCGGCGTTGGCCGAATTCCAGATCGCGCCGTAGGTGGGTGTGCCATCCGGCGGGGTGTAGAGGTCGGTGCGCCAAGCCACCGCTTCGGTGCCCCAGATGTGCGGCAGCCAGTGCGAACCCTTGCCGCCGAAGTTCCACTCCTCGTCGCCAACGCGCAGCATCGCCGGGTTGACGTCGCCGATGTTGGGGATACGGCTCTTATCGAAGGGCTGCAGCAGACCCAGCGGCTCCCACTGCAGGGAGCGCATGTTGGTCGGGCTGCAGATGTCGAAACCGCGGCCCTTGGTGGCTTTCATCTTGTTGATGATTTCCTCGTTGGAGCCGATGCCGGTGTAGTTCACCTTGATGCCGGTCTCCTTTTCGAAGGCTTCGATCCAGCCCGGCGGAAGGTAATCCGACCACATCAGAATGTTGATCTCGCCGGACGAGGACAGCGCCTCGCGGCTGACCACCCAAGGACCAGCAACGGCTACGCTCGCCGCGGCGGCACCCTTGAGTACCTTGCGGCGTTGGGGATTAAATCGGGAAACGGACTTTGAACACATCGCGTCTTTCCTCCAGTGGTGTGTGCGCACCCGCGCTGTTGTTGTAGCGTTTACGGATGTAGGCGCCGCGCCGCCCGGCACGCCGGCCACATGGCCGCGATGCCGAAGCACTGCGCTTACCCGCAAGCGCCGTCAAGTGCGGTGCATTGCGAGAACCGGTGCCGGGTTATCATTTTGTCGGCACGATGGTAACCATACGGATTCGCCCGCGAGCTGCCTAGTGGTGACCGGCCGCTTCGCGGTGGTCGCCACCGGGCGCCCCAGATCGAACAGACCGAGAACGCTCTCCCGAGGCGCTGGCCTGCCGCACTGCAGCGACCGCCCGGTGCGCTGCAAAGGCGCACCTTGGTTGCGTCTCAAGCTAGTCAGCCACCGCAGGCGAATCTAGCACCAACCCAACCGACAACTTGGGGCCAGAAATGGCCACTGGCACTATCCGGAGTCGATTAACGCGTCCCATCGCGGGGCTTTGGAGCCCGCACACACAGGTGTGACTGGCTCCAAGCGACGATTGGCCCCATACGCGCAGCAGCGACCGTCGCGGACATCGTTGCACACCACATAGAGGCGCCCCCCGGCGGGCTGTTGAACGGCTACCCCGACGGCACGATCCGGCCTTGGAAGCGGGCTCAAAATGCTCAAATACTCCAGTAAACTGTGCTTTTTCGCCCAATTTAGCCTTGTTTCGCACTCGTCTGAGCGAGCTTCAACAGTCCACTAGCCGCGGCGTCCGCCCGCGGCGCCCGACTGCGAGTGCCCGGCCGCCCGCCGCAGACAGCTCCGGAGTATTCATCATGCACAGCGCCGCGCGCACCGGCCTCCACCACTCGCTGCCGCTGGGCATCGCCCTTGGCGCCGGCTCCGCCAAGGGCTTTGCCCACATCGGCGTGCTCACCGAACTGGAAGCAGTCGGCGTGCGCCCCGATCTGATCTGCGGCACCTCGTCCGGGGCGCTGATCGCGGCCATCTACGCTGCCGGCAAGCTCGACGAGTTCGAGGCGTGGACGCGCCAGCTGGATGTGCCGGCGATTCTGCGCCTGCTCGATCTCAACTTCACCGTGAGCGGTGGCATGGCGACCGCGCAGCGGCTCATCGAGCATTTTCGCGCCGAGATGGGCGACCTCGCCATCGAAGATCTCGCCACCCCCTTCGCCGCAATCGCCACAGACCTGTACACCGGCCGCGAGGTATGGCTGACCCGCGGTTCGCTGTGGGATGCGGTGCGCGCATCGGTAGCGGTGCCGGGCCTGCTCACACCGCAGCTGGTCGACGGCCGCTGGCTGGTCGACGGCGGGCTGGTAAACCCGGTGCCAGTATCGCTGTGCCGCGCGCTGGGCGCGGAGAAGGTAATCGCCGTCAATCTGCTCGCCGATGTGATCGGCAAGCACATTGGCCACGGTGGCCGAGAGCGCCCCATCGAGCCGGTCGAGCCACGCGATAACAGTCTGCTGGACGCGGTCACCACCGAGCTGCGCAGCCGCGCTGGGGCCATGGTGCCGAGCTGGCTGCGCGGCGGTGACACCGATGCACCGGGGATGATGACGGTGGTCGCCAGCTCGCTGGACATCATGCAGGATCGCATCACCCGCTCGCGGCTGGCCGGCGAACCACCGGAGCTGCTGCTCACCCCGCGCCTGGCGCATGTCAGCCTGCTGGAGTTTCATCGCGCCGCCGAGGCCATCGACATCGGCCGGCGCTGCGTGCAGCTATCGCGCCAGTCGATCTGCGAGCTGCTCGGCCTGCCCTATCCGCAAGAGACCGGGCCGGGAGATGGCGGCCCCGGACATGATGGCCCCGGGAACGGCACACCCGGCAGCGGCGCCGTTCGCGGTGATGCCTCTGGCCCACCCGCCACCGGCACCGGCACCGGCTCGCCGCCGGACTAACAGACTGTTGAAGATCTTTGAGTCGGGTGCGAAACCGGGCCCAATCGGGCGAAAAAGCGCGGTTTGCTGGCGCAATTGGGCATTTTGAGCCCGGCGCCAGTGCTGGATCGTGCCGCCTGAGTAGAAGCCCGACAGCCGCTCAGGTGTCGCGCGACGCCTGTCGCGGCCTGCTCACCAGCAACACCGCCGCCCTCTCTCAGCCGAGGGCGCCGCGCCGGCCGTCGAGGAAGGAGGTGATGCGCTCGCTGCAGACCGGGCGGCTGAAGTAGAAACCCTGTGCCTGGCAACAGCCTTCGGCGAGCAGCCAGTCGCACTGCTCGCGGCTGTCAACGCCCTCGGCGACCACTTCCAGGTTGAGGCTGGCGGCCATCTGGATGATGGCGCGGACGATGCCGGCGTAGTCCGGGTCGTCATGCATCTGCACGATGAAGCTGCGGTCGATCTTCAGCCGATCGACCGGGAAGCGCTTCAGATAGCTGAGCGATGAGTAGCCGGTGCCGAAGTCGTCGATGGCCAGGCGCACACCCAGCGACTTGAGTTCGCACACCGTGGCCAGCACCGCATCGGTGTCGCGGAGGAGGGTCGATTCGGTTAGCTCCAGTTCCAGCAACTCGGGGGCCAGACCGCTGACCTCCAGCGCCCTGCCGACCTGTTCGAGCAGGTTGCCGCGGCGGAACTGGACCGCGGAGAGATTGACCGATACCGGCACCGGCAGGCCGTTTTCGCTGCCCCAGCGGCGCGCCTGGCAACAGGCTTCCTGCAGCACCCAGGCACCGATGGGCTCGATCATGCCGGTCTCCTCGGCCATCGGCACGAACTCCACCGGCGATACCCAGCCCAGTTCCGGGCTGTGCCAGCGCAGTAGCGCTTCGGTGCCAGTCAACGCACCGCTGGCCAGATCCACCTGCGGCTGGTAGACCAGGCTCAGCTCACCGCGCTCGAAGGCGTTGCGGAACTGACCGTGCAGTTGCAGGTGTTCCAGCGCATCGAGGTTCATCTCCTCGGCGTAGTAGCGGTAGGCATTGCGTCCGGCGCCCTTGGCCGAGTACATGGCGGTGTCCGCCTTCTGCAGCAGGATGGCGAATTCGCGGCCGTCGTCCGGGTAGACGCTGATACCGATGCTGAACGATGTGTGCAGGGCGTAGTCGTCAATCCGCACCTCCTCGGAGAGGGCAACGAGAATGTTGCGCGCCACGCGCTCGACGGCGGAGAGATCGTCGATCGGCATGACGATGAGGAACTCATCGCCGCCCTGACGGCTGATGGTGTCGCTTTCGCGCACCTGATCGTGAAGACGCTCGACCACCCCCTGAAGCAGGCGATCGCCGACGTGGTGGCCGAGGGTGTCGTTGATGTTCTTGAAGTGGTCGAGATCGAGAAACAGCAGCGCCACTTTGCCGTCTTCGCGCTCACTGTGGCGCGCCGCCTGCTCGAAGCGATCCTCGGCCAGCAAACGGTTGGGCAGACGCGTCAGTGGGTCGTGGTGAGCGAGGAAGTGGACGCGCTGCTCGGCCTGGCGCTGCTCGGTAATATCGCGACACACCTGGACGATGCCGGCGATCTGTCCGCCCTCGTCACGATAGGGGTTGGAGCTGATCTCGAAAATCTGCTCAGCATCGTCGCCACTCTTCAAATGGCGGTGCTGGATCTGGCGCATCTGGCGGCCGCTGCGTACCACATTGCGCACGGCGCACTCGTGCTGCGGTGTACCGCATTGTTCGGACTTGCCGTGCGCCAGCCATTCCTGACAACCGGCGCAGCCGCGGCCACCGTACCAATCGAAGTTTTCAGCAGCAGCGGAGAATTCGCGATGCGCGGCGCGATTCGCCATCTCCACGTTGAAATCGCGATTGATCACCAGCAGAGGGTCGGGTACCGCATCGATCACCGTGCGCAGGAACTGGTGCTGCGCTTCGAGAGCGACCTCCGCCTGCTTGCGCTCGGTGATATCGCGACCCACAGCGACCACAGCGCTGACGCAACCCTCCTCGTCGAGCACCGCGCGATTGGTCCAGGCCAGCCAGCGCCAGCCGGTGCGCCCGAGAGCGCGCTGCTCGTAGCTGCAGGTATGCGGCGGTTGGCCGAGGCTGGCTATGGCGCGCTCGGTCATGCGCCGATCATCGGCGTGCACCAGTGGCATGAAGGTCTTGCCGAGCAGCTCCTCCTCCGACTTGCCAAAGGTCTCGCAGTAGGCGGGGCTGACGAACTGGAAGCGGTTCTGCGGGTCGAGCTTGACGATCATGTCGCCCTGGTTTTCCACCAGCAGGCGGTAGCGCTGCTCGCTGTCCTTGAGCGCCGACCAGGAGTTGGCGATCTCCGCGGCCATGTCGTTGAGTCCGCGTTCGATGGTGCTCCACTCGTCGGCGCGGTGCAGCGCCAGGCGAGTCCCGTAGTGGCCCTGCTGCAATTCGCCGATGCCGGCCAGGATCTCCTCCAGCGGACGCTTGATGTGGCGGCGCATGAATACCAGCATGAAACCGCCGAGCACCACCAGCACAAGCAGCGCGGCGCTGGCCACCAGCCGCCCGGCGCGCTCAACGATGTGACCGATTTCGTCCACCGCCAGTGCCGAACGCTCGCTGGTCTGGCGGTCGATCAGCGCCAGTGCGCCGAGGGTTCGGGACTTGGCCGCCTCCAGCCGTTCGAGACGCACATCCAAATCGACGAAGGCGGTTTCCAGCTGGCCGACCTTGGTGCGGTATTCGCCCACCAGCTCGTACAGCTGCTCACCATGTACCGCCACGTCAGGGCTGCTCGCAGTGATGGTCTGCAGACGCAGCAGCAGATCGTCGATCTGCGCCAGTAACGAGCCACTCTGGGTGTCATCCTGCACCCTCGCGCGGGCGTGTGCGCTGTAGTTCTCCGCGTACCGCTTGCTGATGCGCAGCAGGCTCTCACGGTAACCGGTGGTCAGATTGAGCAGCTGGTCGACGTAGTAGGTATCCAGCCCCTCCATGGTGTAGCGGATCATCCGTCGGCTGATGACCTGCTCCAGGGCATCCACCTCGGCGTTGCTCGCGGCATCGACGCGTGCCCGCTCACGGGTGATGGCGTTGAGCCGGCGGCACTGCTGCAGGTAATCGGCGAGGCTGTCGGCGAGTGCTTCGATGTGCTCGCGCAGTTCGGGATTGTCACTGCGCTCGGCAAGGCTTTGCAGGCTCTCCAGCAGCGCGTCGCCGTCACGCTCCAGCAGGTCGTCGCGCTCGTAGAAGGTGCGGCTGAGTAGATTGATAGCGGAGAATACGCTGGACAGCTCGCGGCCGATGCGCGACGACTCGACCACCTGCGCGACCTGCTCGTTCACCACCTCGGAGGTGAGCGTCTGCACGCGTGAGAAAGCCGCCACCACCAGCAGCACAATGCCCGTCAGGGCCGCCGCCAGCAGGCCGGTGAGCAGCATCAGCCGGCTGGCGATGCGCCAACGGGCACGCGGCTGCGAATGCCCGCGCAGATTCAAATCGCCGCTTCGCCCGTCAGCCACCATCGCACTAACGCTGCGTGCGCACCAGGGTTGCCCCGCGCAGGACAATGGGCCGTGGCACGATGCCGTGCCGCTCAAGTTCGTTGACATTGATCACGCGGCGGCCGCGATAGTTGCGCACCAGCGGGATATCCGCCACCGGCGTGCCGCGCATCGCCTGGAGCAGCTGGCGCGCCGCACCCTCCCCTTGCTCCTGACCGGTCTTCACCACCGCGCTGGTTGCTCCCTGCTCCACCTGATACTGATTGCCGGCAAGAATCGGCTTGGGGTAGATGGCACCGACGCGATCCAGTACCTGGCGGTTGGACATGGCGGTGCCGGCCTCGTCGGCGATACCCTCCAGACTGTCGACATACAGCGCATCGCTATCGGCGCGCAGCTCATCGGCCATCGCCTCCAGTTCGCCGATCTGCGACACCAGGTGGAAACCACTGACGTCGGCGCCGTAACTGTCCTGCTCGGCACGTACCTGATCGTGCAGTGCGCGCCCCGAGGGGCTGTCGCGAACCACGAAGGCGATGCGCTGAATCTCCTCGGCGAACTGACGCACGAAGGCGATGGACTCGCGCACGTGGCCGCGCTCCAAGGTGCCGGAGACGTTGCTGGCGGGGAAGCCGTATTCCGCCGGCTCGGCGTTGACGCCGCAGAACATCACCGGCGTCTCGACCTTATCCTTCAAGTGCGGCACCACGAACAGGCGTTGGGCGTTGTCGTCGGCGGTGATCACGCCATCCGGGCTCAGCTCGCGATAGCGTGCCAGCGCCTCGGCAGCCTTGGCCTCACCACCGGCCGGATCGACCTTGGTATCCATGTACAGGTAGTGGATGTCGGCGACCTCATTGAGCACACTCTCAATGCCCTCGCGGATCTCCCCGCACCAGGGGTTGTCAGCCTCGTAGCTCATCACCACGAGTACCGTGTAGCGGTCCTCGGCAACGGCCCGGCCGGTCAGCAGCGGCCACAGGAACGAGGAGGCGAGCAGGATGGAGATCAATCGTCGGCGCGTCATTTCAGGACTCCCGGGGGGCTGAGGTTTGCTGTTGCCATCTCACACTCGCATCAGTCGCAGCCTGCGTCCTCACAGGCTGGGATGCCACGTTGCGGATGGAACGGCTTATCGGCAGCCCGACGGTAAACTTGCAGTGCCCAATACCTGCGTCCATCGGCGGCGTGGCAATGGCCCCCTCCTTACGTCCCGGCGCCCTCTCCGAGGCCAGCTCGGCGGCAAGCCTCGAAGAGGATATTTCATGTCATTGATTTTTAGAACAAATACCCTGCCAGCAAGTATAGTCGACCAAACGTGGCAGCCGCCTCCTACTCGACAACCGGGTGCCATCACGTGACGTGCCGTACTATTTCACAATAGCGTGATGCCTTGACTGCGGCCCTCCCCATAAGGCGGCGCCGCGCCTCCACCGTCCAGCGCCATCTGCCAGAAAGCAACCTCCAGCCGCGTGGCATCGGCGAATGTCGCCACCAGTTCAACGTCGCGGCGCGAAGCGGCGGAGAAATCGCAAAGCCGGTCAAGGGTCTCGACCTCGGCGCGCGCCGCATTCTGGTAATCCTCGCTGGCGTAGGTCTCGATCCACTGGGCGTAAGGATTGCCGGCGAAGCGGGTGAAGGGCTGTGCCTGCAGCCAGCGGGCGACCTCGGCGTAGCCGACCACGCAAGGCGCCAGCGCAGCGTGCAGATCGGCGAGATCGCCGGCCAGGCCACGCTCGATGACGTAGCGCGTGTAGGCCATATTGGCCGGATGCTCGGGCGTGGCCAGCAGCCGCTCGCGGTCGACGCCCCACTGGGCGCAATAGCGCAGGTGCAGATCCATTTCGTGATCGAGCAGCAGATCCAGCGAGGACTTGGCGCTGCGCATGTCCTCCAACGTGCGGCTCTTGAAAATCGCCAGCGCGTAGGCCCGCGAGAAGTGGATCAGAAACAGATAATCCTGCTGCAGATAAAACTGGAAGCTGGCTTTCGCCAGCCTGCCCTCACCCAGCTGGCGGACGAAATCGTGCTGCGTGTAGGCCAGCCAGTCGTCGCGACAGGCGGCCTTGTAGCGCTCGAAAATCTCGCCCATCACTGCAACTCAACGGCGTAACTATCCAGCGGCGGGACGCTTTCGATGATCCCCTGCTCATGCAAAAACGCGGCGAAACGCCGGTAGCGACCACGATCCAGCGCCGCCGGGCGCAGCGCGAAGCGCGGCAGCGTGTCACGCCAGGCGCGGCGATTGAGTTCGTTGTCCAGCGAGGAATCCACCGCTTTGAACAGCTCCCAGGATGCCTGCGGGTGGTTGACCATGTACTGCGCACCGCGCTCGATGGCGTGGATAAAGTCACGCAGTGCCGGGCGATCCAGCCGCTCCTTGTGGGCGACAAAAATCAGTTCGTCGTTGCCGGGGATGCCCTCCTCCTCGACATAGAAGGCGCGACCCGGTCGACCCTCTATATCCATCTGGTTCAGCTCGAAGTTACGGTACGCGCCGATCACCGCGTCGACGTGCCCGGCGATCAGCGCCGGCGACAGAGAAAAGTTGACGTTGACCAACTCGACGTCAGCCAGCGTCAGGCCGTACTTGCCGAGCATCACCGTGAGCATCGCCTCCTCGACGCCGCCCACCGAGTAGCCGATCTTCCCGCCCTTGAGGTCGGCGATGGACTTGATCGGCCCGTCCTCCAGCACTACCAGACTATTCAGTGGAGTGGCGATCAGCGTGCCGATGCGCACCAGCGGCAGGCCCTGATCCACCTGCATGTGCAGCGAGGGCTGGTAGCTGACGGCGATATCCGCCTTGCCGGCGGCGACCAGCTTGGGCGGGTTATTGGGGTCGGCGGGAGCGATCAGCTCGATCTCCAGCCCGGCTTGCTCGAAGTAACCCAGCTCGCGGGCGACGAACAGCGGGCCGTGGTCCGGGTTGACGAACCAGTCCAGCATCACCGTGAGCTTTTCCGCCGCCACGACAGCGGTGGGCAGGACGCTGGCCGACAGCGCGAGCAGCAGTGCGGCGAGGGGGCGGGACAGGCGGCGCAAGGCGGTCATCGGATTCTTCCTCTCGGGTTGGCGGTGAGGGTCTCCGGCTGCCAGGCGAGGGCGCGCAGCAGCAGCCGGTCGACCAGAAAATACAAGGCCACGGCACTGGCGCAGAGCACGAACAGCGCGGCGAACATCAGATCCACCATCATCCGCCCGTTGGCGTGCAGCATGAGAAAGCCGAGCCCCGAACTGGAACCGACCCACTCGCCGACCACCGCGCCGATGGGCGCCACGCAGGTGGCCACGCGCAGCCCGGAGGCCAGCGCCGGCAGTGCCGCCGGCAGGCGCACATGGCGCAGCTCGGCGAGCCGTCCGGCACCCATGGTCTGGGCCAGATCGATCCAGCCGCGGCGCGTGCTGCGCAGGCCGTCGTAGCAGGCGGCGGTGACCGGGAAGTAGATGATCAGCACGGTCATGGCGATCTTCGAGGCGATGCCGAAGCCCAGCCAGAGCATGAGGATCGGCGCCAGAGCGAACACCGGGATGGTCTGGCTGACCACCAGCAGCGGCATCAGCCAGCGCTGCAGGCGCGGCAGCCAGGCCATCTGCAGCGCCGTGGCGATGCCGAACAGGGCGCCCAGCAGCAGCCCGGCGACGATCTCCAGCAGGGTCACGCCCATGTGTTCG
>Ga0316187_10004089_pt1 | contig 12626 bp, 14 predicted proteins | sample CroRivburrow1_MG_FD_204927 | JGI IMG/M metagenome (GOLD analysis project Ga0316187, IMG submission 204927) | Coastal sediment microbial communities from Maine, United States - Cross River worm burrow 1 | ecosystem: Environmental > Aquatic > Marine > Coastal > Sediment | place: USA: Maine...
AAATACGCATTGGGTGTCGCCTACCAGGCTGACGGTCAGTATTCGAAAGCACTGCGAATATTCGAGGAACTGACAAACAAAGAGCCAGAGGTAATTGCCTACCATATTGGACTCGCGCAGGCACAGCTTGAGATGGAGCAGCTGGATAAGGCAGCCCGTACCTTCGAACAGGCGCTTGAACTTTTCCCACGCAATGTTCCTCTGGTTGTCAAATTTGCAGAAGCGCTACTGCGTTTTGGCAATGCCGAACGAGCACATGAACTGTTGCTTGATCTTTTTAATAATACGGCACCTACGCCGGATCAGGTGTTACTCATTGCACGTGCAGCGATCGCCGCGGATGAAATCGCCGAAGCGCATTACTACCGTGCCGAGTACAGTTTCATGACCGGAGACCTGGTGGGTGGCATTAACTTCCTCCGACAAGGACTGGCGGTGCCGGATCTGGACGAAATTCAGCGCATTCGATTCGAAGCACGAATCGATTTCGTCCGCGAGTTCATGTCCGAAGAGCAAATTCAGCAATTGCAGCGAAGTCGCTCAATCGTTCAATCCGCTGACACACGCTACTAATCTGATTTCACCAGGGGGGGGGAAAGAATCATGCGCTCAAGCATTGCAGTCAGTATTTGTTTGATCGCTGCGCTTCTCGCCGGTGGCTGCGCCACACAACCTGCTGCCCCAAAAGAAGAACGATCCGAGGCCGATCCCTGGGAACCACTGAATCGACAGATTGACGGATTCAATACGGGCTTTGATAAAGTCACGTTCAAGCCGCTCGCCAAGGGCTACCAGAAAATCATTCCGCAGTTTTTACGAACAGGATTTCGAAATTTTTCCTCAAATCTTCGTACACCGTTGAATATCATCAATTCTTTCCTGCAGGGTAAAGTCAGAAATGGGTTCAGCGAAACCGGGCGTTTCCTGGCGAACAGCACAATCGGACTGCTCGGCGTAATTGATGTCGGCACGGATATGGGGCTAGAGAAACACAATGAGGATTTCGGGCAGACTTTCGCGAAATGGGGAATTCCGGACGGCCCCTATGTCGTCGTGCCTTTCCTGGGACCGAGAACCCTGAGGGACGCGCTCGCTATACCGCTGAACGTCTATGGCGACCTGTTGATCTGGTACGACAACGCGCCGGTGCGCGACAGGCTATACGTACTACGCCTTATCGATGTCCGTGAAAAACTATTTGCCGCTGAATCTTTACTTGAGGGCTCGCAGGACCGCTATCTTTCCATCCGGGAAGCCTATCTGCAAAATCGCCTGTACCTGATTTACGATGGTGACCCACCAGTCGACGACGACTTCTATGAAGATTTCCTGGAGGATGAAGAATAAAGCGAAACGAACTTCACGACATTATTCCGGAGCCTCAATAAACCCTGCCCATCTTTCTCCACGCTTCAACAGATGATCCACTTCCGTGGTTTTCGCAATCGCGTCGATCTTCTCCGGGACGTTGATGAAACGAATTTCCCGTACGGTATGGTTCGCCCAGGTAATCCATTCCAGCATCAACGCAAGGCCGGCCGAATCGGTTTCTGTTACACCACCGAGATCCATCTCGATGCGCGTGTGTTTCTCAAACAGTTCCTCGCTGGCATCCAGCAGTTGCCCCGCAGTTTGAAATGTCATTTCTCCTTTCAGGAAATAATGACCATCGCCATTGTCTGAAATCTCGAAATCAGCCATCTTCAACTTCGCCGCCATTCTCGCTTTTTAGTCGTGCAATTACCGCATCCAGGCTTGAATTCCGAATTTCTGAATTGAGCTCTTTCTTCGTTGTCTGTAAGTAGGAGATCCCTTCTATGATGACATCGATGATCATCCAGCCTGACTCACGACTCACCAACGCGTAGTCGACAGGTACTTTCGTGCCATCGTCGAGCGTAACGACCGTCTTTACTTTGGTATGCTTTTTGGTGTCGTCACCGCGGTATGGCTGCACTTCTACCCTGCGTTGATCAAATTTCAGAAGCCCGTCCGCATAGCGGCGCAGCAAGCTTGCATAAAATTCATCGATGAATTCGTCTCGTTGTTCCGGCGACGCACTTCTCCAGTGTTTCCCTAATACGAGCTGAGCTGCATATTTTTGATCAAAACGCGGCAGCAGAATTTCATCGACGAGCGCGTACAGCGCTTCGTCGCTGGACGACAACTCATCTCGCCGCTCGGTTAGTCGCTGGTCGAGAATATCCACCGCTTCTTCGATAATGTCATTCGGGGACTGTGCGTTTGCCAATAACGGCAGCAACAGGCAAAGGGCGGCGATGCGGCACAATAATTTTGACGTCATCTGAATTACTCCTCCTCGTCTTTCGAGCTGTTGCTGAACAGGTATTTGCTGATCAGGTTTTCGATGACGATGGCCGATTGTGTAAAATGAATCTCGCTGCCATCTTCAAGATTCATGTCCGAGCCACCCGCTTCAAGACCGATGTACTGACTACCCAGCAGCCCTGCAGTGAGGATGCTCGCATCGGAATCCTCGGGGATCCGGTCGTATTTCTGGTCAATAACGAATGTCACGACCGCTTCCAGGCCCTCCGGATCGAAAACAACCGACGTCACCCGTCCGATCGTTACGCCGGACATAGCAACCGGCGCACGATCTTTCAGACTGCCGACATTTTCAAAGCGCGCAGTCACTTCGTAGCCGTCATCAGCGGAGAAGCTGTTGCTGCCGACCGTCTGGGTGGTTAGGAAAAACAACGCCGCAAATCCAAGCAGGACAAATAGCCCTGTACCCAATTCTACTGATCTTGTTTGTTGCATCGTGCGTCCTCGGTTCGATATGTGAGCGACTGGCGTTACATCGCCAACGCAGTAATTATGAAATCCAGAATTAATACAGCCATGGCGGTAATAACAACGGTACGCGTCGTTGCGCGTCCGACACCTTCGGCAGTAGGGATCGCGTTATAGCCTTCCCATACCGCAATTACGCTGGCAACCAGGCCGAAAACAACGCTCTTTATAATCCCTTCGTAAATGTCGCCGATTTCGAGCGCTGTCCGCAACTGTTGCCAGAATGCACCGCTGTCTACGCCCAATAAACTTACGCCGATGACGTGAGCGCCGAACATTCCAACGACACTGAATATTGCGACCAAAAATGGCATAGAAATCGAACCACCCAAAAACCGTGGCACGATCACTCGTCGCAACGGATCAGTTGCCATCATCTCCATCGCCGCCAACTGATCCGTCGCTTTCATAAGGCCAATCTCGGAAGCGAGAGCCGTGCCCGCGCGGCCAGCAAACAATAACGCTGTAATCACCGGGCCCAGCTCTTTGATGAGCGAAAAGGCCGCGAAAGTTCCCACAGAATCCTCAGCATTAAACTTCGCAAGGTTGTTATACCCCTGCAAGCCCAATACGCCACCGACGAATAGTCCGCAGACCATAATGATGACCAGTGAGAGCGCACCAGCGTTAAATATCTGTTGTACAACAAGGGGGAACCGTCGCGTCAAAACATAAGGTGAATTTATGACGAGACGAAGAAAAAACAGCTGGAACGCACCAAACGTTCGTACGAACTCCATTACAGTCTGGTAGATATCGCGAATCATTCCAGACTACTCCGCATCTCTGCCAAGCAGTTGCTCGGCATAATTCGGCGCAGAGAAATGGAACGCGACCGGCCCGTCTGCCATTCCGTGCATGAACTGGCGGACCAGTTCGGACGATGTATTGCTGAGTTCGTCGGGACTGCCTGATGCAGCCACTTTGCCGTTTGAAAGCAGAAAACTTTGATCGGATACTGTGCTCACTTCCTGAACATCATGACTGACCAGTATCGATGAAATTCCAAGCGCATCATTCATCTTCCTGACCAGACGAACGATCACGCCCATGGAGATAGGATCCAGTCCGACAAACGGCTCGTCATATATCAGGATCTCGGGATCCATGACGATCGCCCTGGCCAGCGCTACCCGGCGCGCCATTCCACCGGACAACTGGGTCGGCATCATATCTGCAGCACCGCGTAAACCTACCGCATGCAATTTGGTTAGCACGATATGGCGAATCAGACGATTCGGAAGTTTCGTATGTTCGCGCAATGGAAACGCAACGTTTTCAAAAACTGAATAATCCGTCAGTAACGCGCCATTCTGAAATAACATGCCGAAGCGCCGTCTGAACCGATATAGCTCTCTCTGGTTTAGCTCCGCGATATCAATTCCGTCGATTCGGATTGTCCCCTTGTGTGGCCTGATCTGCCGCGTTATCAATCTCAGCAGAGTCGTCTTGCCGGTGCCGCTGGGCCCCATGATCGCGGTAACCTTGCCACGCGGAATATCGATATTCAGACCGGTAAATATAGGCAGCGGGCCGCGTGAGTACCACAGGTCCCGTATCTCAATCACATTGTCGGATCGATCGCTCATGCAAACACCTGCGTTTAGTTGGCCGCGCTCGGCAGTTGTCGGTCGAACACGCTATAGACAAGACCGGCCGCATTTATTTTCGTTATTTGGCCCCGATCCCATCGCCAGGGGACTGTCAGGATAGCAAAACTGGCGAGATCTGTACGCAGGCACACGCTTTTGCTCTGGCACCTGGACTCAAATAGGACTAAAATAGTCCTCTTTTGATTGCGGACGCCACGATGCTCAGAATCAGTAAACTGACCGACTACGGCACAGTCGTGCTGGCCTATCTCGCAGACCTGGATGACGACCAGGCGAGCGCCGCTGACGTTGCGGCAGGCACTGGGATTGCGCCTCCCACTGTCAGCAAATTGCTCAAAGCGCTTGGCAAAGCCGAAATTGTGACCTCAACCCGCGGATCTCAAGGCGGGTACCGACTCGCCCGGGACGCCCGCGACATTAGCGCCGCAGATGTCATTGATGCACTGGAGGGCCCGGTGTCGATCACGGAATGCAGTTCAACCGACAGCCTTTGCGACTTCGAGTCGAATTGCGCCGTTGGCGGCGCCTGGCAACGCATAAATGTCGCCATTCGCAGAGCGCTGACTGATATCAGCCTCGCTGACCTGCTACGCACCACTCACCCTGTCCCGCATTTCAATTTTGCCGGGACGCCGATCATCGTGGAATCGAAGAACTAGCTATGTCGAGCAACCCAAACGAACTGGAATCCCTGGTCAACCGTCGCTACGAGCACGGTTTTGTTACTGACATCGAGTCGGACAGCTTGCCGCCCGGTCTCGACGAAGACGTCATCCGAGCAATTTCCGCGAGGAAAAAAGAACCTGAATTCATGCTCGAGTGGCGACTCAAGGCATACCGTCACTGGCTCACCATGAAAGAGCCTGAATGGGCGCACGTGCATTATCCGCCCATCGATTATCAGGACATATCCTATTTTTCGGCACCGAAATCCGATGCGGATCGACCGAAAAGTCTGGACGAAGTTGATCCGAAGCTGCTGGAGACCTACGAAAAATTGGGTATCCCGTTGCACGAGCGGGCACGCCTGGCAGGCGTTGCCGTCGATGCCGTGTTTGACAGCGTATCCGTTGCCACTACGTTTAAGGAAAAGCTTAATGATGCCGGCGTCATATTCTGCCCATTTTCAGAGGCCGTTATTAATCACCCGGAACTCGTAAAGAAATATCTTGGTTCGGTGGTCCCTTATCGCGACAATTATTTTGCCGCGCTTAACTCGGCAGTGTTTAGTGACGGTTCTTTTGTTTATATTCCAAAAGGCGTGCGCTGCCCGATGGAGTTATCAACGTATTTTCGAATCAACGCCGCCAATACGGGCCAGTTCGAACGCACATTGATCATTGCTGAAGAAGGCAGTCATGTCAGTTACCTGGAAGGCTGCACTGCGCCCATGCGGGACGAAAACCAATTGCATGCCGCTGTGGTTGAACTGGTCGCATTAAAAGACGCGGAGATCAAATACTCCACGGTACAGAACTGGTATCCCGGCGACGAAAATGGCGTTGGCGGTATCTATAACTTCGTCACGAAACGCGGTGACTGCCGTGGTGACAACTCGAAGATTTCCTGGACGCAGGTGGAAACAGGCTCGGCCATTACGTGGAAATACCCGAGCTGCATATTGCGCGGCGAAAATTCTGTCGGTGAGTTTTATTCAGTGGCGGTTACTAATAATTTCCAGCAGGCGGATACCGGAACCAAAATGATTCATATCGGCCGCAACTCACGCAGCACGATTGTTTCCAAAGGCATATCTGCAGGGAAATCGCAGGCCGCTTACCGCGGATTGGTGAAAATCATGCCACAGGCAGCAGGCGCCAGAAATCATACGCAGTGTGACTCGCTTTTGATCGGTAAAGAATGCGGCGCCCATACTTTCCCCTACATGGAAATTCGAAATCCATCGGCGAAGGTAGAACACGAAGCGACGACATCCACGATATCGGCGAATCAATTGTTTTACTGTCGCCAACGTGGCTTATCGGAAGAAGATGCCGTCAATATGATCGTCAATGGCTTCTGCAAAGAGGTCTTCAAGGAACTACCCATGGAATTCGCTGTTGAGGCACAGGCCTTGCTCAACGTCAGCCTCGAAGGAGCCGTCGGCTAAGGCCACCGGAGCAGAATTATGCTAGAAATCAAAGACCTGAAAGTTAGTATCGCAGACAAACCCATCCTGAAAGGCGTTAACCTGTCAGTCGCGGCCGGTGAAGTACATGCCATCATGGGACCGAATGGATCCGGCAAGAGCACCCTCGCCCAGGTGATTGCCGGACACAGTGACTATGAAGTAACCAGTGGATCTGTGTCGTATCTTGGCGAAGACCTGCTGGAACTTGAGCCGGAAGAAAGGGCGCGTCGTGGCTTTTTCCTCGGCTTCCAGTATCCGGTTGAAATCCCCGGCGTAAACAATGCCTATTTGCTCAAGGCGGCCCTCAACGCAAAACGACACTTCCAGGGCGAGCCAGAAATCGACGCCTTTGAATTTCTCAAGCTGGCCAAAGAAAAAATGAAGTTGCTCGAAATGGATGCCAGCTTTCTCAATCGCGGCGTGAACGAAGGATTCTCCGGCGGCGAAAAGAAACGCAATGAAATACTACAAATGGCTGTTTTGGAACCCAAGCTGGCAATCCTGGATGAAACAGATTCGGGGCTCGATATCGACGCGCTAAAATCGGTTGCCAATGGTGTCAACGCACTGCGCAACGAAGATCGCGCTATCGTCCTGGTCACGCATTACCAGCGGCTTCTCGATTACATCGAGCCGGACTTTGTGCACGTGCTGTCACAAGGAAAAATCGTCCACTCCGGCGACAAATCGCTGGCGCTTGAACTTGAGGAAAAAGGATACGACTGGCTGCGCGAGGCTGCTACCGCATGATCAGTGCCGATTTCAATCAGGCGCTTCTGCAAGAGGCCGTCGATGCCATGCCGAAGGACGTATTGTCTGCTTTGCGAACGTCCTCAGCTGAAAAATTTGCGGAAACGGGTTTCCCAACGCTTCGAGATGAAGATTGGCGTTACACCAATATGGCCCGCGCAATTGATCTGAGTAACGATTGGCTTGCGAACACTGACACTGCTCCACATAAGATTGCCAGCCAGGCGGCTACGATGCGTTCTTCGATTGACGCGCACTGGGTCCTGATTCAAAACGGAACAATTGACATCGACCTGGACAGTCTGCCAGATGGCGTTTCAGTCGAATTACTATCGGACAAGAACGCTGACTGGGATGTGCAGGAGATTGCAGTCGATAATGCGATGGCGCAGCTAAATGCTGCACTGATCACCGACGGCCTTCGGGTAACAGTAAATGCCGGTACATCCCTCGACAAACCGATTGGGTTCCTCATAGATGATCAGGCCACCAAGGGACCGGTTGTCGCACAGTCCCGCGTTCTCATCGACGTTCAAAACGGCGCTGCAGCAAGTTTTATCGAGGCACATTTGTCGTCAGGCAATGGCGAGCACTTCGCAAATAATGTTGTTCAGGTCGCTTTGTCCCGGGATGCGACTGTTGATTACCTTCGGCTGCAACAAAGGGCCCGCAATCATATTCACACGAGCAGCCTAACTGCAGACCTGGCTGAAAATGCGACCTTTCGACATTGTGCATTCGATTTCGGCGGTTCGCTTGTTCGTAACGACATTATCGCGAGATTGCACGGTCGCAATGCGAACGCCTTGCTGAACGGCTTGTATCTCGCCGGTGACAAGCAACACATCGATAATCACACTCGTGTTGACCACCTCGTCGGGCCTGGATACAGCTCGGAAGAATACCGAGGAATTCTCAACCGAAAGTCCCGCTGCGTGTTCAACGGAAAGGCGATTGTGCATGTGGGCGCGGACGGGACCGATGCCAACCAGTCCAACCATAACCTGCTGTTGTCGGGCGATGCCGAGATTGATACCAAGCCGGAACTCGAAATTTACGCGGACGAGGTCAAGTGCAGCCACGGCGCCACGGTCGGTCAACTCGATGAGACCGCGTTGTTCTATTTGCGTTCCCGCGGTCTGGACGAAACGCAGGCCACTCAGTTGATAACACGGGCGTTCGCGGCAAAAGTTTTGTCGCTACTTACCGTTGAAGCCGCCAGGGACTACGTTGCCTCGGCCACAGATCAGCGACTGGACTCCCTGATTGGTGATGACAGCCATGAGTAACTCCCAGCCGAAATCAGACATTCAAATGATCGACACCGCTGATCTGGATGAACGTCGCGCCGACTTTCCGGCACTTGGCCAGGAAGTGAACGGCTGCTCTCTTGTGTATCTTGACAGCGCCGCCTCATCGCAGGCGCCAAGTGTTGTTATCGAATCAATTCGCAGCTACCAGCAACATGACCATGCGAACGTACACCGCGGAGTGCACACACTCAGCCACCGTGCCACTGACGCCTATGAAGGCGCTCGGGATGCCGTTGTTGAATTTATCAATGCGAACTCTCGCACAGAGACCGTGTTCACAAGCGGCACGACGGAGTCGATAAACCTGGTCGCACAGAGTTTCTGTAAACCGGGTCTGGGAGCTGGCGACAAAATCGTCATTACGCACCTCGAACACCACTCCAATATCGTGCCCTGGCAAATGGTTTGCGAACAATCGGGCGCGGAGCTCGTCATTGTCGACATCGATGATGCGGGTAACGTCGATCTGGATCAGTTGTACGAAGCACTGGATGAGTCGGTAAAAATACTGGCGATCGCGCACGTGTCGAACGCGTTAGGCACAGTATTGCCTGTAAAGCAGATCGTATCGAGAGCACATGCCGCGGGTGTGCCTGTTCTGGTTGATGGCGCTCAGGCAGTTCCACACATGCCGGTTGACGTACAGGATCTCGACTGCGACTTCTACGCGTTCTCCGGTCACAAAATGTTCGGGCCGACCGGCATTGGTATTTTGTACGGCAAGGAAGCCTTGCTGGAGAAAATGCCCCCATACAAGGGCGGCGGCGACATGATCCTGGAAGTCAGTTTCAGTGGAACGACATTCAACGAATTGCCCTACAAGTTCGAAGCCGGAACGCCGAATATCTCCTCGGCAATAGGATTAGGTGCTGCCGTTCGTTACCTGCAAGCGGTTGGCATGCCTGCCATTGCCAGGCATGAACATGAATTGCTTGCATACATGATGCAGGAGCTCGGCAACATCGACGAGATCCGGCTCATCGGCACCGCCACGCACAAGGCGAGCGTTCAGTCATTCCTGATTGGCGACATACATCCGCATGACATCGGGACCATCCTCGACCATCAGGGCGTTGCTATCCGCACGGGACATCATTGCGCGATGCCGGTCATGGAGCGCTTCGGCATTCCGGGCACCGCAAGGGCGTCTCTTGCGCTGTACAACAACAAGGACGATATCGATCGCCTGATCAGTGCACTGGGCAAGGCACAGGAACTGTTCCGCTAGTGAACAGCGATTCCAGTACGGCGACCGAGTTGCGCGATCTCTATCGAGAACTCATCCTGGATCATGCAAGAAGTCCTCGGCACTTCGGCAAACTGGATGATGCGACACACTCGGCCGATGGCATTAACCCTCTTTGCGGCGACAAGTTGAAACTGTATTTCCGACTGGACGGCGACATGAAGATCAGCGACGCCTGTTTTGAAGGTTCGGGATGCGCTATTTCTGTAGCGTCCGCTTCTTTGCTGACAGAAACCGTCACAGGCATGACCGTTGCCGAAGCAACCGGCTTTTTTCACGCCGTCACCGAATCGCTGTCCGGCAAGACAAAGACCAAGTCGATCGATCTCGGAAAATTGCGTGCGTTACAAGGCGTAAAGGAGTTTCCGTCTCGCGTGAAATGCGCAACGCTCGCATGGCACGCAATGAATGCCGCACTAAACCAGGAAACCCGTCTCGCAACAACAGAATAAGTAAGTAAATGTCGTAGCGCGTACCTGTGCACAAACCGTCAATGGAGTAAACATGTTTGGCCATATGAACGAACCCTTTTCCGCTTCCCGCGACGTTACCGCGATCATCATTCCGGCAGGCGAACCGCTGACCCTGCGTGAGGGTACCAGCGGCTTCATCACCCAGGCACTCGGTGGCAGCTTTACCGTCTACGTAGAAGGAAACCTGTTTCGAATTGCGGGCACCGATGCCGACGCCATTGGCAAAGAGCCCGTGCCGCCTCCCGCTATTCCGGAAAACGCGACGAATGCCGATATTGAAAGCGTCATCTGGGAACAGCTAAAAACCGTTTACGACCCCGAAATTCCCATCAATGTTGTTGACCTTGGGCTGATTTATCGCTGCGAGATCGAAAATCGACCGGAAGGCGGACGAATTGTGCAGATTGATATGACCCTGACCGCACCGGGCTGCGGCATGGGCCCGATATTGCTGCAGGATGCACAGGAAAAAATTGCCGTCATCCCGACGGTTGAGGACGTGCATGTAGAGCTGGTTTTTGACCCACCCTGGAACCAGGCAATGATGTCCGAGGAAGCACGATTACAGACGGGAATGATGTAATATCGGCTTGCTGGCAATAACGACATATTGGCAATGAAAACGCTTACATTACTGCGTCACGCGAAATCGAGTTGGGACAATAGCGGTCTCGCGGATCACGAGCGACCGCTCAATAAACGGGGCCAACGCGACGCGCCGGAAATGGCACGGCGTATGCACGAAGCGTCCATACGCCCGTCGCTGATCGTTGCAAGCCCGGCGAAACGTACCTGGGATACTGCCAAAGCGCTGGCGGCCGAAATCTCCTATCCGACCGAATTCCTGCAACGCGACAACAAATTGTATCTCGCCAGCCTCGACACGTTGATCGACTATGTCGGCCAGCAAGACCCGGGCTTTAATAACATCGTGGTAGTCGGTCACAACCCGGGAATGACGAACTTCGCGAATTACCTGTGCCCCGGGCTCACTGACAATGTCCCGACGTGTGGTGTTGTGTCCGTCAGCATTGATTCGGACGACTGGGATTTACGCAAGAATTATACGGTCACGCTCGATTTATACGACTATCCGAAACGGGTCAGCACTCGACTACGTTAACGGCAAGTCCACCTTCGGACGTTTCCTTGTAGATGGTCTGCATATCCAGACCGGTTTGACGCATTGTACTGATGACCTGGTCAAGGGTGACTTTGTGTGAGCCGTCACCGTGCAATGCCAGGCGCGCCGCGTTGACGGCCTTGACCGCGCCCATGGCATTTCGCTCTATACACGGAATCTGGACCAGGCCATCCACCGGATCGCAGGTGAGCCCGAGGTTGTGTTCCATTCCAATCTCGGCGGCATCTTCAATATTGATATCAGAGCCACCAAACGCCGCCACCAGGCCGGCAGCTGCCATCGAACAGGCCACACCTACTTCTCCCTGGCAGCCCATCTCAGCCCCGGAAATGGACGCGTTTATCTTGTACAGAATGCCGATTGCGCCGGCTGTCAGAATGAATCGCCGAATGCCCTCTTCCGTGGCCTCCGGAATCAAATGCCAGTAGTAATGCAAAACAGCCGGTATTACGCCGGCGGCGCCGTTTGTCGGTGAGGTTACAACCCGACCGCCCGACGCGTTTTCTTCGTTGACGGCAATTGCATAGGCATTAACCCAGTCCAGGGTATTGCGACCTGCCTGATCGCCGGCTTCCTGAATCGATTTGTACAGCTTGGGTGCCCGCCGGGTAACGGCAAGTCGTCCAGGCAATACGCCTTCTGTTGTTAGCCCGCGTTGCACGCACGCCTGCATCGCGAGCCACATGTCGTTAATGCGGCGATTGACTTCCTCTTCGCTTCGCCACGAACACTCGTTTTTCAGCACAAGATCGGGAATCGAAAGATTGCTATTTTCTGCCTGTTTCAGGAGAGATGCGCCGTCATGAAACGGAAACGGTGGTTCACCTTCCTGATCCAGTGGCTGCTCTTCGTCGCCACGAACGACAAATCCACCGCCGACCGAGTAGTAATCTTCGCTCAGTATTTCTTTACCGAGTGCCGCAAAGGCCCGGAATCGCATCCCGTTTGTATGACGCGGTAGCGTCTCGTGCAATTCGAACACGAGGTCTTTATCACAATCAAAAGGCAGCGTACCAACATCGGGAATGTCGATGCTTTTGTCGCCACGAATCTTGCGCAGATACTGACTGGCTGCGTCCGGGTCAATCGTCTCCGGTTGATGGCCTGCCAGCCCAAGCAAAATAGCGGAGTCTGTCGCG
>Ga0316187_10004091_pt1 | contig 12624 bp, 7 predicted proteins | sample CroRivburrow1_MG_FD_204927 | JGI IMG/M metagenome (GOLD analysis project Ga0316187, IMG submission 204927) | Coastal sediment microbial communities from Maine, United States - Cross River worm burrow 1 | ecosystem: Environmental > Aquatic > Marine > Coastal > Sediment | place: USA: Maine...
GTCTCTCACTGGCCGCCAACCTGATCTCGGCCGACGTTGGGGTCCGGGTGGTGCATGCCGCCATTGGTGGCTTCGACACCCACACCAACCACCGAAACCGCCACAACAACCTCATGGGCCAACTCGACGCCTCCATCGCCGGCTTTCTCCAGCAGATGGAGCAGGACGGCACCGCCGACCGGGTCCTGGTGGCCACGACGAGTGAGTTCGGGCGTCGCTTCGGAGAGAACGACGGAGGAACCGACCATGGTTCGGGCTCGCTGATGTTGATGGCAGGTCCGGTCACACCCGGCCGCTACGGGGTTCCGTCACCCCTCAATGGCCTCGATGGTGGCGGCAACCTCTCCACCGAGGTCCCCTTCGACACCTACCTGGCCACCCTGGCCCAGGGTTGGCTCGGCATCGAGGCCACCTCGGTCCTGCCGGGAGAACCCGAGATCCTCCCCCTGTTCTGATGGCTGTTCTGATGGCTTGGGGTACCGATGTTTCGGCCCAGCCGAATCTCCAGGTGCCGACCTCTCATCGGCCCACCTAGGATTCCTCTCGTGCGCTGGTTCGTGTCGTGTCTTACCCTTATCGCTGTGTTGTCCGGCCTTGTGGACCCGGCCGCCGGACTGACGTCGGTCGGAACCCAGACCAGCGTGTCCCAGCCTGTCGTGGCCCAGACGGTGACGATCGATGACATCGCCGTACTCGATGCCGAGGGCAGGCTGACCGACGTGGCGCCGAACCGGGCTGAGGAAACGGCCATCAACGACGCCAACAAGCGTGGGGTGGCCTTCGCCTGGCTGAACACCGACGAAGAGGCCGTCAGCTTGGCCCAGTCGTTGTCGGACTCTCTGGACCGGATCGGTTCCCGCTACCACACCGTGCTCGTCCTGACCGACGAGGGGGTTGCGGCCTGGTCCTCGACGATCGACCCTGACAACGTCAATCGCGCCATCGACGCCGGTTTCGACAGTTTCTTCGACGGCGCCATTGCCGATGGCATCAACCAGTTCACCGCCGACCTGTCGGGCCAGAATCCGACATCGAGCGCGGCCGAATCAGTGGGCTCCAATTCGGAAGGCTCCAATTCGGAAGGCTCGGACGACGGTGGGGGTACCGATTTCAAGATCATTCTGCTGATCGTCGCGGCCGCCGGTGGTAGCTTTCTGGTCTTCCGCTCCGTGCGCAAGCGCAGTAGCGCCAAGAAAGAAGCTGAAGCCGATATCGAAGACGACCGGGCCGAGATCAAGGAACAGCTGAAGGACAACGCCGATCACGTTCTCACCCTCGGCGACCGGGTCATCGCCTCCGGCCGGCCCGAGCTGACCACTGCCTACGAACAGGCCAGTGCGGCCTACCAGGAGGTCAGCATGTCGATCGACACCGCGACCTCGGCCGAAGAGGTCGATCAACTCGACGACAAGATCGACCACGCCGAGTGGCAGTTCGAATCGATCGAGGCCCAACTGGAGGGGCGTCCCGTGCCCGCCAACCCGGCCGAGGTCGAGGCCGAGGCCAAACGCAAGGCCGAGATGCAGGCCAAGGCAGAACGTGATCGGCCCGCCCTCGGGGCCGATGAGTCGCTGTTTCCCGGCGGTGCCGCTCCCTCCCAGCGTCGTCGTCGTTCGCCCCGAACCCGGTCCCGACGCAACAGTGGCGGTCTCGGTGGGCTGGGTGGCTCGGTCGGCAGGGGTGGTAGTACGGGTGGCGGTGGTCTCGGTGGTCTTGGCGGAGTTCTCGGCAGCATCGTGCTTGGCGGTACGGGCGGCGGCGGGCAACGCTCCCGGCGATCCACCCGTCGGCGCAGTTCGGGTGGCGTCTTCGGCTCGGGCGGCCTGGGCGGCGGCGTGCTGCAGCAGGGCTCGGGCCGCAACCGCGGATCAAGTGGCCGTCGCCGATCGGCCAGCAGGCCTGCCCGGCGCTCCGGCGGGGGCGGACGATCCTTCGGCAAGAGGGGTGGCGGCAGTGGCCGATCGTTCGGGAAATAGTCGACATCGCCCAAACTGTCACAGTCATCGGTAATGATCACCACCATGGTTGAACTGCCACGTCACCTGTCGCCGTCTTCGGCTGCCGCGTTCGAACAGTGCCCGCGGCGCTGGCGCTTCAAGTACATCGAGCGCCAACCCGAGCCTTCGGGCGAGGCGGCCCTCGTTGGCTCGTTCGCCCATCGGGTGCTGGAGTTCGTGTGCGGGTTGCCTCCGGTGCACCGCACCCTCGATCAGGCCAAGGCCCTGGCCAAGGAGTTGTGGCCCGAGTTCGCCACCGACGAGGATTTCGTGTCGCTCGATCTCGATGATGAGGCGGCCCGGGCTTTCCGTTGGCGGGCCTGGCTCGCCATCACCGGCCTGTGGGACCTGGAAGACCCGGCCCGGGTCGATGTGGTGGCCACCGAACAGAAGGTGCAGGTGAGCCTGGGCGACGTGCCCTTCGTCGGCATCGTCGACCGTGTCGATCGCATCGCAGGCAAGTTGGTGGTCAGCGACTACAAATCGGGGTCGGTACCTGCGGTGCGGTGGCGTTCGGACAAGATCCAGCAGGTGATGCTGTACGCCGCCGCCTTGGCCCGCACCGGCGAACAGCCCGAACGGGCCCGGTTGCTGTACCTGGGTCAGCAGGTCATTGACACCGCGGTAACCGACCGGCGCATCGAAGAGGCCGAAGGCACCCTCGGGCAAACTTGGCTGGACGTCGGCCGGGCCTGCACCAACGACGAGTTCGAACCCAACACCGGTGTGCTTTGCGGTTGGTGCCCCTTCGTCGATCAGTGCGCCGAGGGCCGCCAGGAACTGGCCAAGCGGGCCGAGGCGGGAACACTGCCCGCCCATGCCCCCGCCGCCGCCCTCGTCGCCTGAGAAGAACCCGACCAAGCGGAGACCGTCTGGCGCCTCACCCTCCACGGCGAGGCCCCCCGAGGAGAAACCCTCCAGTCCGAGGCCGCATGACAAGAGGCCGACACCTCTACCCGCAACCTTTAGTTCGACGGCCACCGTGCCGATGACGAACTCGGAGCGCGAGCAGGCTCCGCCGTTTCGTCGACGACCAGGTTTGACGATCCAGATATCGATGGAGACGCAAGGATATGGCGCTGGCCGAACAGCAACAGGTACTCGATCTGACCGAGGCCGGCTGGTATGCCGATCCTGCCGAGGACCACGACCTTCGCTACTTTGACGGATCCTCCTGGACCGGGCACGTCACCCACAATGGTCCAAGCCCCTGCCTCGGATGCTCGTATCAGCCGATCGGCTGCTGAGCACCAAGATGATGGAGGATCTCGGCCTTCACTCCATCCAGGTCAGCCAATGAGCGCTCCGTTATTCCGTCCTCGTTGATGAAAACGAAGCGACACTCAACCGGAGCCTGACCAGTGACATGCTCCAGCAACAGGGCGTAGGCCGCTGCCTGCAGCCGGTAGCGGTCAACCTTGGCTTCGAGGTCGTCGGCCGAGGAGATCAGATCCGTCTTGTAGTCGACGACGATCAGCCCCTCGGGCCCGTCGATGGCCAGATCGATGTAGCCCTCTAGCAGTTGACCGGCCACAGGGGCCGCAACGTACAACTCACGCCAGTGGGGATGGTCGGCGGCCAGGGCCACCGTCGGCGAAGCGAGAGCGGCCCGAACGAGATCACGAACCAGCGCCACCGACTGGGGAACACCGTTGGCCGCCGCCGCCCGCTCGACGAGCAGGTCCAGCCCGACGGGGTTGATCAGGTCGATCTCCTCCAACACCGCATGCACCGCCGTGCCGACGGCCGGGCCACCCCCGGCCGGGCCGACGGCCGGGGGTGGAGGGCCACCCAGCGCCTCGACCAGCCCGGTTGGTGACCAGGGCCGGTTGGCGGTGTTGGCATCGAGCAGCACCTGCTGCTCGGCCTGCCATCGGGCCCTGAGGTCGTCGTAGGAGCCTGCGGTGAGGCGGAGTTGGGTTGGTGGCTCAACCAGGTAGCGCTCGTCTCCCCATCGCTCGAAGGGCGTCCAGAGGCCCTCGCAGTCGACCAGGGCCGCCCAGGTTCGCAGACCGATGCTGCGGGTGCCCTCCTTGTGATGGGCGCTCAGCACCAGGATGTCACGGGCCCGGGTGGCGGCCACGTAGTGCAGGCGGACCCGCTCGTAGTCGTCGAGCACCTCCTCCACCGAGGCGTGTACGTCGAAACCGGGGGTCGTCCTGCCCTTCATGAGTTTGACCTCGGGCGCCGCTCCGGAGGGGAACAGCACCTGGGGACCACGGGCACGGTTGACCTCCTGGGTCGGGGCTCCGGCCAGAACCACCATCGGGAACTCCAGCCCTTTCGAGCCGTGCACCGTGAGCACCCTGACGGCATCATCGTCGGGTTCGGCCGGAACCGGCTCGGTGATGCGGGCCATGTCGCTCGACTGGATCTCGACCCAGGCCACGAAGTCCTGCAGGTCGCCCCCGGTGGTTGCGGTGAACTGACGTGCCTGTTCGACCAGGAAGCGATAGCGGCGCCAGCGATCCCGGGGTCGGGGCTCGGCCAGGGCCGCCTCCCGCAGGCGCCGCTCGATGATCATGCGTTCGATCAGGGCCGATGGTTCAAGCCACCAACGGTCGCGATGCCAACCCCGGAGTACGGCCAGAGCCTCGGCCACCGGGTGATCGGGGCTTGGAGTTGATCGACCGCCACCGGGACCCGACAACACCTGCTCGGCCCCGCCGACTGACGGGTGCTCCGCCCCGCCGTGGCCCGTGGTCGTGCGTTCGGGTCGTTCATAGTCCCAACCGCCACCTTCGAGGTGCCACGACAACAGGTCGTCGTCACCCAGGGCGAACAGGGCTGATCGTAGGGCGGCCACGACGTCGACGGAGTTCGAGGGGTCGACGACGGCCCGCACCCCGGCCAGAACGTCACGCACCTCCTGGGTGGCGTAGACGAGCGAGCTGGTTTCGGGTCGGAAAGGCAGGTTGGAAGCGGAGAATGCCGCCTCCAGCGCAGGCAACGACAAGCGCGAGGGGATCAGCACGGCGATGTCCTGGAGGCGTAGCGGCAGCCACTGGCCGTTGCGTTCGGTTCGCCACCCCTCCCCCATGGCCCGACAGATCAGGGCAGCGACGTCGGCTGCTTCCAACTCGCGGATCTCGCCCACCGGGGTGGTCTTGGGGTGGGGTCCGCCGATGACCCACACCGGTGGGTCCTCGACGGTTTCGGGATCGGGGGCCCGCACCGCAACCAGATCGGTGTAGGCCGGTTGTGCCCCTGGCTCGCCATCACCGATGACCTGGCCGAAGAAGCGGTTGACCAGGTTGACCACCGCGGGCACGGAACGGAAGTTCGAGACCAACCGGGTGGTCTCGGTAACCAGGGCCGCCTCGGCTGCGGCGTAGACGGCGATGTCGGCCCGTCGGAACCGGTAGATCGACTGCTTGGGGTCGCCGACAACAATCAGACGACCCGGCTCCAGCTCGGGAGCCAGGTCCTGCCAGGGTCGCTCGCCAACGACTCCGTTGGCGGCCAGCAGCACCGCCAACTCGATCTGGATCGGGTCGGTGTCCTGGAACTCATCCAGCAACACCCGGGTGTAACGCTGGTGGAGCTGTTCCCGCACCGTCGGATTCGAACGCAGCACCCGACGGGCCAGCACCAGCAGATCATGGAACGACAGTTCACCGGTCTGGCGTCGACGCCCAACCTCGGTCTCGACGAAGGCCCCGATCATGGCCAGGAACTGGTTGATGACCTCGGTTCGATAGCCCTCGATGGTCTGCTCCACACCAGCCCGGCATTCCAGCACCTGGCGGCGGGCCGATTCAACATCGAGGCGAACCCAGTTCGCTTTCCGGCCTGCATTGGATCGGGGCCACTTGAGGGTCAGTAGCCACTGCAACTGCTCGAAGGGGTCGAGACCCCGCTGGGTGGTGGCGTTGTTTGCCAGGTCGGTGAGGGCCTTGGCCAGGGCGTCGGCGCCATCGAGACAATGTTCAACCAGACCGCCCAGGGCGGCAATTTCCCCGATGACGGGATCCAGATCGAGGGGACTGAGCGGAGCCGGGTTGGAATCGACCGATTCGAGCAGATCCCAGTTGCTGTCGAAGGCCCGGGCAATGTCGACAAAACGGCGCAACTCGACCTCGAGCAGGGCAGCACGCTCCTGCAGGTCGAGCAGGTCGAGGTCGTCGCCGATCTGCCCGCTGAACAGGCGCCATCCCTCCTCGAAGGCCAGCATCGAGGTGACCTCGTCGGCCACCCCGAAACCGGGGGGAAGGCCGGCTTCGATCGGGTGGTCACCGAGCATGCGCAGGGCGAAGCCGTGGAGGGTGGTGATGGGGGCCGACTCCACCTGGCCCGCAGCGTTGATCAGGACCTGATCGCCCCGTTCTTTACCCTCGCGCTCCAGCTCATCACGGACCCGATGGCGCAGCTCACCGGCGGCGGCCTCGGTGAAGGTGATGGCGGCGATCTGCGAAACGGGCAACCCCGAAGCGGCCAGGCTGACGATGCGACGAACCAGCGAGGTCGTCTTCCCACTCCCCGCTCCCGCCTCGACGAACAGGGTCTGCCCCAGCTCCTTGGTAACGAGATGGCGGGCGGCGGCATCGGCCAACGGTGGGGGCAGGGTCATCGATCCTCCCCGGCAACCATGTCTCCCAGGGTGGCGATTGGTTTGAGCACTGGGTCGCCGCTGACGTTGTCCCACTCACGTTGGCGGTCGGTGGGGCAGATGCGATCGAACTCACAGTATTTGCAGTTGGCGAAGGTGAGACGGGGCCAGCCGACGGTCTCACCTGGCACCCCAGGGAACAACCCACCGGAGATGCCGTCGAGGGCGGCCCCAACGGTGCGGTCGAGATCCGATTCGAGGTCCTGCTCCAGCTCAACGGGTTTGACCTTGCCGTTGCGGGTGAGCCAGTACACCGCGGTGCGAGGGCCCTCCAGGTCGAGTTTGTCGGCCACGACACGGGCATAGAGCGGGAGTTGCATGCGGCGCCCGCCGTCAAGCGGGTTGGCCTCCAGCCCAGTGAAGGCCCGCCCCGAGCCCCCCTTGTAGTCGATGATCAGCAAACCGCCGTCGTCGGTGCTGTCAACCCGGTCAACCCGACCCCGGAGCCGCACCGAGCGACCGTCGGGCAGCACGACCTCGCTCGGCTCATCGTCGAACCCGAAACCCAGTTCGGCCTCTATCGGTGTCGAACCCCGCTCGGCCCGCAACTCGTTGTCGGTATGGAGAAACAGCTTCATCTCGGTACTCAGACGGCGATGCAGGATCCGGGTGCTCACCCGCCCCCCGGTCACGCCCCGGGCCTGGGCCTTGGCCAGCTCCTCGTCCAGGATCTCGAACAGACGCTCCCGGGCCGTTTCGGGCCAGCACTGTTGGGGGGTGGGTACGGTGTCGGCCTGCAGCGACTCGGCCACAAAACGCTCGAGCACTCCGTGAAGCAGCTTGCCCCGCTCCGAGGGGATGATCTCGTCGATCTGTTCCGGTCGGTCATCCTCGCCCAGGCGCAGGACCCGCCCCAACAGGTAGCTGCGGGGGCAGCTGGCGTAGGCCTCAAGGGCGGTGGCCGACAACAACCGCTGGGTGGCGTCAATGGCACCGGCCGGGACCCGGCCGACGTGGCGATTCAGCTCAGGCCGCGACCGGTTCAAAACCCGCTGCAGATTTTGGGCCAGCACCTGATCCTGACCCGCCAGTTCGTGGGTGTGAACCAGATCGCCTCCATCAACATGGGCCACCATGGCCCGCAGCGCCACGTCGTCAAGCGATGCCGGGCGGCCGTGGTCGACCAGGGCCCGATGGTGGGACTCGATGGTCGACACCTCCCCGGTCAAGGCGTTGAGGGCCCGGGGCCACGAGCGTGAGCGGATACTGCGCAGATCGCCACGGGCCACGATGACCAGGGGCTGGCGGCGGGCACCGGCCAGGGCGGCAGCCACCGCCCGGATGTCGAGGTCGGTGACCGTTTCGTTGCGGGCCACCAGCCCACCCGAGGTGGCCCGCACCCGATCAGGCAGCAGGGCATCGTCCCTCGGCCGACGGGGGAAGGCGCCCTCGGCCAGGCCAACCACGATCACCCTCTCAAAATCGAGCCCGGCGACGGCCCCGATCGGTGCCACCACCAGGCCTGCACCGAGGGCCGGGCCTGGAATCGTCAAACGTTGCAGATGGGCGGCCAGGATCGACTCGAAGGTCTCCAGATCGGGCTTCTCACCGTAGGTGTCGAGGATGCGGAGACCGTTGAGCGCAGCCGACAACTGGGCCCGGGCCGCGGCCTCCTCCTCGGGCCAGTCGCGGTCGAGTGGGAGATACCCCGCCACCAGGCCTTCGGCCCAGTCAACCCATTCCAACCAGGTGGCCGGTTGCCTTTCGTTGGCGAAGTGGCCCTGCAGTTGCTCGACAAATTGCAGCAGGCGGTCAACCTCGGCCCCCTCGGCGGGGGCGAGTTTGGGAGCGAGAGCCTGAAGGCGTGGTCGCCAGTGATCCTCGTCGATGACCCCGGCCTGGCGCGATAGCCGGTCCCACAACGACACCGGCCAGGGACGGCCCTCGATATCGACCAGGGGGGCGGATGCGGCCAGGGTAATCACGGCGGAACGCTCAAAACCGTTCAGCCCCAACCCCAGCAGCCTGATCAGGAAACGGCCGACGAGGGAGCCGACCAGGCTGCGCTGCCCAGGGCCGGCCCAGGGAAGCCGGGCGGCTTCGAGCTGTTCGCTGAGCAGCGAGGCGTAGGGATCGGCCGTGGTGTAGAGCACGGCCATCCGGTTGAGGGGCACCCCGAGGGCGCCGTGGGCCACGACGTCACGCAGGGCCGCCCGCACCTCGTCGTCGGGGTCGGGCACCTCCAACCGGGTCGCCCGCTTCAACTCGACCGGTTGGTACGAGTCGATCTGGATTCCCCAACCGGCGAGACGGCCAATGTGGCGCCGGTCGACGTCGGGCACCCCGCTGAGCCCGACGATGCTGTGGCTGTCGGATCGGCGAGCGAGGGCGGCCAACATCTGCCCCTCGAACGAATCGGCGGGTTCAGGCAGGAAGATCACGATTGGCCCCCGCTCCCCGGGGGCTAGCAGGGCCAACTCGTCGACGGCGGCCCCCAAAAGCTGAGCTTGGCTCCAGGTTCGGCCAGCCTGACGCCTGACCCGGCGCAGTACACCAACCGCTTCACCCGCCAGGCCGACGCTGCCCCGCTCGATCCGGCCCAGTGTTGCCTCGTCGAGCCCGGCCAACTGGTGGCCAAGGGCAACGAGCCGCTCCTCGGTCGTGCGGTGGGCCATCACCGGAGCGAACAAACCCGGCAACAGCGCCAGTTCGGCCCTGATGGCGGCCTGCAACTCAACGTCGCTGCCAAGGTGGGCGCCGGCGCCGACCATGGCCGGTCGGGCCAGGGTCTCGGCCTGCTCGGCCATGGTGGTGAAGCGGACTCCGGCGATACCACCGGGGCGAGCCCCCAGCGCCCGCCGCACCTCAACCGCCATCAGCTCATTCGGGCTGATCACGACGGCCGGAGCCAGCGGACCATCGGCCCGCCACCGGTCCAGAATCCGGGCCAGGGCCTCGATGGCAGCGGCCCCGAATCCGGTTGTGGTGACAGACCCCATCCTGGTCAGGCTACGTGCGCCGGGGCGGGGCCCGGCGCCTGGAGTTTGGCCTCCGGCCAAACATCCCCAAATCCCACAAAACGCAACCACTCCCAGTCAGCAACAACTACCGAGTGCGCCGGAGGCAACCCGCAGGGTTGCTTCGGGCCCGGCGTACGATTTCTTCTAGTCCCAGAGTCGTTCGACGACGTCGAGCCACAGGGCCACGGTGAGTCGCAGCGATTCGATGTCGATGCGCTCGTCGTGGCCGTGGAAACGACGGAAGAATTCGCTGGTGTCGACCGCAGGACTCAACAGCCCGGCCCCGTAGGCGATCGATCCCCGCTGCCGGAAGAAGCGGGCGTCGGTCCCTCCCGTCACGATGCTGGGGATGACCTTGGCCCCCGGGTAGGGGTCGGCCATGGAGTCCACCAGCGCCGACCACAGTCGATTGTCTGTCGGCGACGCTGTCGAGGCGTCCTCGTGGATCACCTCAACCTCAACGTGTTGGAGATGGTCGCCCAGGGCGGCGGCGAGGTGGGCATCGACCTCGGCCCTGGTTTCCCCGGGCAGGGTTCTGATATCGACCTCGATGACGACCTTGTCGGGGATGACGTTCGTCTTGACCCCACCGGCTATCAGGTTCGGGCTGAAGGTGGTGTGGGTGCAGGCGTGGGCGTTGGCCGCCAACTGCGGCGGCAGCTCGCTCAGGGTGTCACGCAGAGCTCCCGGGTCGAGAAGTCTGCGGCTCAGGTCCTCCGGGAGTCCCAGGGCGGCAACCCTGGCCGCCCACAGCTCATCAAGCTGGGGGGCGGGGGCGTAGTTGGCCAGACGACGAACAACCTCGGCCGCCTTGATCAGGGCGTTGTCGGCGCCGTAGGGCATCGAGCCGTGACCGGGCGACCCCTTGACCGTGAGCCGCCGCCAACCAATACCCTTCTCGGCGGTGGTGACCAGGATGCTGGTTCCGCTGGGGCTGTTGAGCGGGATGCCACCAAACTCGGTAAGCACGTAATCGCTCTGCAGGACGTCCCACTCCGACTCCACCAGGGGACCGGCCCCCAGCTTGCCGCCCGCTTCTTCGTCGGCAACGGCGAAGTAGACAATGTCGCCCGGGTACCGCTTGCCGCTGTTGATCAGGTGACGGAAGGCCACCGTCATCGACGCGGTGAGGTTCAACATGTCGACCGCCCCCCGACCCCAGACCTCCCCGTCGATGAGCTCGCCACCAAAAGGATCGTTGGTCCAACCGTCGGCCGAAACCGGAACCACATCGGTATGACCCATGAAACACAATGAGGGTGCGTTCGGGTCGGTGCCCTCCCAGCGGGCGATCAACGAGGTACGGCCGGGGTGGGTCTCGAACGTGGCGAGGTCGACACCGGTGCCCTCCAGCTCGTCGCGCAGCAACCGGGCGCTGCGCTCCTCATGGCCCGAGTCGGGGCTCCCGTCGTTGACGCACTGGTTGCGAATGAGGGCCTGCAGCAACTCGGTGGTCTCGTTGGTCAGTTGATCGATCACGGAGCGGCGATTCCGTCGACCAGCACGGCGAAATGTTGGGAGGTGGCACCAAGGCGCACCGGCAGCACTTCCTGGTAGGCGCCGGACTCGTAAACGGCCTTGGCCTTCTCCTTGGACTCGAATTCAAGTACGACCGTCTGCTGACCGGCGGCACCCTCCATGAGTTCGGTGGCCGCATCGAAAACCACCACCTTGCAGTCACTACCGATGCCGAGTGCGGGGCCTGCACCCTTCTGGTACTGCTTGTAGGCGTCGGTGTCTTCGATGTTGTAGTTCACGATGAGGTAGGCAGACATGGCGCCCATCATCGCACCTGGCCTGGTTCCCGGCCACCCCGGATCAACATGTCTCCCTGGGTCCGAAGAACCAGCCCTAACAGGCACTCGACAGGCCATTTTGCCGATATACGTAGAACACTGACGCCGGCGGTCAGGTGCACTGGGCGGACAATGGCGGAGAGCGACCCGATCACGGATGACCATTCACCCACAGTGCCCAACGACGGATGGCACCGACCGGCCCGAGAGCAGGTCGAGTTCTGGGTCCAATGCTGCGTCCGGAGCCGGAGCCAGCCGGTGGCCCCGGCTCGCCATGCTGGCCGCCATCACGACCGCAACTCTGACCACTGCCGGGTGCTCCAACGTGGTGGCCGACGAGGCGGCGCCAAAACCGACGATCGGCAGCGAGGCCATCAGTCCCATCGACCAGGCCGACGCTGCGGCCGCCTCGGCCCTGACCATCAGCGCCGAGGACTGGACCGAGGACGAGCCGGTTGACGGTCCCCTCCCGCCCGACTCATCGGCCGCGCGAATCAAGCTGGCCGTCGAGGACGCCCATGGCCGCACCAACGATGTGGCCGAGGAGATGAGCCGATTTGTGGCCTTCCCCCGTGTCCCCACCCCCGACAGGGCTGAGCTGACCGAGCTGCGGGCCGATGTGCGCACCAGCTCCGACGGTGCTGGCTACACCATCGTCTCCGAGATCACCTTCGTTGCCGACGGATCACCGACCGACATCGTCGAGCTCTACCAGGCGGATCTGACCGGGCTCGGCTGGCTGGTGGTCAAGGAATCCGAACAGGTGCTGAACGGCACCGTGGCCCAGCACCTCGACTTCGAGATCCCCGACAGCGCCTATGACCGCCACGACTTTGAGTTGCAGGTTCGCGACGCAACTCGGCCAACAGGTCTAACCCCCCGTTCGGAGATTCGCCTGCGCTTCGTTGAGCTGACCTCGGCCGATCGCGACACGACCCGAAAACGGTTCGTCGGCTGGGCCGGCGATCTTCCGCTACCCGAGGGCGGGGTGGTGACCGGCGCCGGGATTCAGACCAGCTCGATCGGCCGCCACAGCCTGCACTACTCCCTGGCCCTGACCTTTGACGGCACCGGGCCGGCGCAGCTCGCGGGCCAGGTTCGCTCGTCACTGCCGACCACGGACTACCAGCTCGATCAACGACCCCAGAGTGGCGATGCCACCGATGACTGGGTCTACCTGTCGAGTCCGTTCTTCGCCGACTCCAGGGTCAGCACCCACCAGGTGCCGCTGGATGCCAACGCCCCGACGGTGGTGGCGATCG
>Ga0316187_10004092_pt1 | contig 12623 bp, 11 predicted proteins | sample CroRivburrow1_MG_FD_204927 | JGI IMG/M metagenome (GOLD analysis project Ga0316187, IMG submission 204927) | Coastal sediment microbial communities from Maine, United States - Cross River worm burrow 1 | ecosystem: Environmental > Aquatic > Marine > Coastal > Sediment | place: USA: Maine...
GCGATCCACCATTTGCATCGCTAGCGAGCTTGAGGTACAGGTATCGCTTTGCTGATTCTCTACCAGCTCGCGCAATACCTTGTTCTCCGACTTCAGGTGGATAACATCGGCCAGGCGTTCGATGCGGTTGAGGAAATCCGCGTTGCGCAGGGGTTTGATGGTGTAATCGTAAGCACCGGCGCGCATCGCCTCGATCGCCGTATTTACCGAAGCGTAGGCGGTCATCATCAGGAAAATGGTATCTATGCCCTGGCCACGGGCTTTTTCGACCACCTCGATACCGCTGATATCCGGCATGCGAATGTCGCAGACGGCAACATCGATATCACCCTTGCCGAGGCGTTCCAGCGCCTCCTTGCCATTGGATGCAACCGACACCGAGTGACCGGCGTTACTCGCCGCGTTGGATAGTATCTGCCGGATTGCGGGTTCGTCGTCGATAATCAGTAGTTGCAGCGAGCGCATGTCGTTATCCCGCCTGGCGGTGAACGGCGTGCTGCCGCAAGGAAGGGCAAGTTGCGCGATCGAGCGACTTCATGACAACACGCTTGAGTTCAGCGAAGTCATTTCGACGGGGAAGTCGACAACTATCTTCAACTCGCTGCCGGGCGTGGCCTCGGCGTGAATTTCGCCTTTATAGGACTCGACAATAGCCCTGCAGATAGCAAGCCCCAGGCCGGTGCCCTCGCCAGGTGACCTGGTCGATAAGACTGGTTCGAAAATATGCTTCAGGTCGTCCTCTTTAATGCCGGCCGCGTTATTCTGGAATACAATCCTGATGCCACGCTCGGCATCGAACCCGGATCCCAGCAGAACCCTGGGATCGTGCTGTCCGGCGAGCGCATCGAGGGCGCTTTCGAGAATATGCATGGTGCACTGGTTGATCTGGGTTTCCGAAGCATACATGGCCGGTATCCCGGGATCCAGATCGAGTTTTATGGCGATGCCTGACCAGCGATGATCGTAGTGGCACAAGTTAACCGAATTGGTCAGCAACTGGTTGATATCGATCCATTCGCTGCGATCGATATTATTGGTATCGAATTGCGACAGGTCGCGGGTTATATTGACGATACCGTTGGTGTATTGCTGCAACTGTTCCAGCATCGAGCGGCTTTGCTGGCTAAACACGTTGTGCGCGTCGTTAGCGATCTCGACGGCAAGCCCCGCGATACAGGTAATCGGGTTGCCCACCTCGTGCGCAATTCCTCCGGCCAGCGAATCGATAGCGATCATCTTTTCCTGAAACGAGGTCTTGCGACGCCGTATTTCCAGCGACTGCTCTCGATCGGCGAGTGCCTGCGACAGGTCATTGGTAGCGTCGATTAACTGCCCGACCTCGTCCTCGCGTGTGATCGGCAGAGGCGCGACACGGCCACCCCTGGCGATTTCCGCGGTACGCTGCTGCAGTCGCAGCAGGTCCGACTTCAGGCGATTGAAAAATACCGCTGTTAGGGCGCCAATCTGTATCAGTCCCACGGCGCCGAGAACCAGCAACTTGATGCCCAGCAGATCTTCTTGATGCTGGTATTGCTGGATCAGGTTGGTCAGGCGGACCTGGTTGGCGGCAATCAGGCGCTCGATTTCATTTATCGACTCCGCCAGGTGCAATCGAGCGCTTTGCAGATATATTTCCTCGGATTCGAGCGTCGATCGGGGAATGGACTGTTCCAGCCTGGCGAAGGTTGCGACCTGTTCGGGGAACAGCAGGGCCAGGTTGCGGTACTGTTGTTCCAGGCTCGAGAAATAACCGGCTACCTGCTGAAATTCTGTGGGGGTGACATTCGAAAACAATAACCTGTCGAAGTGAATGGCGACGATATCAGCCTTGACCAGCTCGGCCTGGGCCTGCTGAATTTTCTGGTATTCCTCAAGCTTCAGCAGCGATTTTTCGCGCTGGTTGAAGAAAAATACCGTTGCCAGAACCAGGTAGGCCAACAGCAGGATAAAGATGATGTAGCCCCTGGAGCGCAGCGAGCGGTAGAATTTCGGGCCCCGACGAGACGATTGTTGATCGTATTCGCCACCGAGTAATTCGCGTTTCGGGGTTTGCAGGGTTTCGGCGAGGGACATTATCGATTCACCCTTTTATCCGCTCAACAGTGGGTCTGCCAGCGGCCGCTTTCTGCCCGCCCAGCAGCGCCTCGAAGGTCTTATCGTTCCATACTCGCTCGCCGCTCACGCGATTCAGGATCAGGCCGCCGGGAGCGACGATATAGGTTTCGGGAAAAGCCTGGATGCCCAGCAGGCGCGAGGCAAGAACCTGATCCCGATCCTGGTAATTGGTAAACCGGATTTGGTATTCCAGCAAGAACTCCCTGACCAGGTTGCTGTCCTCGTCGACGGAAATCCCGATTACCGCAAACCTCTCTGGATCCAGGGTTTCGCTAAGCTGCTGTAAATCCGGCATCTCCTTGCGGCACGGCGAGCACCAGGTCGCCCAGAAGTTGATCAGCAGGGTCTTGTCGCCCAACTCGGCATGGCGGCCATCGAGTGGTTCGATTTCGCCCAGGGCCATCATAGGAAAAGCGTCCCCGACGCCCGGGTAACCCTGGTTTCGATCGCTGCAGCCTGGCAGGCTGCTAAGAGATGCAGCGAACAGCAAGAGCATCGATATCGATCGAATACTGCTTGCATGAAAGGTTAGAGAGTATGAATTAAATATTCGCATTATCCATTCTGCTAGCAATTCAAGTGCCAAAAATTGGCTGGGGGTGTAGATTAAGGGCCCACATTGCTGATTCCTACTGTTATCCCCACCGGATCGGCAAACCAGGCAAAGAATCTCCCATGCGCATCGCATTCGACGGTCAGAATTGTCAATACTAAATCCCGATTACGAGAATCCACAAGGTTAATTTCCCATTTATGAGAAATTAATCCCGTTTTAACGGATGAAACGCCGCGTCTATGTAACTGACGATCTGCCGCATCTGTTGATTACTAAGCACGTTTTTCCAGGCCGGCATCGACGTATTTCTGATACCCTCGCGGATTCGCTCCAGGAGTAATTCGTCGGTCATGTCGCGCATGAATTCGGCTTTTGTCAGGTTTCTCGGCTTCGGCTCCAGAAAACTTCCGATCCAGTTCTCGCCGGTACCATCGGCGGCGTGGCAAAAGGCGCAATTTTGCTGCCACAGTTTTTTGCCATTGGCGGCCTCCGCGGAAAGATTCTTTACTGCGGGGGGTATATCGTGCAGAGCATAAACGCTGGCCGAAGAAATCGCATCGATCTCAGTGTGCGAATAATTGTTTCTCGGGTAGGAAACGGATTGCTTGCTCCAGATAACGCCTTCTTCCCGCACCCTGGCGCGGTCGTGGCAGGTTATGCAGGCGGTCAGGAATAATCGTTTACCGCGTGCTTGTTCAGGCGTCAGTTGTGCCCATTCCCGGTCGAGCGGAATCTCGCCGGTGGCAAACGCGAACGCGGGACTGTATCGCTGGTGATTCGGCCAGCCGTTTTCGGGCACGTGGTAGCGGCTGTTGACTCGCCGATGGGTGATGAATTCAGCACGCACGAAATCGACTACCGCTGCAATTTCGTCGGCATTCAACAGGCGCGAGAAGCCGTGCATTGCGGTGCCGGGTTTGCCCGCGGCAACCGTGGATAGCATTTGATCGCGTGGCAGGGTGTCGGGCCGGGTGCGGGTAAAGTCCCGCGGCGGCGGCTGCAAATAGGTGCTGGCCAGAGTTTTGGCGTCGCCCGAATAACCATGGCAAAAGTAACAACGGTAATTGTAAATCTCACGCCCCAGTTCGTGTGACGCCTGGTTTTCATCAGGCGCGGTGGCATTGGCCGCGAGCGCTTGCATTAGCCCGAGGACAGCCATCAAGCTGTTGATCCGTTTATACATTCACGGGGTCAGGGCTTTATGAATGTATGAAAAACGTATTCCCCGATATCGGCGATCTGCTGCCGGGTCAGGACCTTCTCCCAGGCCGGCATCTCGGTACGTAACCGGCCCTTGCCGATTGCCTCGAACAAGCGCGGCCGGTTGAGTGCGGAACGCGAACTGGCATGCAGGAAATTGCGCGGCCTGGGATTGATGAAATAAGCCCTGGGTCCGCCACCGTCGCCTTCCTCGCCATGGCAGGTGGCGCAATTGGCCTGGTATAACCGCGCTCCGCGTTGGAGGTCACCCAGCAACTGGTCCGGAAACGGCAGGTTGATGTCGAAATGCATGCGATCGTGTCCCTGATGCCCGTTGGCAGCAAGCGTCTGCGCCGGATTCACAAGCGCCATCCTGGAATTCGGCATGAACGTGGTAATGACGTAATCCACCACGCTAGTGATCTCCTGCTTGCTGAGGCGACTTTGCCAGCCCGTCATGGCGGTTTCGGGGCGACCATAGGTAACGGCGTCTATCATGTGATCGCGTGACAGCGACCGCTGAACCCTCGGATCGGTAAAATTCGCCGGCGGAGGGGAAAGCCCCCCGGCCGCCCAGATTGCTCCCCGCCCCTGGTCGCCGTGGCAGACAGAGCAATACTCGGCATAGATGCGGCCTCCCTGGGATGCGTCCTCGGTGGGGGCGGGTAACATGAAGCGGGTCTGAATGAAATCGGCCAACGCGTTTATCTGTGACGTCGACAGGCGCGAATTCCAACCGCTCATCGCCGTACCGGGCACCCCCTGCGCTATGCCGGCGATGATGCGTTTGCGGCTTAGTTCGAGGGTGGAGCGAGGGTTGGTGAAATCGCGCGGTGGTGGCACCAGCCCCTTCCGGGCGAGGCTCTTGCCGTCACCGTTGTCGCCATGGCAGACCGCACAGTAATCCTGGTAAAGTGCTGCCGGATCGATTGCCTGCGCGAACAGGGCACTGGAAAATAATAACAGGGTTGGCAGAGCCAGAAACCGCATCGTATTCATATCTTGAAGCCTGGATTCATAATTTGGAGTAACGTTCAACAGTAAATTTAGAGCAATAATAGTGCCAGATCCGGAATGCTGGCACGTCTCTTGCTGCTCATTTCACGATTAAGGTTAAAAAAATACGATTTCCATGACTATGATCTCAGCACCGCTTAAGCTTATTTTGTGCGCAATATTCGTTTCGCTGATGGCTGGCTGTGCCGGTTCGACCCAGGATATGGCCGATGTCATTATACCGGTATTTCCCGAGCCGCCCGACGAACCGCGGTTCTACTACGAGAGAACCATCGCCAGCAGTGTCGATGTCGAAATCGAGTCCAGGGAGTCGGTGTTCGAGAGGTTCGTGACCGGTAGTCAACGGGTTGGAATCGGCATGATCAAGCCGTTCGGTGTCGCCGTCCATCAAGGACGGGTTTTTGTCAGCGATTCGATTAGCCGCCAGGTATTCGCATTCGATGTCCCCGAGGCGCGCTTCTTCGAGATCGGTATTCGTGCTCCAGGGCAGCTTGCCAAGCCGATGGGCGTCGACGTGGACGCCGCCGGTAACCTCTACGTGTGCGATGCGACCCACAAGCAAGTATTCATGTATGACCGGGACGGCCATTTTCTGAAACGGTTCGGAGAGCCCGCAATGTTCGATCGGCCGGCCGGCCTGACCGTTGATCCCGCGGGCCAGCGTATATTCGTCGTCGACACCGGTGGCGTGGCCAGCGACAGGCACCAGGTATCGGTGCTAGATACCGCGACGGGCAACTTGCTGCGTACGATTGCCAGGCGCGGTGACCAGGACGGCGAATTGAATCTGCCGCGCGATGCCAGGATTGCCGGGGACGGTAACCTGTATATTGTCGATGGCGGGAATTTCAGGGTCCAGGTATTCACTCAGCAGGGCGAATTCGTGCGTAGTTTTGGTGAGGTCGGTAGGCGTAGCGGCCAGTTTTCGCGGCCCAAGGGAATCGGCGCCGACCGTGACGGGAATATATACGTCGCCGACACCGCATTCGGCAATTTCCAGATCTTCGACCCCCAGGGACGCTTGCTGCTCGCGGTTGGCAATCGTGACTCCAACAACGGACCCGCCAGTTTCATGCTGCCTGCGGGGCTCGCCGTGGATGAAGACGGCCGAGTCTACCTGGTGGATCAGTACTTCAGGAAAGTTGACGTGTTTCGTCCTGCGTCACTGGCCGTCGATGAAGGCTGGCTGGTACACAGGGAAAAGCTGGAATAAGCGCCGGCATCGCCGGTGAGTCGCCGCAGACCGCCGGCGCCAGGGCCCGTCTCCTTCTCGAAAATGGGAATAATCCCGGTCATGGCGTAATCGATTACCCGAACAGTGTCGATAACCGCTCGGTTCATAGGGTGTTTTTTCGTGCTGGCTCGATAATTGCACAAATCATAGGCGGTTCATCGAGTTGGGCTAAACATAATGAAACTCGAAACTTTCGAATCTGCGTGGGCATCAGGTCCCGACTCTGTTGCCAGGACCCCGCGCAGACCCGCAGCTACGATTCCCGCTGGGCCACCGGCAGCACCTAATTTCGAGAATATTTCCGTGGCGATTCCCAATGTTGAGAAAAAGACATTCAAGTCGACATCCATATATCTTGCGCGGGGATGTCGTATCGCCAAGCGCATTTGTGTAATTTATTGAAATTGAAAGGAAAAAAAATATTAAACGCGAATTATCCCGCTGTTGGTGAAAGTTGGCACGAATGCTGCTCCATTTAAGGGAGGAAAAGTTTATTAATCGAGGCAACCACCATGAAACCTTACCAGCGGTATCTGCAAAGACTCGGTTTCGCAGCATTGACAGCGAGTGCATTCGCCTGGACTGGTGCTGTCGCGGAAATCGAGTTGACACCGCACAATCTGGGATCAACCGGTCCAGGCCCCAACACCTTTTCGGGTACGGCGGAGATCTGCGTATTTTGTCATACGCCGCACGGTGGTGACACCTCTGCCGCGGTGCCGTTATGGAACCGCACCCTGGCGACGCCCGGAACCTACACCACCTATTCAACCGTCTCCTCCTCGAGCATCACTGGTCAGGTGGCCCCGGTAGGTTCTGTTTCTATCGCTTGCCTGTCCTGCCATGACGGCACCCAGGCGATGGACACCTTGATCAACACGCCTGGATCAGGAACTAATCCGGCGGCGTTCAGCGCCAGTGGCACCTGGACCGGCAACGATCGTCCACAGGGCCTTGCGAATATCGGTCAGGATCTGAGAAACGATCACCCGATAGGTATCCAGTATGGTGGCGGTGGTATCACCGCGGGTGCGCCGGTTGCGCCGACCAACGATCCGGATTTCAATGCTCCGTCGAATACGGTGATCAACACAACGACAGTATGGTGGGTTGACAGCGAAGTGACTCCTGATGGCACGCGACAGAAGACCGATATGCAGCTTTACACCAGGTCCGTTGCTGGCATCGACGCAGGTGTTTCCCAGCCATTCGTCGAGTGCGCCAGTTGCCACGATCCGCACACTTCTAACGCGACGTTTCTACGCGTCTCAAATGACGGCAGTGCAGTCTGCCTGGCCTGTCATAACAAGTAAGGGGATCTGATGCTTATCCATTTAAATGTCGACAGCCGACGATACAAACCTCCATCGTCTTCGACAATGGGAGGATTTTTTACCAACAGGGGCGGTTCGCTAACGGTGAACGTGGCGTTTCTGGAGAAGTTGACTATGTCAAAAGTGATTCGCAGCGTCATTGTGCTCGCCGTGGCGACCATATCTGGCGCGCTTGCCGCCGCACCGGTCGGGACGCCACCCGCAGGCGAGATCGCCATCCGTGTCGACGATTTGACCATCGATGCAAACGAGTTCGAAGGAATATTCGCGGCGGCGGTCAGGCACAAGTACTATCACGGTCAAGTGCCAGCCGAGGAATTGAAACGATTCAGGCAAAAGGTGGCGCAGGATATCGTCATCCAGGTAGTTGTGCACCGTGACGCCGAGCGTAACGGCCTGCAACCGGGGCGGGAGAACATCGCGCGGGAAATCGAGAAGTACGAGGCGAAATACGGCAATAGCCCGGAATGGCAGGCGCACAGGGAACAGGTGATCCCGCAGTTGGCGCTGCGCATGGAACGGCAAAACCTGCTCGAGAAAATGGAGGCCAAGGTAAAACGGCTACCCGAGCCCGGCAGCCAACAGGTACGCGCCTATTACCGCGCCAATCCAGATAAATTTACCGAACCCGAGCGCTTGCGGAGCGCGGTGATCCTGTTGCCGGTGCCGCCATCGGCGGGTGAGGAAGCCTGGTTCGCAACCGAGGCCCGGGCGCTGCAGCTCAGGTCCCGTATCGACAACGGCGAGGCATTCGCGGCGTTGGCAAAGCAGTATTCGGGCCATCCGAGCGCCGTAAACGGTGGTGATCTCGGCTACCTGCACCAGGGGATCCTGGAGCCTGAGGTGCAGCAGCAGGTCGATGCCCTCGAGATCGGTGGGATTACCGACCCGATTAGGGTGCTGGATGGTATTGTCCTGTTCCGTCTCAACGGCGTACAGCCGAGTCGGCTCATGTCTTTTGCCGAAGTGCAACAGCGCGCGGCCGGGTTACTGTACCGGGAAATACAGGACCAGGCCTGGAGAAACTATATTCGTGAATTGAAAACAGGGGCAGATATATATGTAAACGAAAACCTCTATGCCCAAAATGACCATGAGTGAATGTGGATTCTTTTCTACTCCAAAGGCAGCTGGTATTTCTACTGGCCTCGATAGCAATGCTTGCATCCAACGTCCATGCCGTGGGACATATTAACTCTACCCCGGTGCGAACCTGGGGCGAGATTAGTACGACTTACAGGGCCAGGGATTATGTCGGCATCGACAAGCAGGCGACCAACTGGCTGAATACGGGCAGCATTAACGCAAGCAGCTATATCTGGCGGCCCTGGTTTGCGACTGCAAGAGGAGGCTTGACCCTGTCGCTGGACGAATCGGATTTCAGCGACCAGTCGTCGGCAAAAGATCAGTACATCACGGGTAATGTTGGCGTGGACCTGTTTCCGAGTAGCCGCTTCCCGTCACAGGTTTATTACCTCGAGTCGCGCAATCAATACGACGACGACCTGTTAAAAAGGGACATAGACACTAGCGAATTCAATCTCAGGCAGTTCTTTCGAACCGAGGACAATGCGCATCGCCTGCGAGCCGAGTACATCAATAATACGCGCGAAGATCCAACCGCCACCGATATCGAGGGCGATCGCCTGCTGTTTTCGAGCAATAGCCAGCTCGAGAATAATACGCTGGGCAGTGATATTCGGCTGGATACAGTAGAGGACAGTTTTAAAAGCGAGAAAACGGACAGCTACGCGCTTACCGGGCGTCATTCCTATAACTACCAGAATAGCCTGTCTATCGACAACCTGGTGTCTGCCTCCACGGTGGAAAACGATTCCATTCGCTCGGTGACCGATATCGATACCAGGGAATTCTCCAGCCTGTTGGTATGGCGCCCTGGGAGCGAAAGGGATCTCAGCGTAACCGGAAGTCTGCGGCTTTCCGACCAGGTGCTGCAGCAGGCCGGGGGCCAGAGCACACTCGATGATGATTCGCTGCGCAGGCACAGTATGACTGTAAACCTGAACCAGGGACTGCTGTACCAGTATTCGGATCACCTGTTGCTGAGAGAATCGATGAACGCCAATCAGATCGATTCCGGCGGTGGCCAGTCGCTTATAGCGTCAGAGGCTGTTGGCTTCAATTACACACCGGACAGGATAGATGTCGGTGTAGGTAATTACGGCTGGAACTTCGGCTTCAGTTATGTGCACGAACACGGCGACATCGAAACCAACAACATCGCGAATAACCGCTTCAGCCACTCGCTCGATAACAGCTATCTACTTGGGGAGGGGCGACAGCTCAGAACCAGTCTTACCCAGGCGTTTGGTTACAGCTATCAATCCAGGGATTTCAACCGGGCGATAATTGACCACAGCTTTTCGGTTACCTGGTCGCAGTCGACTAACGTTGATCAGGCGATGGTGAGATTTCTGCTCAGCGACGCGCGCGAGACAGAAGATGATGACAAGGCGTTGCAACTGGCCAACCTGCAGTTCAACGGGGTGCTGCGCTTCGATCGTTTTACCCAGCTCGCGGGAAATACGACCTTACAGTGGAGCCGGCGCGAGGATGGTAATAACAAAAGCGAGAGCACTGTCGCCAATGGGCGTCTCGAATACATGCGCTCGCGCCTGTTTGACGTTCCGCGGCTAATCTTCAGGTCGACTTTGAACCTGAGCCAACAGCAATCAGCAACCGAGCAGTTGATCGGCGAAGTGATCGATAACGAGCAAAACGACGAAACCTGGGAAAATTCGCTGGATTACCTGATCGGTAGGCTCGAGGCCAAGGTCAATATCGATTTCATCAAGGCAAACGGCGACTATGACCGAATTTTTAAAATTCAGCTCACTCGAAATTTCGGTGATCTGTGAAACCGGGGGTGACGCAAGTGTCGATAATCATGAAGGTTCTACTGCTGACGATCGGCCTGGTTCTGATCGCTGCGCCATTGCAGTCGAAGGCGGAATATGGCGACGTACTGATTAACAATTACTCAGAAGATGCGGGCATGCGCCCGGTAGTTTTCCCGCACTGGTTTCATCGCATCAGGTTCAGGTGCAAGGTCTGCCACGCGGACCTGGGCTTCAAGATGCAGGCCGGTGGTAACCAGATCAACATGCTGAAAATCATCGACGGGGAATATTGCGGCGCCTGTCACAACGGCGAGGTTGCCTGGTCGGTTGAAACTTGCGACCTGTGTCACTCGGGGTTACCGGGCATGTCCACCCAGGTGCATAAAAGCACCGCCTCCAGGCTGTTGTCCGGCGCCAACAAGAAGCAACAGGAGAGTCAGCAATGATCAGGAGTAGTTTTGAATTACACGATCGCTGCTGCAGGCGCGGGCAGCGGTTATGGGCAACAGGCTTGCTGCTGCTTGCGGCGGGTGCTTGTGGCGCGGCTGAAATTCGATCTGGCGAAGAGGTGTACGGCGTATCCTGCGGCGGTTGCCATGCCACCGGCGTGTTACAGGCCCCCAAACTGGGCGATAATGCGGACTGGAGCAAGCGCGAACAACAGGGACTCGAGGTATTGCTGGAACACGCGCTCAAGGGATACAAAAACATGCCGGCCAGGGGCGGTAATCCCACCATCAAGGATCAGGAAATCGAAAATGCCATTATCCACATGCTGGTCAGTTCGGGCATCGAGAAATACACAGCGAAGCCGGCTCCGGCGGAAACCGCTAAAACCAGTGCCACGGTCGCGAGTGTGGCTGACAGGAAACCGGTACCGCAGGCCCGAAGCAGCAGCGTCAACAGTTTCAACCGACTGATGAAATCGAAAGAGGAATGGAACCTGGCTCCACCGAAAGACGGCATTCATGATCCGAAAAACGAGGGTACCCATATGCTGCAATCCCCCAGGACGGCCTTCGAGGTTCTGGTGTCGGCGAAGTCGGGCAACCGGGTCGACTGGGTCAAGGCGCTTGAAAAAGGTGAAATAGCGCCGCGTTACGATCGACTGGACCCCGAGGTCAAACCCGTGGTCATGGATTTGAATATCGTCCGTGAAGTCAAGGGTTCGATGCCCGACGTGGTGTATCCGCACAAGCAGCATACCGAGTGGCTCGATTGCTCCAATTGTCACCCCGCAATCTTTATTCCGCAAAAAGGCGCCAACCAGATATCCATGGCTTCGATACTGCTCGGTCAGAAATGCGGCGTTTGCCACGGTAAGGTCGCGTTTCCGATTTCCGAATGCCGACGCTGCCATTCGCAGCAGAAACCGGACACGGTGGAAACCGTCAATAAACAGATCAACTAACAGGGAGGGCTGACGACATGTGCATTCTGATTTTCGTTTTATTCCTGTCGCTGGCTTCGTTCACAACTTTCGCCCAGGAGCCATTACCTTCTGCCAACCCAGCCACGCATCAGGCCGACGCCGGTTTGAAGCGCAAGGTCAGGATGGTGGAGAATATGATTAGCAGTCCCGAGATGCAGCAGCGTCTGCAGGCCAGCGACGACGAGCGGGTGAAGGATTTGCTTGCCAGGGCGACGAAAAACTTTCACGAGATGGACGAGCATTTCGAGCATGGGCGGTTTCTCGAGGCGGAAGCAATTCTCGATTACGTGTTACGTGACCTGAGCGCGGCCTCGCAATTGATCAGCGCCGGCAGCAGAAAACAGAGCAGGTATATGCAATCCCTGCGTCAACTTGACTCGTTCGAGCTGCCACAATGGAAGAGCCTGACAGCGGAGCAAAGCGAGTACCTCAAGATGCAATTGGCGCATATCGGGGATCTGCGCGTAGCCGCCGAGGAGCTCGCCGAGACCCAGGACTACGATGCTGCGGTCGAAGGGCTAGACAGGGCATACAGTCTGAAATCGGAGTTACTCAAAAAATTACCTCACGAACACCAGGTCGTCTACGATCTGATGTTCCATTCGATTCACGAAAAATACGAGTACCTGAACCAGCGCTCCTACCACTATCTCGAACTGGTCGATCTCGCGCTCGCTCGCACCGAAGTAAAACCGCAGACACGAAAGCTCGTCGATGATTACCTTTATCGCTCCGTTGTCGATCTCGAGGAGGCCGAAAATCTCAAGTTCCAGGAAAGGCTTGAAGAGGCTATCGGCAAGCTCGAAAAGACAATCAAGCAACTGGTTTCGGTGTTGAAAATCCTCGGCGTCAATACTTGAGAAATAATCTCGTG
>Ga0316187_10004093_pt1 | contig 12620 bp, 15 predicted proteins | sample CroRivburrow1_MG_FD_204927 | JGI IMG/M metagenome (GOLD analysis project Ga0316187, IMG submission 204927) | Coastal sediment microbial communities from Maine, United States - Cross River worm burrow 1 | ecosystem: Environmental > Aquatic > Marine > Coastal > Sediment | place: USA: Maine...
AAGGCGATGAGCTCCGGCTGGTCCGCAACGAGAACTACTACCGCGAAGGGCCCTTCTTCGAAGAGGCCGTTGTGCGTCAGGTGCAGGACGCAGTGACCCAGCGCCAGCTATTGGAGAACGGCGACGTCGATATCGCCATGCAGATCGATCCTGACACCGCCGGCGGCATCTCAAACCCTGACGTGCAGATCGACTTCGTCGAGTCGTTCAATTTTGTGTACATCGCACTGGCCGAGGGGGCAACGACCGAGGTCCCCCTTACCGCTGACATTCGGGAAGCCATCAAGCTGGCCATCGACTATGAGAGCATGATCGACGTAACCGTTGGCGGGAAGGGCAGTGTTCAGGCCTCGCCCATCCCGAACGGCTTCCTGGGTACCGACGGGCTCACGCTGCCCGAGCGCGACCTGGAGCGATCCCGGGAGCTGCTGGAGGGGGCGGGCGTCGGTGACGGGTTCGCCATCAGGGCCGCCTACCCAACCTTCAACGTGTACGGCGTCGACTTCAACACGATGATGCAGAAGGTCCAGATCGATCTGGCCGAGGTGAACATCGAGCTCGAACTCGTGCCGCTCGAGGTCTCTGTGTGGGTCGATGAGTGGTTCAGCGACGACGGCATTCCGCTCACGGCTGTCTACTACGCCCCGGACCACACCGATTCCATCCAGTACATCGAGTACTTCGGACAGGTGCCCGATGCTCGTTGGTCGGCCCAGGCCAACCCCGGTGGCGATCCTGTCATCGACGACGAGCAGATTCGGCTTCAATCCGAGGCACTGGCCGCCACCGGCTCCGAGAAGGAGGGTTTGTACCAACAGCTGGCGGAGCTGATGATCGAGCAGAAGATCGTGCTCCCGATGGTGAACCCGAACCTGGTGCTCGCCCGGCGGGCCGACATCGCAGGCGCCCACTACAGCGCATGCTGCAACCTGGAGCTTGGACGCATCTCGCGCTCGAGCTGACGGCAGACCTGTGGCCAGCTACATCATCCGACGACTGCTTCTCGTCCCGCTCCTCCTCATCGGCATTGCGACCCTGACCTTCGTGGTCAGCCACACGATTCCGGCCGATCCTTTGGCGACGCTGGTGAGTGAGCGGCAGCTCGGCAATCCCGAGGTCGTGCAGGCCGCTCGGGAGCAGTGGGGCCTCGACAAGTCGGTTCCCGAGCAGTACGCGGTCTACCTCGGGAACCTGGCCCAGGGAGACCTGGGAACCTCGTTCCGGACCCGGAGCCCCGTGCGTGACGATCTCCTGCAACGGCTGCCTGCGACCTTTGAGCTGACGATGTTCGCCCTGGTCATCGGCACTGGAACAGGTGTGGCTTTGGGCGTCGCCGCCGCCCGCCGTCGCAACACCCGCATCGACAGCGTCTCCCGGCTGATCGCGTTGATCGGCTCATCCGTACCCCCTTTCTGGGGTGGAGCGATACTGCTTTTTATCCTCTGGGCTCAGCTTGGCCTGGCTCCCGGGCCGGGACGGTTGGGCTCACGTGCCCCCGAACCGACACACCGCACCGGGCTGTTCACGGTCGACTCCCTCCTCGACGGCAACCTCGCCGGCTTCTGGGATGCCGTATCCCATCTTCTGCTCCCGGGCCTGATACTCGGCTGGATCTTCATGGGCACGATCACGCGCCTGGTCCGGGCCAGCATGTTGGAGGTGCTCGACCAGGACTACATCCGCACGGCCCGGGCCGCCGGCATCTCCGAGGGCCTCGTCATGCGCCGTTACGCCCTGCGTAACGCCATGCTGCCGACGTTGACCATCGTCGGGCTGGCCTTTGCCAGCCTGATCGCCGGAGCGGTGCTGGTCGAGACGGTGTTCACCTGGCCCGGCATTGGCACCTACGCGGCCGAGGCGGCCCGCAACCTGGATATCCCCGGGGTGATGGGAGCGGCCATCTTCGGTGGCCTCGTCTTCCTGCTGGCCAACCTGGTGACCGACATCCTCTACGCCTTCGTCGATCCCAGGATCCGCCTTGGCTGACCAGGGCGGCTCCGTGGCGCTTGAGTCGGTGCCGGTGATTGCGTCCCAGCGCGCCGCCCGCTGGCTCTCGGGCCCGGTGATCGTTGGTTTGCTGGTCCTGGCCTTTTGGCTGGTCGTGACGATCACCGTTGGCTGGTGGGCCCCGTTCGATCCGCTCGAAGTGGCCGGCTCCCGTCTGGAGAGTCCGAGCAGGAGGAGCTGGATGGGCACCGACGATCTCGGTCGAGACGTGTTCACCCGCACGATGTACGGCGCCCGCAGCTCCCTGCCCATTGCCGTTCTCGTCATCGTGACTGCCGTGGCGATCGGATCGCTGGTCGGAGCGACGGCCGGCTTCTTCGGTCGCTGGGTCGACTCGGTGCTGATGCGGTTGGTCGACGTGACGCTGGCCTTTCCCCCCATCCTGCTGGCGATGATCATCGCCGCTGTGCTCGGGCCCGGTCTCCGCAATGCCTTCTTCGCCATGATCGTCGTCTGGTGGCCCATCTACGCTCGCCTGCTGAGAGGCCAGGTCATGGCGGTCAAGGAACTCGACCATGTCGAAGCGGCGGTCGCCATCGGCGCCAGTCGATGGCGGATCCTGCGACGACACATCCTGCCGCTCTCAATGACCCCGGTGCTGGTGAACGCCACGGTCGATTTTGGCAACGTCGTGCTGCTGTTCGCCGCCTTGAGCTTCATCGGCCTCGGCGCCACACCACCCGACCCCGAATGGGGTTCGATGATCACCGAGGGAGCCAAACAGTTCTACGACTGGCACATCGCAACCGCACCCGGCCTGGCGATCTTCAGCGTCGTGCTGGCCAGCAACTACGTTGGTGACGGGTTGCGCGATCTGTTCGATCCCCGAGGCCAATGAGTAGGAGTTTCGAAGTGGAGAGATGGTCGAACTGGTCAGGACGACAGACCGACGAGCCGAAACGCATCGTGCGTCCTTCCTCCGAGCTGGAACTGGTGGCAGCGGTGACCAAGGCGGCAAGTGACGGCTTGGCGATCCGGGCCGTCGGTGCCTCCCACAGCCACTCCCGGGTTGCGGCCACGAACGGTCTGCTGGTCGATCTCGACGGGTGGCAAGGGGTGATCTCGACCAGCCAGAGCGACCAGATGGCAACCGTCCGCTCGGGCACCCGGATCTTCCAGTTGGGCCAGCCGCTGCACGAGGCGGGCCTCGCACTGCGCAACCAGGGCGACATCGACAAACAAAGCGTGGCCGGGGCGACCGCCACCGGCACCCATGGAACCGGGCCCAACCTCCAGAATCTGTCGTCCTCGGTGCTGGGGCTTCGTTTGGTCACCACCTCCGGCGAACTCGTCGATTGCTCGGCTGAGTTGGAACCCGCCCTGTTTGAGGTAGCCCGCCACTCGCTGGGTGGGGTGGGGCTCATCACCGAGCTGACACTGGCCCTGCGCCCCCGCTATCGGCTCCACGAAAGACTGTGGTTGGAAGCTCCCGACACCGTGATGGCGCGCATCGATGAGCTCATCTCGGCCACGCGCCACTTCGAGTTCTTCTGGATGCCCCAGAACGACAAGTGCGCCGTCAAAACCCTGACCGAAACCGACGCCGATATCGATCCCCTCGACGAACTGAAGCACGAACGCATCGGGTGGAGCCACGACATCATCTCCTCCATTCGCGATGAGAAACACACGGAGATGGAGTACTCGGTCCCGGCCGAGGCCGGCCCAGCGTGCTTCATGGAACTGCGCCAGCTGCTGCTGAGCGACTTCCCCGACCTCCAGTGGCCCCTTGAATATCGCACCCTGAAATCGGACGACATCTGGATCAGCACCGCTACGGGGCGAGAGACCGTCACGATTTCGGCCCACCAGGACATCGCCCTGGATGACCGCACCCTCTTCGAAGCCTGCGAGGGAGTCTTCCGGCGCTACGAAGGGCGACCCCACTGGGGCAAGGTTCACTACCAAAGCGGTCGTGAGCTGGCCGCCCTCTACCCCCGTTACAGCGACTGGTGGCGAACACGCGATGCCCATGACCCCGAGGGGCTATTCGTCACCCCCTACCTCGAATCGCTACGTCCGTAGTGGACTGAGACGAGACCTTCGGCTACGGCAACATCGACAACATCGTAGAAGTGCTTGGAGCTCGAGCATTGCGAAAGCCACCTTCAAGTCGGCCACGTCGCGCTAATCGGGCAAGCGGCACTTGGCGATCGCTGACATCAAGTCGTCCACGTTCCGACGGTGGTCGTCGGTGGTGAACAACAGGGGCGGCCCGAAGACGACACGGATCGGCGGACGACGGAGGCTCACCCTCGGGAACGGTCTCCCCGGTGGCCAGACTCGATCCGAGCCGGTGAACCCGACCGGCACGACAGCAGCGTCGGCCCGGCGGGCAATCCTGGAAACCCCGGTGCGACCGGGCCCGACGCCATCGGGTCGGTCGTGGGCTCGCACGACACGACCCTCGGGCATCAAGGCGGTGACCTGGCCGACGCAAAGCGCAGCGACCATCTCGTCCTCGGCCCGCTTGCTGTGCTCGCGGCTGAACGGGATGGCCCCCAGCCTGGTGAAGAAGAACGCGGATGCCCGATTGCTGAAGAACCTGGCGTTCACCCCGACTCTCGCCGTGAGACCGAAGTGACCAAGGGCGATCAGCGACGCGTTCAGGTCGCCGAGGCTCGTGTGATTGGCAGCAAAGATTAGCGGTCGCTCCGTCGGCAGCTGAACCACGTCGGGGAGTTCCACCCGGGAGGTGAACGTCGAGAGCATGCGGGAGGCCTGCACCGAACGGCGAAAGAACCGGTCGTGGCCGGTCGGTGCAGCAAGGTGAGCGGCTCCATCGCGCCCGAAGAGATCGGTCATCACTGAGCGCGAGGCTACCGGCCAATGTGATCAGAGCCCGCTCTTGGGCCGCTGCGCTTGGCGGCGGCTCAACACCTCTCCCGACTCGCGGGCCCCGAACTCGGCGCTGTGTGTCGCCTGGGAACTCACTTTCATGTCGACCACGAACCTGACATTGTGAAAATTGAAGCCCGCCCAGGCAGGAACGGACACGGACCGGGATGACTGACGCAGCACGTGAAACCCAGCCAATCATCAGTACCTCATCGTCATACCTTCAGGCGCCTTCTCGGGGAGTCGGCCCGACAACATGGGAGGTGTCACCTCGTAGAACGAGGTGACAATCTGGATACTCAGGAGTCCAGGTCCCACCTCCCGGCCGTAGGAGGTGGGACCTTTTTGTTTCTCGACATGAGCATCGGGATCGGACTCTGGAACCACATACGTGCGGCGCACACGTCGGACTAGCTAGCAGGCCCCGCGAAAGCTACGACTTGGGAGGCCAGTCCAACTCTCCGCGCTTCCGCTCCGTGCCGCTAGGACCCACAATCCGGCAGAGGCCCCAGGTTCAAGCCTTGGTCAATGCGGGCTCGATCTCCACCAGCGGCTCCACCACGGTCTCGTAGCTCAGATGGTGAGAGCGTCCGTCTTATAAGCGGAAGGTCGCAGGTTCAAGCCTTGCCGGGACCACTCCATGGAAGCGCAAGCCGACAGCTGGCGACGGCCGGCTGCGGGTGGCAAATCCCCGCCGCTGCGCCTTTCAACTGCAAGGTTGCCGGGGCTAGGCGGTGACGCGGGCCACTAGGTAGTGGACGCCCAGGTCGCCAAGGTCACCAGGACTCTCAGGCAGGTAGGGCTCGGCATCGGTCACCAACAACGGCTCCCATGTGGCTGCCGCCTGCATGGCGGTGATGACGCCCTGGCAGTCGCGATCGCGCCAGTGATCCTCACGTTGGGTCACCACTACCACGCTGCCGGGCGCCGCAACCCGACAGAACTCTGTCCAGCATTGACGGATCTCGGGGACATAGGTCATCACCCCAACACAAAGCAATGCGTCGTAGCTGTTGTCGTCGATGTCCAGCGGTTGTTGCAGGTCGGCCAGTTTGAGATCGTTGTAGATGCCGGGCTCGGCTGCGAGGTCCAACGACGCCGGGGAGATGTCGATGCCGTGGAGCTCCCCCTCGAATCCCGCCTGCCGCAACGCGGCGCCCGCCATGCCTGTCCCGCATCCGGCATCGAGCACGCGACGGGCATACGGGACGTAGGTTCGCAGCAGCGACGCGGCCCGCTTCGGCGCCCGATAGTCCCACGAGCCAAGGTCGGCGTCGTAGCCATCGGCCCAACGGTCGTAGTAGTCGGCAACCGCAGCAGGCTTGGTATGGCCCCCATCGGGGTCAGTCAGCCACCCTGGATCGACCTCATCGGACTTGTCAGACACGATCTCATTCTCCTGCTGGTCGCCTCGCTCCAACCTTGGCATCGGAAGATCCACTTCCACAACACCAGTCGAGTGCCGGCACGATGGGCCTGACACTTCATGACATCTCACCGTCGCGCTTCCGGATGCGAAGCGAGACCCTCTCCGACACCGGGCCCGGTGAATCCAGATGGAGCTGTCAGCAGCCTCTGGAGTCCCGAATGCCCGTTACCACTCCCACGTCATTGAAGATGAAGCTGGCCTGCTGCGACACCTTGAAGAACTCGTCCATCTCGACTTCAACGTACTCGGGCGACCCGAACAGTGAGACCGACCGGCCCTGGTGGGCGCGGACCAACTCGGTGATCTCGGCTCGGTGGCGTTCTACGAGTGCTCGACGTGATCCCACGCTTCAAACCTACTCGCTCGGCCGCTTCCGAACGTCCAGTTCGACGTGCGACGGGTTTGGCCCGAGAGAGATCACGGCCTCGACGACCTCAGGCGTGGTCTGGACGATCGGCCCGAACACGTCGCCTCTTGGGGCTGCCATACTTGGACCGAACCATCGCTCGATGACGGCGTCATGACAGGGAAGAACCGGTGCACCATGGGAACTGACCGTCGCTCAGATGATCGAGCCTGAGTGACGATTCTCGTCGCCCTCCGTTACGCCCCGGTGGCGCTCCTCTTGGCGTTGGCGGCCTGTGGGCCCGGGGGCGATCCGGCGGCCTTGTCCCCCGGTGAGAATTCGTCGACCACGCCCGCCACCGCCCCAACTCCACCAGCAACCTCGACCAGCACCGCAACAGCGGAGGCGACCGGCGGGCGAGAGGGAACCGGCCTCGACGGTGAACAGGCCACGGTGACCGAGGTGGTCGACGGTGACACAATCAAGATCACCTCGACCGTCGGGGACGAGCGGGTCCGCTTGATCGGGATCAACGCAGCCGAGCGAGGCGAGTGCCTGGCCGATGAAGCAACGAGCCGTCTAACCGAGATGATCCTCGGTCAGACCGTCACCCTCGAATCCGACACGACCGACTCCGACCAATACGGACGGCTACTGCGCTACGTCCATCTCGGCGACGAACTAATCAACACCGTAATGGTCGAAGAAGGTCTGGCCATTGCCCGCCGCTACGAGCCCGACACCGCTCGGGCCAACGAACTCGACCAGGCTCAGGACGCCGCTCAACAAGCAGGCCTCGGCCTGTGGCACCCCGAGGCGTGCGGGCCCGCCACCGGCGACCGCATCGAGATCGCTGACTATGTCTACGACGCCGACGGCGATGACAACAAGAACAAAAACGGCGAGTGGGTGGAACTCAACAATCCCCAGAGTGACCCGATCGACATGACTGGTTGGGTGCTCCGCGACGCATCGGCCAGCCACCGCTACGGATTCCCGGCCGGGTTTACCCTCCAGTCGAATGCGACTGTCAGGGTCTACACCGGTTGCGGAACCGACACCTCCGACGCTCTGTACTGGTGCAATCAGGGAAGCGCCATCTGGAACAACGGCGGCGACACCATCTTCGTGCTCGATCCAGCCGGCAACACTGTTGTCTCCAAAAAGTACGGGTAGGCACCAGCTGATGACACCCCTGGTTCCTGGCGCTCTTGGTGCGACATCCCGGCCTGGGCGGACGTCGCGGTGTAGCCCGACGAGCGTAAGGACGGATAGCCGGGGCGATGAGCGAGGTGGTAGACGCAACTGCAAGACTGAGCCCGTGGCGACACGCGACGCAGTAGTCGAAGCGATGCGGCACCTCGAACGTAGACACGGACGCGCTGTGTTCGAGAAGGAATTGATCGCTCAGGAAGCCCACGTGCTGCGGCCTGGGACACCAGATCATTGGGCAGCAGCGACCGGCGCCACGTCGCCGTGTCCGCTGACGGCGGCAACGGGTTGACCACTGGCAGTGTCAAACAACAGGAGGTTACCGTCGACCAGTGCCGCCAGCCTCTGGCCGTCGGGCGAGAGGACGAACTCGGGCGAACTCGACACGCCAAATCGAGAATCCACGACCTCAACGGCTCCCAGATCGATGGTCGACCGCACCGAGCCTGCCTCGACGTTGTAGACAGTGAGAACTGAGCCTCCGGGGCCGTTGGCGAGAACGACGGCCGACCCGTCTTCGCTGAGGGCGAAGGCAAGCGCGCTATCGAGCGACTGGCGGCTCGTGATCGCCGGCTCACCGAGGTCGACGATGGCAATCTGGAGCTCGGTTTCAATTCCCGGCTCGGAAACGAAGAAGGAATCTGGGGCGACGGTGTCGGCGACCACTACCATCGTCGACCCGTCAGCACTGACGTCCATCTGGAAGCCAACCGCATGATCATGATCCGCTACGAGTTCGACCTCAGCTCCCGAGTCGATATCGACTGCGACGAGGCTCTCGTTGACGAGGACGATGACGTGCCGCCCCGGGCCCTGAGCCAACGAGATCGACGGCGGGCGAAAGTACTCCGCGGCATCGGGCTGGTCAGGCATCCCGAATTCTTCCACGATCCGGTATGAGTTGAGATCGAACGTTGTCAGCATTTCGGGATCGACCAGAACGCCGCCGCGGCGCTAGCGAGGCGCGATGCGTGCTGCTGGTGGCACTGCTGGGCACCGAGCGAAGCTGTTCTCCGACGCCGCACTGGCACCGAACCTCGTGAGCAGTCCGACAAGAAGCATCCGAGGCGATGCCGTCTACCGCAGCCCGGCCTTGTCGAGGATGGCGATGAGGGCCGGGCGGCGGCGATGCTGCTCACGTAGGGCGGCCAGATGTTCGTCAAACTCTTCTGATAGACCGGCCGCATCGGCTGTCTTCTGTGCCCGCTTGAGCTGTCTTGCCGCAGAGCGATATGCCCTCCGGTTGGCGGTGCGGAGGGTCGATCCGATGAGGCGGAGGTAAACGTCCAGGGCAGCGGCCGGATCAGTGGACTCGCGAGCTCCTGCCAGGCGCGCCCACCGGGCGTCACCAAAGTCTGTCGCGTCGGTCGTCGCCGCATCCCACGCCGCGTCGATGTCACCGTCGGCGACCAGAGCGTCCACGAGACCTCCGAGGTCGCTCGCAGCGAGGATGCTGCGGGCATCGGTCAGTTCGAGTTCCCATTCGCCGATCGATGAAGCAGCCTGCTGAAGCAAGGCGTAGCTCGTTGAGCTCGGCATTCGCCGGTGTTGTTCTCGTCGGAGGTCGAGCACGCCAGACTCGTCGCCGCGCTCCACCAGTACCCCGGCTCCGATGTCGTAGAGCTTTGCGACTTGCCAGCCGTTCGTTGACTCGATGCCGCGCTTGGCCCATGCCAGTGCGTCGTCGCCGCGACCGAGTTCGAGCATCGCGTCGGCGACCCGGATGAACTGGTGCGGGGACCTGAGATCACCGCCGAGCAGCGAAACAATTCTCTCGATATCGCCGTCGAGCACAGCTAACCGCTCCTGGGTGTATCGCACCGCGAATCCTGGATCGGGTCTAGCCGATCGATCATCGGCGGCACGTCGCAAGGCGGAGAGACCGTTGTCTCCTAGCGCCGCTGAGTAGCGGACCGGGTCGACGGTGAAGAAGTCCTGGTCGTCGAACCCGAACCGAACCATCCACCTCGCCAACGCCTTCGGATCGGCGACACCGGCGTCACAGATCTGCTCGTGCGTCTCCAGGAGCTGCCGGGCGAGTTCGCCGATCGTGCCCGACGAATCATCGGCACGCAGGATCATCTTGACCACTCGATTGATTGCCAACTCGACCAGCTTGAGCAGCTCCCGCGACGGGGAACTATGTGCTGCAGCCGCGATCTCGTCGACTACCGGGCCAGCGTCATCCGCCCACTCGATGGATTCGCGATAGCCCAGGTGCCGTCGAGTCCGCAGTGCATCCAACTCTAAGCGCAGGCTCGCGAGGGCACTGAGTTCCTCGTCCGATCCCCCATCTCCTGCATCTCCTGATTGCCCCATGGTTCGCAAGCTAGCTGGGGCTGCGAGTGTTGACAGCGTTTGCGTTGCCGATTACGCCACTCGAAGTTCATAAGTTCGTTTCAAGCCCTGATCGTCGTATCAACTCGAAGAATTCGACAAGTTCCCTTCGTCGGCAACGGCAGCTGGCTTGGTCCGCCCCCCAATCGGGGCCGGTCAGCCACCCCGGATCGATCTCATCGGGCCTATCGGGCATGATCTCTTACCTCCGCTCGTCGCCTCATGCCAACCTTGGCATCCGTAGATCCACTCCCACAACACCGGCCGAGTGGCATGACACCTCATGACGTCTCACCGTCGCAGACCAACAACCCCTTGAAACGCCGCTTCAAACGTTCCCGAAACAGGGGCCTCGGTCTCAACGCGCGCCGTTGTCAGTCGACCAAGAGCCGTTCGACCCTCTGGCCGGTCACCTTGGCGATGATGTCGAAGTCCCGGTCGACGTGCAACACAATCAAACCGTGCTGTTCAGCGATGGCCGCAATAAGCAGATCAGGCACCTTCGGACCTCGATGCTGACTTGCCGACGCCAACCGTGCTGAGGCGCATCGTGTCTCGATAACCGCCCTCGTGAGGCGCAAACGTCGGTCGGCCACTGGCACTGCGGCGTTGTTTCTCGCCAGAATCTGAGAGAACATCGGCACGCGACTACGGTCAGGAAATGGCCAATCTGCTCAATCTCGATCCTGACCAATTGCTGTCCACGACCCGCGCCGTGAGGTTCCGCCTCGATCTCGAACGGCCGGTCCCGATGAACCTCATCGAGGAGTGCGTCGCCCTGGCCCAGCAGGCACCGACAGGGTCGAACATGCAGGGCTGGCACTTCGTTGTGGTGACCGACGCTGACAAACGCAAGGCGGTCGGCGATGTGTACCGGCGTGCCTTCGAGGTCTACAAAGGCCTGCCCGTCTATGCCGGTGCCATCCACACAGGCGACGCAGAGCGCGACGCCCAACAGGGCAGGGTCGCCAGCTCGGCTGACTATCTGGGCGAGCACATGGGCGAAGCTCCGGTCCTGGTCATCCCGTGCGTCACCGGTCGAGTTGGTAGCGGCGACAATGTCGCCATGGCGGCCGCGGGCATGATGGGAGCAATCATCCCGGCGGCCTGGAGCTTCATGCTGGCCGCCCGGGCCCGCGGCTTGGGAACCTGCCTGACGACCCTCCACCTCATGTTCGAGCAGGAGGTGGCCGAGATTCTGGACATCCCCTTCAACGAGGTCAGCCAGGCTCTCCTCACCCCGGTGGCGTTCACCAAAGGCACCGACTTCAAGGCGGCTTCGCGGCCCGATCCGCAGTCGATCATGCACATCGACGGCTGGTAGCGGTCTGACGAACGCCGGCATCTGATCTCCGCATCCATAGGCACACCCTGCGCCGGCTGCCGCTGCAGACCAAGCTCAAGCTGTTGATGGCAGTACCGCTGCTTGGGATGGGCTGGTTCGCAGTGAATGACGCTCTCGACCGACGGGCCGACGCCACGCGGGCCGATGAGCTTGAGGTACTGGTCGAACTGAGCGTCCGGACGGGGAATCTCCTGCATGAGACGCAGAAGGAGCGCGGCGCCACTGCGGTCTTCCTGGCCTCTGGTGACACGAAGTTCCAGGTCGAGCTACCGGCCCAGCACGTACTCACCGACGAGGCCAGGGCCAGCTTCGCCACCTTCGTCGAAGCCAACAGCGACACGATCCCCCCACAGATCGCCGGCGGCCTCGCCCCTGCTCTGGCGGCGGTCTTCAGACCGACGAGTTCACTCCGGGCCAGTTCGCCACCGTCGTTTCGTTGATCACGGCCCAACGAAGCTACCTCGACCTGTTCGAGGCCATCGCCCCGGCTGATGTACTCGCCGAGTTCCAAGCGACCGAGGACGATCCGGTCGTGGCCGAGATCGCCGAGCTCGAAGGGGCCAGCGAGGAGATCGGCCGCGTGGTTGAGGTCATCAACGCCATCGCCGAGCAGACGAACCTTCTCGCCCTGAACGCCACGATCGAAGCAGCCAGGGCCGGCGAGGCAGGCAAGGGCTTCGCCGTTGTCGCCAACGAGGTCAAGAACCTGGCAAGCCAGACCGCGGCCGCCACGCAGGACATCTCCGAACGAATCGCCTCCATGCAACAGACGACAGCCAGCGCCGTCGAGGCCAACCTGCGAATCAGCGAGACGATCGAGCGAATCAACTCGATCTCGGTGGCGATCGCCCGCTCCGTCAAAGAGCAATCGATGACCGCCACCGCCATTGCCGCCTCAATGAGCGACGTCTCAGCGGCCGCCGACGGCGCCCAGGAATCGGCTCAACTTACCGGCACCGCAGCTGGCGACATGACCCGCATGGCCGCCGACCTCGATCACCTGGTCGCCTCGTACCGGTAAGCACGCTTGCCTCGCGACGGTCACATCGCTGCCGAGCTCGCACCGAGTGCCGAGTGCCGAGTGCCGAGTGCCGAATGCCGAATGC
>Ga0316187_10004094_pt1 | contig 12618 bp, 11 predicted proteins | sample CroRivburrow1_MG_FD_204927 | JGI IMG/M metagenome (GOLD analysis project Ga0316187, IMG submission 204927) | Coastal sediment microbial communities from Maine, United States - Cross River worm burrow 1 | ecosystem: Environmental > Aquatic > Marine > Coastal > Sediment | place: USA: Maine...
TTTGGAAAAAGCCCGAATATTCCTTTTGAAAATCTTGCATTTGGGATATCTCAGATACGGGATGCCCATTACCTTTAAAAACAAATTCTTTGTAGTTTGTTATTGCTTTTGGAATTTTAATGTTTATCTGCCTCGCGGCTCGCAATTCCTCTAAATTATTTTGAATTTCAGCCTCTATTTTATCTAAGGCAATTGTCTTGTTCGTATTTATCTTATTCGTCTCATTCCAGTTATTAAACCAAATCGCCAGATTTATCCCTATAAAAATAAGAAGCACTTCGCCTAAGATGTACTTCCAATTCATGGTGTTTGGCTTAAACAGTCTCATATTTTTTAATTTAGATATTCTCTAAACTTACTTATGGCTTCAGGAATACCTTTAGGATTCTTACCGCCAGCAGTTGCATAAAATGCCTGTCCGCCACCACCACCTTGAATTAATTTTCCTAATTCCCGAACAATCTGACTTGCATTTAAATCCTTCGCTGCTACCAAGGGTTTAGAAATATAGCAACTTAATAACACTTTCCCTTCTTGTTCAGAAGCTAATAATAGAAATAAATTCCGTCTATTTTGCCCTAACTCAAAAGCAAGATCTTTAAGTCCTGTCGCATTAAGGTCTACTTGTTTGGCTAAATATTGGACCTCTCCTACCTCTACAATTTCCTCTGCCAAGCTTTGTTTTAGGTCTCCGGTCTTATCTTTAAGCAAAGAAGCGACTTCCTTCTTGAGTTTTGTATTTTCATCTTGCAAAGATATCAGAGCCTTTAAAGGATCTTTGGTCCCTTTTAATTGATCCTGTATTTCTTGCAAGACTTTATCATTCTTTTCATAAGATTTTCTTACCGCATCACCGGTAATGGCTTCTATTCTTCTTATACCAGCCGCAATAGCCCCTTCGGAAACTATTTTAAAATGCCATATGGAGCTGGTGTTTTTCACATGGGTCCCCCCACAAAGTTCAATGGAATTACCAAAGCGTACACTCCGTACCGTATCACCATACTTTTCGCCAAAAAGGGCCATAGCACCTTCCTCCAGGGCTTCTTTTACCGGGACTTTTCGTTTTTCTTCCAAGGGGATCTGCGCAGAAATCCTCGCATTTACAAAATCTTCAACCTCAGCAAGTTCTTCCTCTGTCATTTTAGCGAAATGAGAAAAATCAAATCGTAAATAATTGGCATGTACAGCAGATCCTTTTTGCTCAACATGGTCTCCTAATATTTGTCTCAAACCCTGGTGAAGCAAATGAGTGGCAGAATGATTCTTAGATATTCTTTCCCGATAAAGACTATCCACTACCGCCCTCATAGTTTCGGCAGGATGTCTGGGTAGATTTTTTGAAAAATGCAGAATTTCATTATTCTCCTTTTTGGTATCAAGGATGTAAACCACATCACCATTAGGAACTTCCAAATAACCTTTATCCCCGGCCTGTCCCCCTCCCTCCGGATAAAATGGGGTTTGGTTAAATACCATTTGATAAAGAGCACCTTCTTTTTTAGATATTACTTTTCTATACTTGACTAATTTCACCTGGGCTTCAATCATATCATAACCAACAAACTCTTGTTCTGAATCATCCATGAGAATCGTCCAGTCTTCTTTAGATATTTCTGAGGCTGCTTTTGAACGATTTTTTTGTTCTTTCATAGCCATCTCAAAACCTGCCTTATCTAATTCAAATCCTTTTTCACTAAGAATCAATTCCGTCAGGTCTATAGGAAACCCAAAAGTGTCGTAAAGTTCAAAAGCTTTTCTGCCATCAATTACCTTTCCCTTAGTACTCTCCAGAACATTATCTAATAAAAACAGACCTTGTTCTAAGGTCTTAAGAAAAGAAGCCTCTTCTTCGCGCATTACATTTTCGATACCATTTCGGGAGTCTATTAACTCTGTATATGTATCTCCGAGGATAGATCCTAAAGACCCAATCAAACGGAACATAAAAGGTTCTTTTGTATTCAAAAAGGTAAATCCATAGCGAACAGCTCGCCTCAAAATTCTACGAATCACATAACCGGCCCCGGTATTACTTGGTAATTGTCCGTCCGCTATCGAGAAGGCTACTGCCCTAACATGATCGGCAATAACACGAATGGCAATATCTGTTTCTTCGTTCTTCCCGTAGGTAGTATTTGTAATCGTTTCAATTTCCCTGATTAGGGGTGCAAAAATATCGGTATCATAATTAGATTGTACGTTTTGCAAAACCATACAAAGACGTTCAAAACCCATTCCCGTGTCTACATGCTTTTTAGGAAGTGGTTCCAGTGTGCCATTTGCCTTTCGATTGTATTGAATAAAAACCAGGTTCCAAATCTCCACTACCTGCGGATGATCTCTGTTTACCAGTGTAGCCCCGTCAATCTTTTCCTTTTCTTCTTTAGAACGTATATCCACATGTATTTCTGAAGAAGGACCGCATGGCCCCTGCTCTCCCATTTCCCAAAAATTATCCTTTTTGTCTCCCTTAATAATTCTGTCTTCAGGCACAATGCTTTTCCACAAATTGTACGCTTCCATGTCCATTTCCAGTTTGTCAGAATCAGAACTACCCTCAAATACAGATACATAAAGGCTATTCTTGTCAATTTTACAAACCCTGGTAAGGAATTCCCATGCCCAGCTTATGGCTTCTTCTTTGAAATAATCTCCAAAGCTCCAATTGCCAAGCATTTCAAACATGGTGTGATGGTAGGTGTCTTTCCCCACTTCTTCAAGATCATTGTGTTTACCGCTCACACGAAGGCACTTTTGTGTATCTGCAATTCTTGGATTTTTTATAGGTGAATTGCCTAAAAAAAACTCCTTAAATTGATTCATTCCGGCATTGGTAAACATCAAGGTAGGGTCATCCTTGATGACCATAGGTGCAGAAGGGACAATTTTGTGGTTTTTTTCCTTAAAAAAACTTAAAAAATTTGCTCTTATTTCCTTGGAAGTCATCTAATTTGACAAGGTTTTATTAAATTTAATGGTTTGTACAAAACAATTTTTATATTTGTTTGTTTTGATAAGACGAAAGAACAAAAATAGGATAAAATCCATTCATGTCTAAGGTAAAATATTATTACGATCCGGACACCCTTTCATATCGAAAGATAGAGCCAAAGAAATCTCGGCGTTACAGGAATATTTTCCTCTTTTCGCTGGGTTCTGTTATCTCAGGTTTGCTTGGTTTAATTCTTTTGCTAAATACAAATCTATTAAATACTCCCAGAGAACTTTCATTACAAAGAGAAGCCAAGAACTATGAATTGCAATTTGAGCTTCTTAATAAAAAGATGGAGCAAATAGAGTATGTTCTCGGAAATATTGAAGACAGGGATAATAATATTTACCGGCTTTATTTTGAGGCCAATCCCATTCCGGAAGAACAGCGCAAGGCTGGTTTTGGAGGGGTAAACAGATATAAATCTTTGGAAGGATTTAATAATTCTGAGATGATAATTTCCACTACCAAACGGCTGGATATCATACAAAAACAGATGGTAATTCAATCTAAATCTCTGGATGAAATAACCAAGCTGGCAGAGGAAAAAGAAAAACTTTTGGCGTCCATCCCGGCCATACAACCCGTGAATAACGAAGAACTTACACGTATGGCTTCCGGATTTGGATGGCGTTCAGACCCTTTTACCAAGGCAAGAAAAATGCATCGGGGCATGGATTTTACGGCTCCCAAGGGCACACCCATCTATGCTTCCGGAGATGGCGTGGTGAAACGCGCAGATAATAATGCCTCCGGTTACGGCAAACATATTCGGATAGATCATGGATATGGGTATATGACCCTATACGGCCATCTAAGTAAATACAATGTGAAGAGGAACCAAAAAGTGAAGCGGGGAGACCTTATAGGCTTTGTGGGAAGCACGGGCAGATCTGAAGCACCTCACGTGCACTATGAGGTATGGAAAGAAGGAGAGCGTATAAATCCAATAAATTTTTATTACGGAAGTTTATCTGCCGAAGAATTTGAAAACATGCTTAAATACGCAACTCAGGAAAATCAATCACTGGATTAATGTATATAGAATTGCCAGAAAAACGTTATTATGGAATTGGCGAAGTTGCCAGGGCATTTGATGTAAATACTTCCCTTATTCGATTCTGGGAGAAGGAATTTGATGTCATACAACCCAAAAAAAATGCAAAAGGCAACCGGAAGTTCACTCCAAAAGATATTCAAAATCTCCAGCTAATATACCATTTGGTTAAGGAACGTGGGTTTACGCTTGAAGGTGCTAAAACTCATTTACGCGAAGAAAGACAAAAGACATTATCAAATTTTGAAATTATACAAAAGCTCGAGCGAATTAGGTCAGAGCTGATCAAAATAAAAAGTCAACTTTAAAACAATACTATAACTTAATTACACAATTATGAAAAAATGGTTAATTCCCGTAATTATCCTTGTGGTCTTAGCATTTGGTATTTATCAATGGGCCGTTGGATTTAACAATACATCAGTAGAATATGAAGCCAATGCCAAAACGGCATGGTCTAATGTTGAAAGTTCTTATCAAAGAAGAAATGATCTGATTGGGAATTTGGTGAAAACGGTACAGGGTGCCGCAGATTTTGAAAGAGGAACTCTGACCGATGTCATTGAGGCTCGTGCAAAGGCCACTTCAACCACTATAGACGTGGATAATCTCACGCCAGAGAAAATGGCTGCGTTCCAGGAAGCACAAACGGGATTGTCTTCAGCTTTATCACGTTTATTGGTTACTGTAGAGAGATATCCGGATTTAAAGGCAAATCAAAATTTCCTTGAATTACAGTCTCAACTCGAAGGGACAGAAAACCGAATTAATGTGGCAAGGGATAGATTTAATGAACAAGTTAATATCTATGATATCTATACTTCAAAATTTCCCAATAAAATTTTAGCCGGTTGGTTTGGATTTGATGAAATGGCCAGGTACCAGGCGAATCCTGGTTCTGAAAATGCCCCCGATGTGGATTTTGAATTCAAGTAATTCAGCGCTTATGTCCAAAGTAGAAGATTTCTTAACCACTGATGAAGAACAGGAGATTGTAGATGCAATTCTTGAGTCGGAAAAAAATACTTCCGGTGAAATCAGGGTCCATTTAGAAATTTCGACCTCTCTGGATCATTATATTCGAGCCCAGGAAGTATTTCATTTGCTGAAAATGGATAATACCAAGGAAAGTAATGGCGTGTTAATTTATGTCGCTGTTGGCGACAAGAAATTTGTAATCTGCGGAGATAAAGGGATTGACAAAGTGGTTCCTGAAAACTTTTGGAATTCCACTAAAGACGTTATTCAGAAGAGTTTCAAAGAAGGAAAATTTAAAGAAGGTATTATTAATGGAATCCTCATGGCGGGAGAAGAATTGAAGGCTCACTTTCCTTGGAAACCTAATGATTCAAATGAATTGAGCAATGAAGTATCTAAAGCTTAGTCTTATTCTATTCTTTTTGTCCGGGAGCACTGTTTTTGCACAATTTACAATTCCTGAAAAACCAAAACTCCAAACCAGTGTATACGATTATTATGGATTGTTATCCAATTCGGATAAGAATGCTTTGGAACAAAAATTAATCCGTTATTCCGACAGCACTTCCACACAAATAGTTGTTGCCATAATAAAATCAACGGAAGGTGAAAATATCAACTACCTGGGTGCACAATGGGGAGAAGCATGGGGAATAGGACAGGCAGTTGAGGACAACGGTATTCTGATCCTCCTGGCGAGAGAAGATCGAAGGGTTGCTATTAACACGGGTTATGGTGTAGAAGCGACACTTACAGATGCATTGTCAAAAAGGATAATTGAAAACATCATTATTCCTGAATTTAAAGAAGGGGATTACTATGCCGGATTAGATAAAGGATCCGATGCTATCTTTAGTGTATTAACCGGTGAATTCAAACAAGAAGGGGATCCCGAAGGGGATGGCCACTTCCCATTTGCGGCATTTCTGCCTATTATCATTTTTATTGTTATTCTAATTATTCTTAGCAGCCGTAACAGAAGAGGTGGCGGAGGCAAAGGTAGAGGCAGAAAAAAAGGCTTGGATCTTTGGGATATCATCATCCTCAGCAATATGGGCAGGGGCGGATATAACTCGGGTTCTTCCGGAGGTGGATTTGGAAGCGGAGGTTTTGGAGGCGGTGGCTTTAGCGGAGGCTTCGGTGGTGGAGGCTTTGGCGGGGGTGGTTCTTCAGGAGGATGGTAATCAAATAACAGGACAAGATCTCACCTTTCTCTATTTTTTCCGCATAAAGACTGTTATTGGCACTCCTGTATAATCAAAATTCTCACGTAGTTTATTCTCCAAAAACCTCTTGTAAGGATCTCGTACGTACTGTGGTAAGTTACAGAAAAAAGCAAATTGCGGATATGGAGTGGGTAGTTGGGTGATGTATTTAATCTTTACATATTTCCCCTTGTAGGCCGGTGGTGGGGTATGCTCTATTATGGGCAGCAGCACATCATTAAGTTTTCTGGTGGGAATTCGTTTAGAGCGGTTTTTATAGACTTCTACAGCCGTTTCTATGGCCTTAAAAATACGCTGTTTGGTATGAACCGACATAAAAAGGATAGGAACATCTGTAAAGGGTTCAATGGCCTGTTTAATTTTTTGCGTATAAAGTTTAACCGCATGGGTATCCTTCTCTACTAAATCCCATTTGTTAACCAGGATTACTATTCCTTTATTGTTGCGCTGTGCTAACCAGAAAATGTTTTCTACCTGTCCGTCAAATCCACGGGTAGCATCTAACAAAAGTAAACAAACATCACAGTGTTCAATGGCCCTCACAGAACGCATGACGGAATAAAACTCCAGGTCCTCTTTTACCTTCGCTTTCCGGCGAATACCTGCCGTATCTACCAAATTAAACTCAAAACCAAAGCGGTTGTACTTGGTATCTATACTATCACGTGTGGTACCTGCAATATCTGTAACAATATATCTTTCTTCACCAATTAATGCATTGATAAAAGAAGATTTCCCCGCATTGGGTCTCCCAACTACCGCGAACCTGGGTAGTTCATCTTCAACTTCTTCACTTTCCGGCAATACCTCAACCAGGGCATCCAGTAATTCTCCGGTACCGCTGCCGTTAATACTGGAAAGCGTGTAATAATCTCCTAATCCGAGTGCATAAAATTCAACTGCATCCTCTGCCCTTTTCGCGTTATCTACTTTATTAACAGCCAAAAAAACAGGCTTTTTGGCACGGCGCAATAACTGGGCTACATCCTCATCCATACCGGTAATACCGGTTTCCACATCTACCATAAAAATTATCGCATCTGATTCTTCAATGGCCAGTTCTACCTGTTTATCTATTTCCTGCTCAAAGATATCATCACTCCCCAGGACATAGCCTCCGGTATCTATTAATGAGAATTCCTTACCATTCCAGTCGCTCTTACCATAATGCCTGTCACGAGTTACCCCACTCACGGCATCTACAATGGCTTCACGTCTTTGTATTAAACGATTAAAGAATGTAGATTTTCCAACATTCGGCCTTCCTACTATGGCTACAATAGCGCCCATACTTGCGAATTAGGCCGCAAAGTTAGTGTTAAAGAAACTAGATAAAAAATAAAAGATAGGGCATCGGACCATGACCTGGTATATTTAGATAACTCTGAGATGGATGTTTCAAAAGAAATAGGTATCTTTTATGAGCAAACAAAACCAGGCATGAAAGCATTACCCAATGACATTGTTCTAAGGCCAAGGTTCCAGCTGGAGCTGTCACAGCCAAAGGAAAGTGTGCTGGAGTCTTTTGAAAATAAAAAGAAGGAACCTTTCCTGATAAATCGAATAGATGATCATGTCTTTATAAAATTCCAACAAAAAGATGTTCATTTTTGGTCACCCCAACTGCATTTGGAAATTAACGAAATAGACACTGAAAAATCTAAGGTATATGGCCTGTTCGGCCCCAACCCCACATTATGGACATTTTTTATGTTTTTACATTTTGGGGTGGGAACATTTTTTATAATCTTCGGAATTTGGGCCTATTCAAGTGCTTCCTTAGACAAATCATACGGTCTGCAACTGGGGGCAATGATTTTTATGGTTTTAATATGGTTCGTTCTATACGCTTTTGGCAGAGCGGGAAGAAGAAAAGGTAAACCTCAAATGAACCAACTGTTCCATTTTATGAGAGAGGTTTTACATTTAAGCTGACTTATTTCTGATCATACCCAAACCTGCGAAGTTGATTCGGGTTGCTTCGCCAGTTTTTGTTGACTTTTACATAGAGTTCAATATACACCTGCTTGTCAAAGAATTTTTCCAGGTCTTTTCTGGCGGCTACGCCTACCCTTTTCAATGCAGAACCCTTGTGTCCGATAATTATGCCCTTTTGAGAATCGCGCTCTACCATAATAACGGATCTGATCCGGATTATCTTTTCATCCTCCAAAAATTCTTCCGTTTCAATTTCAACGGAATATGGAATCTCCTTTTTATAGTGTTCAAGAATTTTTTCACGGATGATTTCGTTCACAAAAAAACGCTCCGGTTTATCTGTTAACTGGTCCTTTGGAAAATAAGGAGGTGCTTCCGGTAATAATTCCAAAATACGATCAAATACTTCTTTAACATTGAAATTTTTCAGGGCCGAAATAGGATGAATTTCCGCTGTAGGGAGTTGTTCCTGCCAATATTGTGTTTGCTCCTCCAGCGTTTGTTGATCTGAAGCATCAATTTTATTAAGTAATAACAATACGGGAATCTTGCTTTCTTTAAGCCTTTCAAGAAAAGAGGCGTCCTTTAATGCTTTTTCACCAATCTCCACCATGTAAATAAGAATATCCGCGTCTTCAAAGGCAGATTTTACAAATTTCATCATGGAATCCTGCAATTCGTAGGCAGGTTTAATAATGCCTGGTGTATCTGAAAGAATTAGCTGGAAATCCTCGCCGTTTACAATACCCAGGATCCGATGTCTGGTGGTTTGCGCCTTTGCCGTGATTATTGAAAGTTTCTCTCCAATAAAAGCATTCATAAGGGTTGATTTTCCCACATTGGGATTTCCTATGATATTCACATAACCTGCTTTGTGAGCCATTATACTTTGATTTTTGAAAAATAGGTTTTCATCGCAATATTTACTCTTGGCGACAAATATAGTACTGCAATCATATTGGGAATTACCATAAGTGCAAAAGACAGGTCAATTAAATTTACCACAAGATCTACAGAAGCCACCGCTGCAAAAGTAATACTCCCTACATAAATATAATTATAAAGCTTTCCTACTTTAACATTGGTTAAAAATGAAAGGCATTTGGTGCCGTAGTAAGAATAAGTGAACAGGGTTGAAAGTGCAAACGCAGAAACTATGATCATTAAAAGCACATCGCCATAGCCAAAGAGTGACTTCTTAAACGCGATTAGGGTCATAACAATTCCATTACTCTCAGCATCTAAATAGGCTCCACTCAGAATAATAACCACTGCGGTTAAGGTACACACTACAATGGTATCTATAAACGGGCCCAACATGGCAACCAAGCCTTCCTGTATCGGCTCTGTTGTTTTGGACTGCCCATGGTACATCGGCGCATTCCCAACCCCCGATTCGTTGGAAAAAACCGCTCGTCTTATCCCTATTATAATCAGACCCCATAGGCCTCCCTGTACCGCCGTTTTAAAATTGAATGCTTCTACAAGAATTAACTCTAAAGAGGGCCAAATCTGCCCGGCATTCATAGCCATGATAATAATAACAGCCAACAAATATAAAAGGACCATAAAGGGAACAATTGCTGTGGCCACTTTTGCAATTTTTTTAAGGCCTCCGAAAATAACAAACGAAGTAATAATACTCAACACCACACCAATCCCCAATTTCCAATTGAAATCGCCAAAAACGGCAATGGTTTCGTTAGGGTTAATCACGCCCATTAATGTTTGAGTAAACTGATTTGTAGTAAAGGCGGGGAGCACTCCAAAAAGACCCGCAATACAAAAGAAAACAGCTAATGGTCTGGCTTTTTTTCCCATTCCCATGGTAATATAATACATAGGCCCCCCTTGTAAGTTTCCCTCACTATCCTTATCACGGAACATAATGGCAAGGCTGCAGGAATAAAACTTTATGCATATTCCTACCAGGGCCGTCATCCAAATCCAAAAGACAACCCCGGGCCCACCGAGGTAAATGGCAATGGCTACACCAGAAATATTTCCCAGGCCAACGGTAGCTGCAACAGCAGAAGACAATGCCTGGAGATGACTAACCTCACCAGGATCATCGGGGTTATCATATTTGCCGGAGGTTATTAAAATAGCATGTTTAAAATAGCGATATGGAAGTAATTTGGAGTAAGCAACCAGATAAAGGCCTCCTCCAACTATTAAAAAGAGCATTACCCATTCTGTATAAGGAAGTACAGCCGCTAAAAAGTCATTAAATATCTTCATAAACAATCTAAAGCTCCGAAGTTATGGAATTTAACCTTTTTGGGGGCTTGGTTAGGATAAATAATTACAGCACTAAGTTTTGATATAACTAAAAAAGCATCGTATATTTGCCGTCCACATCGCGGGGTAGAGCAGTATCCTTCGATTCCTCAGGACAGGGTACCTACTCGTACTTGGGAAAAGAACAAAAAACACTGCCAATAAAAATATTGAAAGTTCACATCGCGGGGTAGAGCAGTAGGTAGCTCGTCGGGCTCATAACCCGAAGGTCGCTGGTTCGAGTCCAGTCCCCGCTACAAAGAAAACCAGATATGAAAGTATCTGGTTTTTTTATGGAGCTAATGCGCTGAGCTGGCTCAGCAGCATGAGCGTAATAAAAAATAGATAGCGCATTGCGCTATTGGGTTTCTTTGTAAAGCCACTCCCCAGGCCGTTTCCGATCCACTGAAGTTTTAACGTAAGTGGAGAGGAAACAATCCAGTCATTTTAAAAACTCTAAAAGTCAAATTCCAAAACTCAATAAATGCAAAAACTATGACGGCTTTCTTTGTAAAACTCCTCCCGATAGCTCCTTCTCCATAGTATTACGAAGGAGAAGCTATCGGGACCGCTTCCGATCCACTGAAGTTTTAACGTAAGTGGAGAGGAAGCAATCCAGTCAGGTATTTAGTCTTTGCCTTACACAAGGAATTGTCCAAATTAACACTGGTTTAAGCAAGATAAATTAACCCACTGGCTTTTCATTGCAAGTATTTTGCAGTATTATCAGCTATATTAAGATCCAAATGTTTTAATTATGCCTACCATACGATTGTCGGTTTTTATCTATAAAGGCCGCCAATTTATGCAGATATCTTTTGATGCAGATGAAGGTGTTAAGAACTATATACTGGCGTTTCCAATGGTGCGCTGGAGTCACACCTATAAAACCTACTATGTACCCTACTCCAGAACCGTTTTTCATACTTTTTATACGTATTTGAGGCAGGATAATTTCTATGTAGATTATTCCCAAATGCCTGGGGATAAGAAGCGTGAACCCTTGAAGGGAAAAGCCGGACGACCAGGAATAGTCAGACTGTTAAATGACAGGCAGTTTTCAATTCTTCGTGAATATAGCATGTATTTAAAGGGCTTACGACTAAGTAATAATACCATTAAGACCTATACTAATTTCATCACCAATTTTCTTTACTTTCTTAAAGACAGGCCCATTGAACAGCTAACCAATACTGATGTACAGCGATTTGTAGAGGACATCATCCAAAGAAAAAAATATAGCATTAGTACCCATCGGCAATTGATTAGTGCAGTCAAACATTTTGGCGAGCGCTTTTCCAGATCTGAAATTGTACCTCCCGATTTAATTAGACCCGCTAAGAACAAGCGGTTGCCCACCGTATTAAGCAAGCAAGAAGTAGTAGTTCTTTTACAGGCCACCTCTAATTTAAAGCACCGAACAGCACTTGCAATGTTGTATGCTTCCGGGTTACGCATAGGGGAATTGATATCCTTAAAAATTGCCGATATAGATATGGAACGACGACAGATCCGGATACAAAATGCCAAGGGAAGAAAAGACAGGTATGGTATCCTTGCCGAAAGCATTTTGCCTTTACTACACAATTACCTAATGACCTACAGACCAGTCTACTACTTTATTGAAGGGCCACAGCAAAAAAAATATAGTGAGGGAAGTGTTCGTAAATTTTTACAAAGGAGTTGTCAACGGGCAGGTATAAAAAAGCACTGTACTCCACATACTTTACGGCACTCCTATGCCACGCATCTTATAGAAAATGGTGTTGGATTGCGACATGTGCAGGATTTACTGGGGCATTCAAAACCAGAAACAACGATGATTTATACCCATGTGGCTCAGAAAGATCTGTTGCAGATACAAAGCCCGTTAGATACTGTGGTTCTTGAACTATTGGAATCGGATAAAAATCCCTTAAAAATATCATTATCCGGGAAAAGTAAGGGATAAATAATTATTTTAGTGCGGATATAACAAGTTGGTGGTAATAAAAATATTCACATCTAAAAAAATTGACATGAAAAAAATACTAATAACCCTATTGACAATTATTTCAATATCATCAGTTTGTGCTCAGCAAGATAACCGTCTTAAAGGAATAGAAAAGGAATTAAATGCAATTCTAGAGGCTACAAAAGCACCA
>Ga0316187_10004097_pt1 | contig 12610 bp, 10 predicted proteins | sample CroRivburrow1_MG_FD_204927 | JGI IMG/M metagenome (GOLD analysis project Ga0316187, IMG submission 204927) | Coastal sediment microbial communities from Maine, United States - Cross River worm burrow 1 | ecosystem: Environmental > Aquatic > Marine > Coastal > Sediment | place: USA: Maine...
GCAGACTTCGAACGGTTCTGCGGTCGCGAGGTCAAGTTGCGAACACAAACGCCAATTCAACGGCAGCGCCGCTTCCGCGGGAAGCTGCTAAGGGTCGTCGATCAGAGCATTGAGCTCGATCAAGACGGCAAAGTCCTTTTGATTCCACACGCGGACATCGCGCAAGCGAACCTCGTGTACCGATTCTCGAACCAGGCGGGTAGATAGCTATGCAGCAAAGCGCACTCTCCCTTCAGAACGTGATTGAACAGGTCAGCCAGGAGAAGGGCATCGATGCCAAGATTCTGGTGGAGGCCACTGAGCAGGCGATTCTGACGGCGGCCAAGAAGACCTTCGGTCCCGATAGGGAGCTCGAAGCGAGGTTCAACAACGAGACTGGGGCGGTCGATCTCTTTCAATACATGACCGTCGTGCAGGCGGTAGAGAACAGCGAGCAAGAGATCACGGTCGAGGAAGCGGAAACGCACGGGCTCGAAGCGGAGATCGGCGAGGAGCTCGGCTTTCAGATTTTCTACCTTCCCGAAGATCGCGAAAAAGCACGCGAGCAAGACAGCCAGTTCGGAGAGCTGCTCGGACTCGACCAGAGCCGGAGCCGCTTCGGGCGCATCGCCGCGCAGACCGCCAAGCAGGTCATCATTCAGCGTGTCCGCGATGCCGAGCGCGATCGGGTCTTCGCCGAGTACAAGAGCCGCCAGGGGGAAATCATCACCGGCGTCGTGCGTCGTTTCGAGCGTGGCTCGAACATCATCGTCGACCTCGGCCGTGGCGTAGAAGCCGTGCTGCCACCGCGTGAGCAGACCCCGCGCGAGAGCTACCGACCCGGCGACCGCATCGTGGCCCTCTTGAAAGACATCGACCGCGAGGCGCGCGGCCCGCAGATCATTCTTTCCCGTACAGATGTCGGGATTCTCGTAAAGCTCTTCGAGATGGAGGTTCCGGAGATCTACGAAGGCATCGTTCGCATCGTTGCCGCCGCGCGCGAGCCGGGGGCTCGTTCGAAGATCGCGGTGAGCAGCCGTGATTCCGACGTCGATCCGGTCGGCGCGTGCGTGGGCATGAAGGGCTCACGCGTGCAGGCGGTGGTTCAAGAGCTCCGGGGCGAAAAGATCGACATCGTGCCCTGGGATCGCGACCCGGCCCGCTTCGTTTGCAACGCCATCGCCCCAGCGGAGGTCGTTCGCGTCGTCATCGACGAAGGCAACTCGAACATGGAACTGGTGGTGCCGGACGCGAAGCTGTCGCTGGCGATCGGCCGCCGCGGTCAGAACGTGCGGCTCGCCTCGCAGCTCAGCGGCTGGAGACTCGACATCGTCAGTGAATCCCGCTTCCAACAGATCGAGGAAGAGGCGATGGACGCGCTATCGCGCCTGAGCACCAACGAGGCGCTTTCTACATCGCTCTATCGGATGGGCTTCCGAAGCCTGGACGAGGTGGTCGACGCCAGCGAAAACGAGCTGGCGTCGGTGCCGGGAATCTCGGCCGACGACGTGGCGAAGCTGCGTGAAGACGCTGCTACGGCGATGGAGGAGCTTCGCAAGGAGAGGTTGGCTGCGATGGTCGATCGGACCGAGGCGCCTGCGGAGCGCGACAAGCTTCTCCTGGTGCGCGGAGTCAATGCGAGAGTTGCCGACCTACTCGAGCAGAACGGTTATGCGTCCGTGGATGTGATCAGAAGCGAAGAGGACACCGACCGCCTGGCGATCAAGTCGGGCCTCGGCGCCGCCAAGGCACAGGCCCTCAAGGCGGCCGTTGCAGAGTTCGTCGAGACCGAGTGGCCTCCCGTCGACGCCAAGATGCAAGAGAGCATTGCCGCGGCACAGGCGGAGGCTGCGCGCTTGGAGGCTGAAGCAGCGGCGGTTGCGGAGGCGGCGGCAGAGGCGGTGGCAGCTGCAGAGGCAGCCGCAGCGACCGAGGCAGCGGCGGCTGCAGACGCAGCGACTGCGGCCGAGGCCGAGAGCGGCAGCGAGTCCGAAGGCGGGCCTGAGACCGAAGAGCCCATGGAGACCAAGCAGGAGTAACCGGTGATGCTGGACGTCATGGCTAAGAGCGAACGAGACAAGCCTTCGCGGCGGATGTGCGCTGGGTGCGGTAAGCGCGCCGAGCGCGCCGAGCTCGTGCGCCTCGTGGTCGGGGACAGTGAGCCGTTCGTGGCCGTGGACCTCGGCCGGCGGCTTAGCGGGCGGGGCGTCTCGGTGCATCCGAAGAGGGCATGCATTCGCTCGGCCGCGCTCCGTGGCGGGTTGGCGCGTGCGCTTCGCGGGGTCGCTCAGATCGAGCCGCAAAGCCTCGAACGGATGATCGCGCAGCAGTTCGAACAGCGCGCCTCGGGACTGCTCAGCGCCGCCCAGCGAGCGCGCAGCCTCGCTCTCGGGGGCGATGCGGTTCGTTCCGCTCTGAAGGCAAACAAAGGGGATCTGTTGATCCGCGCAAAGGATTCGCGTGGTCGCGGGGATGAGCTCGCACACGTTGCAACGGCGCTTGGTTGCGCGACGGCGACTTGGGGGACAAAGGCCAGCTTGGGGGACGCATTCAGTCGTTCGGAGCTAGGTGTTCTCCTGGTCATGGATCGGGGCATCGCCCTTGCGATTCTAGATTGCCTGTCGCACATCGAGGCCCTATCGGAGGATGGATGAGTAAGGTTCGAGTCTACGAGGTCGCTCGAGAGTTGGGGGTCGAGAACCGCGACCTGATCCAACGAATTGCGACCCTCGGGATCCAGGTGCGCAATCACATGAGCGTCCTCGACCCGGTCGAAGTGGACCGCATCAAACGTTCGCTCGGCAAGGACCGCAGCGAGGCGATGGTCGAAGAACGAATTCGGCCCACCGTCGTTCGCCGGAAGCGACGCAAGAAGGTCGACGAGGCCGAGCCCGCGGCGGCTGATGCGCCGGCGACCCCGCCAGTGGAAGCGCCCGTTGCCGAACCTGCAGCAGCAGCCTCCACTTCGGCGCCGGAGCCCTCGATCGAGTCCGCGCCACTGGAAGCGCCCCCCGAGGTCGCGGCCCCGGAGCCGGCTGAACCGCCTCTCGTTGCAGCAGCACCGGAGCCTGCCGCAGAGCAGCCCCCGGCAGAGCCGCCTCCCGCAGCTCAACCGCCCACAGCGGAGCAGGAGGAGCAGGGTCGCTTCGCTCACGATGCGTTGCCGCCAGGCGTCATGCGCCGCGGCAAGGCGAAGGCCCCCAGCGCCACGCCACTTTCCGAAGGCACGCGTCGTCGCATCGTTGCGGAACACGCAGCCCAGCGGGAGCAGCACGCACCCCGGCGTCGCGAGATCCGTGGCCGTTCGTCGATCGGGCCGACCGGCCGCCCGCAGGGGCGCCCCGGCAAGAAGCGTTTGCAACCCGGTAAGAAGCCGAAACAGACCGAAATCACGGTGCCGAGCGCGCAGAAGCGGGTGATTCGCATCGACGACAACGTGCAGCTCCAGACACTCGCGCAGCGCATGAGTCTCAAGGCCACTGAAGTCTTGATGAAGTTGATGGAGTTAGGCGTCTCGGGCGTCCACATCAACAGCACGCTCGATGCGGACACCGCAGCCGTCCTGGCGGGCGAGTTCAACTACGAGGTCGAGAACGTTGCGCGGAGCGAGGACGAAATCGTTGGCGACGCGCGCGGCGAGTTCGAGGACAAGGCCGACGACCGGCAGCATCGGCCTCCGGTCGTCACGGTCATGGGTCACGTCGACCACGGCAAGACTTCGCTCCTCGACAAGATTCGCGAGGCGGATGTCGTTGCTGGCGAGGCGGGCGGCATCACACAGCACATCGGCGCGTACCGCGTCGACACCGACCGGGGCACGGTCGTCTTCCTCGATACGCCGGGCCATGAGGCATTCACGGCCATGCGCGCCCGAGGCGCCCAGGCCACCGACATCGTCATCCTGGTCGTGGCCGCCGATGATGGCGTCATGCCCCAGACGAGAGAGGCCGTGGCTCACGCCCAAGCGGCCAAGGTGCCCATCGTCGTGGCGGTCAACAAGATCGACAAGCCCGAGGCGAATCCCGACACGGTGAAGAACGAGCTCGCCGCCTTGGGTCTTCAGCCGGAGGACTGGGGCGGGGAGACGATCTTCATCCCGTGCTCAGCGATCACCGGCGAGGGTGTGGACTCTCTTCTCGAGAATGTTGTGCTTCAGGCGGAGCTTCTGGAGCTCACGGCGAACCCGGAGATCCCGGCCGAAGGCGTCGTCCTCGAGGCATATCTAGATCGCGGGCGAGGTCCGGTCGCTAACGTCTTGATTCGAGACGGTTCTTTGGATGCCGGCGACTACGTGGTAGCCGGCGGGTCCTGGGGCCGCGTTCGCGCGATGACCGATGACCGCGGTAACCAGATCCCGAGCGCTGGGCCCGCCACGCCGGTCGAGGTGCTGGGCTTGGCGGAGCTGCCCGCGGCCGGAGACCTGTTTTACGAGGTCACCGACCAGCGCAAGGCACAGCAGGTGGCCGGGGCGCGGAAGAAGCCCGGCACCTCGAGCATTGCGCCCACCGGCGGCCTGCGAGGTCTCGATCAGTTCCAGGCCCTCATGCAGAGTGGCGACGTCCGGGAGCTGCGGCTCGTGGTCAAGGCCGATGTGCAGGGATCGGTGGAGGCGCTCCAGAGCTCCCTCACCGACCTCGCGACCGAGAAGGTCAAGGTCAACGTCATCCATACCGGCGTCGGCGGCATCACCGAGAACGACGTCATGCTCGCAAGCGCGTCGCAGGCCATCGTCCTCGGCTTCAACGTGCGGCCGCAAGGTAAGGCCTCGTCGACGGCCAAGAAAGAGGCCGTCGAGATTCGAACCTACAGCGTCATTTACGAGGCCATCGATGAAGTGAAGGCCGCGATGAAGGGTCTTCTCGCGCCGAAGATCGTCCAAGAGGATCTCGGCAAGGCGGAGGTTCGGCAGACGTTCGGCATCCCGAAGATCGGCACCATCGCAGGTTGCATGGTTCTCGAGGGCAAGATTAGCCGCGGCGCGCAGGCGCGCCTCGTTCGCGATGGTGTGGTCGTTTGGGAAGGCCCGATGGGCTCGCTTCGGCGCTTCAAGGAAGACACCAAAGAGGTCCAGGCCGGGATGGAGTGCGGTATCGGTCTTCAGGGCTTCAATGACGTCAAAGAGCAAGACATCATCGAGTGTTACGAAGAGAAGCAGGTCGAGGCGACACTCGAGTGAGGTGAGCGCCGAGAGGTCTGAACATGGTCGTTGGCGTTTGCCAGATTTTGCTTTCGTTGCCGGGGGTGACCTCGCTGAAGGCCAAGCGGTCGATCGTGCGCAAGGTGCTCGATAGAACCAAGAACCGTTTCAATGTGTCGGCGGCCGAGGTCGGACAGCAAGACGCACATCGGCGAGCCACGCTTGGTTTTGCCGTGGTCTCGGGCGATCGTCGTCACGCGAACTCGATGCTCGATTCGATCGCTTCGTTCGTCGAAGGCTCGTCGGAAGCGGTCGTGTTGGACCGCTCGACCGAATTGGTTTCCCTGGGCGAGCTCGGGGATTGGACGGGCTGAGTCATGGCGCAAAAGGGCTTTCGAAGGGCAGACCGTGTCTCGGAGCGCATCCGGAGCGAGCTGATGGATCTCATGCTTCGCGGAAGCGTGCGCGACCCCGCGGCCAAGGATGTCGTGGTCTCGGCCGTACGGATGACCGATGACTTGAGCATCGCCCGCGTGTACGTGCGCGTGCTCGAGGAGATCGATACGGATCGACAGGAAGCAGTGGTTGCGGCGCTAGGCCGCGCGAGCGGCTTCCTCCGTCATGAGATAGGGCAACGGCTGCAGCTCCGGCACGTGCCGAAGCTGGAGTTCTACTGGGACGAAGTCGTGGATTCGGCCCTTCGGATCGAATCCATACTGCAAGAGATCCGAGAAGATCCAGACGACGGCTCGGAGGACCCCAAGTGATTGAAGACGTGGTCGAGGTCGCCCGCAACGGCGAGCGCTTCCTGGTCGCATGTCACCGGCGTCCGGATGCGGATTCGCTCGGCTCGGCCCTCGGGTTGATCAAGACACTTCGCGCGATCGGCAAAGAGGCGACGCTGTTCATGCCCGAAGAGATTCCAGACTCGCTCCTCTTCTTGATGGACGGCGAACATGGGGTCGCGGAGGTCCCCGAGGGCACGAGGTACGACGCGACATGGGTCATGGACATCGCGGCTAAGGCGCTCCTGCCACCTGGCTTCCCCGGCCCGGAGGTGACCGGCCCTGTGGTGATCATCGATCATCATCACGCCCACGATGATGTCGGCGACGTCGTGTACCGAGACACCAACTCGGCGGCGACCGGAGAGGTCGTCGTTCGGCTGATCGAAGAGCTCGGCCTCGAGTCCCTGCCGGAGGGGTCCGCGACACCCTTGTATGCCGCGATCGTGTCGGACACGGGTGGGTTTCGCTACGCGACTACGAGGCCGGCAACCCTGCGCTTGGGTGCGCGGCTCGTCGAAGCAGGGGCCGACCCTTGGCACGTGGCCTACCAGTTGTTCGAGCGATGGGAGCCTGCGCGCCTCCGTTTGCTTTCGGCGATCATCGCGACCCTCGAGATGGCGTTCGACGGACGGGTGGCCATCATGCGTGTCACCCGCGAAATGCTCGATATCTGCGGCGCCGACGACGACATGGTCGAGGGCATGGTCAACTATGCGCGGCGGGTCGAAGGCGCGGAGATCGGGGCGCTGCTCTGGGAGTGGCCGGTGCGAGGCGCCGGGGGCAATCACCTCGAGACCAAGATCAGCCTCCGTGCGAGCGGGGATGCTGATGTATCGGTGATCGCCGCGGCCCTCAATGGCGGTGGGCATCGAGCCGCAGCGGCGACTCAGCTCAACATCACGATTGACGAAGCGGACGAACGGTTGCGGGCGGAGCTCGCGAAGCACTTCGCATGAACGGCATCCTGGTCGTCGACAAGCCGGCGGGGTGCACGTCGCACGATGTCGTGCAGCGCGTCCGAAAAGCGTTGCGACAGCGGTCGGTCGGGCATGCGGGAACGCTGGATCCGCTCGCGACGGGGGTGCTGGTCGTCGCCGTCGGGGAGGGCACCAAGCTCGTGTCCCACCTTCAGTCCGACGATAAGCGGTACCAGGTCACGATCGCGCTGGGTGCGGAGACCGACTCGCACGATGCAGATGGCGAGGTCACCGAGACCGCGGACGTGCCGCCGCTCGACGCACGGACTGTCGAGCAGGCGCTTCAGCCGTTCATCGGGCGTCACCCGCAGGAGGCCCCCAAGCTGAGCGCGATCAAAGTCGGTGGCACGCCGCTTCATCGCCGGATGCGCCGCGGCGAAGACGTCGAGGCGCCAGTGCGAGAAGTGGATCTCTACGAGGCGACGGTCGACGAGGTCAGTCAGGACGCCCTTCGGCTGAGCCTTCATTGCGGCAAGGGCTTCTACGTCCGGTCGCTCGCGCGGGACCTCGCTCGGGCGCTCGGGACGCTGGGCTACGTGAAGGTGCTGCGGCGGACCGCGAGCGGCGCGTTCTCGATTGAGAATGGCCTCTACGGGGACCAGATGACTGCGGAGGTGATCGCGGAGCGGTTGATTCCGTTGAAGGAGGCCTGTGCGGCTCTCACGCGTGTCGAGCTGACTGACGATGGGGTCGTGCACGCGCGCCATGGCCGGCCGATCGGGCCCGACGTGGTCCTCGGTGATGCGTGGAGGGAAGCGTCGCCAGAGGAATCGCTGGCGCTCTTTGCACCGGACGGCGAGCCGGTGGCGCTCGGCCGTCGCGTCGATGGGGGCATTCGCGTCGTTCGGGGGTTCACGACCAGCGCCTCAGATGTGGTAAGCCCATAGCGTGGAGCGCACGCGCTACCTGATCGTCGGAGCCGGCGTCAGCGGCCTCGCGTTTGCCGATTGGCTGCGCGCCGACGACTACCTGATCGTCGAAGCCGAAAACGAAATCGGCGGCTACTGCCGCACCGTCAAGCGCGATGGTTTCGTCTGGGACTACTCGGGACACTTCTTTCACTTTCGGCATCCCGAGATCGAGCAATACCTGGTCGACCGCATGGGCGATCAGCGCGTCCTTCGCGTCGAACGCGATAGCCGGATTTGGTACGCGGACCGATTCATCGACTTCCCGTTTCAGAAGAACATCCACCAGCTACCCGAAGCGGAGTATGACCAATGCGTTCGGGATCTGCAGGAGCGGCCGACAGAGAGCGGGGGCAACTTCAAGGAGATGCTCTGCGCCCGCTACGGCCGTGGCATCGCAGAGAAATTTCTGATCCCCTACAACGAAAAGCTCTACGCGCTGAACCTGGCCGCGCTCGATGCTGATGCGATGGGCCGATTCTTTCCCCACGCGAGCGTCGAGGAAATCCTTCGGAACGCGGATGCGCCGGCGAACGATGGCTACAACGCGACCTTCACCTATCCGGAGGGCGGCGCAATTCAATACATCGACGCACTAGCTCAGGGCGTCCGTGGCGATCGAATCGCGCTGGGCGAACGAGTCTTAGCCATCGACCGCAAGGCCAAGGTCGTGACGACGAGCAAACGCCAGATCGGCTACGAGCTACTGATCAGCAGTGCTCCGTTGGTCGCTCTGCTCGACATGTGCGGCCTGGCCTACGACGCGTCTGTCTTGAGCCACAACAAGGTTCAGGTCTTCAACCTAGGCTTCGACAGCAAGGGCCCATCGAACGTGCACTGGATTTACTACCCACAGCGAGAGCTCTCGTTCTACCGCGTCGGCTTCTACGACAACATCTTCGGTTCGGACCGAATGAGCTTGTATGTCGAGGTTGGCCTCCCCTGGGATGCCGAGCTCTCCGAAGACGACCGCGGCGCACTGAAGGCGAGAGTCTTGGCCGACCTCCAAACCTGCGGCGTCGTCACCAACCAGGCCCTCGTCGCCTCTCACGACGTTCTGCTGAACCCCGCATACGTGCACATCACGACCCAATCAAATTCCGAATCCACGGCTAGGAGAGAGCTGCTAGCGGCTGAAGATGTCCACTCGATCGGCCGCTACGGCGCTTGGACCTACTGCTCGATCGAAGACAACATCATCGAGGCGCGGGCGCTCGCAGACGCGCTTCACTGCAACCGCCGCACCGAAACGGTGTGAAATCAGGGGTTTAGCCCTCCCCGAAAACCGCGTGAACGATGGGGGTTCGCCGCTCACCTTGGGGGCAGGGTCTGCCATTGCCTAAGGTGAATGCGTGTCTTTTTGTGGGGGGGTTCCCGTGAGATCGATTCTATTCGTGTTGGTCGCCTGCGTGGCGACAGGGTGCGCAAGCGGTGGTGAAGGTGGCGATCGAGCCGGAGGCGGCTCGGCCGGCGGCTCGGGCACCGCCGGGACAGGCGGAACGGGTCTGAGCCCAATCGTCATCGTTCCGGACTCCGAGCTCTGTGGCGGTGAGCCCTGTGCGGACCACAGCGGCGACCGGCAGTTCACCCGCGAGGGCGCTCCCGGAGCGGACGTGCTCTTTGGAGCTGCGAACAGGAATCCGGCCGGGGCCGACCCGCCCAACGAGCCAGCGATCGTCTACCCGAGCAATGAAACGATGTTTCCGGTCAACGTGTCCCGTATTCGTTTCGAGTGGACCGAGCCCGGAGCGGCCCTCGCGTACGAGCTTAGGTTCGTGGGCGACGCGACCCGTGTGTCGATTTTCACGACCGGCAATGCCTGGGCTCCCACCGAGGAAGAATGGGACTGGGTGGCCGAGTCGAATCGCGGCGGCGCGGTGGCATTCACCGTGAGCGCGATCGATCCTGCCGACTCGGCGCAAGCCTGGGCGTCGGCCACGATCGACGTCTTCTTCAGCGACGCCGCGGTCCCCGGTGCGATCTACTACTGGTCGACTGGCACGAGTGGAGTCATGCGGGCGCGTATCGAGGACTCCATTTCACAAAAGTTCTATACGGACCCTGAGGCAGACGACGCCGGCGAGTGCGTGGCCTGTCACACGGTCTCGCGTGATGGGCGGCGAATGGCCATGGGCTACGGTGGCGAAGCCCTGCGGACGATCGAGATCGACACGCTCGATGTGCTCACCCCCACGCCGGGGCAGGCGGAGCGAAAAGTCGGCTGGTCCACCTTCTCCCCCGACGGGAATCTGCTCCTCGTCTCGGAGAAAGGCATCCTGCGACTGCTCGAAACCGCGACCGGGGAACCCGTGGGCCCCAACGATGGCATCGTCCCGCTTCCACCAGGAAAGTTGGCGAACATGCCCGACTGGTCCGGTCTCGGAGACAAAGTGGCGTTTGCAATCACCGAGGGCAGGGTCGGCAACAAGGAGATCGAAGCCGCCAGTATCGCCGTCATCGACTACGACAACGGAGCATGGGGCGAGGTTGCGGTGCTCGTCCCAAGCCAGGGCGGGGACGACAACAACTTTTTCCCGGCCTGGAGTCCGGACAGCGCCTGGATCGCCTACGTGAACGCACAGCAGAAATCGAAGGACGCGGTGACCGCGACGATTCGCCTGGTCTCCGCTGCCGGAAGCATCTCTCGAGAGCTGAGCCGGCTCAACGAGCGTGTGAACGCCGAAGATGGAGTGGTCGATATCGGCAACGCAATGCCGCGCTGGGCGCCAAGTACGCTCCCGGGAACCTTCTGGCTGGCCTTCTCGAGCCTGCGCGCGTACGCGACGCTACGTCCGCAGGATGACAAAGAGGATCAGATTTGGATCGCTGCAATCGACCCGGCCGCGAGCGGAGACGTGAGCTACCCGGCCTTCTGGGCGCCGTTCCAGAGCATCGAGGACGGTAATCACCGGGCGTTCTGGACTGTGTCGGAGGAGGATCGGCAACAGCAGTGCCTTTGCGTGGACGTCTGCGGCGACAGCATCGACAACGATTGTGACGGCACCGCCGACGGAGTGGGATGCAGCGACTGCGGGCCCGTCGAAATCTGCGACGACGGGATCGACAACAACTGCAACTGCGTCGTCGACGAGTGCGTTCAAGAAATTTGCGACGATGGCATCGACAACGACGGTGACGAACTCGTCGACGGGGCGGATCCGTCCTGTATCATCGTGGAGTAAGATTCCGTGCAGGGGCTCGCGACTCCCGAATAGGGGCGCCGCTCCTTCCCGAGAGCGGCCCTGGACGCGACTTGTGCACCATTGAAGAGATCTTGCCTTGCCACGGATGGCTACTGTCCCGATAATCGCGACATGCCGAGCACATCTAGTACGTGGCGCGCGTTGGCCGCCACCATCGCCGTCGTTTTTGCGGTCGGCCTCGCGGGTTGCAAGAGCAAGCCGGTCGAGGAGAAAGCCGCACCCCCTACGGAACCGACCGTCGAGAAGGTCGAGCTGCCTCCAGCTCCTGCGGACTTTCCGGAGCTGAAGATCCCCGAGGACAACCCTCAGACTCCAGAAAAGATCGCGCTGGGTCACCAGCTCTTCTTCGACGCGCGCCTGAGCGTCGACGGCTCACGTTCCTGTTATTCATGTCACCAGAACGAAAACGGCAACGGTGGCGCGACACCACTCGCCGTCGGCGCGAAGGAGCAGCAGCTGACGCGGCATAGCCCCGTGATCTGGAACACCGCCTACTTCGATGCGTTCTACTGGGACGGCCGAGCCGGGAGCCTCGAAGCGCAGGCCAAGGGCGCATGGGGCGGCGGCAACATGGGCGTTGGCAAAGAGAACCTCGCCGCCAAGGCCGCAGAGCTGGCGAAGATCAAGGGCTACAAGAAGCAGTTCAAGAAGGTGTTCCCGGAAGAGGGAGTGACGCCCGACACGATCGCGAAAGCGATCTCGGCGTATGAGCGAACCCTCATCTGCAACGACACCGCGTACGACCGTTATGCCAAGGGCGACGACAGCGCGCTCACGGATCAGCAGAAGCAAGGCTGGGGCCTCTTCATGGGCAAAGGGCAATGCGCCGTCTGCCATGCGCCGCCGCTCTTCTCGAGCGCGATGGGCGTTCCAGGTGGCCTTTACTACAACGTCGGGATCGGTACGGCAGGAAAGGCCGAGGATCAGATCGACGTCGGACGCTCCAAGGTGAGCGGGCAGGACGCGGACTGGGGCGCCTTCAAGGTTCCCTCCCTTCGAAACGTCTCCAAGAGCGCCCCGTACTTCCACGATGGGTCGGCGGCGACCTTGGATGAGGCCGTGAAAACCATGGCGACAGGCGGCATCAACAACAAGAACAAGACACCGCTAATGGCCGACCGGGGTCTGACCGAGGGAGAACGGGCCTCGCTAGTTGCGTTCCTCGGCGCGCTAGACTGCGGCGGGAAGCTCGAACAGCCCAAGCTCCCCAAGTAGCCAGACACCCCCCAGACGCGGCCACCGGCATTGGCGCTGACGCTGGCTCTGGCGCTGCCACTGACGCGGCCACCGGCTCTGGCGCTGCCACTGTCCCTGAGACACATTCCCCTCATGACCGACGAAAGCATCCTCAACCTAGGCCCGCTCGCCCCATTCGCCGGCATTTGGGAAGGTACCAAAGGCATCGACCTGGCTCCCGATGACGATCGGGTCAGCGTCGAGCGCAACGAGTTCAGCGAGAAGGTGGTCCTCGAGCCGATCGGCCTAGTCGAGAATCACGAACAATCGCTCTACGGCCTTCGCTATTCAAAGATGGCCTGGCGGCTCGGCGCCGAGGATCCCTTTCACGAGGAAGTTGGCTACTGGCTCTGGGACGCAGCGGCCCGCCAGGTCATGCTCA
>Ga0316187_10004098_pt1 | contig 12608 bp, 11 predicted proteins | sample CroRivburrow1_MG_FD_204927 | JGI IMG/M metagenome (GOLD analysis project Ga0316187, IMG submission 204927) | Coastal sediment microbial communities from Maine, United States - Cross River worm burrow 1 | ecosystem: Environmental > Aquatic > Marine > Coastal > Sediment | place: USA: Maine...
GTAAAACCCGTGCCCATCGCCGAGGAGGATGGTGCTGAAGCCATACCGGCGAACGCAGAGAACGTGGCATCGGGCGACTATCCGTTGGCCCGCTACCTATATGTCTACGTGAACAAGAAGCCGGACTCGCCGCTGCCGCCGCTGGAGCAGGAATTTCTCAGGCTCGTTCTGTCCAAAGAAGGTCAGGAAATCGTCGCAAAAGACGGCTATATTCCCGTCTCCGCGCGGATCGCTGGACGTGAGGTCAGAAAGCTGCAATAAGCAATCTGGCTGGCGCCGTCCCGGCAGTCGTTCGGGTCGGTGCGCAGCTGACGACAACTGGCAAAAAATACAACAAAACCAGGAATTCGAGATCCGGCAGCAACATGGCAGTCGGTCTCAACGGGGCGGGAACCACAGGAGTAGGAATGAAAGCTAAGGCTGAGTTGCATGCTCTGCCTGGACGCCGGCGTTGGGTGAACACCATCACCCAGTATGTCGTCGCTCTGGGTGGCGGTGCGGTGATCGCGGCAATCGCGCTCATCTTCTTCTACCTGCTCTGGGTGGTGATGCCGATCTTCGGCGGCGCCAGCATCGAGGATGGCGCTGTCTACGAGCTCGACGTTGAAGCGCCTGTTTTCCTGGACGTGAACGAGAGCGACGAGATCGGGCTGGTATTCGATGCCACCGGCGAGGTGCGTTTCTGGGATATGGCCGACGGCACGACCCGCCATCAATTGTCCTTCGAGCGACCGATCCAGTCCGTGAAAGCCATCTACCCCCGCTCGGCCTCCTACGCCGTGTTGACAACGGAGGGGGAGCTCAATCTTTTCGAGGCCCGATACCCGATTTCATTTGCCGGTGACGAGCGCTCCATCGGTTCGGATCTCGCCTATATCTTCAGCGATCAGTGGCTGGAGATCGGCGAGGTGGACGACTTCGACGTGCACCTGGCAAACAGCACGCTCAGCATCGCCTATCTGAGCGGTTGGACCCTGACCCTGGACCGCTATCGGGATGCGGAGCCGGATTTCGACCTGGAGTTTCCCCGTTCCCGGGAAATAGAGCTGGACCGCGCCTTTGACAGGGTCATGTTCGGGCCCAGAGGCCAATGGCTCTATCTGCTCACAGACTCCGGCGACGTTGCCATCTACGAGGTGACCCGTTCCGGACGACTGAATCCACTGCACCAGCGCCAGCTGGTGCAGGAAACAACGGAACTCACCGCCCTGGAGCCTCTGCTCGGCAGATATTCCCTCATTGCAGCAGACGATCAGCAGCAGATCACCCAGTGGTTCGTCGTCCGCGGCGAGTTCGGACTGACCCTTGAACCCGTCCGCCAGTTCCAGCTCGACGGCGAAGCCACGCACCTGGTTCCGGAACCACGTCGCAAAGGGTTCGCGGCACTCGACAGCGGCGGCCAGGCGCACCTCCTGTACACCACTTCCGAGCGCGTTCTCACATCGCACCGGGTCCGCGAAGCATCGGGTCCGACGGCGATCTCACCCCGTTCGGATCTCATGCTGATCGCGCAGCCCGATGGCACGATCGCCAGCTATCACCTCGAGAACGAGCACCCGGAAATTTCCATGAGCGCGCTCTGGTCGAAAGTCTGGTACGAGGGCTATCCGGATCCAGTCTACAGCTGGCAGTCCTCGTCTGCGGACAATGACTTCGAAGCCAAGTTCTCTCTCACACCGCTTCTGTTCGGCACGCTAAAGGCCGCCTTCTACGCCATGCTGTTCGCAGTACCTATCGCCATCATGGGCGCTCTGTACACGGCCTACTTCATGGCCCCCGTCATGCGACGCATCGTCAAGCCAGGCATCGAGATCATGGCGGCGCTACCCACGGTCATTCTCGGCTTCCTTGCCGGCCTGTGGCTGGCACCTCTGATTGAGGCCAACCTGTCCGCGGTGATCACCATCATGCTGGCGTTGCCTGCCGCGATCGTTTTCCTTTCGCTCGCCTGGCAATGGTTGCCCGACAAGGTGCGCCAGAGTATGGACGGCTGGTACGGACTCATCGTCGTGCCGGTTATCGTGCTAGCCGTTGTCAGCGCATTCAGTCTGGGTCCCACACTCGAGGATATTTTCTTCGGCGGGGACTCGAGAAACTGGTTCCTCACCGTGATGGGGCTCGACTACGACCAGCGCAATGCCCTCGTGATCGGCCTGGCGATGGGGCTGGCCGTCATCCCAGTCATCTTTTCCATCGCGGAGGATGCGATATACGGCGTGCCTACGCATCTGATCAACGGCTCTCTGGCGTTAGGCGCCACGCGCTGGCAGACACTCATTCGGGTGGTGATTCTCACTGCCAGTCCAGGGATCTTCTCGGCAGTGATGATCGGCCTGGGACGCGCTGTGGGCGAAACCATGATCGTCCTCATGGCAACCGGCAACACGCCGGTCATGGACTGGAATATCTTCCAGGGCATGCGCACCTTCGCCGCCAACATCGCGGTGGAACTGCCGGAAGCTGAGGTGGACAGCTCCCACTACCGGATCCTGTTCCTCACCGCCATGGTCCTGTTCATGATCACCTTCGTCTTCAACACCGTGGCCGAGGTTGTCCGGCAGCGTCTGCGCAGCCGGTACGGGAGTCTCTGATCATGCTGCACATGGAAAAAACAAGCGTCCGTTCCTGGTTCTCCTCCGGGGAGCTGTGGATCTGGATCAACGCGGCCGCAGTCGGCATCAGCATTGCCGCCGTTGGCGGCCTGCTGGCGCTGATCGCCGTGCGCGGTCTGGCTCATTTCTGGCCATCGGACATCGCGGAGATCCGTTACCTCGCCGCCAACGATCAGGAGACCATCGTCGTCGGCGAGATGATCGAATCGGAAACCCTGTCAATGGCTCAGTATCGTGATTCAACGGGCGATGCATCGGAGTTCCCCGCTGATCAGGAGATCGTTCGTCGATGGCTGATCAAAACCGGCAACCGTCGCGAGGATCCGCCGGACTTCGAGTGGCTTTACGAGTACCGCTTCCAGGCAGTCGCCCATCCAGAATCACTGGCAGTGTTCGAGCGCATGGAGTGGGGAAATGCTTATGGCGAGCTGATTGCCGTGCTCGAAGATGGCGAGGTGGTCGCAGGTGGTGAAGCCGTCTGGCCCGAGTTCCGGGCTCGGTTGAGTCGGGTGGAAGAAATCCGCGATCAGATCGGAGAGATCGAGCGTGGGGAATTCAACGCAATCAACTACGAACTCGAGCAATTGCGCCTCGACCGTCGAAGATTGGAGCTGAACGACAGACTGAGTCAGGCAGCCAGGTCATCGGAAGAAGCATCCATCACGGAAGCTGAAGAAGCACTGCAGATGCGTTATCTGCGCGCCGAAGCCGAGTTGCGCGCACTGATCGACCAGCGGGCCCGGGACAGCATCGAAGTGGAAATCTCCAATGGCGCCATCCTCCGATTGAACCTGGCGGAGGTGGTTCGGGCCTGGCAGCCGAATCAGATGTCCGTCGCCGAAAAGATCGGCCACTATGGAACCAGCGTCTGGCTCTTCCTGTCCGAGGATCCCCGCGAAGCGAATACCGAAGGCGGCATTTTCCCCGCGATCTTCGGCACCGTGCTCATGGTCCTGCTGATGAGCGTCCTGGTAACCCCGCTGGGTGTCATCGCCGCCGTCTATCTGCGCGAGTACGCCCGACAGGGACCTTTCGTGCGCCTGATCCGGATTGCAGTGAATAATCTCGCCGGTGTCCCGTCTATCGTCTACGGCGTGTTCGGTCTCGGCTTCTTCGTCTATTTCATCGGCGGCAACCTTGATCAACTCTTCTTCGAGGCGGCGCTGCCAGCACCCACGTTCGGCACACCGGGACTGGTCTGGGCCTCGCTGACTCTGGCTCTGCTGACGGTTCCGGTCGTCGTGGTGTCTACCGAAGAAGGACTGACGAGGATTCCCCGCTCGATCCGTGAAGGCAGCCTGGCATTGGGTGCAACCAAGGCTGAGACCCTGTTCAAGGTCGTGCTGCCGATTGCCAGCCCATCCATCCTGACCGGCATCATCCTGGCAGTCGCGCGTGCTGCGGGTGAGGTGGCTCCGCTCATGCTGGTTGGCGTGGTCAAGCTCGCGCCGACTCTGCCGCTCGACGGCAACTTCCCGTATCTGCATCTCGAGCGGAAGTTCATGCACCTCGGTTTTCACATTTACGATGTGGGTTTTCAGAGTCCGAATGTGGACGCAGCCAGACCGCTGGTTTACGCCACAGCCCTGCTCCTGGTGCTCATCATCATTGCCCTCAACCTGACGGCCATCATGCTGCGTACCCGGCTGGAGAACAGATATCGTGGCGTCGAAAGTTGATTCAACTACAGAACATGCAGACCAAACAATGAGCGAAGAAAACAAGCCGATAGACGAAGCCGCACAAAGTGTGCCTGCGCCGGTGATCGATCGGGCAGCAGAAGATAAAGATCGCGAGCCGAGCCCTACCAGCCTTCTGGTCGACAAGCTGAGTCTGTTCTATGGCAGCCAGCAGGCGCTGGTCGACATCGACATGCGGATTCCTCAGAAGGAGGTCACAGCATTCATCGGTCCGTCTGGTTGCGGGAAGTCCACGTTGCTGCGTTGCTTCAACCGAATGAACGACCTGATTGATGGTGTGACCGTCAACGGCCATGTTCTCCTGGACGGTTACGATATCTTCGCCCCCGAGATCGACGTTGCCCAGTTGCGGCGTCGAATCGGCATGGTGTTCCAACGGCCGAATCCCTTCCCCAAAACGATCTACGAGAACGTCGCCTATGGCCTGCGGATTCAGGGTGCACCGCCGAAAGCAGAGATGGATGAAATCGTGGAGTGGGCGCTGCGCAGCGCAGCAATCTGGGATGAGGTTAAAGATCGGCTGAAGGAATCCGCCCTGGGTTTGTCCGGCGGTCAACAGCAGCGGCTCGTCATCGCCCGCGCGGTAGCGGTGAAGCCGTCAGTTTTGCTGCTTGATGAACCGGCCTCGGCCCTGGATCCGATCTCTACTCTGAAAATTGAGGAGCTGATTCACCAACTGAAATCTGAATACACTATCGTGATCGTCACGCACAACATGCAGCAAGCTGCTAGAGTATCGGACAACACTGCCTTTCTGTATCTCGGCGAGTTGATCGAATTCGGTCGAACCCAGCAGGTTTTCACCAATCCGCAGGAGCAGCAGACTGAAGATTACATCACCGGCAGATACGGTTAACAGACACGTAGACATGAACAGACATATATCCGAGCAGTACGACGCAGAACTCGACAGCGCCAGAAGCCTGCTCCTCGAAATGGGCGGCCTCGTTGAACAACAGCTGCAGCAGGCCTGCCAGTCGCTATACAACCACGATTTGGATCTGGCGGATAAGGTGCGCACCGGTGATGCTGCCATCAACCAGCTCGAAGTGGACATCGATGACCTCTGCGCCCAGATCATTGCCCGGCGACAGCCGGCGGCAACAGACCTGCGCACTTTGATCAGCGTGATGAAGGCGAGCACCGACCTCGAGCGGATCGGCGACGAGGCCGAACGCATCGCCAAAATGGCTCAGAAAGTCGCCAACCTGAAGCAACCCGCTGACCACTACGGCGATATCAGGGAGATGGCTTCGATGGTTCACGTCATGCTGGCTGACGCTCTGGACGCGTTCGCCAGACTCAGCGCAGAAGGAGCCGTAAAGGTCATCGATGCAGACGAGGCCGTGGACGACGCTTACGACAACATCGTCAAGGAGAAAGGTGCGGCGATGAAATCAGACCCGGACAGCATCGAGCAATCGCTCACCATACTCTGGGTCGCAAGAGCGCTCGAGCGTTGCGGCGATCATGCCAAGAATCTCTGCGAGTACATCGTCTATCTGGTGAAGGGCACCGACGTACGGCACGCAGACGCGGCCGCTGCCGTTTCCGATAGCTAGGCTCTCAGCGCCGACCGGAAGCCAGCTGATTGAGGTGCTGGCCCCCATCCATGATCAGGGTCTCCCCCGTGATCACGTCCGCACCGCAGATGAAGTAGAGAATCCCCTCAGCCACCGTGTCCGGTGTGGTGGTCAGCTTCAGTGGCGTGGTCTCTTCGAGAAACGCCTTAGTCGCGGCATACCGATCGCCGCCCATACCGGCCTCCAGCCAGTCGCCCTGAATGAAGCCGGGGCAGACGGTGTTGAGCCGGATCTCCGGTCCCAGGACACGCGCCAGTGACAGGCCCATGGTGATCAGCGCGCCTTTCGACGCGGCATAGGCGATGGAGCTGCCGACGCCCATCACGCCGGCAATGGATGCCACGTTGACGATCGCGCCTCGACCGCCCTGCTTCATCGCCGGCACCACGGCACGGACCATCTGATAGGGCCCTACGGTATTTACCGCATAGATGTCCTGAAAATCCTGATCGCTCAATCCTTCCAGATCCCGATGGTCGCAGAACTTGGTGGTGCCGGCGTTGTTCACCAGCGCATCGATGCGGCCCCAGCGATCGATGGCGGCTTGCGCCAGGCGCCGGCAGTCTGCGTCCCTGGACACATCCGCCTGCACGACCTCCGTTTCCACACCGAACGCCTCACACGCCTGACGGGTGGCTTCTGCACCCTCGGCGTTGCTCGCGTAGTTGATCACCACATGGCTGCCCTTCTCCGCCAGCTGGCGTGCGCATGCCGCGCCCACACCCGACGACGATCCTGTGACGATGGCGACCGCCCCTTCTACGTCCATTGACTGCTCCTCGAATTATTGGTCGTTGACCCCCGTACGCTAACAAAGCCTCGCATTGGCCGGAAAGCCCAATTAACATCCGCGGCTGGATTTTGTCGGAATCACCCACTTTGACCATGCAACCTGCTGACATCGACGCCGTGCTCTGGGATTTCGGCGGCGTGCTCACCACCAGCCCGTTCGAGGCGTTCAACCGTTTCGAAGCCGAGCGCGGCCTGCCACGGGATTTCATCCGCACAATTAACGCCACCAATCCAGAAACGAACGCCTGGGCTCAATTCGAATCCAGCGCCATTTCTCTGGAGGAGTTCGACACCGCGTTTGCAGAAGAAGCGTCTGCCCAGGGCCATCAGGTGATGGGGAGCGAGGTGGTCGCCCTACTGTCAGGTGATGTGCGCCCGCGTATGGTCGAGATGCTGAAGCTGTGCAAGGAAAGCTTTTCGGTCGCCTGCATCACCAACAACGTGAAATCCGGCCAGGGCCCCGGGATGGCCAGAGACTCGGAGCGAGCGGCAGCCGTACAGGATGTGATGGCGTTGTTCGATCTGGTGGTGGAGTCCAGCATCGAAGGCATCCGCAAGCCTAATCCTGCCATCTACCAGCTCACATGTGAGCGGCTGAACGTATCACCTGAGCGGACGGTGTTCCTGGATGATCTCGGCATCAACCTGAAGCCCGCCAGGGCGCTCGGTATGCAGACCATCAAAGTGCTGGACGAAGCGCAGGCCATCGAGGCCCTCTACGAGGCCACAGGCCTGCCCCGGACCATCTGATCGGCTACAGCGCAGCTGAACGCGCACGGAATCAGGCAAGCAGTGCCCGGACGGCTGCCCTATCCGGAATCGAGCCCGCCGCGCCCGCCACGGTGACGGCCTGTGCACCGGCAGCGGCTCCCAGCCTGAGCGCAGTTGCCATTTCTTCTCCAGCCAGCAGACCCGCCAGCAGGAATCCAATGAAGGCATCACCGGCAGCGGTCTCATCGATCGGCGTAACCGGAAACGCCGGCTGGCGCACGACACTGTCACCGCGTGCGTGGTGCAACCCGTCGGCACCCGCCGTCAACACCACATCCATGCCCGGATACTTCGCAGCGAGCCAGCCCGCCACCACTGCGTTCTCTTCGGCAGCGATGTCTCCCGGCACGACGGCCCTGGCTTCGATCTCATTGACGATCAGCAGATTCACACAGTCGAAGTCGTAGTCCGCCTCCCGACCATCGACCGGTGCCAGGTTGAAGGCGAGCCGCGCTCCCGTGTCGCGGCTGAGCTCGAGGGCCAGCGGCAGGTCGTTGATCTCGTTCTGCAACAGCAGCCAGTCGCCAGGCTGCAGCAGAGCCCGTGCTGCCGCTCGATCAGCGTCTGCTATCGTCCGGTTGGCGCCTCCAGCAATGACGATGGCATTCTCACCCCGATCGTTGACCTGGATGACCGCATGACCCGAAGCCACATCCGGCCGTATGACAAGACCGGTCACGTCGACGCCCGCATCGAGCAGCACCTGACGCAGCAGCATGCCGTCCTCTCCAACCGCACCCAGGTGGTGCACTTCGGCACCCGCTCTTGCAGCCGCGAGCGACTGGTTCAGGCCTTTGCCACCGGGAAACACTTCGTGACTGAGACTGGACGCGGTTTCACCAGCAGCAACGAGTTCGGTGACCCGGTAGACATAATCCACGCAGGCTGAGCCCAGATTAACAAGCTTAGGCACGCTTCATCCCCCTTCGAGACGAAGCATGAAGAAGATCTCCGAATTGCTGCCGATTGGCTCCAGATAGGCATCCTGGTGAATCTGGCCATCGATGGCGATGGCGCTCTTGGCTAGAGTCTCCTCGCTGCCCGGAAACTGAGCTTCCAGGGCGAGGAGCAGATCCCGCACGTTGGCCGCCGCCACCTCGACCTCGCGAACCCCTCCGGTCACCGATAGCAGGTGATCGGGGAAGACGACGCGAGCCACCGACCTCTCGCTCAGGCGCCCTCGAGCGCCGCCAGTACCTTCGGTGGCGACAGCGGCAGATCGGTGACTCGAACGCCCGTTGCATCGCGTACCGCATTGGCGGCAACCGCAAGCGGCGCACACAACGGGGTCTCACCCACGCCGCGCACACCGTATGGGTGGCTCGGATTGGGTACTTCGATGATCTGGGTGTCGATCATGGGCATGTCGGAAGCAACCGGGATTCGATAGTCGAGGAAGCCGGGGTTTTCCAGCACGCCGTCAGCGTCGAAGACGTACTCCTCGTTCAGCGCCCAGCCAAGGCCCTGCACCGCACCGCCCTGCATCTGACCTTCCACATAGGCAGGGTGAATGGCCTTACCCGCATCCTGGACGGCGGTGTAGCTCAACACGTCCACCTTGCCGGTTTCGTCATCCACTTTCAGATCACCGAAATTCACCGAGAAACCCGCACCCGCACCCCTGGCATTGAGCGATGCACGACCGAGAATGGGACCGCCGGTTCTGGCCGCATTCTTCATGATGTCCGCCAGCGAAAGCGGTTTCAGCTCTGCATTCACACCCGGCACCGGCACGGCCTGACCGTCTTCCCAGGCCACCTGATCTTCATCCACACCCCAGGTCGCCGCTGCCCGTGCTTTGCACTGGGCGATCACGTCCTCACAGGCCTGAATCACCGCCATGCCGGTAGCAAAGGTGGTCCGGGAACCGCCGGTGACCGCGCTGAAGCCGCTGGCTTCGGTGTCACCCACCAGCACCCTGATGTTTTCGTAAGGCACGCCGAGGGTCTCGGCAGCCATCAGCGCCATGGAAGCCCGTGAGCCGCCAATGTCCGGGTTGCCTTCGATGATCTGCACGGTGCCGTCTTCATTCAGATGCACCTCGGCACTGGATTCCATGCCGGCATTGAACCAGAAGCCAACCGCCACGCCCCGTCCTGCGCCTTCCGGCACCGGCTTGGCGTAGTTGGGGTGGACCTTGGCCGCTTCCAGACACTCTTTCAGGCCGATGGCCGGAAACTTCGGGCCGTAAGCCGCCTGCGTGCCTTCCTGCGCGGCGTTCACCAGCCTCAGATCAATCGGATCCATGCTCAGTTCCCGCGCCAGCTCGTCAAGGGCGGACTCCATGGCGTGCGCCGCCTGCGGTGCTCCCGGCGCGCGATAAGCGGCCACCTTCGGCTTGTTCACCAGCACATCGAACCCTTCGATCCTGAAGTTCTCGAGGTCATAGGGCGCAAAGACGCACATCGCACCCGGGCCCATCGGCGCGCCTTCGAACGCACCTGCCTCATAGGCGAGCCAGGCCGTGGCCGCCGTGATGGTGCCATCCTTCTTGGCGCCGAGTCGGATCCGACAGTGCGTACCGGCCGCGGGCCCCGAGGCACGGAACACTTCTTCGCGGCTCATGACCATCTTCACCGGCCGCTGAGACTGCTTCGACAGCAGAACCGCAAGCGGTTCCAGATAGATCACCGTCTTGCCACCGAAGCCACCACCGATTTCCGAGGCAATGAACTTGAGATCGGCGATGCCCATATCCAGCACGCTGGCCGTCTGGCTGCGCAACGAGAAGTGGCCCTGGGTGCAGGTCCACACTGTTGCCTGCCCTGCCTCGTTCACCGTCGCCGTGCAGGCGTGCGGTTCGATGTAGCCCTGGTGCACCATGGGGATTCGATACTCCCCCTCCACGATCACGTCAGCCTGCTCGAAGCCTTCATCCACATCGCCTCGAGCCAGGTTCATAACCGCGGCAATATTGCTAGGTTTTTCAGCAGGTTCCGGAAGGTTTTTCGTAAAGCAATTCTCATTAACGAGCGGGGCATCAGCGGCCATGGCCGCGTCCAGATCGAGCACCGGCGTGAGCACGTCGTACTCCACTTCGATGGCCTCCAGCGCTGCTTCCGCCAGCGAGGCCGAGGTGGCGGCAACGGCTGCCACCGCATGGCCGTGATAGAGCACCTTGTCTCTGGCCATGACGTTCTTGGCCACGTCTGCCACGTCACCGCCGCCTTCGCCGCCGATGTCACCATGCTTGGCACCGGGAAAATCCGCGCCGGAAATGGCGGCGTAGACACCCGGCATGGCCAGCGCCGCGCTGACGTCCACGCGTTTGATCCGAGCGTGCGCATGCGGGCTTCTCAACACCCGGCCGTAAAGCATGTTCGGCAGGTTCAGGTCGGCACCGAATTGAGCTCGACCGGTCACCTTGTCAACGCCGTCCGGACGAACGGGACGACTGCCAATGAACTTGAAATCTTTCGCTTCTGCCACTTCTCAACTCCTCTCGTCGATCAGGCTTCGTGGGCCAGGGTCGTCGCCGCATCCTGAACGGCCCGGACGATCTTGTCGTATCCCGTACAGCGGCAGAGGTTACCTGCCAGCCAGTAGCGGATGGTTTCCTCATCCGGCTCCGGGTGCTTCTCCAGCAGCGCCTTGGTGGCAACGATGTAGCCCGGCGTGCAGATGCCGCACTGCAGCGCGGCATGCTCGAGAAACTTTTCCTGGATCGGATGCAGCCCGTCCGCTGTCGCAATACCTTCAATGGTGGTGATCTCAGCGCCTTCTGCTTCAGCTGCCAGCACCAGGCAGGCGCAGACCAGCCGGCCATCCACCAGAACGCTGCAGGCACCGCAGTCGCCGGTGGAGCAGCCTTCCTTGGTGCCGGTGAGATCCAGCTGCTCGCGAAGAACGTCCACCAGAGTCTGTTCCGGGGCGGTGAGAAATTCGACCGGATCACCGTTGATGGAGGTCGTGACGTGTAATTTACTCATGTGCTTGGTCCTCGATCACTTCGCGGCCCGGTCGCGGGCAATCGCGCCCGCACGCCGACATAGCACGCTGATCACTTTCGTCCGGTATTCAACCGTACCCCTTTTGTCTGTAATCGGTGAGGCCGCTTCGCTGCAGGCTGCACCGGCCGCCGCCAGAGCCGCATCATCGACCTTCGTCCCGATCAGGGCCTCCGCGGCAGCCGGCACCAGAAGTGCGGTGGGTGCTACCGCCCCAATGCCCACCCGGGCTGATGTGCAGACGCCCGCTTCATCCAGATCCAGACGGACGCCGCAGCCCGCCACGGCGATGTCCATCTCGGTTCTCGGTATGAAGCGCAGGTAGGCGTCTCCTGTGCGTGGCCCTGGATTCGGCAGCTTCAGACCGAGCAGCAACTCGTCCGCGGCCAGCGCGTTCTGACCGACACCCGTTACGAAATCCTCCACGGCGAGCTCACGCTCGCCGCCGGGGCCGGCGATCACACAGACGGCGCCGTTGGCAATCAGCGCCGGAATGCTGTCACCCGCAGGCGAAGAATTGCACAGATTGCCGCCGATCGAAGCCCGGCCCTGAATCTGCGTGGAGCCAATCAGGTCCGCCGCTTCGGTGAGCCCAGGAAACAGGGTCTTCAGGTCGTTGTTTTCATTCAGAACGGCACTGGGGATGGCCGCGCCGATATAGGTTTCATCGGCACCGATGTCGAGACGATTGGTTTCCGCGAGACCTTTGATGTCCACGAGCGTGCGCGCCGCGCGATTGACGGTGCGCAGCTGCACCAGCACATCGGTACCGCCCGCCATGATCTGGGTGGGTGTTCCAGCCCCCGACAGCTCGGCGAGCTTTTCCGTGGTTTCACGAACGGTCTTAGGCGCCACATAGGCGAATGAACCCATGCCTCCTCCCTATTTTGAGTTGAGCCTGATTTGAGTTAAGCCTGATTGTTTCAGAACCGAATACTCGTTCTGAATCTAACACGAACACCTCTGATTGGGGAATCAGCCGGGGCCTCAATTGCTATACTCGCCGCCCATCCGGACCGTACTTTCAGCACTGAGGCAGATTCGACCCGTGAGCCAGCCAGCAGACGATTCAGAACCACTGTTCGCCAACCATCTCGAGCAGATCGACGAGCACTGGCAGGCATCCCTCGCTTACGCGGGCTTTGATGCGGCCATCGTCACTGCCGGTGAGCCGGTGAATCACTTTCTCGACGACCAGGCTCC
>Ga0316187_10004099_pt1 | contig 12608 bp, 7 predicted proteins | sample CroRivburrow1_MG_FD_204927 | JGI IMG/M metagenome (GOLD analysis project Ga0316187, IMG submission 204927) | Coastal sediment microbial communities from Maine, United States - Cross River worm burrow 1 | ecosystem: Environmental > Aquatic > Marine > Coastal > Sediment | place: USA: Maine...
CCATTGGCCACCTCAACAATATGAGGTGCTTTAATATTAGGTGCATTCTCTTCTGTAATAACACCCTCAAGGGCGGCAGGAATAAGCAGGTCAACATCCAGCTCCAACAGCTCTGCATTGCTGATTTTCTTATGTTCAACCAGTTCACATACGGTATGTTCACAATAGACTGCCTGAACCTGGCGCACCTTTATTTTCTGGCTCCAGACACTCTCTATATCAAACCCACCTTCAGAATAGATACCACCTTTGGAGTCGCTGATAGCCACAATACGATAGCCATCCTTCTGCAATAGGCGGGCAACATGATAACCAGCATTACCAAAGCCCTGTATGGCTACCCGTATCTCAGCAGGAACCCAGCCGAGCCGGCCTGCCATTTCACGAATGCAGAGATAGGCTCCGCGCCCTGTGGCTTCATCACGCCCCAGGCTACCTCCCAGGCTGATCGGTTTGCCCGTAATAACAGCAGGCGCACGCTGTCTCCTGATGGTCTCATATTCATCCATCATCCAACCCATGATACGGGCATTGGTATAGACATCAGGCGCAGGGATATCGATATTAGGCCCAATAAAATCAGCCATGGCACGCACATAGGCACGAGAGAGGCGCTCCAGCTCCATGGGTGAAAGCCCCTTCGGATCTACCTCAACACCGCCTTTGGCACCACCATAGGGCAACCCAGCAACGGCACATTTAATCGTCATCCAGAGCGCCAGGGCCTGCACTTCATACTGATCAACCTGTGGATGAAAGCGAATACCCCCCTTAGTGGGACCCAGTACATTGTTATAGTGACAGCGGTACCCTGTAAAATACCGCATAGATCCATCATCCATCCGCACCGGCAGAGAAGCCGTCACAACCACTTCAGCGCGCATCAGGGAATCCACTACCTCAAGACAAGCACCAGCATCCTCACCCATTTGGCGCAACCGGTCTAAGGCATCTTGATAGATGTTGTTTTCTTTACCCACAGCAACTGATCTCCTTATGATTGGGGTCATTCAAAATAATAGCTAGCCTCTACCATTATTTGCCTTTCATCTCTTGGGTAATCACCCGGCAGCTGATCTGCCGCAGCACTGGGATCCTGATACTTCTTATCCAGAAGATTATGCCCACTCAACTTAAATGTGGCATTTTTTATAAGATCAGATGCAACCAACGCAGCATCCAACAGCACATAGGAGGGAAGCTCATTACGGTTATCGCCTGACTCTCTTCTTCGCTCACCTACAAGCCCCAGGTTGGCATTGAAGTTAATGTATGGGGTAACTGCAGCATTTAAGCCGAGATTGCCACGATGCATAGCAGTAAATGGAATGCGCCTACCATTATTGATATCCACGGAATGCTGGTAGGAGTAGTTGGCATAGGCATAGTGGCTCTTTAGCTTTATTTTGATTTCAGCCTCCATGCCATCAGTATCTGTACCACCTAGATTTTCAAACTGGGTTGTGACGGGATTAAGCACAATTTGCTCTTCAATTTCGTTACGAAAGTAGGTCACTGTTGTACTTATATTGTATGGAAAACGATAACTGATACTCGCCTCATAGGTTTTAACCTCTTCCGGCTGTAGACTTGGATTCCCTATGACTGCCGGATTATTATCATTATAAAGCTCTTCAAAATTAGGTGCCCTGAAGGCACTGCCATACAGTAGTTTCAGCTCACCATTCGTATCAAAGCCCCACACCAACCCCACTCTTGGATTGGTGGTGGAGCCAACATCATCATAGTTGTCATGACGCACACCAAGCGTCAGGGTTAGATCCTCTCGGATACTCCAACTGTCCTGTAGATAGAACGCCCATATATGGCGATCAGTATTTCGATTAAAATCAAACGTGCCCGTAACCTCCTGAAAGCCACCAGGCAAAGGCGCCCCCGTATTGCTATTAAAATTCGCAAAGGTTCGGGTATCGTACTGTTTAACGTCTTCATATACTGCTCCTGCAGTAATGAAGTGATCACCCCACAAATAATCCAGTTGCCACTCCGTACCCAATGCACGATTCTTTGTCATAGGCCTTCCACGCACTCCATCAGGAAAAGCACCAGCTCCAAATCCCTCTGGATAGATCTCCCAGTCATACATCAACTCAAACCTATCTATATAAGCATTCCCAGTCATAGTTAGATTACTGGTGATGACTTTGCGATATTGTAGATGACCAAAGGTCTGTTCCAAATATTCATCTGACTCATCATTCAGTGCATAGGTAACACCAATGTAGGGCCCCCGCTTTTTTTCTGTATGATGGAAATCAAAACGAAAATCACCTGCTGCTAGGTTAAAGGTAAAGTCATATTTTTTCTTCCAGTCATCCGTCTTTCCAGGTGCCATGGAGCTTGCAGGATCTAAAAAAGTTGTTCGATCTGCAGCAACACCCAACTTGTCACCGTCTGTGGTGATATATGAAAGAGATGCAGAAAGAGATAAAAGATCCCTCTCCACACCATATAGCAGGTTGTAGCGCTTGGTATTGAAGCTGCCCGCCCCGGCCGTCAGAGTTAACCCTGGATTATCTATCGCCTCTTTGGTCAGGATGTTGACGACGCCACTAAAGGCATTGGCACCATACAGCGCAGAGCCTGGACCACGGACAACCTCAATACGTCGAATATTATCCAGCGGCAGATCATCAAAGATACGCATGGCTGAGCCAAAAAACGGAACATTGAGACGATGACCATTCAACATAAAGAGCAGCTTTTCAGTATTGTGCGAATTGATCCCCCGCACCTCTATCGTCTTCACTCCGATCCAGTTTTGATGCACTGCCAGCCCTGGCACCCTATTCAATACATCTGCCAGATCCCGAGCACCAGAATTTCTAATCTCATCATCGGTAATGATGGTGGCAATAGCTGGTGCCCTGCGCATAGAAATGGAAAATTTAGTTGCAGTAACTAGCTCCTCTTCATCCCAAAGCGGAAGTTCCTCTTCAAAAAACTCATCCACAGGAACCTCATTGTCAGCTGCAAAAATGCTATTTTGATATAGCAAGAGTAGAAAGACCGCAACAACCATTACTTTCATAAAAGAAACCCCACACCCCGAAATGGCGATACCACACCCAAATGCCCTGTTAATCTTTTAAAGTAACCATAGACCAACCAAGGTTTATCATACCGCCTCTTTTCTAAACTGCCCAAACAATCCATAACGCCACTGGCGCATGGCTAAAACAACAGTGGTGCCATTCAACTTTTCAAAGGGCTGCCCGGCATCATTATCACAGAGTTCATCAAACTCCTGGGTTAGCCGTTCCAGCTTGCGTTGAAAGACGGCATTAGAGCTATTGGTCAGCATCCCATTGATAACAATAAGCTGCTCCTGCTCTTTATTAAACCTTGAATTAAAAAAATCGGACTCCAGCTTTTCCATGAAGAAGCACTGAATTGGGCCGTTATCCCGCCATTTAAAGTTGGAGGCAACCAACAGCTTTACTCTATTCTTAGGCAACAACTCAATAATTTTCAGTCGATCCAGGTGCGCCAGGTGGTTAATCGTGCGCAGCTCCGTGATTTTGTAGTATTCAACAATCTGCTCCAAGGTCCAACGATTGAGCACACAGACGGTGACCAGCAACAGCTCCAGATCTGAAACAATCTCCTTCTCCTGTTCCCGGGTCAGTTCTGACAGACGACTGGAAGCCCCCTCATTGAGCAACTGCACCAGATCAGAGATCTCAATCTCCAGCATCTGGCAAACCTGATCCAGCCGCTGCAGGGTGAAGCTCTTATGCGAGAATAGCCGCTTCACACTGGCCTCAGAGAGCTTTAGATGCCGAGCCACATCAGCATAGGTCTTGCCATGAGCCTTAAGCGTCTGCTTTAGTACAGTAATGAGCTGAATTGTCTGTGCCATACAAAACCCCATAAAGAATCAAAATACAATACTACTGGCGCTATCACTTACGACCACAAACACAATCGTAGTATATTTGGATACGCCAATCTAATATTTAAGTCATTACTTTTCATGAAATGAGCGGCGACCCGTGGACAAACTACTAAAACTCAAAGGATTCATCCCCTTTACCCTGATCATCTTCCTAAATGCCTTTATTGATTTGGGGCATAAGATCCTGATCCAGAATACCGTTTTTAAGATCTATGACGGGCAGGCTCAGATCGTCCTGACAGCTATTGTAAATGGTCTGATCCTGCTCCCCTTTATCTTGCTTTTCAGTCCAGCCGGTTTCTTTTCAGATCGCCACCACAAACCGTTGATCATGAAGTTTACTGCGGCACTTGCCGTGGTACTGACACTGATCATCACAGCCGCCTATTACAATGGTTGGTTCCAGCTCGCCTTTGCCATGACTTTTCTGTTGGCGGTGCAGAGCGCCTTCTACTCTCCGGCAAAGTATGGCTACATCAAAGAGCTGGTCGGCAAGAGAGAGCTAACGGTTGCAAATGCCGTGGTGCAGGCACTAACCATTGTTGCCATTCTCTCTGGCGTATTTCTCTTTTCAATCCTGTTTGAGCAGTACCTGGTTGGCATCAATTACAGTAATGAAGCTGAGTTGATTCAGGCCATCGCACCCATTGGCTGGGTGCTGGTTGGCTGCGCCCTGCTCCAGTTTGCAACGACACTATTCTTACCCACAGGCAAACAACAGCAGCCTGACCTCCACTTTGACTTCAAACGCTACACCACAGGCATCTATCTACGGGAAAATGTTAAACGTCTGCTGGCTAACCGAACCATCTGGCTCTCCATCATCGGCCTGTCACTCTTCTGGGGCATTGCCCAGGTAGTACTCGCAGCCTTCCCCGCCTTCGCCAAGGAGACATTGGGTGAGACCAATACCGTCATGATCCAGGGCCTTCTGGCCTGTAATGGGCTCGGCATCATCCTGGGCTCCACGCTGGCAGGCAAGGCTTCACGCGGGCATATCGAGACTGGTCTGATTCCACTTGGTGCACTGGGCATTGTTACAGCACTTCTGTTAATCCCACACATGGCATCAGCCGCTTTACTGGGACTGCTGTTTATTGGATTGGGCATGGCTGGCGGCATGTTTATCGTACCGCTCAATGCATTGATTCAGTTTCACGCCAAGGATGACCAATTAGGCGCCATACTGGCGGGCAACAACTGGGTGCAAAATGTTGTCATGCTCAGCTTCCTCTGCCTGACTGCACTCTTTGCCATCTATGGTCTGAGCAGCGTAGGGCTCTTCTATTTGCTCACCATTGTGGGCGTGATCGGTGCCAGCTACACGGTTTATCAGCTGCCACAATCACTGGTGCGATTCCTTATCAACCGTATCATTGCCAGCCGTTACAACATCCAGGTTTTGGGGTTTAACAACCTCCCCGGCCAGGGGGGCGTTCTGATGCTGGGTAACCACATCAGCTGGCTCGACTGGGCTGTCATCCAGGTCGCCTGCCCTCGCCCCGTACGTTTTGTGATGCATCGTGAGATCTATCAGCGCTGGTATCTAAAATGGTTTTTGGATGCCTTTGGCGTAGTGCCCATTGCAGCAGGACACAGCAAGGCAGCACTGCGACAGATCAATGAGCTACTCAAAGCTGGCGAAGTGGTCTGCCTCTTCCCTGAAGGATCAATCAGCCGCAACGGCCAGCTGGGCGAATTCAAGCCCGGCTATGAGCGTACCGTCGAGGACGTGGATGGGGTCATTCTGCCATTCTATCTGCGCGGACTCTGGGGCAGCCGTTTCTCACGCTCCAGCGAAAAACTGCAGGAGAATCGCAGCAACCGCATACGAAGGGAAGTTATCGTAGCCTTTGGGTCGCCCCTGCCCATACAGACACCGGCACATGAGCTGAAGCAGCATGTGTTTGATCTCTCTATCGATGCCTGGGATGAACACACCAAAACCCTTGACCCCATTCCCCTGGCTTGGATACGTGCCGCCAAACAGACGGGGCGCAATCTCTCTGTTGCTGATGCCGGGCCAGGTGCAACACTCTCTGGCTATAAGATGCTCACGGCAGTATTCACCTTTTCACGCCTAATCCGTAAACGCAGCCCAGAGCAGAACATCGGCCTGCTACTACCCACCAGCACAGCCGGCATCATCACCAACATGGCCACCCTGTTGTTGGGTAAAACGGTGGTTAATCTGAACTACACAGCTAATCTGCAAGCACTGCTTGCCGCTGTCGACAGGGCAGAGATCAAAAGCATCTACAGCTCCAGGCGCTTCATTAAAAAGCTGCAACAGCGAGGGGTGTCGCTGGATGAGTTATTGGCCAAGGTTGAGGTGTACTATCTGGAGGATATGAAAGATGAGATAAGCACCTCCAGCAAGATCTCTTTCATGGCTCTCTCTGTCCTGCTGCCTGCCAAGCTGCTCTACCGACTGTTTGGGCAACAGCGGGAGCTCAAGCAGCCAGCCGCCATTCTCTTCTCCAGCGGCAGCGAAGGCGAGCCCAAGGGAGTCATGCTGAGTCATCGCAACATCATGGCCAATATCAAGCAGGTGTCCGATGTACTGGACACTCAGGACAATGATGTCGTTATGGCTACCCTGCCACTGTTTCACGCCTTTGGCCTTACCGTTACCGGGTTAATGCCTCTGATTGAAGGCATTCCTGCCATACTGCACCCTGACCCAACAGATGCATTGGTAATTGCAAAGGCCATTGCCAAAAACAGGGCTACCGTATTTTGTGGCACCTCCACATTCTTACGGCTGTTTAATCGCAATAAACGCATCCACCCCTTAATGCTGGAATCCCTGCGACTGGTTGTTGCCGGTGCAGAACGCCTCAACCCCGAAGTACGGGATTCCTTCAAGCTCAAGTTTAACAAGGAGATCTACGAAGGCTATGGCGCAACCGAAACCACGCCAGTTGCCAGCGTCAACGTACCTGACCGCATCGCCCCAGATGACTGGTCCATCCAACATGGCAGTAGGCCAGGAACTGTTGGCATGCCGCTGCCAGGTGGAAGCTTTCGCATCGTTGATCCTGAGACACTGGAAACATCCCCAGTTGGCAACGATGGTCTTATTCTATTTGGTGGGACTCAGATCATGCTGGGTTATCTGAATGACCCAGAGAAGACAGCAGAGGCCATCATCGAGCTGGACGGTAAACGCTGGTACAAAACAGGCGACAAAGGCCACCTCGATAAAGACGGCTTTCTGGTCATCGTTGATCGCTACTCTCGCTTTGCCAAAATAGGCGGCGAGATGGTCAGCCTTGGTACCATCGAGACCGCAATCAACAAACTGCTGCCCGAAGAGATAGAGATACTGACCACTGCCATTCCCGATGGCAAGAAGGGCGAAAAAGTGGTGTTGCTGGCTGCAGGCCCAATAACAATGGATGAGCTCAAAACCATCATAGACCAATCAGAACTCAGCCCACTCATGCGCCCTGCAACACTACTTGCGGTAACTGAGATCCCCAAGCTTGGCAGTGGAAAAAGCAACTTTAGCCAGGCAAAAAAGATTGCACTGGAGGCTGAATAAAATGCGTACAGTTGATATCCACAGCCACCTTCTCAACCCCAACGTTAGGTTTGATCGCCTATATGACAAGCTCACTATAAAGTTTTTTGCAAAAAAACTGGGGGTAGATCCAGCACAGCTGCAGAGTGATCCATACAATACATTTGTCTCATCCATGGCAGAGAATATCAGCCAATCCAAGTATCTAGAAAGTACCTGCATATTTGGCGTAGACAGCCGCCTGGATAAACAGGGGAAAGAGATAGACAGAGACAAGACTGTCTGCGCCATGACCAGTGATGTACTTGATGTTGCAGCCAGACACCCGCAAGCATTTATCCCATTCATGTCAATCAATCCTCGACGCGCCAATGCGCTCGATCTCATTGATGAATATGTTGCACAAGGCTGCCAAGGGGCTAAGTTTCTGCAAAACTACTGGGGTGTCGACCTCAACGACGCGTGTTTTATTCCCTATTATGAAAAACTGAAACATCACAACCTTCCACTGATCATACATATAGGTAGCGAATACAGCATTGACTCCGATTCTCGCTATGAAAGAGCCAACATGCTGAGGTTGCCTCTGGAAACCGGCGTAACAGTCATTGCCGCTCACATGGGATTAGGGCGCATCAACCACAAACTCTGCTTTTGGCGAAATCTAAGCAAAAACCCAAAATACTTTGATGAGGATTACTACAGCCTGCTGGAGATGCTGCAACAACACGACAATCTATATGCCGATATCTCAGCCATTCTCGTACCACTCAGAGCCCGGGCGCTTCGGCATCTTTCACATCAGGCAAAAGTCCACAACAAGTTGTTATTTGGCACCGACTATCCTGTACCCTACACCATCCGCTTTAACACCCATGACCTCCCTTCAGCAGAGAGTCGCCACATTGATAGCATCAGCAACCCATTTGATCGCTATACCGAAGCAATATTGGCCTATTTTCCCGAAGAGAGTCCACTTTATACAAATCACAGAAAGGTTTTAATTAATCTAGGCAATACGCAAAATAACGCATGATATTAAATCCCATTATCTGACTGAAGCAGTTATTTTGTGATCTATATCACAATTCTAAATTAAGGAAGCCTTAAATATGTGACGAAGCGCGCATCTTATACGATACTCTCATAGTGGTTTGTTTTGATAAGGGCTACCCCATTCTAAAGGATGGGGGCGCAAAGCTACCGGTCTAAGGGGATCAATCCCTATGACAGCGGGGCTACCGGAACAACTTGATTTGGTGGCTTGACTATCTTCCAGGTGGTCCGGGTTCATTTTGTGAGCCAAGCTGCTTGTTCCTTTCTAAAAGCCCTTTCTCTTAGCCTACCGATGCAGGTCATGTGCCCCTGTGCCAAGCGTGAATTGGATCATCGTTCTTTTGGAGGCAATAATGGGAAAGAAACTCAATGTGCTTATAGTGGATGACGCACAGTCAATGCGTTTTGTAATTAACGCAACGCTGCTCAACCTTGGGCATTATGTTCAAGAGGCAACCGATGGCCTTGAGGCCCTAAAATCAGCCAAAAAGAACACCTTTGATCTTGTTATAACAGACATCAACATGCCAAACATGGACGGCTTCCAGTTGATTGAAGCACTGCGCAGTCTACACCCATATAAGTTCATACCTATCTTGGCCTTAACCACCCAGTCCGACACGACCAGCAAACAGAAAGCAAAGCAGCTTGGAGCAACAGGGTGGATTGTTAAACCATTCACACCAGAACGATTAACCGAATTAGTAACAAAACTAACAGATGCCAATGCGGCCTGATGGGCCTTTATTTTAATGACATCTAACAGCTCTTTTTTCACCCTAATAGTGACAACCTCTCATGGGCAAATCAGCTTAGCGCGCATTTGCCATACCGCTTATTTGCTTTGGAACAAACACAATGAACGCGCAAAATATTAAAATCGGCACAAAGATTCAATTAGCCATTGCTATCAATGTCATCTTGGCCATTTTGCTTGGCGAATTCATCGTTACCCAGGCATTAGGGTTAAGCGGAGGAGCCGGGATTGCTGCAAATCTGGTCATCAATGGGGTTATCGCATTTGCATATGGTCTCATTGTTTCCCGCGCTATCACCAAACCACTCAAGGAAGTAGTCAATGTCTTGCACATGCTGTCTCAAGGAAAAGGCGATCTCACCCATCGCCTTGAACCGCAGTCCAATGATGAAGTTGGAGACCTGTCACGCTACTTCAACACCTTTTTAGAAAAGCTACACAGCATTATTTATGAGGTGTCTCAGTCAACATCTAAACTGGCCACTGTAGCTGATGAAATGAGGGCCATTACTGAACAGTCAGCAACTAATCTCAATTCTCAGCAAAAAGAGACTAATCATGCAGCTACAGCAATGCAGGAGATGTCCAACACCGTACAAGAGATTTCAAACCATGCCTCTGAAGCAGAGCAGTCTGCCATCAAAGCAAACCAAGGCGCACACAGCGGAACAAGTATTTCATGTGAAGCCCGCGATGGGATTAACGCCTTGGTTGTAGAGGCAGAAAGCGCAGCCACTGCTATAGAAAAAGTAGCATCTGATGTAGGTAACATCGGTATGATTCTTGATGTTATTAAAGGAATCACTGAGCAGACCAACCTGTTGGCACTCAATGCGGCTATCGAGGCTGCCCGTGCGGGTGAACAGGGCCGTGGTTTTGCTGTAGTGGCAGATGAAGTCCGCACCCTGGCCCGTCGCACATACGACTCTACCCAAGAGATCCAGGATGTCATTACGCAACTTCAATCTGATGCTGAGACCGCTGTTTCAACCATGGGAAGTGCACGCCAGCAAGCTACAACTGGAGCCCAGCATGTTGATGCTGCCCATCATGCCTTAAGTGAAATAGTGGGCTCAGTTAAAACCATCTCAGAAATGAATACCCAAATTGCCACTGCGGTAGAGCAGCAAAAAACAACCACTGAAGAGGTCAGCCATAATATTTTGGCCATCAGCCAGATTTCACAAAATACAGCAGCGAGTGCAGATGAGATAACAGCGACCAGCCATGAGCTCTTCAACCTATCTCAGCAACTCAATCAGTTGGTGGGGCAATTCGAACTCAGCCATAAGTGAACATCCACAATAGAGCACCATCGCTACTGCTTTGGTTTCGGCAGTAGCGACCTATTGTTTGGAATATGGCTAAACAGGAATGGATGCATCAATTAACAGACCGCTGTTTTCTAAACTGGAGATATAAATTTTTCCTCCACTTGCCAATACCCGCTCACGCATTCCAGTCAATCCCATTCCTTGTTTAACTTTATCCGCATCAATTCCAATACCGTCATCGTGTATTATTAGGCGCACTGATTTACCAGTTTCTGAATCTGTTGTTTCAATTAACTCTATAGTTAAATGCTGTGCTTTTGCATGTTTTATTACATTCGTGATTGCTTCCTGAATCACACGATACAGCATAATATTAATATGCTCTCCAAAATCATCACAGCCGCCACTAAAGTTCAGCTCAACATTCAGTTCAGAGTGCTGAGATTGGGTTTGTCTTATTAATTCCTCCAGGGTTACTTTGAGTCCAAGAAGATCAAGTGAAACAGGCCGAAGTTCACGAATCATATTGCGAATACTTTGTATAACCGCGGCGGTTCCTTCAGTAACAATGTGCGCGCTTTCTTTTATGCCTGCAGCAGAGCCATCACATTTGCGATAAATTGTCTGCGCATGTAGGTTTATCGCCGTTAATAGCTGCCCAAATTCATCATGCAGTTCTTGTGATATATAGCGACGCTCCTCTTCCTGAATTCTGAACAGCCGCTGAGTCAATGTCCGGTTCTGTTCAAGTAATTTCGTTGCTCGTGTCTCAGAGCGTTTACGTTCAACAAGATCCTTCTCCAGCTGACGGAAAAGTACAAAATTAGTTAGACAGTCTGTTACCCGTTCTGCAATTTCACGAAATAGCTTAACTTCATTCTCAGACCATCGCCTAAAATAGGCGCACTGGTGCACCCCGAGCAACCATGGTTTTCCTACCTTGGGTTGTATAGCAATAGCAATTTGAGATTTGATATCGAACCTTGAGAGTGTTTCTGAGAGCTCCTCAAATTCAACCACCTTGAATGTGCTCGACGGCCCCTCAGCAAGCATCTCCAGCGCCCCACTCTCAAGCTCTTTCATTATGGCGGTACTCACAAAAACCAGTGGATCCTTGCTGCTGAGTGCCAACTCAAATGCACGTGCCGTGGAGTGATCTCCCGGCATTTCCGCTTTCAATGCAAACAGGCCGGGATACTCCGGTACTGTAGCTTCAATAGGGATGTTCCAGGTCGGCGAGTTTGGATCACAAGGATAGGCAAACCAGGCCCGATCAACCTGAAAAATGGTTAAGATCTCCTGCACCACCCGAAATAGCATGTCGTCTGTATCACTGGCCTGCGACATAGCCTTAGAGATCCGATCCAGATTTTCAAAGTAAAATTGACTCTCCTGTAGCGCCTGCTCAACTTTTTTGCGTTCCGTAATGTCACGCGCCAGCCACATCACCATGGATTTATTGCCAGTCTCAGCGGGTATAGGGGCTACCCGTGCCTCAAACCACCGTGGCCCCGTTGCCATCTCCAGCGAATATTCCAGTACTTGGGGATCATCTGTGTTGACCGACTTTTTGATAACCGTCAGGAAAGAGTCTGCCTGGGGTTTGGAAAACACCTCATGAAGCAGTAGACCTCTTACTTGTTCAGCCTCTTTATAAAGCAGGGGACTGCCAGGATTGAGGATATCAATGCAACGTCCATCCTCATCTATGACCATCGCCAAATCCGGCAATACCTGAGCAAAAGCTCGCAGCTGGGCCTCGGTTGTAGTCAGCGCATTATGTTTTCTGGTTGGGTTGTGCTTAAAGGGTGCATCATTTGTACTCATGGTTTATCCACAGGCTACATGTAAGAGGGCATCCATGAGAATTGCTTTTTAGAAAATCATACTTTCAAGCATACCAATCAATTCTACTACAGCAGGCATCCTATGTTCTGCTTAAATAACAGGCTTTTTACCATTACCAGCTACACTGTTATGCAAGCACACGCACCCTGTAATGCGATTTGCAATGGAGCCTTCAAAATAGCAATGTTAATCTGGTAGAGTGGGCACGTGATTTATTCTTAGCTTAAA
>Ga0316187_10004104_pt1 | contig 12603 bp, 8 predicted proteins | sample CroRivburrow1_MG_FD_204927 | JGI IMG/M metagenome (GOLD analysis project Ga0316187, IMG submission 204927) | Coastal sediment microbial communities from Maine, United States - Cross River worm burrow 1 | ecosystem: Environmental > Aquatic > Marine > Coastal > Sediment | place: USA: Maine...
GCAGACGCCAAAGCCCTCCAGGTCATCCCGGATGTCATCCAGGATATTGTTTAGACCAAGTTCAAATACATAGCGATAACGTACATCGCCCAACAGCTGTTTTGCACGGGTGATGAGGGCGTCGATATGGGCCTCTTTGTCACCGTCAGGGTGCTCTGCGGTCTCATCCTGTGGAAGATCGGCAAAGACCAGATCTGCGCAGTGGCTGTAATCATCATCATGCTCCTGGTGCAGGAGGGCGGCGATATCGAGTACATAGTCACCCTTGTAACCATTGGATGGGAATGGAAAATCTTCACCACAAAGCCCCAGGTAGCGTAGCCAGACACTGGTAGCCAGGATATCCATTTGGCGGCCGGCATCGTTAACGTAATACTCGCGGTGTACATCAAAACCAACGGCTTCCAGCAGATCTGCCACAGTTGCGCCATAGGCCGCGCCACGGCCATGCCCTACATGTAGTGGGCCAGTGGGGTTGGCGGAGACAAACTCGACCTGAACTGGCTTGCCAGCACCCATGTTGCTGCGGCCAAAGCCATGACCTTGCGTGAGGATCTCTGGCACCAGCGCTTGATGGGCATCTGCTGCGAGGAAGAAGTTAATGAAGCCAGGCCCGGCAATCTCGACCTTTTCGATATGTTGAGATGAGGGGAGGCCGGCAATCACCTTTTCAGCCAGATCACGTGGGCGACAGCGTGCAACCTTGGCCAATACCATTGCGATATTGCAGGCGAAATCTCCGTGGGAGGTATCGCGGGCGCGCTCAATAATGGGTTGAGGAATCTGGTCGGCAGGGAGTGTGCCATCAGTCACAAGTTGATCAAGTGCCTGGGAGATGAGGTGTTGGATTTGGGCTTTCATTAACTCAAAAAATATTAAATAAAGATAACCGTTAAGGATAACAGGAATAGGGAAATAGTTGGGAATCTAGATGAATGAAAATGAGCTTTTCAGGCTATAGCATCTCCTGTGGATCCACATCGATAGACCAGCGGACGTTGCGGGCGCTTTTGAGCCTGCCAAGTGAAGGGATCAGCTGACTCAGTAGTTTGTGTAGGGTGCTGCGATGGTTGGCCTGGATCAACAGGTGGGCACGTACCCGACCAGCCCGGCGTTCCATCGGTGCGGGGACAGGCCCCCACAGCTCAACATCCTGTGTATTTATGGTTTTCGCCTGCTGAGCTGCCTCCTCTAAAAAGCGTATCGGCTTCTCTGATGAGGTGGCTTCAGCGCGAAGCAGCGCCTGATAGCTAAAGGGAGGCAGATGGGCTTGGCTGCGCTCATTGAGACAGACCTGGGCAAAGGTGTTGTAGCCCTGGTGTACCAGGGTCTGAAGCAGGGGATGGTCTGGGTGCCGGGTCTGGACCAGCACCCGGCCGGGTTTAGTGGCGCGTCCTGCGCGTCCGGCTACCTGTTCCACCAGCTGGGCCATGCGTTCAGCAGCTCGGTAGTCGGCGCTGAAGAGTCCCTGATCCACGTCCAGAATACCGACCAGGGTGACATCGGGAAAGTGGTGCCCCTTAGCCAGCATCTGTGTGCCAAGCAGGATATGGTGCTGGCCGGCATGAACGGCGTTGAGCATCTTCTCTAGTGCTCCTTTTCTGCGGGTGCTGTCGCGGTCGATACGGGCTATGGAGTGGTTGGGAAACTGCTGTGACAGCACCTCTTCAAGCTGTTCGGTGCCCTGTCCCAATGGGCGCAGATCACTGCCATCGCACTCAGGACATGTGCGATAGAGGCGGCGTTGATGGCCACAGTGGTGGCACCACAGCATCTGTGTGCCAAGATGGAGGGTCATACGGGCATCGCAACGGGGGCACTCGGATAACCAACCGCAGTGGTGGCAGATAACAACAGGTGCATAACCCCGGCGATTGAGAAATAGCAGAACCTGGTTTCCTGCGGTCAGTTCCTCACCCAGCATCCGCAGAAGTGCTGGAGAGATGCCGCCATTCAGTGGGGCTGAGCGTATATCGAGCAGGTCTATCCGGGGTGGTTTGGCATCCCCCGCCCGTTCTGGCAGATCCACTCTTTGGTAGCGCCCGGTGGCGGCATTGTGCAGGCTCTCCAGTGAGGGGGTGGCTGAGCCGAGCAGTACGGGGAAACCCTGGTGCTGCGCCCTGACAATGGCCAGGTCACGGGCTGAGTAGCGAAAGCCATCCTGCTGCTTGAAGGAGAGATCGTGTTCTTCGTCGATGATGATCAGGCCAAGCCTTGGTGCGGGGGTAAAGACGGCAGAGCGGGTGCCCAGTATGACGGCGGCTTCGCCCTGGCTTGCTGACAGCCAGGCCTGTTCTCTCTCCCGGTCGGTAAGCCCGGAGTGGAGCAGGGCTATTGGAGAGCTGATGCGACTTTGGAATCGCTGCATCAGTTGGGGGGTCAGAGCGATCTCAGGCACCAGGATCAAAACCTGGCGGTTTGCAGCCAATGCCTCCTCCATAAGGCCGAGATAGACCTCTGTCTTACCGCTGCCGGTTACGCCATTCAGGAGGAAGGTGTTGAATGTCTGCAGGCTGGCTGATACTGCGGTAATGGCTTCTCTTTGAGCTGGATTGAGTATTGGTTTGGGGGCATCCAGTGTTGTGGGAATATGTTGCGGCTTAAGCTCACAGGGTTCCACCCACCCCTTCTCCTCCAGGGTTCGCAAAATGGGTCGGCAGTTGCCGCAAAGTGCATAGAGTGCCTGTTGGGCTATACCTTCAGGGTGCTCGGCCAGGGTCTGGATTATCTTCAGCTGCCGGGGTGCGCGGGTTGGTGGGGTGCTCTCTTTGCTGGCAGTTAGTCGCCATCCGGTTATCCCGAGCTTTACTGCTTTCTCCCCTTTGCGAAGGCGTACTGGTAGAGCTGCGGCAATGACCTCTCCAGGGGGGTGTTGATAGTAGGCGGCAGCCCAAAGCAGAAGCTTCAGATCCTGCTCAGCCAGCAGCGGCTCTCTATCCAGTACGGCTGTGGCGGATTTAAGTGCACTGGTATCAAAGCTGGAAGATGAAACCCTATCAACAAGTACGCCAATACGCTCTCCTCGTCCAAAGGGCACCCGCAAACGGATGCCACATGGCAGGGTGGCTGGATCTATGTCAGCAGGCGGGAGATAGTCAAAGCAGGTGTAGAGTGGCGCAGGTACTGCGATGCGAAGAATAGGTTGGTTAGGCATGGTTACAACTCTACCTGATTTTTGCAGTGTTGCTTACTCTCTGTGCTCTTCAGTTATGCAATATTCCCACTGTGAGAGGTTAGAAAATCAATGTAACTCCCTAATAAAGTAAGTAAATTCCTGCGTTATTTTTTGCCTGTGGATAACTTTGTGGAAAATTTGCCACGCTAAAAATAAGTTATTTGTTGAAAATTTATTATTGACATTATTTCAAAATAGACTACCGGTATTATTTTTAATAAAAACAATATATTACCGGTGATTTTGAAAAACTTATTTTTAATGAGGAGGTTATGGGGTAAAAATTATGTTGCAGAACAGGTCTGTGCATAATCAGTTGCTTTAAGACTGTTTTTTCTCTTAGCCAGTTACTGATTAATGCGTTGTGTTCCCACGAATTTGCAGCATTGACATAACCGTGCAAGACTTAAAGTATAGATTTCATGTGATGGCAGGGTGGTGGTGGATCTTAGACAACAAATCCTGCGCACAGATGTAGCTGGCATGCCGTTAGAGTGGATCGACTATCGGGATGCGGTGCGCCTGCACTTTCTCGATCAAATCGCATACAGGTGCGGTAGTGTGCTCTATTGTCTTCATGGCGGCATAAATGCCCGGACACAGCAACGTAGTACAGTCCAGGTTAACTCGATTATTGCCACCTATGGTGATAGCCGCGCCCTGGCTAAGGTGCGGGCAAAATATACCCCACCGCTGAATAACCCTGCGCTGTTTCAACGTGATAACCACCTCTGCCTCTATTGTGGGCGTCATTTCAGCCATGGGATGCTATCCCGTGATCATGTGCGACCCTTAAGCCAGGGTGGTCCAAATCATTGGAATAATGTGGTGACTGCCTGTGTTCGCTGTAATAATCATAAGGCTGGTCGTACCCCGGAGGCTGCGGGCATGGAGCTTTTGGCCATCCCATTCACCCCAACCCATGCTGAATATATCTTCCTTCAGGGGCGCCATATCCTGGCAGACCAGATGGCGTTCCTGCGTGCCCACTTTCCACGTAGTAGCCCGTTGCATGACCGCCTGAAGCATTGAATCTAAAGCCTATTGTTGAGCATATCAGCCAAGCCCGTGGCGAGCCTTTTGTCCCTGGCAGACCCATTTCTATAGGGGGTGGCTGCATCAATAGGACAATCAGGCTCAGTGATAATCGACAGAGCTATTTCATCAAGCTAAATGATTCGCACCGGCTTGATATGTTTGAGGCGGAGAGGGATGGTCTGGATGCACTTACAGCTACCAGAGCTATCCGGGTGCCACAGCCCCTCTGTTGCGGCATTGCAGAAGGCCAAGCCTATTTGGTTATGGAATATATAGAGATGGGGCGTGCCAACTCCTGCTCTGATCGTGAGGCTGGTGAGCAACTTGCTGCGCTGCATTGCCACTCAGCTGATAGTTTTGGCTGGCGACGGGATAATGTTATTGGACTGACACCACAGAAAAATCACTGCACAGAAGAGTGGGCTGACTTTTGGAGAGAGCAGCGCCTGGGATATCAATTAGCGCTAGCGGCAAGTAACGGATATGGAGAACGGCTGCAGAGCCAGGGAGAGAGGTTGCTTGAGCTGGTGCCAACGTTTTTGAATCATTCCCCTCTACCTTCGTTGCTGCATGGTGATCTTTGGAGTGGCAACATGGCTTATGACCTGAAGGGCCATCCGGTCATTTATGATCCAGCGGTCTACTATGGTGACCGGGAAACTGACCTGGCTATGACAGAGCTGTTTGGTGGTTTCAGTGCGGATTTTTATGCAGCCTATCGACAACAGTGGCCGCTGGATTCGGGCTATCAGACCCGGAAGACCCTCTATAACCTCTACCATATCCTCAATCATTTGAACCTGTTTGGTGGTGGCTACCTCAGCCAGGCGCAGAGCATGGTTGATCATCTGTTGGCTGAAGTGAACTGAGGTGATGTTTGATTGTACAGCAATCGTATTGCGAATGATTATCATTCGTGTAATATATGATCATAACAAAATGCTGGTTTAGGAACTATATTTCTAGCTGTACTGCTTTGAACTAATTAGAACTAGAAAATAATACCACCCATTTATAAGCCTTACGGTCTATCTTGTTTTTAGGGAGATAACTATGAAAAAAACTTTGCTGGCTGTTGCATTAACAGCTGCACTCACAGGCACGCCATTGATGGCTGACAGCTCACTGGAAGATAGGGTGCAACGCCTGGAGCAACTGCTCGGTGGATTGCAGGATCGGGTGGATGAGCAGGATCGTATTATTGGCCAGCAGGACCAGACTATCCGTCGCCAGGGTAAGACGATTGAGCGTCAGACTGATCTCATCGATAGCCAGCAGAAACAACTGGTGACTGGTGGGGCTTCTTCAACCGGCGGCGGCTGGTTCCAGAATGTGGATCTGGGTGGTGTAGTGGAGGTGGAAGCCAACCATACCGATCCCTATACAGGTAATAGCAGCAATGATCTGGTGCTGGCGACGGTAGAGGTGGCCATTAGTAGCCAGGTCAATGATTGGGTGCGTGCCGATATCGTCCTGCTGCACGAGGAGGATGATACTGATTTGGAAGTGGATGTCGGAACCATCACTGTTGCGCCACCTGATGGGGGCTGGTTTCTCACCACCGGGCAGTTCTATCTCCCTTTCGGTGCCTATGAGAGCAACATGATCTCCGATCCCTTAACCCTGGAGATTGGTGAGACACGTGAGAGTGCCTTGCAGGTTGGGTTTGAAAATGGCCCCTTCAGCGGCAGCGTCTATGCCTTCAATGGCACCAACAAACGCAATCGGGGCGTCGAGGATCGGATTGATAACTGGGGCGCCAATCTGGCGGTTGCCCATGAAGCCAATGGTGTAAATCTTAGTGCTGGTGCGGGTTACATCAATGATATTGGTGATTCGGATACGCTGCAGGACCAGATCAATACCAACCTGACAACCAATGATGTACGTGATCATATATCGGGCTGGACAGCCAATGCCATGGCAGAGGCCGGCTCCTTTGTCTTCATTGGCGAATACCTCGCAGCAACGGATGATTTTGAAACCACTGAGTTGCCATTTGATGGCAGTGGTGCTGAACCCAAGGCCTGGAATGCGGAGGTTGGATACAATTTTGACTTAATGGGTAAGGACTCTACGGTGGCTGTTGGCTACCAACGAACTAAAGAGGCTCTGGGTCTTGGGTTGCCTAAGCGACGCTGGTTGTTGGGGTGGTCTGTCAATATCCTAGAGAATACTGCGCTCTCTTTTGAGGTGGCACATGATAAAGATTACAGAACCAGTGATACCTCTACTGATAGTGATGGCAATGCAGTAAGTGGTACGGGGGAATCCTCAAATACTATCACCACCCAGCTGGCGGTTGAATTCCCCTAACCGGCTTATATATTTAGCGCACAAAAAAGGCGGCCAATAATGGCCGCCTTTTTTGTGCGATATTAAAATTGCTCAGGAGTGATAGGGTTTACTCAACTCATGAACTGCATTGATAAAGACGCCAGCATGCTCAGGGTCAATTTCAGGATGGATACCATGTCCCAGGTTAAAGACATGACCAGGTCCGTGTCCGTAACTGTCCAGCACATGAGCAACCTCTTCACGGATGCGCTCCGGGGATGCGTAGAGTATGCAAGGATCCATGTTGCCCTGTAGTGCAACCTTATCCCGTACCTGAACCCGGGCATCAGCCAGCTCGGTAGTCCAATCAACGCCCAGGGCATCGGCACCACTCTCCGCCATGCGGCTTAGCCACTGTCCGCCATTTTTGGTGAACATAACCACAGGCACTTGTCGGCCCTCATTTTCACGTGTCAGCCCCTCGATAATGCGCTCCATATAGGAGAGAGAGAAGGCTTCATAGTCACGTGGGCTAAGGACACCGCCCCAGGTATCAAAGATCATCACGGCTTGAGCACCAGCGGCAATCTGGGCATTGAGATAGGAGGTGACAGATTCAGCTAGCTTGCCCAGCAGGTCATGCATCAATCCTGGGTCTTCAAACATCATACCCTTGGATTTGGAGAAATTTTTGGTGCTGCCACCCTCTACCATGTAGGTGGCAAGTGTCCATGGGCTACCGGAAAAACCAATCAGTGGAACCCGGCCATCCAGTTCACGCCGGATGGTGCTTACGGCATCCATTACATATTTCAGCTCTTGCTCAGGGTCGGGTATGCCAATTGCCTGTACATCGGCAGCACTCTGAATTGGACGCTCAAATTTTGGCCCTTCTCCCTCGGTAAAATAGAGCCCCAAACCCATGGCATCAGGAATGGTCAGGATGTCTGAAAAGAGGATGGCGGCGTCAAGCGGATAACGCTCCAGTGGCTGAATGGTGACTTCACAGGCCAACTCAGGATTTTGGCAGAGATCCATAAAACTTCCGGCCTTTTGCCGAGTGGCTTTGTATTCTGGTAGATAGCGTCCCGCTTGGCGCATCATCCAGACTGGGGTGATGTCAACAGGCTCGCGCAGGAGAGCACGCAGCAAACGATCATTCTTCAGCACTGGCACGGAAAAGCTCCTATAATTTGTTTGGATAATGGTGGCAGATTGTACACGGAATCTGATGCATAAACACGAGGTTATGTGGATAGCGCAATCAATGTTAGTGGTGGAGTGTTGTGGCTGCTTGGTGTGAGTTGGATTGTGGGGGATAACTGATGTGCCTTTATAAGATTGATCGGGCGCTCTTCAGGAAGCCACCAATAATAAAAACCCATAATTACTTAGGTGTATAGATGATTAGCTTGGATCAACTTTTTAATGCCTCTATCTTGATTGTTGATGATCGGGAAACCAACACCACTCTGCTACGCGTCATGCTGGAAAATGTAGGCTACTGCAATATCACCACTACCTGTGATCCACATCTGGTTCAGACATTAAATCAAGAGCATCAATTTGACATTATATTGCTGGATATCTGCATGCCGGAGATGGATGGCTTTGAAGTCATTGAGCAGCTTAAAGAGAATATAGAAAAAGATTATCTGCCGGTTCTGGTTATCACAGCATTGGCTGATGAAGAGACACGAGTGCGTGCATTAGAGTGTGGGGCCAAGGACTTTATATTAAAGCCATTTAATCGGGTCGAGCTGATTAATCGTGTGCGGAATATTTTGGAAGTGCGCCTGCTGCACAACCAGGTACTAGAGCAAAATGCCAATTTAGAGCAGCAGGTACGAGAGCGAACGGCTGAGATCAGAGAAACCCGCCTGGAGATTGTTCGCCGCCTTGGTTATGCGGCGGAACATCGTGACAATGAAACCGGGTTGCATATTATCCGCATGAGCCAATTTGCAGAACTGCTAGCCAAGGCTAATGGTTGTGATGAGGAATATGCAGAGGTGATCCTCCACACGAGTCCCATGCATGATATCGGGAAACTGGGGATCCCTGATAGTATTCTGCAAAAGCCAGGAAAGCTTGATGCAGATGAATGGGAGGTAATGAAAACACACACTGTGAAGGGGGCTGAAATCCTTGAGGGCCCTAAAACCGGTCTGTTGAAAGTGGCTCGGAAAATTGCGCTTTACCATCATGAAAAATGGGATGGCACAGGGTATCCCCATCAATTGGTAGGTGAGGAGATACCACTGGAGGCACGTATAGTTGCTGTTGCAGATGTATTTGATGCCCTAACCAGCAAGCGCCCCTATAAAGAGGCATGGCCACTAGAAAAGGCACTAGAGGAGATAAAGGCGCTGTCTGGGAGCCACTTTGACCCAACCTTGGTAAATCAGTTTCTATCAATAATTCCAGATGCAGTGGCTATTATGGAGCGCCATGCAGAACCTGGATGAGAAATCCGATAAAGAAACGGATGACTATGTAGCGGGAAAGGTTTTTACTGCACAGATTGATCTTCTTTATAACCAGTTTCCTATTGCCGTAATTGGCTCATTGGTTGTTGTGAGCTGTATTGCTTTTATGCTGGCTGGTTTGGTGTCCAACACAATCCTGACGGTTTGGTATCTTGCATTCTTGATATTAACGCTAATTAGGGGGTGGCTGTTTTGGCGGTATCAACATGAGTCTGATAAAAATTATCAAAATTGGGCAAATGCCCATATTGCAGGTGCATTGGCAGGAGGAATATTGGTTGGGATAGCGCCGATCATTGCCACTCATGCGCCAGTAGAAATCCATAGTTTTATTCTATTTGTTATTGCCGGATTATGTGCCGGTAGTTTGTCGACGCATGCTTCATTGGTAAAAGTGTTTCTTGCATTTTTGATACCTGCGACTGCAGTTCCAGGGGTATGGTTTCTTTTCCAGGCGGATCAGTATCATCTGGTCAGTGGCACAGTGGTGCTATTGTTTACCCTACTGATGGCTCGTTCATGTCAAAACTATGCCGCCACTCTGGAGAATGCATTAAGACTCCAATTTTCAAATGAGATACTTAATAAACGCCTTACTGAAGCCAGAGATGCAGCGGAAGCAGCCAATGAAGCAAAATCTGCTTTCCTTTCAAGTATGAGTCATGAGTTGCGTACACCCATGAATGCTATCCTGGGGTTTGCCCAGTTGATTGAAGATGATGAAGATAGCGTACTTGATGCGGAGCATAATGAATACTTGAAGCAAATTAGGAAAGCAGGATTGCACCTGCTCAGTCTCATTAATAGTGTATTGGATCTTGCCAAGCTGGAAGCGGATAAGATGGAGGTCTTTTCAATCCATGTCAGCTTAGGTGATGTGGTCAATGAGTGCGTGACAATTATTTCCCCGATTGCAAAGCAAGCGGGTATCACCATCAATGATAAAGCCAGTAGTTGTGATATTGAGATCCATGTGGACCATTTGCGTATGAAGCAGGTTATTCTTAATCTGTTATCCAATGGCATAAAGTATAATCGGGATGGAGGCAGTGTGACACTGGAGGTGCCAGAGGTAAGGGGTGGTTTTTGCCGTCTTACCATCTCGGATACAGGTGTTGGGCTTTCATCTCAACAAATGGATGAGATCTTTCTCCCTTTCAGCCGGGTTGCTGAGCATGCTGTAAGAGTTGAAGGCACAGGTATTGGACTGAATATTATATGTAACCTGCTCGAGCTTATGGGCGGGCGTATTGGTGTGGAAAGCGAAGAGGGTGTAGGCAGTACCTTTTGGGTTGAGGTGCCGCTTATTGAGCAGTCAAATAAATAGGGGCGCATAAGCGCCCCTATTTATTTATACAGCAGAGATTAAAAAGTTACCGGGGAAGGTCGGTTGTCCCCATGAGAAACTCATCTACGGCGCGAGCACATTGGCGACCTTCGCGTATGGCCCATACAACAAGCGATTGGCCCCTGCGCATATCACCTGCAACAAAGACCTTGCCGATAGAGGTGCTGTAGTTTGTGTCGTTAGCCTGTACGTTGCCTTGCGCGTTCAGTTCAACCCCCAGCTCTTCCAGCATGCCCTCATGTACCGGGTGTAGAAAGCCCATGGCCAGAAAGACCTTGTCTGCTGGCAGCTCAAATTCTGAGCCTTCCACCTCACTCATACTCCATTTGCCCGCTTCATCCTGAGTCCACTCCACCTTGATGCAGTGAATGCTCTTTACCTGGCCGTTTTCACCCGTGAACTTCTTGGTGGCTACGCTCCACATGCGTTCACATCCCTCTTCCTGAGAAGATGAAGTGCGCATCTTTTGCGGCCAGTTGGGCCAGGTGGTCGCCTTATCCTCTTTTTCAGGAGGCCGTGGCAAGATCTCAAGCTGTGTAATTGAGAGCGCACCCTGTCTGCTGGAGGTGCCGATACAGTCGGAACCGGTATCACCGCCACCGATGACGATAATATGTTGATCCGTTGCGGTGATCTCCTCATCGGCAGGAATTTCATCGCCTGCTACGCGCTTGTTGCTTTGGCGTAGAAAATCCATGGCAAAGTGGATGCCACCTAGTTCACGGCCAGGGGTAGGCAGGTCACGTGATTTTTCTGATCCACCGGTAAGCACAACGGCATCATATTCGCGGGCCAGCTGTGAGGCCGGAATGTCTACACCGATATGTACATTGGGGCGGAACTCCACACCTTCGGCGCGCATTTGGCCGATCCGTCGGTCGATAAGCTGCTTGCTGAGTTTGAAATCAGGGATGCCATAACGCATCAACCCGCCAATGCGGTCATTTTTTTCGAACAGGGTTACGGCATGTCCAACACGGGCAAGCTGCTGAGAACAAGCTAGGCCTGAGGGGCCAGAGCCTACAACAGCAATACGCTTGCCACTTTTATGCGGTGGTACCTGAGGTGCGATCCAACCCTCTTTCCAGGCGCGATCAACAATGGCGCACTCGATGGTTTTAATGGTGACGGGACTGTCATCAATGTTCAGCGTACAGGATGCCTCGCAAGGAGCGGGGCAGATACGACCGGTGAACTCAGGAAAGTTGTTGGTGGAGTGCAGCACACCAATGGCCTGTTTCCATTCGCCTTTGTAGATCAGATCGTTCCAGTCTGGGATGATGTTGTTGACAGGGCAGCCATTGTGGCAAAAAGGGATGCCGCAATCCATACAACGGGCACCCTGCTGGGTGATCACCTCGGCGCTGAGCGGGATAACAAATTCATCATAGTGGGTCACCCGGTCTGAGGCCGGCGCGTAGGTCCGGTCCTGACGGGGGAACTCCAGAAAGCCTGTGGGCTTACCCATTAACAACCCTCCTCACTCATGCTGTTTGTCGCCTGCTGCTGGGCCTGCATCTCATGCAGTGCGCGGCGATACTCCATCGGCATAACCTTCACGAATTGTGGCAGGCTCTGATCCCAGTTATCCAGAATTTCTTTGGCCCGCTGGCTGCCGGTGTAATGTAAATGTTGTTCGATTAACTGCTTAAGACGGATAGCGTCATAGCGGGTCATATCATGGCTGACATCCACCCGGCCATGAGACTCCAGATCACCACCCTGATGCTCCAGGGCCTCAAGCGCATCATCCTCGGCGGTGATGGGCTCCAGTTCGACCATGGCCAGATTGCAGCGCTGCTCGAAATCACCTGTGGCATCAAATACGTAAGCGATACCGCCACTCATGCCAGCGGCAAAGTTGCGGCCGGTGGTGCCAAGACAGACTACAATACCGCCGGTCATATATTCGCAGCCGTGGTCACCAACACCTTCAACCACTGCGCTGGCGCCTGAGTTTCTAACGGCAAAACGCTCGCCTGCGACACCCCGCAGGTAGACCTCACCGCAGATGGCACCGTAGAGAATAGTGTTGCCAGCGATGATGTTATCTTCAGGCACGATAGGCGTTACTTTAGGCGGGTAGACCACAATACGGCCACCTGACAGCCCTTTACCAACGTAGTCGTTGGCCTCGCCAGAGAGTTCAATGGTGACGCCTTTGGCCAGCCATGCGCCAAAGCTCTGGCCGCCTGTGCCCTGTGCCTTGATATAGATACTGTCATCCGGCAGGCCAGCATGACCATAGCGGCGGGCAACCTCACCCGACAGCATGG
>Ga0316187_10004105_pt1 | contig 12600 bp, 8 predicted proteins | sample CroRivburrow1_MG_FD_204927 | JGI IMG/M metagenome (GOLD analysis project Ga0316187, IMG submission 204927) | Coastal sediment microbial communities from Maine, United States - Cross River worm burrow 1 | ecosystem: Environmental > Aquatic > Marine > Coastal > Sediment | place: USA: Maine...
CCACCTTGCTGCTCGCAGGCGGCAAGCTGATCATCCTCGACGAGGACGGCAACCTGGCCGTGGCAACGGCCACGCCGGAAAAGCTCGAGGTCCATGCCCGGGCCAAGGTCCTCGAGAGATTCGCCTGGACCGCGCCGACGCTGGTCGGCACGCGACTCTACGTGCGCGACGAACGTACGCTCAAGTGTCTGGATCTGGGCGTCGCCGCAAATCGGTAGGGGCGGGAGGGCTCTCATGCCGCGTTATTACTGCGTTGTCATCGCATGGCTGCTGGCGGCCGGAACGTTGTCGGGGGCCACCTCCGACGTGCCCGAGCGTTCCGCGGGTCTTCAGACCCTGAAGGTCCCCGATAAGCAGCAAACGCTGGGTGAGGTCTACTACGTCATCCCCGGGGCTGGGACCCAGCTCACCTGGGACACGGACGCACCGTTGTTGCGTTCGGTCGCGACGTCCAACCGCGTGGTCGGCTATTTCGTGGCGCCGTTCGAGCTCGAAGACGGGAGCCCTCCCCTGCTCGGAGGGGCCTTGCGCGTGCCGGTGGCCTCACTCGGCACCGGGTACGAGCAGCTCGATGCGGTCCTCCACCGCGCCGACCGGCTCGACCGCGAGGGCTACCCCGAGATCCTCGTTTCGTTCGTCAGCGCCGGTCCCGCGACTGACGTCGTGCAGGAGAACAACACCGAGCAGGGCACGTTCGACCTGGTCGCCGACCTGACAGTCAAGGGCAAGACGGTGCGCTTCGAGTCCCAGGCGCGGTTGGCCCTGCTGCCCTTCGCGGCGGCCACTCAGCAGTTCAGCCCGAGCGACCTCCTGGTGATGCGCACGGAATTCGACGTCTCGTTGGCCAGCCTCGGCATCACCGCCCCCTCGCCGCTCGGACCCGGATTCGCGGGCACGACGGTTCACGTCGAGCTGTATCTGATGTGCACCACGGTTCATCCGGACCGCAACTTCGACCCGCGAGTCAAGCCCGAGCTGTACGTCAAGAACCTGGCTTTCATGACCCGGCTCCGCGACTTCGATGACCCCGACGGTGCGTACACGCTGGGCTACGCGCTCGTGAAGGAAATGTGGGACGACAGTCGGATGCTGAACGACCTGGCCTGGGACATCCTGACCGACGAGCACGTCGATCGACGAGACCTTCGGCTCGTGAAACAAGCCGCGGAACGGGCCAATGCCCTCAGCGGACACAAGGACCCGATTCACCTCAGCACGCTGGCGCGCCTGTGCTACGAGCTGGGCGATCTCGACTGCGCGATGAAATGGGCTCGCCTGGCCGTCGAGAACCTGGAGGGCCAGCCGTTTTTCGTCGCCCCCCCGATTCGCGCAGCCCTGGAAGACTACGAGTCCCAGGCTCGGATCGGACAGGAAGCCACTCCCCCGCCGGCGGAAGACTGATCTGGATATGCGCGGGACGCTTCGCGCTGACGGTTTCGTCGGCCGCGTCAGTCCGTGCCGTGTCCCGGTTCTCGGGCGATGCGGGGAATCGCGAGTTGTACCACCTCTCGGAGACCGAGCAGGTCCACGGGCTGCTCCTCGACCAGAATCGAATGGCATAGCTCGCAGTCTTGTGAGATGACTCCTCCCGTGGAACTCTCGTGAAGGCCGTCGTGGCAGCGAAAGCAGCCTCCTCCGGTCGCGTGACCCAGTAGACGTCCGTAGGTTCCGAAGGCCACCTTCATCTCGGGAAACACATTCTCGGTATAGGCGGCTGTCACTCCCCGGATCGCCTCCTCGAGTATTCCCGGTTCGGCGACGTGGAACTCCGGTGCGTTCTCGGAGTACCACCGTCGAAGCTCCTCGGCTATTCGGTCGGAAGCCTCCTCGTGGCTCGCGTAGTCACGAAGTAGGACGTCCATGGCGTTTGCCTTGATGTAAGGCAACTCTTTCGGGATCTCCCCGCTGAGCAGCTTCTCGTCGAGAGCCTCTTCGGCGGTGAGGTAGACGTGCGTTGGCCTGTTGTGACAATCAAGGCAGTCCATGAGCCGGCTTTCGCTGGTGTCGCTCTCAGGTTCGATCGAGCTCGAAGACGCCCCGGAATAGACCAGCGCGGAACCGTCGGACTGACCGACGGTGACGGCGGTAATCTGTGTTCGCTGCCGATCCGCGTAGTCGTACACGATCTCGTTTGCCGGCGACACGTGCCAGTGAGCGCCGTAGGCATTCTCGCCTGCGGAGTCCGCCGAGCCGACCTTCATGAGAAGAACGGTGCGGACGTGGGTATTGTGCTCGTCTTCGAGAAACTTGTCCTTGATTCGAAGTCGATCGCCGTGGAACAGCTCGGGACGATGGCACTGCTCGCAAGTCTCAGGCGCCGGTCTCAGCCCGTGGATGGGCGTTGCGATCGGGCGACGGTAGGTGTCCAACGCGACGGCGACAAGTTGGTTCATTCCGGACAGCTTCGACCGGACGAACCACGTGGCACCCTCGCCGATGTGGCACTCGACACACTCGACTCGCGAGTGCGGTGAGTTGGAGTATGCCGTTCGCTCGGGTGCCATCACGTCGTGGCACAACTCGGCGCAGAAAGCGACCGATTCGGAGTAGTGGAAACCATTGTAGGCAGCCGCGGCGATGACGCCGACATTGAAGATCGTGATCGCCGTCACGAACAAGATTAGCTTGCGGACGCTTCCGAAGCGACTGGGTACCTTGAAGTGATCCCTGAATTCATCGGCGTCGAACAGGGAGGAGTCCCTTCGACCCTTGAAGACGAAGAGTCCGAGAAACACCAGAATGTGACCGAAAACGAAGGCCCAGGTCACAACGGCGTAAACCACGAAGCTGATCTTCGGGTGATGAACGTAACCGAGTCCGTCCAGTGCGGTGTACAGCACCAAAATGGGAAAGAGACCCGCGCTCAGGATCGTGCCGAGCAATGCCAAACGGCTGTCGCGGATTCCCTTGATGAAGCCTCTTGCGATTCCCACAAAGGTGAGCATGGCCGCCTCCTCGCCAGGAGTCATGTTCGTCTGGAGCCGAGTAGATCGCGCCCCGTCCAACGGGTCAAGCGCGCGCGGTGAAGTGCGACGACAAAGGGGAGGTCTTTGGTCCGTAGAGCTCGGGCCTGCTGGGCTCTTCGCCGGAAGACCGGCACTTCCCCGAAGCGTTCACGGAGCGATCTGGTCCCTTTTCCGGGGGTTTTTGCTTGGTACGGTGGACGCAGGACAGGTATTCCTTGGTGAACGACGTCGGGCTCGACCGGCACGATCCGCGGTAACGGCGAAGGAGGGGCCCATGAGCACGTCCACGTCAACCGATCGCCGGTCCGGAATCACGCAAGACGGTGAGCCCCGGGCAAAACGCCAAAGCCGTAGGTGGATTCGGCTGGCACCTCTCGCGCTGATTGCCGCTGTCGCCCTTCAGCCGGCGAGCCTCGCAAAGAAGAGGGGCTTGCAGATCGAGCCCGGACCGACGGTGATGTCGGATGAAGAAAAGGCGATCCAGGCGGATCCCGCGGCCGGCATCGAGCACGCGGTCATCCTTGTCGAGGAGACGTTTCGCGACGAAGACCTCGGCAGTGCCATGGAAACGACTTTTCACGTGCGCGCCAAGATTCTCTCCAACGAGGGTCGGGACCTTGCCAACATCGAGATCCCGATCACGAGGCACGACAGCACGCTCAAGAAGTGGTGGGGGCGTACGATCCTTCCCGACGGCACGGTTCACGATCTGCCCAAGAACGATCTCGACCGTCAGCTCCTCGCGCGCTCCGGCAACAGACAGCTCGATGCGGTCAAGGCGGCACTGCCCGGGGTGGTGCCGGGATGCATCATCGATTTCGGGTACGTCCTTCGCGAGGCGGGTCTGATCTCGTACGACCGTATCGAGCTTCAGCGCGACTGGCCGATTCGCAGGTTCGAATTCGAATGGAAGCCCTACTCCATGCTGCAAGGTGCGTATCGTCTGTTTCGCACCGACCTCCTCGATGTGAACGCCACGTCCAATCGTGGTCTTGTGAAGGTCAGCGGTAGAAACCTCCCGCCGGTCATCGAGGAACCCCTGATGCCCCCGGATCACGAGGTACGGGGCTCGCTGGTCCTCTACTACATCCCCTACGGCATGGGCTACGACACCTTCTGGGACGACACCGCACGATTCATGGACAGGATGGCCCGCTCTGCGGCGAAGAAAAAGCGCTCCGTCGAGGCCGCCATGAGCGAAATGGGCATCGCGCCGGGGAATGACCCCCGCGAGAGCCTCGTCAAGGCTTACAACTGGATCGGCAACAACATCGTCCGCACGGGGCTGCGCACCTTCGAGGAGGTCCAGGGCGCCGCGGAAGACGACGAGGACACGCGGGATCCGGTTGGCCAGGTGATGGAGGCGAGACAAGGCTCAGCCCTCGACATCCAGCTGTTGTTCATCGCCATCGCGAAGGCCCTCGGAGCCGAGGGCAATCTCGTGCTGGCCTCGGACCGCCGATTCAACGTCTGGCACCGTGAGCTACGAACCTGGAATCAATTCGACGCCACCCTTGCTGCGGTTCGCATTCCCGATCAAGAGGGATTCACCATCGTCGATCCCGGCTCCGAAATGCCCTACGGCGAGATCCCGTGGTGGCTGACCGGCGCATCAGCCGTCGTGTTGACCAAGGCGCGGGCGCATCCCGTCACGCTTCCCACCGCCGACGCCAAGAAGAACGTCGCCGAGAGCACCGTGAGTATCAGCTTTGCCGACGATAACGACACCATGGTCACGCGCTGGACGGAAACCGGGAAGGGACAGGTCGGGCTGGGTGAGCGCCGGTACCTTCGTCGGCTGTCCCCCGACGATCGTGCCGAGCGAGTGGATCTACTCTGCGGGGCGAGCCCCGACGTCGAGATCGTCAAGGCCGATGTCGTGGGGATCGATGACCTTTCTCATGGCCTCGAGCTGCACTGTGAGCTCGAACGGTATGGGACGACCCTGGAGGAGGACATCGGCGTCTATTACCTGGAGTGGGGCGGACCGTGGCTCCGCGAGCTTCCCGACCTCCCGGAGGGGCCGCGAGCCCATCCGGTGGTGTTCGAGTTTCCACGGGTGGACGTTGTGAACCTCGAGATCGTCGCACCCGAGGGGTACGTCCCCGAGGATGCGCCCGAGCCCGAGAAGCTGCAGACTCCGGTAGGCAACTACGTCCTGAGAGTTTCGCGCCTGGAGGATCGTTTCAAGGTAGAGCGCGCCGTCGCTCTCTTCAACCTTGCGATCCCTGTCGATCGCTACGATGAGTTGAGGAGCTTCATCGAAGACGTACGCAGGCTGGATCGGTCCCCATTGACGTTCAAGCGGGCGGAGCTGGAGCCATGACCCGCACGTGGGTCCGCGTCGCGCTCGTCTTGCTGATCGCATCTGCGGGTGCCGCCTACGGGGCGAAGCTTCCGGACTGGGTCGAGCGCCTGTCTCAGAGCACCCCTCCCATAGAGCCCGGCGTCCACGAGATCGACTCGCGGATTCTCTTCAGCGAAACCCGTGTCGATGTGCAGCCGGACGGGACCTTCCACCTACGTGCTCGACGCGCCGTCCAGGCTCTCACGCCTCAGGCTGACGAGGTCGGGTTAGGCTATTTCCACTTCGATGACCGCACCGAGATCCGGAAGACGAGGGCATGGCACCTGTCGCCGGAGCGTGCTCGGGTTAAGAAGAGCAAGTTCGCGACGCTCGACCTGTCACCCAACGACCTCTACCTGAGCGATGGCAAGACCCGTTTCGTTCGCGTGGACGGGATCGAGAGGGGTAGCGTTGTTTTCTTCGAGTTCGAGGCCGTCGAGCAGCCCTACCAGCCGGTGTTCCAGATGCTGTTCGTCGAGGATGCTCCGGCGGACGTCATTCGCCTGGAGACGCACGTCCCCGACGGCTGGACGACGCGCCACACGTGGCTACGACAGGAGGGACCGGAGCCGGCCGTTTCCGGGGGTGTGACCACGTGGGAGCTTCGCGACGTAGGAGCTCCCAAGTACGAACCCCTCGGCGGGCAGGGCATCAACAGCGCACCTTTTCTCGTGGTCGGCTTCACCCCACCCGAAGACGCCGAGCTGCGACTGACCCCGATGGAGAGCTGGACCGACCTCGCGGCGTGGTACGAGCGGATCGCAGAAGGCCGCGATGCCGTCACCCCGGAGATCGAGGTTCTATCAGGTGAGGTCGGGACCCAGTCCGGGTTCTTTCCGGGTGTTCGCTCGACGGGAGCCTACGTTCGCGACAAGGTCAGGTACGTCTACAAGGGGATCGGAATCGGTGGCTACCAGCCTCACGCCGCCGGCGAGGTTCTCGAGAACCTCTACGGAGACTGCAAGGACAAGGGAACGCTGCTCAGGTCGATGCTGGCCGCACAGGGCGTGACCTCGTACCCCGTCCTCGTCAATGTCACGCTGGCCGACACGGTCTCGGAAGAGATCCCGAGTCTCGGCGCCTTCGACCACTTCATCGTCGGCGTGCCGGTCCCCGAGGACGAGCCGGTACCCGAGCACTTCACGGCGGCGATGATAGACGCGGGAGGTCTGGGAAAGCTGCTGATCGTCGACACCACGAATGAATACGCCTCGGTCGGCTACCTTCCCACGTATCTGGGCGGAAAGACCGGGTTCGTGATCGCCGGACCGCAGAGCACCCTGGTGGAGATCCCCGCGGACGACCCCACCGCTCACCGGATCGAGAAGCGATGCGACGCCGAGATCCAGCCCGATCTGTCCGTGAAGGTCGAGCTCGAGACGGTGCGCTACGGAGGGCCGGCCGAAGACGCACGCCACCGGTATCGCCAATCGATCAAGGACTACCGCGACGCGTCCGAGGAATGGCTCCACGAGCGCTGGCCCGAAGCGACCCTCGAGGAGCTCGAGGTGGTCGACGAGACCGACACCGGCGCCTTCGCCGTATCGGTGTCGATGCAGTTTCCCGCGCCCGACAATCCCGGGACCGGCGACTTGCTCGAGATCTTCCCGGGAGCGTTTGACGATCTACCGCGTGTCAACCTCAATCGGCGCGAGACCGCGGTTCGCTACGACAACGCGATGTCGATACGCTACGAGGGAAGAATCCGGAATCTCCCGTCTCGCGCCGCGGTCCCGACGGCCAGGGAACTGACCGGTGAGGGCTGGTCGGTGACGACCTCGTTCGATCTCGACGAAGACACCCTGAACGGGACCCTCGAGATGACCCTGTCGCGCCTCCGATTCGAGCCCGAGGAATTCGAGGAGCTCAAGGATTTCTGGAAATCGATCCGGCGCGCAGCGTCACCGGCGATCGGCTTGAGCGAGTAACGCCCGGGCTCCTGGCAGAGCCGTCTCCGGCCTCATGGATGGCCGTCCCAAACGAAGAAGCGGCGCTCCCCCCGGATCAGCTCATCGGTGCGGTCGTGAACCTGAATGCGGTAGTGGAACGTTCCCGGGGTCATCGTCCCGGCTCGGACGTTGTCGTGGATGACGGCACACGCGTCTTCGCCCAGGTCGATCTCCCTCGGCTCGAAGCTCACCGAGTCGGCGCCGGCCAGCTGGCGTTCGATGAGGAGCTTGCCCTCGACCTTCTCACTCCTGCAAACGAGCGCGACCAGGGTTACCGACCGGCCAGCGAGGACGGGCTCATCCTCCGCAAAGGCAACGTGTCCGGATGTCATGGTTTGGTCGCCCCTCAGGATGGCGGCCTTTCTGGACTGCATGACCGCGATCGGCCCGAGGGAAGCAGGTGCGGAGTTCGGCTTGGGCCACTCGCCCTCGACGTGGTTGGACGCGATGCTGTCAACGGTCGTGTTGTGGGCGACGGACACGATTTCGAACGGCCCCGAGACAAACGTCATGGATTCCTGGAGAACCACCGCAGCGCCGGGGAGATTGACGGTCAGACGCCCGGACGCGTCGCGCACCTTGCCGCGCGAGATCACCGAGATACCGAGGTCCCAGGTCGAGGCCGGAACTTCCGAGCGCGGCACGGTCACCTGCACCAGAGCCGTGAACTTGCCGTCAACGTAGCCCGTCGGGACGATGGTCGGGTGGATGGCAATCTCGCTCTCGGCCGCCGAGCGGGTTGCGAAGGCGGCCATGAGCCGTGAGCCCTTGCGAGCCGAGTCGCTCTGAATGACCAGGCGCCCGCGACTCTGAACTTCGACGTTGGGTCGATCGACTCTGACCACGACCCGCTGGGCAACGTCCCTCGGCAGACGCTCCGGCGAGAAGCTGATCATGTGAATGCAGGACAGGTCCTGCTCGAGTTTCTCCAGGATCCTGGGGGTTTGCACCCCGTTCAAGAACGCTTCGCCGCCCGTCTCGAGGGCCAGGATCCTGAGGGTGCCCTCGGATTCACGAATCCGCGGCGTGGAGACCTCGAGTCCCTGGCCCTCGATGGGGTACAAACGAATGCCGTGGGCTGCGGCTTCATCGACGACCCGATCAAAGGGGAACTGCGCCCCCATGGCCGCTCCGCCGGCCGCCGGCTCGGAGTATACCGGCATGTTTCTGTTGGCGTAACCGCCGAAGAGATTGAGGTAGTGCATTCCGGCTGCTCGCCGCATGTTGTCGGCGAAGTAAATCACGGCCTTGGGACGATCGACCGTCGCCATCCTTCCCAGCGTCATGGAAAGGCGGCGAAGGTTGCGCTCGACACGCCACAGCTCGTCCCGGTAGTATTCCCGTGCGAGCGTCACGGCGCCCTCGCTGTCGACGCGCATGAGATCGAGAACCTCCGAGATGCGGTGCCCCTCCAGCTGAGCGTCTCCGTCGAAGTGGTCGAAATCGCCCTCCATCTCCTCGAGCGCCGCCAGCAGCACTTCGGGATCGGGGGTCAGCTCCGCCAGGGTCTCCAGATTTCTGCCGTTCGACACGATGGAGCCGCGATTGCCGTTCTTGATCAGCTCGGGGATCATCTTCTCCAGGATGTCGATGGACTCCTGGCGACCGGCCATCGTGAGGTGCTGCTGGTCGAAGTAGAACAGGAATGTCGTGGGGCCCAGCTCCAGGGCTGAGGCCCCCTCCACCGGTGAGGCGATCTCACGAACGGCCACGTCGAGGCTGCGGCTCTGGACGGGATCGCGGCACAGCTTGTCGACCTCGAACTCCTGGACCTGGTGCTTGCCGATGGAGAGCTCGAAGTCGTCGCGGGTCAGGGCGTCGAGCGTCTCCTTCGGCCCGCGGAGGTTGACCTCGATCTGGACGAGCCGTGTGCCGGCGCGCTCGACCACACCGGTTTCTTTCGGTCCGGACTTTTTGTCCTCTTCCTGGGCCACGGCCCAAGCACCGAGCAGGGCCGCGATCAGAAGCAGGACCCACCCGCGAGTCATGACGCGATGATACCGCAGGTTGCCGGTCAAGCCCCGAGCCGGCCCCGATCGACGACGTCCTGGATGGCGGGCATGTGCTCGAGAGCGGTTTCGTAGCCGGCAGCTTCGACGGCGACCAGATGCTTTGTGTCGAAGATGCTGAAGCGCCTCAGATCCGGCGGACGAATGACCACGTCGCACATCGCGAACTTCGTCTGCGCAGCCTGGAACATCCCGACGTCCAGCGCGCGTTTCAACACGGCCAGGGAGTTGTTGAGGTCGGAGCGGGTCAGCTGGAGAATCGGGCTGGCATGCACGCCGAGCAGGACGCGGCACCGCCCCTCGAGCAACTCCGCCGGGAAGTTGCTCACGATGCCTCCGTCGGCGAATACCCGATCGCCCACCTCCATGGGGGTGAACATCATCGGAACCGAGGACGACGCCAGCACCGCCGGGATCAACGGGCCCGAGTGGAATTCGACCGGCTCTCCGCGAGTCAGATCGGTCGCAACGATGCGCAGTTCTTTTCCGAGCGCTTCAAACGAGTTCTCGGGAAAATACTCTTCAAAATCGCCCACCACCCTGTCCGTGTCGAGGATCCCGGCCTTGGCGATCGTTACGTTGGCGAGGCGAAATGGGTTCTTCTTGATGAAGAATTCCAGCATCTCCGTGGGCGAGTAGCCCGCGGCGTAGAGCGCCCCCACGATGGCCCCGACACTTGCGCCGGCGACACAGTCGGGGAAGATCCCGTTCTCGCCCAGCGCGCGCAGCACCCCGATGTGGGCGATGCCCCGTGTACCGCCCCCGGAAAGCACGAGGCCGATGAGCTTCTGGGGCTGACCGCTCATGCATCACCGCCTGCAGGGCCGCCGGACGAAGTCGTGAGGCGGGTAGTACCGTTTGGGCTACGCCAATGATACTCCACCTCGGCACCTCGAACGGGCGCGTACCCTGCAGGCCGGGCTGATGCGGCTACCGTCGGGTCAAGGGACCTGAATCAGCCAGGAGCCGTCCTCGAACCACTTCAGCTCGAGCGCGTCGAGGAGGCCGGTGCCGTCGAGTGCGCTGAGGTAGTTCTCGATCAGGTTGACGAAGAGGGCGTCACCGGGCGCCACCGCGATGCCGATCGGCTCCAGGGTCAGCGGCTCGACGAGAGTGACCAGCCCCTTGTCCGCGTGGCGCAGGACGGAGATAACGCAGATCGGGAAGTCGGCGACCATCGCTGCGGCCTTGTCGTCCAGGACCATCTGAATCGCCTCGTCGTAGCTCTGGGTCAAGGTCAGCTGGGCCTGGGGCATCAGCTGCTCGACGAACTGCTGACTGGTCGACTTGTCGAGCGCGACGAGCTTGAGCTGCGACTGATCGAGCTGCTCGGCTTCTTCGATCCGGGCCAGCGTCTCGTCTTTGGTCAGAATCGACTTGCCCGAGACGATGTAGGGGCCTACGAACGCCGCTCGCATGTTGCGTTCGAGGGTCATCGTCATGCCTGACATCACCGCATCGACCTCACCCTTTTCCAGCGCCGAGAGCAACTCCGGGAACGGCTTTTCGACCAGGGTCAGCTTTACACCCATGGATTCCGCCAGGAGCATGGCCAGATCGATCTCGTAACCGATCAGCTTGCCCTCCTTGGACTTGACGCTGAAGGGAGGCTGCGCACCGGAGGTCCCGACGCGAAGCTCACCGCTCTTTGCGATCCGGGCCAGCGTGGGCGCGGTCGGGTCGGCGGCCGGGGCCGTGGCAAAGATGCCGAAGAAGACGACGAGGACGATGAGAATCCGAGTCATGGTACGGGGCATGGGGACTCCTCCTTGGTTGCACGCCCGCAGGTCACGCTGCGGTTCCAGGGCACCCGGGAAGACCCGGGAATTGCCTCGTGGTCGAGCGCCGTTCAGGATACCAACCGTGGTGGCGGCCGCAAGGCCTCACACCAACAGGTCGTGCAGCGCCTCGTAGACGTCAGGATGGTTGGCCATGCAGGCGTGACTCATCCCCGTGAACACCGCACCGCCGGTAAAGTGGATCCGGCGGGCGGGCTCGGTTGCCTCGCCGGACGCGCTCGGCAGCCGAACCAACAGGTCACCGAGCAGCTGGCCGAGCGGATGATCGCGGTCGCGCGAGATCGTCGCCGCCAGAAAGTAGTACCCGACCCCATCGACGAGCGGCACGTTGCGCCGGGCATCGGCCAACACCTCGTCGGGATCCTTTCCGGTCCATTCTTCATCGACGGTGTAGCCGTGGCGGAGGTCTTTGACGCCGGCGCTGCGGCTATCGAGCAGCTCGGCCGGAACTTGCGCACCCGCTGCCTTGAAACCTCTCAGCACCCCGGTGAGCAGGTTGACAACCTTTTCGAGCGGCGCACCGAGATGCGGCGTTCCGATACACGCGACGTGACGGAGGTGTGCCACCCAGGGCTCACCGTTCTCGCTCGCGTAGTGCGCAGCGCTTCGAGCAACCAGCCCCCCCATGCTGTGCCCGACGAGCGCAATCTCTTCGACGGGAACGGGATAGGCATCGAGCACTTCGCTGAGCAAGGCAGCCAACTCACGGCCATTCTCGGAGATGTGCCGACCGGTGTTGTACCGCAGGTAGATCGGTGTGAAGCCGAGATCGTCGCGAAGCCGCGTGCCGAAGGTCACATCGGGATCGCCGTAGTGTTCCTTCGCGGACCGGCTCCACAGCCACTCGGTGGCGGCCAGGCTGTGCACGAAGACACACACCTTGCCTGTCGGATCTGGAAATGCCGCACCAAGGGCTTCCGGTGTGGCCGGGAGATATCTCCCGTGGTGACGGAGAGTCATTCCCGGGTCGAGACGGCTCTTCCGACGACCCAGAGAGTCGCCCCAAAAACCGTTGATGGACGACTGCAGGTAGTCGACGTACCAGCTCGGAGTTCCCGCCGCAGTGGATCGGATGGGTGTCGCGAGCTCGAGATCGTCGGCATCGGACGATCGATCGAGGCCGGCTTCGGCGACATCGGCAACGGCATTCACCGCGAGGCGTGTCATTCCGTTGATCGTCCGGATCGAATCGAACACGCCCCCGGATAGGGCCGTGTGGATGCCGATGACGATCTTGGCGGTGGTCTTGGCAGGTTCGATTGGGGCAAAGCGTCGCGCCGACCGCTCCACGACCGCATCATGTGTTCGCTCGACGAGGCAGGTCGTCTCCTCGACCGCGTCGAACACCAAGTCGATGAACCCGCGTGCGCGTCGCATATTCGCTATCCGATCTTGATCATCGGGCCCCTGAGCAAGGTATCACCCGTGTCGCACTACCCCGCGCCCCGGGGCATGACGTAGAACAGGATCGCAAAGAAGTGGCAGGCGCTTCCCACCAGCACGGCGGCGTGCCACAAAGCGTGATTGTAC
>Ga0316187_10004107_pt1 | contig 12597 bp, 12 predicted proteins | sample CroRivburrow1_MG_FD_204927 | JGI IMG/M metagenome (GOLD analysis project Ga0316187, IMG submission 204927) | Coastal sediment microbial communities from Maine, United States - Cross River worm burrow 1 | ecosystem: Environmental > Aquatic > Marine > Coastal > Sediment | place: USA: Maine...
AGAGCTGGAGAATTCTCCCTACCGCGACCGGACGGTTCTGGTGGTTCCCTGCGATTCACCCTTAATCACGTCACACGAAATCGATTATTTTATTCTGAATAGCGACTTGGAAAAATATGACCTGATTACAGGTTTGACTCCTGAGAAAAGCCTGATGCCGTTTTATCCCGAACCGGGGAAACCGGGCGTTCAAATGGCGTATCTGCATCTCAAGGAACATCGGTACCGGATCAACAATCTGCATCTGGTCAAACCCATCCGCATAGGAAACCGCCATTATGTGCAAAATATGTATCAATACCGATACCAGCGCAATTTCAAAAATGTGGTACTCTTCGGGTGGGAAATCATCGGCAAAGACAAGAAGAGCCGTTACCGGTACTACATCGGATTACTTCTGGGCCTGTTTTTTTCATGGATGAACGTCAAACCTCTGGTACGATTTTTCCGATCATGGGTTCCCAAACAGGGCCTGGAGGAATGCATCTCTAATATTATGAATACGAGATTTATCGGTTTGGAATCGCCGCTTCCCGGAGCCGCGTTGGATATCGACAATGCCCAGGATTACGAAGCGATCAAACTCCGGCTCCATGATTGGCAGGCCTATATGCACCGGTTGTCAGATCTCTACCCTCTACCCCTGACTCGACGGAATACAGCGCCATGGACAGTTAAAACTGCCCCCCGGAAATCGTCCTCGGGGATATCGATTCCCCAGGTGGATGCCAGAACCACGTAAGCCCGGTTTCCGGTTGTCCCCCTTACCCATTTCCAGCACGAATTATAACGAACTAAAATTCAATTGAAAGCCAACACGATTTCTTCATGTCACTAAAAAAAATACGCAACTTTTCTATCATCGCCCACATCGACCACGGCAAATCCACGCTGGCGGACAAACTGATTCTCGAAACCGGCGGCCTGCAAAAAAGAGAGATGAAGGAGCAGGTCCTGGACAGCATGGATCTGGAACGCGAACGCGGCATCACCATCAAAGCGCAGACCGTACGCCTCAACTACAAGGCGGATGACGGGGAAGAGTACATCTTCAATATGATCGACACTCCCGGTCATGTCGATTTCACCTACGAAGTGTCGCGCAGTCTGGCGGCCTGTGAGGGCGTCCTGCTGGTAGTTGATGCATCTCAGGGCATTCAGGCGCAAACTATCGCCAACGTTAATCTGGCGATGCAACACGACCTGCACATCATCCCGGTCATCAACAAAATCGACCTTCCCAGCGCGGACCCGGAAGCGGTGATGGAACAATTGGAAGACGTCTTACAAATCGACTCAACAGACGCGATTCTGGCCAGCGCCAAAGATGGAACGGGCATCAAGGAAATTCTGGAATCGGTGGCACGCCTCATTCCACCGCCATCGGGGAAAACCGACAACCCCCTGCAAAGCCTACTATTCGATTCCTGGTACGACCCTTACCGTGGAGTAATCACCCTGACCCGGGTGATGGAAGGCACGATCAGAGAAGGTATGCACATCAAAATGATGGCGACGGGACATCAGTTCGAAGTGGAAGAGCTGGGCACCTTTACTCCCGCCCCATGCCGTATTAAGGAATTGAGCGCGGGAGATGTGGGATACATCATCGCCGGCATCAAGCAACTCGATCAGACCAAAATCGGCGATACCGTCACCGAACCGGACCGTCCATGCGCAAAACCATTGGCAGGGTACAAAGATGTCAAGCCCATGGTGTTCAGCGGCCTTTATCCCATTCAAGGCGATCAATACGAACCGCTCCGCGATGCGCTCAAGAAACTGCGTTTGAACGATTCCTCGTTTACCTACGAACCGGAAACTTCAGCGGCACTGGGATTCGGTTTCCGTTGCGGATTCCTGGGGCTTCTGCACATGGAAATTGTCCGTGAACGGCTGGAACGGGAATACCGGGTGCAACTCTTAACCACGGCACCGACCGTTATCTACCGGCTGACCCACGAAAACGGGGAAGAAGAAATGATCGACAACCCGGTGAACCTGGTCAGGCAAACGCGGGCTGACCGAATTGAAGAACCTTATGTGACGGGAACCATCATCGTGCCGGAGGAATATGTGGGCACTATCATGTCGCTGACACGTGACCGCCGCGGTATCCAAACCAAGATGGAATATCTGACACCCAAAACCGTACTCCTGAAATACGATATGCCGTTCAGTGAAATCGTTCTCGATTTCTATGATCAGCTCAAGTCCTCGACCAAGGGATACGCTTCGTTCGATTACGAATTTTTAGATTTTCGGCAATCAGATCTGGTAAAGTTGGACATTCTGTTCAATGGGGAGTTGGTCGATGCACTTTCGATGATCTCTCACAAGGACAAGGCGTACCTTCGGGGGCGGGCACTGGTTAAAAAACTCAAGGAACAAATTCCCCGGCAAATGTTTGAGGTGGCCATCCAGGCCTCGGTCGGTGGTAAAGTTATCGCCAAGGAGTCCATCAAAGCCCTCCGTAAAAATGTTCTCGCCAAATGCTACGGCGGAGACATCACCCGAAAACGAAAGTTACTTGAGAAACAAAAAGCCGGTAAAAAGAAAATGAAACTCATCGGCAAAGTGGAAATTCCGCAGGAGGCATTCCTGGCGGTACTGAGAACAGATGTCAAATAAATCCGAAAACACAGAAAAGACAACAGACGCGCTGAAGGCCGAAAAACCGCAGAAAACCGTCGTCCGGGAATACGCAGAAGCTCTGATCATTGCGCTGGTCCTGGCTTTGTTGATCCGAACCTTCATCGTGCAGGCGTTTAAGATTCCTTCGGGATCCATGGAACCCACCTTACTGATCGGCGACCATCTTCTGGTTTCCAAATTCAGTTACAGCATTCATGTTCCCAACGAAGTTCCGTTTACCAGCATCCAACTGTTTTCGGATATTCACTTTTTTTCCAGCGTTCCAGAGCGCGGGAATATTATCGTATTTAAATTCCCCTTGGACCCCTCCAAAGATTACATCAAACGGGTGGTCGGTCTGCCGGGGGAAACGATTCAGATAATACGGCAAAGGGTTTATATCAATGATAAATTATTGAAAGAACCGTATGCACACCATTCCCAACCTTCATCCCCGGACTCCGGAACTCGAGATAATATGGCTCCCCTGCGCATTCCGGAGGGACATGTGTTTGTAATGGGGGACAACCGGGAAAACAGCTCTGACAGCAGAGTATGGGGAGTTTTGGACCTGAAAAATTTACGCGGCAAAGCGCAATGGATATACTGGTCCTGGGACAGCGAGGATACAGGAGTGCGCACGGACCGCCTCGGCACCTCTGTTTATCGTTGAATCACTTCTTTACATACCACTATGAACGAATCATCTTCTCCCAAAAGAATACACGAGCTAAAAATATTACTGGAACGGTGCGAAGGCGTTATTCTAGATTTTGACGGTTTGATCGCCGATTCGGAACCGTTCCATTACCGCGCCTACAACGAAGTTTTCGAGCGGTACGGTCACAGCATTGATCCGGAAGAGTACTGGGTAGAATTCACATCCAAAGGCAAGGGTATTCAGGGAGAAATAGAGCGTTACAATTTAAATCTGGATGTGAAGCCTGAGGAAATGCGGCAAGAGAAATTCGAAATCTATTCCCGGTTCTGTCAGAGTGGAGACATCAAGTTGTTTCCCGAAGCCAGGCAATTCATCCAGAAGTTAAACGGCAGGTTTAAAGTGGCAATCGCTTCCGGTTCGTGGGCACACGACATTCGCGACATCCTCAAAAATGAAAATGCGGATTCGTTGATTCAAACCATTTTGGGGAAACAGCCTCCACGACCGGAAAAACCTTCTCCTGATATTTTTCTGGAAGCGGCGCAGGAATTGGGGCTTCCGCCGTCGAAGTGCATCGTCGTGGAAGATGCGCTAAAGGGACTCACCGCCGCCCATGAAGCAGGCATGGCCTGCGTCATTGTCCGCAACCGTCTCAACCAAAATATTGATTTTCCCGATGCAGACATCATCCTTGAAAACCTCTCGGAATTCCTCCCTCCGCTCGATTCCCAATAAGCCTGGTTTCAGGCAAAAAAAAACGCGGACCCCGTGGGCCCGCGCGTCTTAATACAAAACAAGCTTACTGTCTTTTGTCGTAAGTCTCTTTGATACCAATTTTCATGAGTTGCTCGTCAGTCATGCCGCCGTCACTCGAAGAAGAGCTGCTGGCAGTTGCACCGCCGCCGGAACCGCCTGTAGTTTCACAGCCGACGAGAACCAAAATAAAGAATACTGCTAAAACTCTGCACAAAATGTTCATGTCCTTCTCCCTGTTTGATTTATTTTTACTTTACAAAAACAACTACGGAACTGGTGACCGCGGGATCGTAAGGGATGTGGTTGCCTCGGGCGAACAAAGCCTGAATGGTATGCATCTTCCCTTTGGATAATTCGATTGTTTTGCATGTGGACCCGTCTCCCATATGGATGTGCTGTGCATCCTTGGGTACTGGCTGACTCAGATCAGGCAGGTCCGCATCAATAATCAAGTGATGATGCCCTTTCCCTTCGTTGACGCCATTCTTGGCGGGCTCAACAGTATAGCCTGTGGTTTCCATGCAAACTTCTAAGGGGCTGGTCACATCGGACATTGGCGCAGGCTTAGAAATGATTACACCCGCAATGCCGGACTTCATTTGAGCTTCGCCGCCAGAACCTTCCGCCTTGTTGGAAGCAGAACTATCTCCCCCGCCTTGCGAGGCACATCCTACCAGCAGAACCATCAAAAAAACAGACCCTAATCGCACAAAATATTTCATATACGCACCTTTTTCTTAAAATTGGATATCAGAGAATTCAAAATGTCTCAATCAATAACTTATAAATAGAGGGTAACTTCTCATCGTATTCTAATATTCAATGATACATTTAAAGTTAATCTATTATAAACAAATTTTTACCATAATCAACCGATGGTTGCACAATTTCATCATATTTGGCCTGTTCTTCTCCTACCTGAGCTAAAAACAACAGGAACGAATTCATGAATTTGCACCTGATCTACATTGAATTCCTGATATAATCGGCCTCAAGGTCTTGAGCTTGGCCAGCATCACATTTCCAACATCATCTTATTGGCTGAAATCTCTCTCAGGTTTTTAAAGGCGAACCGATGACTCAAAGAATCTTCACCAGTCTGGCCTTTATCATAATTGCATTGGCAGGATTCGGATTCCTTTCTCAGGATCCTGCTGCCAAAAATAAACCTAAACACAAACCATGGATTCTGCTGGAACCGGGGTTGGAGTTTGGGGCCTTCGTCTCGCCTGTTAAATCCCCGGTGGGCGACAATCTGATCCGAATTTTGAAGATCGATCCTAAACGGTTTCAGTTCCGCCTCCTGAATGCCTCCGCATCACCCGGAGGTAGACGCCTGTCTGCTAAAAAGTGGGCTCGACAACACGGAATGGTTGCGGCCATCAACGCCAGTATGTACCAGGCTGACAAGCTCACCAGTGTTTCTCTGATGAAAACATTCGGCCACGTCAATAACCGATGGTACTCAAAAGATCGCGCCTTGCTGGTGTTTGATCCCAAAAAGAAGTCTCTTCCACAAACCCAAATCCTGGACCGGGATTGTCAGAGCGTGGACCAGTTACGGACGCTGTACCACACGTTGATCCAAAGCATCCGCATGATTTCCTGCGATGGCAAGAACGTCTGGGAGCAACAGAATAAAAAATGGAGCACTGCAGCTATCGGGATGAATCAAGAAGGAGACATCCTGTTTATCCATGTACGCTCCCCGTTCAGCACGCACGACTTGATCGACAATCTGCTGAAACTTCCCATCCAACTGAAACGGGCCATGTATGTGGAAGGCGGTTCCGAAGCCCAGATGTTTGTTCACTCAGGAAAAACTGAAATGGAATTCGTAGGCAGTTACTCGGCCGGAGCTACCGAAACCGACACCAATTCCCTGGCTTGGCCGATTCCCAACGTGGTGGGCATCACACGCCTGACCCCTTCTAAAAAGTAAAGAACATTCCTTGGCTGAATCCAAACAACCCAAATTCACCTGCCGTCCCCGTATCCGCATCAAGGCGGGAAAAGACATCGCCCTGGGTCCGGGGAAAGTAGACCTGTTGGAAGCTATCGAGCGTACCGGGTCCATCTCTGCCGGAGCACGCGAACTGGGACTGAGCTACCGCCGGGCGTGGGACCTGGTCGATACCATGAACCACTGTTTCAAACATCCGCTGGTGACACGCGTCAAGGGAGGGAAAGGCGGAGGCGGCGCACAACTGACCGCCGAGGGCCGGGATATGATAATCCTCTATCGCAGTATGGAAACCAAGGCTCTTAAAGCTATAGGCTCCGAATGGAAAACTATTCAAAAATCCCTCTCCAGAAACCCTGAAAAGTAATCCACCTTATCTTGTCTGATTTTAAGAATTTTTCTGAGCGAGGATTTCGAAGCCAAGGAATTTGATTGGTAAGTCGTCACCGGGATAATGGCTGTAGGCGTCGGTCTCATCGTGGTACTCGTGAAAGTCAAAATTGCGGACGGTATACCCCACCTCACGAACATCATCCACCAGATTGTGACAAAAACGGTCTTCGATTTTAACCAACGTTTCCAAATACCCCGGCATCAATTTATTAGAATACTCAAGGTCCTCAGCTTCGATCAAGATACGATTCTCAAGGTCGGTGTCAATGATGGATAACTGACCGCCGGGTGTTAGATGGTTTTGCGCCCAACGCAAAAACTGTTTACGTTCGTCTCTTTGCAAATGATGCAAAAACTTGCTGACGTGAATGGCTCCAAATTTATAAGATACGCCGGGACTCTCTGGAAATTCTGTCTGGAGAATTTCTACATTGCGCCGGTCCAGCAAATTCCTGAAGTGAGCCAGCCCCACCACGATGAACGGCATGCTGTCGGTCAATACCAGCAAGGGATGTGATGTCGGCCAATCATGGATGAGACTGAATCCCGTTAACCCTGTGGCGACATCAAGCACTGGCGCGGCACCTGGTGGAATCTGATCTTTGAGCGGGTCTTCCCAAGGAAAATTTTTGGTCAATGCCATGTAATAACTGTAGCTCTCCGCCAACATGCGCACCACCACCGGGTCCTCCCGTAACGATTCGTGATTTTTGAGCGTTTCCGCCAACTCGCGGAATCCCGCCTCCATGTCCGGGCCAAGGTCGCTAATAGTTTTTTCAGGTTGAGGCGGATCGGGGTCAGCATTACGATTCAGCTGGATATGATCCTGATTCAAAAATACCATCGGGCGTTCGTGCTGAACATACACCCGGTCCGCCAGATCGATCATCAGCTCGGGGTAGGCGTAACGTAGCATCAGATTGAATGAGGCCTGGCCCTGTTTTCCCTCATCAGTCGGGGCAAATCCCAAACGCGTGTAGAGGTGTTCCAACAATTCCCGCAAACGCACACTCATTTCCGGTGAGGACGAGCGGTCCAACCCCTGCCAGGCGCGACCCACGTCAGTCAGCAAAGGCAGACGTTCCTTGTTATCTGTGAAAATTGAAGAATTCATGGATTGATAGGATGACTCAATAACAGGATTAATGGCAACCGTTGTTTCATTACAGAGTGCAACTCACGGCCAGTTCCAGAGCGCCCTTCCAAACAAGTAAAAACTCAAGAGCGTTGTCGGTAAAACGTAAGGCACCATCGGATGAGCGATGCCCGTGACAAGGGTATATGAAGAAAATAGAATGCGTCCGGCATAAATTGCCGCCAACACCAACACCAGTTTCTTGGAACCACCGTAAACAAACTTGGCCAGTACCCCCACAAATAGGAAGAAAAATACCAGTGACCCCATCGTTTGAGCCGTGATGTTGAAAGAGGGTACTTTCCAATAGGCTAAAATCAAATACACGACATTCAAGAATACAAAGCCAACGGACGCTTGCCGGTATTTGTTCAGACTTTCAGGTAATGGCTGGGACTCTGACATGATGAACTCACTCAATGAATAATTAAATCAAGTAGGCTGTTTACCCGTCTTTCTCCCCAAACCGATTGCAGTTTACAGGGGGGTATGATAGCTTCCCCTATTTAACAACCCCCTATGAAGCCATGAAACCCGTCCAGGAACAACTTAAAATCATAAAGCGTGGCACGTCGGAAATCATCGACGAAAAAGACTTGTCTAACGCTTTGGAGAAATCCATTAAATCAGGCAAGCCCCTGCGAGTCAAGGCCGGCTTCGACCCCACTGCTCCGGACCTGCATCTCGGACATACTGTGCTTCTCCAGAAGATGAAACAGTTCCAGGACCTGGGTCACGAGGTAGTGTTTCTAATTGGTGATTTCACAGGGATGATCGGTGATCCGACCGGTAAATCCGAAACCCGCAAAAGCCTGACGCCGGATGAAGTCAAGGTCAACGCCCAAACCTATCTGGAACAGGTCTACAAAATCCTCGATAAAAATAAAACCACTGTCATGTACAACAGTGAATGGATGAATAAATTCTCTTCGACTGACATGATCAATCTCGCCGCCCGATACACCGTAGCCCGCATGATCGAACGCGACGACTTTCAAAAACGCCTGGCCAGCAATCTGCCCGTCTCCATTCACGAACTGTTGTATCCTTTGATTCAGGGTTACGATTCGGTGGCCATGAAATCAGATATCGAATTGGGAGGGACCGACCAAAAATTCAATCTGCTGGTGGGAAGAGATTTGCAACGCGCCTACAAGATGGAGCCACAGAACATCATCACCATGCCCTTGTTGGAGGGAACGGATGGCGTTCAGAAAATGAGTAAAAGCCTGGGCAACAGCATCGGAGTCATGGATCCGCCGGGTGAAATGTTCGGGAAAATCATGTCTATCTCTGATAATCTCATGTGGCGTTATTTTGATTTGTTGAGCAATATTGCGGCGGACGATTTAAAAACGCTTCGAGATAAAGCTGTCAGTGGTGAGATGAACCCGAAACATATCAAGGTGCAACTGGGCAAGGAACTAGTGGCACGTTACCATTCCGACGATGCGGCGGAACAGGCGGCTCAGGAATTCGAAAATGTCTTCAAGGATAAAAACCTGCCCACGGATATTCCAACGGTAAAAACCTGGGGCGCGGAAACGCGCTGGATCGGGAAAGTACTGACCGATTCCAAGGTCTGCACCAGTACCTCGGATGCCAAACGCATGATCAAGCAGGGTGCGGTTTCGGTGGACGGGGAAAAGGTCACCGATGAAAACCTGGCCCTGAACGGAGATCAAGAGTACCTGATCAAGGTGGGGAAAAAACGGTTTCTAAAAATTACAACCTGAGTGTCCTTAGCGTTTGCTTCGGACCTTGTGACCTGGAATGATCGGTTCGGTAGCATTCAGAATGACCCCTGTAGATGTATCTTCCTGAATAGAAATAACCGCGATTTCGCCGATAATTTCAGGGTTCATATCGTCTTCATCCTCATCAATCGTCAGGGGATACGCATAAATTTCTAACCGATCTCCCACATCCATTCCATTATCTTCCCCTTGATCGATGTAGACAACATCATTCATAGTGAACATCAAATTGTTACCACGGTTGCTGAGAATATATCCCTGAATATCCTTTTTTGGAGGCACATAACTCATGGCTATCATAGGAGGACGTCTTTCAGGAAAGGGTACGATGAGATCTGCCACACTAATCGGATTAAAAGCCTGTTCAACAACCACCTTGGAAGTAACGCTCGCCGTCTCAAGAACCCTGACCACTCCTTTGACCAAAATCTGATTTCCTACTATGTCGCGTCTGATCCCAAAAGTGTCCTGATAATGCTCGCCTTGATATTCACCATCCAATAAATCAATTTCTCTTTCAAAAGTAATGGAGAACGTCATCAGAGGATGACGAACTTCGTTATACTGTGAATACACTATGAAGCGATCCCCCACCTTGACATCATCTTCATGCCCAATATCAATATAGAGAATATCCGTTGTCGACATGGAATCATTGGAAACTACACCTGCGAAGGATCTCGCCGCACGATTACCCAAGACACTCCCGACAGGATCCATTTCTTCACCCACATATCCTGCGGAAAAAAACTTGGAATAGGGAACCACCGTTTTGGCATCATCTCCCAAGTCTCCAGTGGTAGAAAGCACTTCCTTTTTTTTGAGACTATTGGCCCTATCGAAACTTTTCTTGCCTTCTTCTGAATTCTGTACCAGCGGCTTCTCTTCTTCTTCGCCCAAGGTCCCACTCCCTGAATCCAGAGTATCCAGGTCGGGCACATTTTGAGCTACTTGATATATTTGTTTCCCAGAAGATTCTGCGAAAACTGAATTTCCGGACAACATCAGGACAGTTAAAGCCAATAGAGTGTATCCAAGAACCGTGTTCCAACGAGCCATAATCAGCTCCTCCTTCAAAATAAGTCGGCAAAAATTAAAATTCTACTTAGGCCTTTTTTTTCAACAATTAGGGATAAGGTTATGATAGCAAATTTACTTCCGATGTAAATAGAAATATTTATGGAACTTACTGTAAACACGATTAATAGTCCAGTTCATACGAAAAAGCCGTAAAAGACAGACACATCTATGCCTCTGTCCAAAAACTTCCCTTGACAAGCGCCAAGCCGAATGAAATAATCGATGCTGATTTCCTGCACCATTTTCCGAAAATAATGAATAAATCCTTTTAGAATCAATTAGTTACAACTAATTGCTGTCTGGGTATTGTAATGAAACGAACGTATCAACCAAAGAATGTACGCAGAAAACGGACTCATGGTTTCCGAGCCCGTAGCGCCACTGTCGGTGGTCGCCGAATACTGGCAAATCGAAGGCGAAAAGGACGTAAGCGTCTGTCAGTTTAAATCATGGTGAACCAGTCGTTTACCAAGGATGAGCGGTTACTGGCGCGTCCCGATTTCAAAAAAGTAATGAACCAGGGCCGGAAAAAAGTGTTGGATCGCACCTGCACTCTATTTTTTCTCCCCAACTCATTAGGTCGAAAACGTTTGGGAATCATCGCTTCGCGAAAAATCGGGAACGCAGTGAACCGTAACCGAGCCAAACGAAAAATCCGGGAAATCTTTCGGCGCCATAAAAATCTGGGGGGACGGGACATGGATATCGTGGTGATATCCGCGAGAAAACTGGTCAACCTGCCTTATGCCATCTTGGAACAAAAACTAACACAAACACTTCAAGCCGTCCAATAGAGTAACCCTTGGAACCCGTTATTACCTCACTCTTTTCCTCAAGAATTTTTAAATCATGTTGAACCGGATTTTTAAATTAATTATTCGCTTCTACCAAAGATGGATTTCGCCCATGCTGAGTCCTGCATGCCGCTTCCATCCCTCCTGTTCGGAATATTCCTGCCAGGCTCTGGAGCGGTTTTCTCTGTTCAAAGCTTCGTGGGTGATATTCGCCCGGCTGATGAAATGCCACCCCTGGCATGAAGGGGGACACGATCCGCTCAAATAATGATAGGAGATTGAACGTTGGAAAATAGAGCGATGATCGCTTTCGGGCTGTCACTGGTGGTCTTCATTTTATGGGCCGTATTCTTGTCTAAAATCTCTCCGCCACCACCACAGGAAAAAATCGGCGAGATCGAGCAACTGACTCAAGACCAACAAAATGCCCCATTGCCCGGCACGCCGGAAATCCCTGCGCTTCCGTCACAACCTATGCAATCGGCTGAAACCGGCCAGGCTCTGCCAACAGAGACTGTTCAACCAACGTCCGCACCCTCTTCTGCTACGGCTCAAGAAACACATGCCGAAGTTCTGGTAAACGTCACCAAAGGCCAAACGACACTGATCTTTTCCAGCCGTGGCGGTGTGCTCAAACATGTCGAAATGCACCAATACACGAATGAGGAAGGGGATGGACCCATCGACCTCATCCCGCAGGTTGCGGGTGCCAAGTTTCCGCTGACTCTGGAAACAGGGAACGTGGCGGTCGACCACGTACTGGCGAACGGTTATTTTAAGCCGTCGAAGCAATCCATTGAAATCACCGAGTCCCATCCCTCGGACGATCTGGTGTTCCATTTGCAACACCCCTCCGGCTTCGAGGTCAAACGGACTCTCCATTTCGAATGGGACAACGCTCTTGTTTCCATAGACACCCAAATCAAAGCTCCAAACATGGTAGCGGACAACTTGCAATATTCGGTCGTCTGGGGACCCGGCCTCGGAGGAGCTCTGGAAGTGAAGGCAGACTTCATCTCGTTCAACGGACCCACCACGTTCGCGAACAACGAGCGAGAGGAAACCCGGCCCGAGGACATGGAAAACCCAACCGTCACCTATCGCGGGGACATCCAGTGGACTTCATTCCAAAACAAATATTTCGCCGCGGCGTTGATTCCCGATAAAGGGATCAATTCTTCCAAGGTCGTCAAAAAGAACGAAGATCAGGTTTACGTCGGACTCAATTTCGAGTCTGTCCAATCGTCCGCATCAGCCTCGCATCTGTTGTACGTCGGCACTAAGAATCTGGAAACGCTGGAGAACTCCGGTCACAAACTGTTCCGCCTGATTGACTACGGATGGCTCGGCAACAAGTTCGCCTTCCTGGTGAAACCGATGCTGAAGGCCCTTGGGTTCTTTTACGATATAGTCGGCAACTACGG
>Ga0316187_10004108_pt1 | contig 12597 bp, 8 predicted proteins | sample CroRivburrow1_MG_FD_204927 | JGI IMG/M metagenome (GOLD analysis project Ga0316187, IMG submission 204927) | Coastal sediment microbial communities from Maine, United States - Cross River worm burrow 1 | ecosystem: Environmental > Aquatic > Marine > Coastal > Sediment | place: USA: Maine...
GCCTCGATGGCGGCAGCACTGAAGAACGCGACCGCGTTCGTCTCGAGCTGGATTCCGATGGACAACGCCCCCGACTCGAAGGCCTCACCCTGCGCCTGCTCCTTGAAGGTGTCGGTGAAGATCTGAGACGAAAACTCCCCGAGGTCGGGGTCACGAGGATCGAAGCTGAAGCTCCGTGCGCCGTGCTCCTCGTATCGCCTCATCACGGCTTTGATATACGCCTGGTGCTCGGTCTCGTCTCGGGCGAGCCTTTCGAAGAGCTGCTGCACGGCGGGTTTGTCGGCGCGCTCCGCGGCCATGGAGTAGAAGGTGAAACCGTCCACCTCGACCTGGAAGGCCTTCCTCAGGACGGCGGCAATCGAGTCGAGTTCCTTGGTCATGATGTCCTCTTGGCGAAAAGTCTACCACCACGTGTTGCGCGTGGGGTTAGACGTTAGGAGTTAGACGTGAGGTGGTTCAGCGCCTCACCCCTCACTTCCTCACCTCCTCACCCCCTCACCCCCAAACCTTGCGGGTCTTGCGCCTCCGTTGTAACCTGATTCTCGTCCGTCAGCCCTAATCCGATATTCGTGATTCTCAGCTACGGCGCGCGCTGTTTCTCGACTGCGTTACCGACTCCGAGACGGACGAGAGAGGTCGATGTTCCGCATCCGGCGGGGATTTGAAAAGGGGGACCGACATGAAGCGTTTCGCGGTGATGGGGCTCGGGAAAATGGGCGTGGACTGGGTTGCGAATCTCCTTGAGGGCGGTCACGAGGTCGTAGGTTTCGACAACTTCTCCGCCGCGCGCGAGCGGGCGCCCGGGGCGCTGGCAAAGGGCCTCGGGTGGATTGCGAAGAAGCGCCACCCCGAAGACCCCGACTTTGCCGACACGGCGGCGGCCAGGTTCCGCATCGTCGATTCCGAGGACGCCTTCGCCGAGGCGCTCGGATCCTGTCAGGTCCTGCTCGAGGTCATCCTCGAGGACCTCGACCTCAAGTGCGAGGTCCTGGCGCGGGTCGCGCCGAATCTCCCCGCCGACGGCATGGTGTGGACAAACACCTCGTCGTTGAGCGTCCACACCATGGGTGTTGCGTCGGGTCGTCCAGACCGCTTCGTCGGCACCCACGGCATGAATCCCGTGTACCAGATGCCGGCGGTCGAAGTCGTGCGGCACCGGGATCTCGCCGAAGAGACCCTGGCCCAGACCCTCGAGGTTCTGGTGGAGATGGGCAAGAGTCCCTTTGTCGCGTCCGATGTCTCGGGTTTCTGGGTCAACAAGCACCTGGTTCCGTTCATGCTCGAGGCCATGCGCGCGCTGGAGCGCGGCGAGATCACCGTCGAGGATGGAGACGTCGGGCTCAAGGGCAGCCTCGGTCACCCGCAGGGGGTGTTCAAGCTCTCCGACTTCATCGGCGCGGACACCATGTATCGGGTGTCGATGGCCATGTATCTCCAGACCCAGGACCCACGTCTCTACCCTCCGGCGATCCTCGCTCGGATGTTCAAACGCGGCGAATTCGGCGTCAAGACGGGCAAGGGGTTCTACGAGTGGGACGGCTTCAAGGCGGTGAAGGGTCGCGACTTCTCGGAGTTCGGGATCACCTCGTCGGACTTCCTGCTCGAAGTCTGACTCGAGAGTTATGAAATTTGAATTGGAGACCGGAGCGGTGATCAGGGCGAATGCAGAGTGAGTTGAGAGTTGAGGATCTGATTTTTGGGATGAAATTCATCATTCATAATTCATAACTCTGAACGGAAAGGGGCTGCTCATGGCTGCGGAAACCTCGACGCACACCCGGGCGACGCGGGCTCGAATCCCATACGGCACCTGGGGCAGCAGCTACTTCCCGGCGTGGCAGACCTCGCCGCTGGCCGAGGTCAACATCGGTCAGTTCGCGGGCGAGGCCATGGGACGCATCCTCGGTCTGCGAGGGGTGCCCCAAAACCGCCTCGAGTATCTGGTCATCGGCTCGACGATCCCCTGGCACTGGAAATTCTGGACCGCGCCGCTGGTGGCGAGCTGCATGGGCACGAGGATCCCCGGTTTTCACGTCGAGCAGGCCTGCGCCACCGGGCTGCAGGCGGTGGTCGTCGCGGCCGCCGAAGTGGAGATGGGCGCCAACGATGTCGTCGGCGTCCTGACCTTCGACCGCACCAGCGACTCGCCGGTGGGAGTGTTTCCCGAGCGTCGATCCTACGAAAGAACACAGGCGCTGGGCGATGTCTGGGACAACTTCGGTTTCGACCCCGCCACCGGCAAGGCGATGATCGCCACCGCCGGGCTCGCCGCGCGCAAGTACAAGATCGATCGCCGCGAGGTCGACGAGATCACCCTCTGCCGCTACGAGCAGTATTTCAACGCCAAGGACTCCGGTTTTCTCGACCGCGTGCTGGTGCCGCTCGAGGTCCTCAACCTGCAGGGGCGATCCATGGGCGTGGTTGATGACGATCTCGGTGTCCGCCGGGTCTCGGCGGGCGGGCTGCGCGCCATGCGCGAGCTCGACACCTGTGTCACCGCGGGCTCCCAGACGCATGCATCGGACGGGATGGCTTGTTTGCTGGTGACGACACCTGAGAAGGCCCGCGAGCTCAGCCCGCGTCCCGAGATCGAGATCTCGCTGGTCGCGAAAGCCGAGGTACGGACCTCGCCCAGCCTGATGCCGGAGTCGCCCGCCCTCGCCGTCGCCAAACTCCTCGATCGCACCGGACTGAGGATGACCGACATGGCGGTGGTCAAGAACCACAACCCTTTCGCCGTCAACGACGCGATCTTTTCGAAGATCCTGGGTCATGACTGGCACGAGATGAACACCACCGGCTGCTCGCTGGTGTGGGGGCACCCCCAGGGACCGACCCTGACCAGGTCGCTCATCGAGGGTCTGGAGGAGGCGGTCTCGCTGGGAGGCGGTCACGTCCTGCTCTTCGGATGCGCCGCCGGAGACGTGGGCATCGCCGCCATCTTCGAAGTATCGGATCAGAACGGAGGTCGCACATCATGACCACTGCCATGCGACCTTCCACTCTCGAAGCTCTCGGACTGGGTTCGGTCATCGATCTGTTCAAGGTCGGTCTCCCGGCACGCACGGAGGACCTTGTCGACCGGGTCTTCGGTCCGTCTCCTCATCGCGGTTCGTTCGTCGTTTCCGGCGCCAACGGGATCGTCGGCGCCGGAAAGATCATGCAGCTCGGCTCGCGGCTCGAGCCGTTCGGCGTGCCCGTCGTGGCGCTCGATTTCCCCGGGGTGCCCGACGGCATCGGCGGCAAGTACCCCGGTCTGGTCAGCGCCTTCGGCGCCGACCGCGCGGCGGCGATCATGGGAAACGTGATCCGCCTCTCCTACGACGGCCGCCACCTGCCCGCACAGCTCGCCGCGCTCGATCCACGCTTCCTCCTCGAAGCGGTGCCCGAAGACCTCGAGATCAAGCGGGCGCACTACGAGGTCTTCAAGGCTGCGTTCCCCGAGATCGAGATCCGGTCGGTGACCTCGGGCTTCCCACAATCGGCCCTCGGCGTCGGTGTCGCGCACCCCGCCTTCCCACACGAGATCAACAAGATCTTCGAGATCGTCGAGCCGGAGCCCTCCGCGATCACCCAGCTTCTGTGGTCCCTCGGGCTGATTCCCATGACCGTCAGCGACCACTGGTCGTTTGTGCTCGATGTCCTCTTCTGCGGCCTCACCCTCGCAGGCACCCGCTTCCACGAGGCCACCAACATGCCATTCTGGAAGATCGACAAGTATCTCCGCCGGATGCTGGGGCCGAACCCGTTCCGCGCCCACGACGCCATCGGTGCCCGCGGGGCGAACTTCCTCACCTGGTCGTGCCTGCACCACCTCGAGCCCCACTACGGCGCGGTCTTCTCACCCTCGGCGGTTCTCGAGGAACACAAGGACAACGGCGCCGACTGGTACCCGATGAACCACTTCCGGCCCCTGGTGAACTGGAGTCTGGAGAACGAATCCGAGCTCGAGACCTGGGTCCTCGGTCCGCTCTTTCAAATGGCGAGCTTGATGGTGAGTGAGAAGCGTTCACACCTGACCCAGATCAACGCCATCGGTGAGCTCTGCGCCCAGTTCAAGAGCGGGATCCTCGCCGTGATCCGCGCCCGCGGTTCCGACTCGGTCATCGACACGGTCGAGCGGTACCACCGGGTGCACCCGGTGGCCGCCGCGAATGCGTGGCACCCGGAGGTCTTTGCGCAGATCGAGACACCCGAGTGGCAGCAGCTCTACGTCAATGCCGAGCACGACGGCTCGGTGGGTGTGCTCAGTCTGTCCCGCGAAAGCTACAACCACGACGTCGACGCCGAGTTGAACCGAGCCATCGACTGGCTCAAGACCGAGGGGATCGACCGGGTGATTCTGACCGGCGACTTCCACCTCGCGACCCAGATGGTCGGCGCCGACACCTCCGATTTCTACCCGGCCATGACCGACGAGGCGGCCGGGGTGGCGATCGCCGCGGATTGGTCCCGCACCGCTCGACGGCTCCATTTCGATTTCCGCGAGTCGGTGGGTCTGATCAACGGCAAGAGGTGTCTCGGCGGCATGCTCGAGTTGATGATGCACTGCCACTGGCTGGTGGCGGTCGACGGCTGTCGGCTCGGGATGCCAGAGGTCACCCTGCCGGTGGTGCCGGGGATGGAGGGGTGTCATTGGCCCTTCCGGCGGATGGCGCGTGAGCACCGGCCCCGACTGCTGGCGATGCTCCTCGAGGGTCGCCAGATCGAGGCCGCCGACGGCGCCGGTTGGCTGCTGGACTTCGCGGGCGGTCTCGATGACGCTCTGAAGGTCGCCTATGAGATGGCGGCCGGCCAGGATCACGGTGTGGGTCGGCGGAGCTTCGAGGAAGGCCCGCTCGACGGGGCGACCGACACCGTCGGCGAGCTTGCCGCGGCCGCGAGCCCCGGGATGGAAGCGGGGCGAAAGGCGATCCTGGACACCATCCGGGCCGCCACCGGTGCGAGCTTGGGCGAAGCTCTGGAGATCCAGGCCAGACACTCCGGGGGCTTCATGATCAGCAAGGCCTGCCAATCCGGAGTCATCGGCACCGCCTGGAAGAAAACGACTATGGTGTGAGGAGTTGCGACTTGGATGCGACGAGCTAATACCTAATACCTAACACCTAATACCTTCTCCGGCGAAGCCGGAGAATTCGGGGAGGCAATCATGGGTCTCGAGTGGATGCCGAGGGACAACGAACTCAAGGATCACGGCGTGGGCGGCGATCAGTTCTGGGGCAGCCACGACAACCCGCCCTGCACGGTTTTCGAGATGAAGCCGCTCCGGGACCCGACTGGTGAGGCCGTCGACGATCTCTTCACCGCGTGGATCACCCTCAACAACCCGCGGCAGTACAACTCCTACACCACCGAGATGGTCAAGGGAGTCACCGCCGCGTTCGCCAACGCCTCTCTCGACCGCTCGGTGGTCGCCGTGGTGTTCACCGGCGCCGGCGACCGCGCCTTCTGCACCGGCGGCAACACCAAGGAGTACTCCGAGTACTACTCCCGGCGGCCGAACGAGTACGGCGAGTACATGGACCTCTTCAACGGGATGGTCGACGCGATCCTCAACTGCAAGAAACCGACCATCTGCCGGGTGAATGGGATGCGGATCGCGGGCGGTCAGGAGATCGGCATGGCCTGCGACATCGCGATCTCTTCGGACCTCGCAATCTATGGCCAGGCGGGGCCAAAGCACGGTTCAGCGCCGGACGGCGGTTCGACCGACTTCCTGCCGTGGTTCCTCTCGATGGAAGACGCCATGTTCAACTGCATCTCGTGCGAGATGTGGTCCGCCTACAAGATGAAGCTCAAAGGACTGATCACGAAGGTGGCGCCGGTGCTGCGCCGGGGCGACGAGTTCGTGCGCAACCCGCTGGTGATCACCGACCGGTATGTCGATGGCGGCGAGGTGGTCTACGGCGAGCCCAAGACCGGCGATGCGGCCAAGGCCGCGAGGGCCGTTCTCAAGGAGCTGCCGGTGGATTTCGAGCTGCTCGATCGGGAGGTGCACGACATGGTGTGGCGCTTCACCAATCTCTTCCCGGGATGTCTGCAAAAATCGATCGACGGCATCCGCGGCAAGAAGAAGATCTTCTGGGACCAGACCAAGCTCGCCAACCGCCACTGGCTGGCGGCGAATATGGCGGGGGAGGCATTCCTCGGGTTCTCGGCGTTCAACAACCGGAAGCTCACCGGGGTCGATGTCATCGACTTCGTGAAGTACCGTCAGCTCATCGCACGGGGTGAGACCCTCGACGAGACCCTCTTCGAAGCCGTCCTGGCGCCACCGAAGGGCGACTGACCTTGAGCATGCGCGATTTTGATTTTGTCGAACCTACCAGCGTGCGCGACGCCTGCGCGCTGCTTGCCGAGGACCCCGAGGAAAGCGTGGTCTTCGCCGGCGGCACCGACATCCTGGTCGACCTCAAGGCGGATCTGCGGCGGCCCGGGAGGCTGGTGTCCCTCGGCCGGATCTCCGAGCTCGAGGGCATCGAGATCGGCGGCGATGGCGCGTTGAGAATCGGCGCCATGACCACGGTGAACCGGATCGCCCGCGACGAGGGCGTCAAGGCGCGCTTCCCCGGCATCAACGACGCCGCGATGTCGCTCGCCGCCGAACAGGTTCGCAACCAGGCGACCATCGCGGGGAACCTCTGCATGGCCGTGCCCTCGGCCGACATGGCGCCGATCCTGCTCGCCTACGACGCCATCATGCGGGTGGCCTCGCCCAACGGTGAACGGGAGATTCCACTTCGCGAGTTCTTTGTCGGCCCGCGCCAAACCGTCCTCGATCCGGCGGACATCGCGGTGGCGATCGAGGTGCCGGCGCCGGTTCCCGGCACCGGTTCCTCGAGCATCCGGCAGGGAGGGCGGGTCTCGCTGTCGCTGCCCATGGCCTCCGCCGCAGCAGTCGTGGTGATGGACGGGAAGGTGTGCTCCAAAGTGGCGGTGGCCCTTGGCGCGGTTGCTCCAATTCCTATTGTGGCGAAAGAAGCCGGCGACGCGTTAGTCGGCCGGGAGCTGACCGAGGAGGTCCTCGACGAGGCCGCCGAGCGTGCGGCCGCGGCGGCGACGCCGATCGACGACATCCGAGCCACCAAAGAGTACCGACTGGAGCTGGTCAAGGTGCTGACCCGAAGAGTGCTGCTGGCCGCCAAAGCGCGAGCGCGGGCCGAATTTTGAATTTGCATCTGTGAATGATGAGTTTTGAATTGAGAGTCGGACATCTTAGGAGCTAACAGAGCTAACGGCTAATGGCTAACAGCTCTCGGATTTACTGGGAGAGGGAGAGCCGATGGAACGAGTAGTCCATCTCACGGTCAACGGCGACGCCCACAGCGTTGCGGTTCGACCCACCACCACCCTTCTCGAACTGCTGCGCGACCAACTCGGTTTGACCGGCACGAAACGGGGATGCGACTTCGGCGACTGCGGCACCTGCACCGTCCTGCTCGACGGCGACGCCGTGAAGTCGTGTCTGGTGCTCGCCGTGGCGGTCGATGGGTGCGAGGTCACCACCATCGAGGGCCTGGAAGAAAACGGCCGCATGCACCCGCTGCAGAAATCATTCGTGGCCGCCGGCGCGATCCAGTGCGGCTACTGCACCCCCGGGATGGTGATGGCGGCAAAGGCGCTCATCGATCGCACCCCGGAGCCCACCGAGGCCGACATCAAGACCGCTCTCGGAGGAAACCTCTGCCGTTGCACGGGCTACACCAGGATCATCGACGCAGTCAGCAGGTGGCAGGAGTACGAAGGCGACGCCCCGGCACAACCCGACTCCGGCCACGATGATGAGACGCGCGCCGTGGTCGGACGCAGCGTGCAACGAAGCGACGCTCCGGCAAAGGTCACCGGTCGGGCGATCTTCACCGAGGACATCAAGCTGCCCAACATGCTGTTTGGCAAGCTCCTGACCTCCCCGCATGCCCACGCCGTCGTCAAGTCCATCGACACCGCCGCCGCCGAAGCCCTGCCAGGGGTCAAGGCGGTGATCACCGGCCGCGACGTCTCCGACGTTCACTACGGCGTCAGCCCGGCCCGCTACGACGAGGTCGTCCTGGCCAAGGACCGGGTCCGTTTCGTCGGCGACGAGGTGGCCGCGGTGGCGGCGGTGGACGAAGCCACCGCCGAGCGCGCGGTGAAGCTCATCGAGGTCGAGTACGAGATCCTGCCCGCGGTCTTCGACCCCTTCGAGGCGCTCGCCGACGGCGCTCCGGAAATCCACGCTGCCGCACGTGGCAAGAACAACGTCAACACCGTCGTTGATCATCACTTCGGTGACGTCGAAAAGGGCTTCGAAGAGGCCGATGTCGTGCTCGAGCGGCACTTCGTCGGCAACTCCATCTACCAATCGCCCCTGGAACCGCACTCCGCGGTTGCCGAGTGGAATCACGAAAAAGACACCGCCACTCTGTGGTCCTCGACTCAGGTGCCGCACTATCTGCAGAAACAACTGGCCCGCGTTTTCGAAAAACCGCTCGCCAAGTTCAGAATCATCAAACCATATGTCGGTGGCGGCTTCGGTGGCAAAGCCGAGGCGATGGCGCTCGATTTCTGCTCTCTCTATCTCTCGCGCGCAACCGGCCGTCCGGTCAAGATGACCTACACCCGGCCCGAGATGTTCGAGCACCACCGCGGGCGCCACAAGCAGCACATGGACCTCAAAATCGGGATCACCAACAACGGCAAGATCACCGCGGTCGATTTCTCCAGCGTGCTCGACGGCGGCGCCTACACCAGCTTCGGCGTCATCACCGCCTACTACGCCGGTTTCATGATCCCGACGCTCTACCACATCCCCAACTACCGCTATCTCGGCCGCCGGATGTACACCAACAAACCACCCTGCGGCGCCATGCGCGGCCACGGTGTGCCGCAGCCGCGCTTCGCCTTCGAGAGTCTCTTCGACATGCTCGCCGAGGAAATCGGGATGGACCCGATCGACATCCGCATGGTCAACGCCATGGACCCCAACACCCGCACGGTCAACGATCTCGATGTGCTGTCGTGCGAGTTCAAGGCGACCCTGTCCACCGTGCGCGAGCGGTCGGGATGGGACTCCAAACACGGCAAGCTCCCCTTCGGCCGCGGGGTCGGGATCGGCAGCGGCGGTTTCGTGTCCGGCGCGGGCTACCCCATCTACCGCAGCGCCTTCCCGCACTCCAACGCCATCATCCGCGTGCTCGAGGACGGCGAGGGGGCGACCCTGATGATCGGCGCGGCCGAGATCGGGCAGGGATCGGAGACCGTTCTGGTCCAGGTCGCCACCGAAGCGCTCGGTCTCGCCTTCGGCGACGTGACCATGGCCGAGTGCGACTCGTCCATCGCGCCCATCGATCTCGGTTCCTACTCGAGCCGGGTCACCCTGATGGCCGGCAACGCCATCAAGATGGCCGCCGATGACATCAACAAGAAACTCTACCCGCTTGTGGCGCGCGAGCTCGGTTGCGAGCCCGAGGCCCTGGTCTCCGAGGGACGACGGATCTTTGTCGAAACCGCGCCCCAGATCGGGATGGACTTCGCCGAGGCGGCACAGCGCGCCTTCTCGGCCGCCGGTCCCCTCGTGGGAACCGGCTACTACGAACCGCCACCCGATCTGGGCGGGAAGTTCAAGGGCGCCACGGTGGGCACCTCACCCGCGTTCAGCTTCGGCTCGTCGGTGTGCGAGGTGAAGGTTGACCCGGAGACCGGCGTGGTCACGATCGTCCGCTTCACCGACGCCCACGACTCGGGCACGGTGATCAACCCGGTGGCCTTCCACGGCCAGGTCGAGGGCTCGATCGTGATGGGGGTGGGCGAAGTGCTCAGCGAGGACGTACTCTTTGATGACAAGGGGCGCATCCTCAACCCGAATCTCCATGACTACCTGATTCCATCCATCGGCGACACGCCTGAAATCGAGTCCATCGCGGTGCCGAGCTACGAGCCCCGCGGACCGTACGGCGCCAAGGAGGTCGGCGAGGGTTCGATGGTGCCGGTGCTCGGCTCCATCGCCAACGCGATCTACGATGCGATCGGGGTGCGGATGTACGAGCTCCCGATCACGCCGCAGAAAATCCTCAAGGCGCTTCAGGAGAAAGACAGCTAGCGCGCCTCGGCCTCGACCCGGGCAAAGGCCTTGCGAAGACTGTCCGGAACCTGCTCGGTACGCGCCGTCTCGTAGTTGTAGTAGACCTGGGTCGTCTTCCCGGTCGCGACGGCCCGGCCGTCCTTCTGCGAGGTGACCAGGTACTCAAACTCGAAGCTCTTGCCACCGACCCGCGACAGCCGGATGCCCACATCCAGCACCTCACCCACCCGCACCGGCGACAGATAGCGACAGTAGAGATCGAGCAGGATGAAGGGAAAGGTCTTCCCGAGCTCGCGGTCCGAGAACGCGTCGCCGCACAGGGCCCGCATGTAGGCGACCCGCGCCTCCTCGAAGTAGGTGGCGTAGTGGGCGTTGTTGACGTGGCCCATGGCGTCGACATCGACAAAGCGGATCTCGATCTGGCGCGACATCGTGAAATCGGAGGCGTCCGGGTTTTTTGGGGGGCTGTTCATGTCGCCGATTCTCCAACGCCCACCCGGACCGGTCAAACCCTCCCGATGGTGCGCGATGCTGAGGATCACCCGTTATCGCTGTGGAATTGGCTGTGCCCAGTCGGGCACCGTGGCCGGGTCGATCTGCAGCACGGCGGTTCCGACAACAAAAAACAGCAGGCAGATGACCACGATGCCGACAAGGTTGATCACCAGACCCACCCTGGCCATCTCCAGGATGCGGATCCGCCCACTGCCGAAAATGATCGCATTCGGCGGGGTCGCCACCGGCATCATGAAGGCACACGACGCGGACAGCGTGGCCGGGATCATCAGCACCAGCGGGTTTGTCTTCACCGCCACCGCCACCGCGGCCAGGATCGGCAGAATCATCTCGGTGGTGGCGGTGTTCGAGGTGAGCTCCGTCAAGAAGGTGATGCCGCCGCTGATCGCGGCAACCATGAGGATGGGCGAGGTCCCGGCCAGGGCGGCAAACTCAGATCCGACAAAGACGGAAAGACCCGTGACCTGGAACCCCTTGGCGAGCGCGAAACCGCCGCCGAAGAGGAGCACGATGTGCCACGGGATCTTGCGGAAGACATCGACGCCCGCGAGGGCGCGGGAGTCCGCGTCGGCGCTGCGGCTCGGGATCAGAAAGAGCAGCGTCGCCATCGCGATCGCCACCGTCGCATCATCGACCAGGGCCGCGTTGGCCAGCATTCTCGACCACCCGGGAATGGTGACGAATCCCAAAATCAGATCGTTTCGAAAGACCCACAGCAACGCGGTGAACAGGAAGACGACGAAGACCACGCGCTCTTCGAAGCTGCTGCGTCCAAGACGTTCGTACTGCTCATCGACGACCCTCCGGTCGACCCGCATCGACGCCGGCATGCGAAAGAAAACCCTGGTCAGGAGGACCCAGATCGTCCCGAGCATCACCAGAGTCACCGGGAAGGCCATGAGCAGCCACTGTCCGAAGGCGATCGGAGGCGCGGACGGGAAGCTGATCTCGAAGATGCGGGCGAATGAGAGGTTCGGGGGTGTGCCGACGAGCGTCGCGATCCCTCCGATCGAGCAGGCGTAGGCGATGCCGAGCATGAGCGCCACGGTGAAGTTGTGCGACTCGTCGACGCCGAAACGCTCCTCGATCTGGCCGATGATGGCGAGACCGATCGGCACCATCATGATGGCGGTGGCGGTGTTCGAGATCCACATCGACAAGAAGGCGGCGGCCACCATAAACCCCAAGACGATGCGCGACGGACCACCCCCGATCAGACGGATGATCCACAGCGCAATGCGCTTGTGCAGCATCCACTTCTCCATGGTCAGGGCGATCATGAACCCGCCGATGAACAGAAAGATCGTGCTGTTGACGTAGACCGGCGCGGCCTCACCGGTCTTCATGATTCCGAGCAACGGATATGCAATGAGCGGCACCAGGGCGGTCGCGGCGAGGGGGATGGCCTCTGTGATCCACCAGGTTGCCATGAGGACCGCGACCGCCGCCATGCGAGAGATGCCCGGGTTGGCGGGATCGAGGTCGAGCAGCAGAACCGTGAAAAACAACAACGGACCGAGCACCAACCCGACCCGTTGAGAGAGGCTTGCATGGGTTCCGGTCAATCGCATGGGTCCAGTATGCCGTGTCCACCGGCTGGCGAGACGCCCGCCGATTGCCGCGCCCTTTGTAGCGCCCACCTTCTGGTGGGCGTTTGCCCGTACCTCGTCGCCACCGACGCCGACTAGAAAGTCGGCGCTACAAGACACGGCCACCGACGCGACGTCGGCTCTACGAGTCCTCCCGATGGCGTGCGCTGCTGAATTGCCAGTCTGACGGTCTCGACACGAGGCCCGCGACAACCGGGTTTCTTTCGACATACGACACGAATTTCTCGTAGCAATCCGCGTTACGAACGATGTGATCGAACGATTCCTTCTGCCAAACGGGTCCACTGCGATTCAATCTTCGGTTGATCTCGAAACCGGAAAACCCCTTCCACGACTGGAGAATCTTGGACAGGATGTGGTCCCCTAGCGGCGTGACGATCGCGTGTACATGGTTTGGCATCACGCACCACG
>Ga0316187_10004111_pt1 | contig 12594 bp, 11 predicted proteins | sample CroRivburrow1_MG_FD_204927 | JGI IMG/M metagenome (GOLD analysis project Ga0316187, IMG submission 204927) | Coastal sediment microbial communities from Maine, United States - Cross River worm burrow 1 | ecosystem: Environmental > Aquatic > Marine > Coastal > Sediment | place: USA: Maine...
CGAACTTTGCCGGCCCGTGAAAAGGATAAGTAAGGCGGCGGCCAATGTCGACATGACGGTTTGCTGGAGTGCGATGTTCGCTTTCGAGCGTAGGCTCGATCTGCCTTACGATGCCGCTTTCGTGCTGGATTCACCGTTGTCCTGGATTTCGCGCTACCAATATGCCGAGCCTGGACACGATGTCGATTGCTGGGTTTTGCATGCTACGCCGGAATGGTCTCAACAATACGTCGCCAGTTTTCGCGGAAGAGTAATGAATGCCTTGCTGGATGCCTTCTGGGAAGCGACCGATATCGCCGTAGCTAAACCCCTGTCTGCGTCGGTACATTGCTGGAAACACGCGCAGCCGATTAACCCGATTGGCGAAGACTCACTGTTTGATGAAGCAAAGGCGCTCGGTGCCTGTGGTGACTGGTGCACAGCCCCACGTATCGAGGGTGCGGTATTGAGTGGATTTTCAATGGCGGACCGGGTGATGAAATACGTGCGTAAAAAATATGCCTGAAGCGTTGCTAGCGCTGCGGTTACCATGAACGAGGAAAATGTTCGACTCGACAAGTGGCTGTGGGCCGCGCGATTCTTCAAGACCCGGGCGCTGGCCGCCGGCGCGGTGAGCACTGGCAAGGTTCATTCTGGTGGCCAGCCCGTGAAGCCCTCGCGCGGAGTCAAAATTGACGACTGTTACGAAATTCGACGCGGTTACGAAAACTTTGAGATTGTAGTCAAGGCGCTCAGTGAACACCGGGGTTCGGCGACGACGGCACAGTTGTTGTACCGTGAAACCGAGAGCAGCGTCACCAGGCGCAAAGGCGAAGCCGAGAAGCGCAAGCTGGCGATGATGGCGCGCCCGCAGTCTGTGGGACGACCCGATAAAAAACAGCGCCGCCAGATTCGGCGCTTTATTGATAAGCCATAACCGGGCGTATGCGGCGGACCATGGCAAGGCCATCGCCATGAACAGAGTATTTGTTTACGGCACACTAACCCGCATATCTCACCGAATTCCTCGGCAATTGCTCCTGCATTGCTCTACCTCCGGCATCCCTGCAGTCGTACTGCGGGCGTCGTAAAGCGCACTGTGACGGGCTGTACTCCCGACGGCCGGCTTGACCTAGTGTCGACTACACGCTGCACCGACCGCTGGTCCGTGCCGCACGCCACAGCGTCTTTACGACGCCCTCGCTACGTAAATCGGTGAGATATGCGGGTTAAAGCGCGGCCAGGGTAATTCCCATTACCTTCAGACCGCGGAATTCGTCGGCACATTCAGCACCGAGTCGGTTTTCTCGATGTACGCCTTCGACGACTATCCCGCGCTATGCGAACAGGGTTGTCACGCGATTCATGGCGAAATTTATCATGTCAGCGATATCCCGTTTCGTTTGCTGGACGAGCTCGAATGGTACCCGGATTTTTATCAGCGAATCGTAATCCCCACTCGGTACGGCGATGCCTGGATGTATATCGTCAAGGCTGCATTGTGTCACGGGAGACCATTGCTCCCGGGTAGCTGGCCCTGATCGACAGCACAGGTATGGTTGTTGATCAATACGGGGTGGTCTTGACGATTGACAGGATGCTGCTGCGTACCTCGGTGCTAAGCAGGTTGCGCAGGTCGAGGCTGACGAAGTCGAAGTTTGCAGCAATCTCGAGTTGTTGCTCGCTATTTCGCAGCAGGTACTCGCGCTCGATCATGGTGTCGATGAAGTCACGGAATAACAAACGGTCGAAAAAATCGGGCGAGTTGATGCCGTATAGCATCGAAATTTTCTGCGCCAGCAAGTGACAGCGATGCTCGAGCTCGCTTTCCTCAAGCGGTGTGGGCGAGGTTTGCCAGAGCAGGATAAAAGTCATGTAATAGCGTTCGAGGATGGGTTGTACGATGTGCGCGAGCCGCAGAAGTAGCACGAAGTTGTGGTGACTGCGGCGTGGACGCCGCAGATCGTTACCCAGGGGCTCGAGTAGCGCTTCATCGATCAGGCCGTCGATAAACTCATCGACGATCGCGTGGAGAGTCGCACCTGGCCATTCGAGTTGTAATTCGGATTTCAGAAACGGGTAGAGCAAGGCTATTTTGCGTTGCACACGATCGCGCGAGAGCCGGCGTACATTGCTAAAGCAGCAGGCGATCAGTGCAGGGATGACCAGCGTATGCAGACTGTTGTTGCGATAGTAGCCGAGTAATACCGAATCTTCGGGCTTGAGGTAGACGATATCACCAAGTTCGTGATGGCGGATATGAATGATTTTCTGGCGGGCAACTCGCTCGATCTGCGTCCGCTCAAGCTTGCCTTCGATGCGAATCGACGCCAGGCAGGGAGCAGCGCGAATCAGGCGATGATGCAAGTCGATCTGGGTGATCAATTCCTCGATTTCGATACTCTGGCGCGGTGTGGCGAGTACTACCGTCGCGATCGAATTGATCGGGTTGACGACGCAGGCGCGGCCGATACCCTGCATGATTTCAGCCCCTAGCTGTTGCAGGCTGGCCTGGTACCAGTCAGGTTTGTGCTGTATCTGTTCCGCCTGCTGCTCCCAGTTCGCGCAATGCCGGTGCAGCAGATCGCCCAGTATGATGGGTTCACCGAAACTGGCGGTAACCTTGCCGAAATGCCCCTTCAAGTGGAAAATAGCGCTAAGCGCGCCGAGAGTAGATTCCTTTTTCTTTTTGCCTCCGTAGAGTTCGCCGAGGTAAGCTTTGCCCTCCAGCAGCTTTTCGTAGCCGATGTAAACCGGGACGAATGCCAGCGGTCTTGCCCGGGTCCTGATGTACGCGTCAACCGTCATGCCGAGCATGCCGAAACGAGGCTTTAGCATTCTGCCGGTGCGGCTGCGTCCACCCTCGACAAAGTACTCCAGCGGCACCCCCAGCTTTACCAATTGCATCAGGTAGGCGCGCATGATGGCACCGTAGAGTCGATTGTCGCGAAAACTGCGGCGAATGAAAAATGCGCCCCCACCGCGCAGGATGCGGCCGATGAACGGAATGTTGAGGTTATCGCCGGCGGCGATGTAGGGTATTGCCAGGTTCTGCTCGTAGATGACGTAGGACAGCAGCAGGTAGTCGACGTGACTGCGATGGCAGGGAACATAGACCAACTGGTGGCTGAGTGCCGTTTCGCGCACTCGATCGGCATTATATACCTCGATGCCGCTGTAAAATCGGTTCCAGAAGCTGCGCAGCAGGCGCAGCATGACCTCGATGGTCAGTTGCGTAGAATCGGCAAAGATTTCCCGGCAATAGCGCCTCGCCCTGCGCTGGACACGCGCCTCGCCATCCCGCGCGCCGGCAATTTTCCGCTGCACCGATTCATCGGCGATTACTTTTTCCACGAGCTGCTTGTGACTGGTGATTTGCGGCCCAAAGGTCGCCTCTCGCTGTTGCTGAAGCAGCGTCGTCAGCTGTTCCTGCAACTGTTGTTCGTCATACCCGCTGTGCGCGAGAAGTTCGCGGAAGTCGAGTGTCTGCGAAAAGATCAGGCGCGCGTTGCGCCCGTGAATCAACAGAGTAAAAAAGCGGCGACTACGTCCCGCCAGTGCCCAGGTATCGGCAAACAGCACCTGTAGCCAATGCTTGTAACGCGCTAGCGGGCGTCCCCAGAACACCGATACCGCTACGATCTGCAGGTCGAGTTGGGGGTTGTTGGCGAAGGCAGCGACGAAATCACTCAGCATTGGCGAGCGCTTGCGCCGGCGTTTTATCCAGTCGGTAACGGGGTTACGCGAGGCAATGCTGTATACCGAGTGATAGCGGTGCAGTTCCGCAATGGGAGTCCGCAGCAACGGATCGGGCATTCCGTGACGTCGGGTCGACTCATTCAGTACCAGCAGGTCACTCAAACCGCGATCGGCAAGCACGTAGAGCACCGGTCGCGATGGATCGATGCCGACGGTCGGATCGGGTTGAGGGAAAATCTCAACCTTGACCCACAGAAACAATATCCAGCGCAGTAGTCGATTGATCTGTTTTTTCAATGGAATGCTGTTACATCGGCCAGGGTCACGGAATGATAACCCCCATCTGCGCCGCAGATGAAGAAAATCGCGCGCGAATTTGCATTATCGAATGCTGTCACCCTGTCAGGATTGCCTGGATAGTCGATAGCTACCCGTTGGTACGCCCTGCAGAATTGATCCGCAAGTCGCCACCGGGCGGGTAGCCTTTCAGTAGGAGCGGCTGAGTCGCAGGCCGAAACTGATGTCGGGTGCTGATCCGACGAGGATATCTTCCGAGAAAAACAGATCCAGCCGATGATTGTCAATCAGCTTCAGAAAACCGAGCCCGAACTGGGCCTGTAGTGAATTTCCAAATGCCTTTAACTCACTGTTCTCGATGCTGCGTGAGTGCAGGTCGAATTGCAGCGTGCCCACAATTGACGGATCGAAGCGATAGTCTAAACCGACCTGGGCTACCCAGATCTGGTCGACGAGTAAACCTTCCAGGTGGCCACCGTCACCGGGAAAGCTGACACCGAGTAAGGCAAATGTCCCTGTTTCCGCACCGACCTTGTTCTGATAACTAAGCCAAAACGCGGTATCGATGGCTTCATTGCCGCTGAAATCGGCGGCATCTCCGCTCGGCAGTTCGACTCCGACGAAGTAGGCAAACCTGTCATCCGCCTGGTAACCGACGGCCAGCGCGATATCGCCGAGTCCGCTGCTGGGTCTGTCCTGGTGATATACAACGGATCCGTCGCGTTGATAATCGATGTTGATGTCGTTGCGCGGAAACTTGTCGCGCCTGCCATCGGGTAAGCCGAAGAACTGATGCCAGCTATCGATAGTACTGTCAAGTTGCCCTGCCGAATTGCTGACAAAAGGTAGATCCAGACGGGCCAGCCATCTATCCTGGCGATATCTCAGGCCGAGTTCATAACGATAGTTCTCGACGTCGATGATCAGGCTTTCGTCGCCCCTGGTGATTTCCTGCAGGGTATTGGTGATGTAGATGCTATGGTCTATTTTCCAGCCGTTTTGCGGATTGAAGGTAGCGAGCGTCGGCAGATAGATGGGTTGTAATATCGGGTTCAGGTCGCGGGTTGCGAAGCCGCCGTCGGCGCTGGCCTGGCCGCAGCTGAGTACAGCACCTAGCCAGGCAATCGCAACAGTTTTAGCCGGATTCATGATCGCCGTGTTCACGGGTTGCAAGAAATTCGATTTCTGGCCAACGTTCCTGCGTCATTGTCAGGTTCACCCGCGAGGGCGCGACATAGGCCAGGTCGCCAGCGTGGTCGAGGGCGAGATTACTGCGCAGCTTGTTTTTGAACTCTTCCAGTTTCTTGCCGTCTTTACTGCTTATCCAGCGCGCGGTGTTGACGTTGACGGCTTCAAACAGGCAATCGACGCCGTATTCGTCTTTGAGCCGATGCGCAACCACGTCGAACTGCAGGATACCGACCGCACCCAGGATCAGGTCGTTATTGGCGATCGGCCTGAATAATTGCGTTGCCCCTTCCTCGCACAGTTGGGTGAGGCCTTTTAGCAGCGCTTTCATTTTAAGTGGATCCTTGAGGCGGGCGCGACGAAACAACTCGGGCGCAAAGTTCGGCACGCCGGTGAAGGCGAGCTGCTCCCCCTGCGTGAAGCTGTCGCCAATGCGGATGGTGCCGTGATTGTGGATGCCGATAATATCTCCGGCATGCGCTTCCTCGACGTGTCCCCGGTCAGCGGCGAAGAAGGTCAGCGCATCAGGAATTTTCATATCCTTGCCGATACGAACATGAAAAACTTTCATGCCGCGAGTGTACTTGCCGGAGCAAATGCGCATGAAAGCGATGCGATCGCGGTGTTGCTTGTCCATATTGGCCTGAATCTTGAACACGAAACCGGTCAGCTTATCCTCTTCTGGTTCGACCATGCGAGTTTTACTGGGGCGCGCTGTCGGCGACGGTGCAAAGTTATTAAAGGCGTCAAGCAGTTCGGCCATGCCGAAATTGTTAATTGCCGAGCCAAAGAATACCGGGCTTAATTCCCCGGCCAGGTAACGTTTGAGGTCGAAGTCGTCGGAAGCGCCGCGTACCAGCTCGATTTCCTCACGAAATTCAGCCGCTAGCGGGCCCAGTAATTCGTCCAGTTTCGGATTATCGAGCCCCTGTATGACTTCGCCAGCACTGATCTTGTCAGCGGCGCTCGCCGAAAACAGGTGTACCGAATCGTTCAGCAGGTGAAACACGCCTTTCAGGCTTTTGCCCATACCGATAGGCCAGGTAATCGGGGCGCAGCGAATGTTGAGCACCGCTTCCACTTCGTCGAGCAATTCAATCGGATCGCGACCCTCGCGATCGAGTTTGTTGATGAAGGTGATAATCGGCGTGTCACGCAGGCGGCAGACCTCCATTAACTTGATGGTACGCTCCTCGACACCCTTGGCGCAGTCGATCACCATCAGCGCAGAATCGACTGCAGTCAGGGTGCGATAGGTATCTTCGGAAAAATCTTCGTGTCCGGGCGTATCCAGCAAGTTGATGATGCTGTCGCGATAGGGGAACTGCATCACCGACGAGGTCACCGAGATACCGCGTTGCTTTTCCAGTTCCATCCAGTCGGAGGTGGCGTGCCTCGACGCCTTGCGACTTTTTACGGTACCGGCCATCTGGATGGCTTTACCAAACAGCAGCAGCTTCTCGGTGACCGTGGTTTTACCTGCGTCTGGATGCGAAATAATCGCAAAAGTGCGGCGCCGACGCATTTCATCAATGTCTGACATTATTTAGGAATACCTGTTAATGAGGTTGGTCAGTGTCGGGTGCATCGCCTGCCGGGGAAATTTGCTTCGCAAACAGCAGTGCATCTTCGCGTCCAGTGGGTGCGGGGTAGTAATCTTTACGGCATCCGATCTCATTAAAACCCGCGTCATTATAGCAACTTATCGCCGCCGTATTACTGGGTCGAACTTCGAGCAGCATGGTTTGCGCTTGTTTTACTCGGGCCTCGTCGATCAGGAAATCGACGAATTGGCGACCATAACCTTTACCCTGATGGGCACGTGCAATCGACAGGTTGAGCATGTGGCTTTCGTCGCCGACGACACTGATGACCGCATGACCGATCATGGTTTGCTGTTGCAGACCGATCCAGCAGTAATAGCCCACACGGATACAGTCGCTGAAAATCTGTTCGCTCCAGGGGAACTCGTAAACCTCGCGTTCTACCTTCATCACCTGCCCGAGGTCGTCCAGCGTCATGCGTCGAAAGCGCAGCTCGGATTCCATCATTGCAGCATGCGGTGCAGCAGTTTCAGATCCTGCCAGGCGATTGCCTTGGCTGCCGGGCTGCGCAGTAAATAGGCAGGATGATAGGTTACCTTGACGGGTATCTCGGTACCCGGTAGCTGGTGGATTTGCTGAATTAACTTGCCCACCGGCAAGTTGCTGTCGAGCAGGGTTTGCGCCGAGACGCGACCCACCGCAAGGATGACCTTCGGCGCGATCTGTTTGATCTGGGCGTCCAGGTAAACCCGGCATTGTTGCGCCTCTTCAGACTTCGGGTCGCGATTGTTGGGGGGACGGCACTTGACGATATTGGTGATGTAAACCTGTTCGCGTGCGATACCGATAGCGGCCAGCATGCGATCGAGTAATTGTCCCGAACGGCCGACGAAAGGTTCGCCGCGAATGTCTTCATCCTGGCCCGGCCCTTCGCCGATGATGAGTAGATCTGCCTCGCGGTCACCGACTCCAGGGACCTTCTGGGTACAGTTCTGCGACAGTTCACAGGCACTGCATTGCTGTATCGCACCAATGATGGCATCCCAGTTGTCGAGTGGCGGAAGTTCGTAGGCTTGCGCAGGCACTGGCTGATCGGGGGCAGGGGCTATGCCTGCGAGACTTGACCGAGTCAACTTGAGTTCGCTGGTTGGTGTCGCGCTCGCTGCAAGCATGTCTGCGACAGCGGGTGCCGTTACCTGCGTGACAGCGCGCGAGCTTGCCTCAGCGGAGCTTCGATTGCACCACGATCGAATCCCGATGCCTTGCAGGCATTGCTGTTGTCGCAAGCTTAGCATCGAAGACTAGACATCCCCGCGTTGCGGATGGGTGCGGCCACCGCTATTGATGACTTTGTTGAGCGCATTGATGTATGACTTGGCCGAGGCGATGACAATATCGGTATCGGCGCCCTGGCCGTTGACGACCTGACCGTTTTTTTCAACCCTGACGGTGACTTCGCCCTGTGAATCGGTGCCCGTGGTAATCGCATTGACCGAGTAGAGTTGCAATGCAACACCGACTGCGGTGAGTTTTTCGATCGCCTTGAAGCAGGCATCGACCGGACCATCGCCGATGGCCTCGGACTGTTGCTCGCTGCCATCGATGTTCAGTGTGATGCTGGCGCGCGGCACTTCGCCGGTTTCACTGCATACCCGCAGACTGACCAGTTTAATGGTTTCGTTTTCGTTTTCGAAAGTCGCCTCGTTCACCAGCGCCAGCAAATCCTCGTCAAAGATATCGTGCTTCTTGTCCGCCAGCGTCTTGAAGCGCGCAAACACTTCATTCAATTCTTCTTCGGAGTCGAACTGAAAGTTCAATTCCGCCATGCGCGATTTAAAGGCGTTGCGTCCCGAATGCTTGCCGAGCACCAGTTTGTTAGTGCTCCAGCCCACGTCCTGGGCACGCATGATTTCGTAGGTTTCACGCGATTTTAATACGCCGTCCTGATGAATGCCGGATTCATGAGCGAAGGCATTGGCGCCAACGATTGCCTTGTTGGGTTGCACGCTGAAACCGGTAATCCCGGATACCAGTTTGGAGCAGTTCATGATCTGCGTGGTGTCGAGATCGCTGTCGCAGGGAAATACGTCCTGGCGGGTTCGCACCGCCATGACGATTTCCTCGAGCGAGGCATTGCCGGCGCGCTCACCCAGGCCGTTAATCGTACATTCGACCTGGCGCGCTCCGTTGATCACCGCCGATAGAGAATTACCGACCGCCAGGCCGAGGTCGTTATGGCAGTGCACCGAGAATATTGCTTTGTCAGAATTTGGAACACGTTCTATCAGGTCGCGGATCAGGTCGCCAAACTGGTGCGGCAGGTTGTAGCCAACGGTATCGGGAATATTGATCGTAGTCGCACCTGCGGCGATCACCGCTTCGATTACCCGGCAAAGAAAATCGGGTTCCGAGCGGCCCGCATCTTCGGGTGAAAACTCGATATTATCGGTGTATTGACGCGCCATGCGCACGGCCGCCACCGCGGCTTCGACCACCTGGTCCGGCGACATACGCAATTTTTGCTGCATGTGAATCGGCGAGGTCGCCAGGAAAGTATGGATACGCCCGGAATTGGCGGAGCGGATCGCTTCGCCGGCACGTTCGATGTCTACCTGCTTGGCGCGCGCCAGGGCGCAGACCGTGCTGTCCTTGACAATTTTGGCGACTGCTTTGACCGATGCGAAATCACCGTCGCTGGCGATCGGAAAGCCGGCTTCGATGATGTCGACTTTCATCAACTCAAGCGCGCGGGCAATGCGGACTTTTTCATCACGAGTCATGGATGCGCCCGGGCTCTGTTCGCCATCGCGCAGGGTGGTGTCGAATATTATTAGCTTGTCCTTGTTCATCGCTGTCTCTTTTGTTGAGTCCCTGGCAGAAATCTACTGTGGTTTAGCTATTCGTCATACGTTTTCGTGCCAGCTTCAGGGCAGCAGAGGGGTGGCAGGGGTTGTGGTCCTGGTTCAGGCACTGCTTCAGACCGGCTGTGAACACAATGCAAAGGTCGCAGTAGCAATTGCATGGCTGGAAATATAGCCAAGTCCGCGAGGCTTGCCAAGCAAAATCTTGAGCTCAGGGTTCGGCTTTCGATTCCCCGCCGGATTCCGCCAGGCGCATGCGTTTGCGGTTCCAGCGAAACAGGGAGGTAACCGGCCCCGACATCATGTACAGGAAGAAAAAAGCAAACAGTACGGTGGCCGGGCGCAGCGACAGAAACACGAAAACCAGGATCGCCGCGAGCAGCGTGACAAAAGGCACCTTTTCGCGCAGGTCCAGATCCTTGAAGCTGTAATAGGAAAAGCGGGACACCATGAGCAGGCCCGCGGTAAGCGTTAGCAGCAGCGCGCCGTAAGTAACATCCGTTCCGCGAATATGGTAACTCTCACAAAACCACACCGCGCCCATCACCACGGCGGCGGCAGCCGGACTCGCCAGGCCCTGGAAATAGCGCTTGTCGGCGGTACCTATCTGGGTGTTGAAACGCGCCAGTCGCAACGCGGTCGCGGTGGCGTAGATGAAGGCTGCCATCCAGCCGATTTTACCCATGAAGTTGGATACATCGCGCAGGTAAACCAATGACCACATATAGACGACGAGTGCCGGTGCGACACCGAAAGATACCATGTCGGACAGGCTGTCGAACTCGGCACCGAAAGCTGACTGGGTATTGGTCAGGCGCGCCACGCGACCGTCCAGGCCATCGAGTAATCCGGCGATGAATATTGCCGTTGCGGCGATTTCAAAGTGGCCATTCATCGCCGCGATGATCGCGTAAAAGCCGGCAAACAGCGCACCCGTGGTGAACAGGTTAGGCAGCAAGAATATGCCCCTGGGCATATTCTTGCGTGTTTCTTTAGGATTGCTATCGTCCATTGGTATCGCCTGTCAGCACCGCTTGTTCAGATCGTCGGTCACTAGAGCCCGGGATCGGGACTCGGTGATAATGCGACTAGTTGCGCGACTTGTCGACCAGGGCGTTAGCACTCAGCCAGGGCATCATTGCGCGCAGGCGGGAACCGACCTGTTCAATCTCATGCGCGGCGTTGTTTCGCCGCCATGCAGTCATCGACGGGTAGTTGGATTGGCCTTCCGAGATGAAGCTCTTCGCATAGTTGCCGTTTTGAATATTTTCCAGGCACTCCTTCATCGCCCAGCGACTCTCCTCGTTGATGATTTTGTTGCCGGTGGTGTACTCACCGAATTCAGCATTGTTGGAGATCGAGTAATTCATGTTGGCGATGCCGCCCTCGTGGATAAGGTCGACGATTAGTTTGAGTTCGTGCAGGCATTCGAAGTAGGCAAGCTCGGGTGCGTAACCGGCTTCGACCAGGGTTTCGAAACCAGCCTTTACCAGTTCGATGGTACCGCCGCAAAGTACAGTTTGTTCGCCGAACAAATCGGTTTCGGTTTCATCGCGAAAGGTTGTTTCGATGATCGCGGTGCGTCCACCACCGATCCCCGCAGCGTAGGACAACGCGAGCTCCCTGGCCATACCGGAAGCATCCTGCTGGATCGCGATCAGGTCGGGAATACCACCGCCCTTGACAAATTCGGAACGCACGGTGTGTCCGGGCGCCTTGGGCGCGATCATGATGACGTCGAGATCGGCACGTGGCACAACCTGGTTGAAGTGGATGGCGAATCCATGAGCAAAGGCCATCGCGGCGCCTTGCTTGATGTTCGGTTCGATTTCGTTTTCGTAGAGTTCGCGCTGAAATTCATCCGGCGTCAGAATCATCACCACATCAGCATCGCGAATGGCATCGGCAGTATTCTTGACGGTCAGGCCTGCCGCTTCTGCCTTGGCAGCCGAGGTCGATCCGGCACGCAGTGCCACGGTAACATCCACACCGGAATCCTTGAGGTTGTTGGCGTGGGCATGGCCTTGCGAGCCGTAGCCCACGATGGTTACTTTCTTACCCTGAATAATGGATAAATCACAATCCTTATCGTAATAAATGTTCATAACAGCCTCGTGTTGCGTCTGGTTAGTGTATGTCGAGAATTAAAGTCGTAACTGGAATATCGTAAAGGGATTACAGGGTCAGCGCTTTTTCACCGCGAAGTATACCCATCGAGCCGGAACGTACCACTTCGACGATGTTGTTTTCGTGCATCGCCTTGATGTAGGCGTCGAGCTTGTCGCCGGAACCGGTTAACTCGATGCAAAAGGTGGTATCGGTAACGTCAATGATGCGTGCGCGAAAAATATCGGACAGGCGATGAATTTCTGCGCGCTTGGATTCACCATCGGCCTTTACCTTGACGAACATCATTTCACGTTCAATGAAATTGCCTTCGGTCATGTCCTGCAATTTGACCACGTCGACCAGCTTGTTCAATTGCTTGGTAATCTGCTCGATAATGCGATCCGAACCGGTGGTGATGATAGTCATGCGCGATAGCGTGGAATCCTCGGTAGTCGCCACGGTCAGCGACTCGATGTTGTAACCGCGCGCGGAGAACAGACCCGATATGCGTGATAGTGCGCCGGCCTCGTTTTCGACCAGCAGGGAGACGATATGCCGCATTAGACCAGTTCTCCTTTAGCCTTCAGCGAAGCCTGTTTCAGTTGCTGTAGTGGTGATATATCCATTTCATTGTGGGCCTTGCCCGCCGAAATCATCGGGTAAACGTTGGCTTCCTGGTCGGTAATGATGTCGAGGAAGACGGTACGATCCTTCAGCTTGAACGCCTCTACCATCGCGTCGTGTAAATCCGCTGGTTTATCGACCTGTATGCCGACGTGGCCATAGGCCTCTGCCAGCTTGACAAAATCGGGCAACGAATCCATGTACACATGCGAATAACGTTTCTCGTAAAAGAATTCCTGCCACTGGCGCACCATGCCGAGATAGCGATTGTTGAGGTTGATAATTTTTACCGG
>Ga0316187_10004112_pt1 | contig 12590 bp, 6 predicted proteins | sample CroRivburrow1_MG_FD_204927 | JGI IMG/M metagenome (GOLD analysis project Ga0316187, IMG submission 204927) | Coastal sediment microbial communities from Maine, United States - Cross River worm burrow 1 | ecosystem: Environmental > Aquatic > Marine > Coastal > Sediment | place: USA: Maine...
AGCGCCGCCGTCAGGGTCGTCTTACCGTGATCGACGTGACCAATAGTGCCCACGTTGACGTGAGGTTTGTTTCTCTCAAATTTTACTTTTGACATTTGTTCCACCATTTGGGCGGCCTGCCGCCCCTCATCAAAAAAGTCATCCCCGCACACGCGGGGATCTTATAAATACCTGCTATCTGGAGGCGGCCCGCCGCCTCCCTCTTCAAAACGTCATCCCCGCGAAAGCGGGGATCTTGCAATACTTCTGTGTTGTCAGTTTCCATTACAAATTCCAACAACATACATCTAACCACCTTCCCGATATTCCGATACGTCGGACCGCCGCTCGCGCGGGAATGACGGTAAGGTATCAACCGCCGCTTTTAATCACGGCGTTAGCGACAGTCTTCGGCGCCTCTTCATACTTCTCGAATTCCATCGAGTAAATTGCGCGCCCCTGGGTCGCTGATCGCAGGTCTGTCGAATAACCAAACATTTCAGCAAGTGGTACCGAGGCACGAATTATCTTGCCCGATACCGAATCTTCCATGCCACCGACAACACCCCGGCGACGATTCAGATCACCCATCACGTCACCCATGTAATCCTCGGGGGTGACCACTTCAACCTTCATAATCGGTTCCAGCAATATCGCATCAGCTTGCTGAACACCTTCACGCAATGCCATCGAACCCGCCAGTTTGAACGCCATCTCGTTCGAGTCGACATCGTGATAAGACCCGTCAAACAGGGTAACCTTGATATCGACCAGCGGGTACCCGGCAATCACGCCGTTTTCCAACTGCTCCTGCACGCCCTTTTCGATCGCCCCGATATACTCGCGGGGTACAACACCACCGACAATGGCGTTCTCAAATTCAAATCCCGTGCCACCCGGTAACGGTTCCAGCTTCAGCCAAACGTGGCCATACATGCCGCGTCCACCGGTCTGACGCACGAACTTGCCTTCCTGTTCGACCGTCTTGCTGATCGTCTCGCGAAACGCAACCTGGGGCTTGCCGATATTGGCAGCGACACCAAATTCACGCTTCATGCGATCGACGATGATATCGAGGTGTAATTCACCCATGCCAGAGATGATCGTCTGCCCCGACTCTTCGTCGGTACGCACGCGAAACGACGGATCTTCACGGGCCAGCTTACCGAGCGCTACGCCCATTTTCTCCTGGTCCGATATCGTTTTCGGCTCAACTGCCACCGAGATAACCGGATCTGGAAAATCCATGCGTTCCAGCATGATCCGACTAGTCATGTCACACAGCGTATCGCCGGTGCCTACATCCTTGATGCCGACCGCTGCGGCAATATCCCCGGCGCGTACTTCCTTCAACTCAACGCGCGAGTTGGCATGCATCTGCAACAATCGCCCAATGCGCTCCTTCTTGTCGCGCACCGAGTTGTATACCGCATCCCCGGCCTTCAACACCCCGGAGTACACCCGAAAGAATGTCAGGCTGCCGACGAAAGGGTCGGTCGCGATCTTGAACGCCAGCGCAGCAAATGGTTCATCGTCGTCTGCGTGGCGTACGCCTTCGTGCTCACCGTCGCTGTTCACACCATCGATCGGCGGCACATCGAGTGGCGACGGCATGTAACGCACCACCGCATCCAGCATTGCCTGCACGCCCTTGTTCTTGAAGGCCGAACCGCACAAGGCCGGAACAATCTCTCCGGCCAGGGTCCTGATACGCAGGCCCTGGTGAATCTCTTCCTCGCTGAGGTTGCCCCCTTCGAGGTACTTGTCCATTAACTCGTCGTTGGCTTCGGCTGCCGCCTCCACCATTTTCTCACGCCAGGTCTGGCAGTGCGCCAGCATCTCTGCCGGGATCTCCTGCTCCTGGTAGGTCATGCCCATGTTGGCTTCGTCCCAGACAATCGCTTTCATCCTGACCAGGTCGACAACCCCGCGGAACTTTTCCTCCGCACCCAGGTTAAGCTGTATTGGCACCGGGTTACTGCCCAGGCGGTCGTGAATCTGCGCGACCACGCGCAAAAAGTCGGCGCCGGCGCGGTCCATCTTGTTAACGAACACCATACGCGGGACATGATACTTGTTGGCCTGCCGCCACACGGTTTCCGACTGCGGCTCGACTCCACCGACTGCGTCGAACACGGCGCAGGCGCCATCGAGTACCCGTAACGACCGTTCTACTTCAATGGTGAAATCGACATGGCCAGGCGTATCGATGATATTGATACGATGCTGCTCGAACTGCTGATCCATACCCATCCAGAAACAGGTCGTCGCCGCCGAGGTGATGGTGATGCCCCGTTCCTGCTCCTGTTCCATCCAGTCCATGACGGCGGCACCGTCGTGGACTTCGCCTATCTTGTAGGATACGCCGGTATAGAACAGTATTCGTTCAGTCGTCGTGGTCTTGCCCGCATCGATGTGAGCAATAATGCCAATGTTCCGATACCGCGTTATCGGTGTCGTGCGAGCCACCGCCTTATCCTTTTCTAACTGATCAGTCTGGGCGGCTGCTTACCAGCGGAAGTGCGCGAATGCCTTGTTCGCTTCGGCCATGCGGTGCGTATCTTCACGCCTCTTCACGGCGGTACCCTTGTTTTCCGAGGCGTCGAGCAATTCGCCAGCGAGCTTCTGCGCCATGGTTTTTTCGCCACGCTTTTGCGCCGCGTCGATCAACCAGCGCATCGCCAGCGTATTACGCCGCGATGCACGCACTTCGACCGGTACCTGGTAAGTAGCGCCACCCACACGGCGAGACTTGACCTCGACCATCGGGCGTACGTTTTCGAGCGCCTTTTCCATCAGTTCGACCGATTCCATGGTGCTTTTACCGGAAACGGTGTCGAGCGCAAAATACATGATTTTTTCCGCAGTGGACTTCTTGCCATTGCGCATGATCATGTTGATAAATTTGGCAATCTGCAGATCGTGGAACTTCGGATCCGGCAGGATGACTCTTTTCGGGACTTCTCTACGTCTTGGCATCAGGCTACCTTGGACTTATGACTTGGGGCGCTTGGCGCCATATTTTGAACGACCCTGGCGACGGCTGGGTACGCCCTGGGTATCGAGGCTGCCGCGCACTACGTGGTAGCGCACACCAGGCAAATCTTTAACACGACCACCACGCACCAGCACCACCGAGTGCTCCTGCAGGTTATGGCCTTCACCACCGATGTATGAGGCAACTTCGTAGCCTGTTGTCAGGCGTACGCGCGCAACCTTACGCAGCGCAGAATTCGGCTTTTTCGGGGTCGTGGTGTAAACACGGGTACAAACGCCGCGCTTTTGTGGGGATGCTTCAAGTGCGGGCACGTTACTCTTGCTGCGCTTTGACTGGCGCGGTTTACGTACCAGCTGGTTAACTGTTGCCATCGATTCGACGCTCCTGCGGTCGCTCGTTAAATTTAATGCTGTGTAACAAACAACAGGCTATACATCTGTATAGCCTGCCATTATGGGAGGCGGAATTTTAGGGGCGAAACCAGCCCCTGTCAACCGCTATTACCGGCCTATTCCGATACTGCCGCCTCTTTTTCGGCTGCTTCGGCAGCAGCTGCAGCGGCAACTCCTTCGAGCGCTTCCTCGAGCTCACCCATCTCGGGCATGGCCGGCATCGTCGGCTTCATGCGCCGCTTGCGGCGCTCCTCGTGGTAAGTCTGCCCGGTACCGGCGGGGATCAGACGCCCAACGATGACGTTCTCCTTGAGCCCGCGCAAATCGTCCTTGGCGCCTCTGACGGCGGCCTCGGTGAGTACGCGAGTGGTCTCCTGGAAGGACGCGGCCGATATGAACGATTCGGTAACCAGCGAAGCCTTGGTGATGCCAAGTAAATCCTGCACGTAGGTAGCCGGTTTCTTGTTCATCGCGATCGCCTTGTCGTTGGTATCCAGCACGCGCGCCTTGTCGACCTGGTCACCACGCAACAGGCGCGTATCGCCGCCGTTGGTAATGGTGACCTTACGCAACATCTGGCGCACAATGACTTCGATGTGCTTGTCGTTGATCTGCACACCCTGCAGGCGATAGACGTCCTGAACCTCGTTGACCATGTAGTTGGTGAGATCGCGCACACCCTTGATACGCACGATGTCGTGTGAATCAAACTCACCGTCCACCAGCACTTCGCCTTTATCGACATGCTCACCCTCGAACACGTTGATATGACGAAACTTGGGAATCAGCGTTTCATTCGACTCGCCTTCACTATCGGTGATCACCAGGCGCTTCTTGCCCTTGGTTTCCTTACCGAAAGAAACGGTACCCGTCATTTCGGCAAGAATCGCAGGTTCCTTCGGTTTACGCGCCTCGAACAGATCGGCTACGCGCGGCAGACCACCCGTGATGTCGCGGTTCTTGGACGATTCCTGCGGGATCTTGGCGAGTACATCGCCTACCTTGATCTTGGCACCATCTTCGACATTGACGAAGGCACCGCCGGGTAACATGTAATGCACCGGGATGTTGGTTCCGGCGTAACACAGCACCTGGCCCTTGCCGTCAACCAACTCGACCGTCGGACGCAATTCCTTACCCGCATTGGAACGGATCGAATCGTCCATGACTTCAATCGTAGTCAGGCCGGTCATGTCATCGACGCGATGCTGAACCGTTACCGCCTCGACAAAATCGGTGAATTTGACTTTACCGGCAACCTCGGTGATAACCGGGTGCATATGCGGATCCCAGGTAGCCAGCGTCTGGCCAGCGGTGACTTCGGCTCCATCGTGGATCGCAAACTCGGAACCGTAAGGAATCTTGTAACGTTCCTTTTCGCGACCGGTAGACTCATCGGTCACCCCGATTTCACCGGAGCGCGAAACCGCGATCAGGCGCTTGCTGGAGTTCTGCACCACCTTGACGTTGTGGAAGCGCACCGTACCGGCGTTCCTGACCTCGATACTGTTGACCGACGCGGAACTGCTTGCAGCACCACCGATGTGGAAGGTACGCATGGTCAGCTGGGTACCCGGTTCGCCGATCGACTGCGCGGCAATAACACCGACTGCCTCGCCCTTGCCGACCCGGTGACCACGAGCGAGTTCACGACCGTAGCAGGCCACACATATACCGTGGCGGGTTTCGCAGGTTACCGCGGAACGCACCTTCAGTTCATCGACACCCAGTTCGGTGATCATTTCGACTTCGCGTTCTTCCAGCAGTGTACCGCTGGCAATCAGCAGCTTCCCTTTCTCATCGTTCAGATCCTGTTGCAGCACGCGGCCGAGCACGCGTTCACCGATATCGACGACGATGTCGCCACCTTCGATAACCGGGCGCAGCACAATGCCCTCGGTCGTGCCACAGTCATCCATGTTGACGACCAGGTCCTGCGATACGTCGACCAGGCGGCGCGTCAGATAACCCGAGTTTGCAGTTTTCAGCGCGGTATCGGCGAGACCTTTACGCGCACCGTGCGTGGAGATGAAGTACTGCAGTACGTCGAGTCCCTCTCGAAAGTTCGCGGTGATTGCATTTTCAATGATCGAGCCGTCAGGCTTGGCCATCAGGCCACGCATACCGGCGAGCTGGCGAATCTGTGCCGCGGAACCCCGCGCACCCGAGTCGGCCATGACAAATATCGAGTTGAACGATGGCTGCGTGACTTCTTCGCCATTGGAGTCCATCACGGTCTCTTCACCGATCTCTTTCATCATTGCCCGCGCCACCTTGTCGTTGGCGTGCGACCAGATATCGACAACCTTGTTATAGCGTTCACCCGAGGTGACCAGGCCGGTGGCCCACTGCTTTTCGATATCCTTGATTTCCGCCTCGGCCGCTTTAATCAGCTCAACCTTGGCTGCCGGGATAATCATATCGTTGACGCCGATCGAGATACCCGAACGGGTCGCGTAGTGATATCCGGTGTACATCAATTGGTCGGCGAGAATAACCGTATCCTTGAGTCCAACTTCGCGGTAACAGGCGTCGATCAGCTTGGAAACGGCTTTCTTGTCCAGTGTCTGGTTGATCAACGAGAACGGCAGACCTACCGGCAGCATTTCACTCAAGATGGCACGCCCGACCGTGGTATCGGTGAGGGTACGGGTTTGAACACGGTTGCCTTCCTCGTCACGATGATACTCGAGCACGCGGCACTTGATGCGCGCCTGTAACTCGATCGCCTTGGTGCCATAGGCACGCAACACTTCCTTGGCGTCGGCGAAAATCATGTTTTCACCCTTCACGTTGATCTTTTCGCGCGTCATGTAGTACAGACCGAGAATGATGTCCTGGGTAGGTACGATGATCGGCTTGCCATTGGCCGGCGACAGTATGTTGTTCGACGACATCATCAATGCGCGTACTTCGAGTTGCGCCTCGATCGACAGCGGCACGTGTACCGCCATCTGGTCACCGTCGAAGTCGGCATTGAAGGCGGTACAGACCAGCGGGTGCAACTGGATCGCCTTGCCCTCGATCAGGATCGGCTCGAAGGCCTGGATACCGAGGCGGTGCAAGGTGGGCGCGCGGTTTAGCATGATCGGGTGCTCGCGAATAACTTCCTCGAGAATATCCCAGACTTCCGCCACTTCGCGCTCGACCAGTTTCTTGGCGGCCTTGATAGTGGTTGCCAGTCCGCGCATCTGCAGCTTGCTGAAGATAAACGGCTTGAACAGTTCCAGCGCCATTTTCTTCGGCAGACCGCATTGGTGCAGTTTCAGCGTCGGTCCGACCACGATGACCGAACGGCCCGAATAGTCGACACGCTTGCCGAGCAGGTTCTGACGGAAACGACCCTGCTTGCCCTTGATCATGTCGGACAGCGACTTGAGCGGACGCTTGTTGGTGCCGGTAATGGCACGCCCGCGGCGGCCGTTGTCGAGCAGTGCGTCTACGGATTCCTGCAACATGCGCTTTTCGTTGCGCACGATGATGTCCGGCGCATTCAGTTCCAGCAGGCGCTTGAGACGGTTGTTACGATTGATGACGCGACGATACAGGTCGTTCAGATCCGAGGTCGCGAAGCGACCACCGTCGAGCGGCACCAGCGGGCGCAGATCGGGCGGCAGCACGGGCAGCACGGTCATTACCATCCATTCCGGATGATTACCCGAATCAATAAACGCTTCGACCAGCTTGAGTCGCTTGGAGAGGCGCTTGAATTTGGTTTCCGACTTGGTGCTTTCGATTTCTTCGCGTAAATTCTGGGCCTCGGGATGGAGATCGACCGCCTTCAGTAATTCGTGGATTGCCTCGGCACCCATCTTGGCATTGAAATCATCACCAAATTCCTCGATCGCCTCGAGGTAAGATTCATCCGTCAGTAACTGGCCTTTTTCCAGCGTGGTCATGCCGGGATCGATGACGACAAAGCCTTCGAAGTAAAGCACGCGCTCGATGTCGCGCAAGGTCATGTCGAGCAATAACCCGATGCGCGAAGGCAGCGACTTCAGAAACCAGATGTGGGCAATCGGGCAGGCCAGTTCAATGTGGCCCATGCGCTCACGCCGTACCTTGGTCTGGGTAACCTCGACACCACATTTTTCGCAGACTACGCCGCGATGCTTGAGACGCTTGTACTTGCCACACAGGCATTCGAAATCCTTGACCGGACCGAATACCTTGGCGCAGAACAGGCCATCACGTTCCGGCTTGAAGGTACGATAGTTAATCGTTTCCGGTTTCTTGACTTCACCGTAGGACCACGAACGCACCATGTCTGGCGATGCCAGTCCGACCCTGATGTGGTCAAAATCTTCGTCCGCACCCTGTTTCCTTAATAGATTCAGTAAGTCTTTCATAGTTATTCCTGTTCCAGCTCAATGTTCAGACTCAGGGAACGAATTTCCTTGAGCAGTACGTTAAACGACTCCGGCATTCCAGCCTCCATGCTGAAATCGCCGTCAACGATATTCTTGTACATCTTGTTACGGCCATTCACATCATCCGACTTGACCGTCAGCATTTCCTGCAAGGTGTAGGCAGCACCGTATGACTCCAGTGCCCAGACCTCCATCTCACCGAAACGCTGACCACCGAACTGCGCCTTGCCGCCCAGCGGCTGCTGGGTAACCAGGCTGTAGGGGCCAGTTGAGCGCGCATGCATCTTGTCATCCACCAGGTGGTTGAGTTTCAGCATGTACATGTAACCGACGGTTACCGGACGATCGAAAGCCTCACCGGTACGCCCGTCGATGAGTGTCGTCTGGCCGGTTTCCGGCAACTCCGCGAGCGCCAGCATATTCTTGATTTCCTCTTCCTCGGCTCCGTCGAACACCGGCGTTGCCATCGGTACGCCACGGCGCAGATTGCGACACAGTTGCCAGACGTCGTCATCGGTCAATTCCTTGAGACGCAGCTTTTCGGAAGTGTTGTTGTAGATCTTGCGCAGGAAAGCCTTGACGTCTTCGACCTTGCGCTGGGCATCGATCATTTCGCCAATCTTCAAGCCAAGGCCGGCCGCAGCCCAACCGAGGTGCGCTTCGAGGATCTGACCAACGTTCATGCGTGACGGCACGCCGAGAGGATTCAGCACGACGTCGACGGGGGTTCCATCTTCGCGATAAGGCATGTCTTCCTCGGGAACGATCATCGACACCACGCCCTTGTTTCCATGACGCCCGGCCATCTTGTCACCCGGTTGCATGCGGCGCTTGACCGCAACGTATACCTTGACCATTTTCAGCACGCCGGGCTTGAGATCATCGCCCGCGGTAACCTTGCGCTTCTTTTCCACGAACAGTCGGTCAAACTCACCACGTTGCGCTTCGAGCTGCTGGTTCAGCGACTCGAGCTGCTTTGCCAGCTTGTCGTCGATCACGCGAATCTTTGCCCACTGGTCGCGACCAATGGTTTCCAGGTAATCCGCAGTGATCACGCCATTTTTCTTCATGCCACCCGGTCCGCCACTGGCTTTCTTGCCGGTGATCAGGCGCGCGACACGCTGGTAGATATTTTCCTCGATGATGCGGAACTGGTCGTCCAGATCCTTCTTCAGCGAATCGATTTCGATACGCTCGTTATCGAGCGCTCGCGCATCCTTGTCGACACCATCACGGGTGAAAACACGCACGTCAACGACGGTACCGGTTACGCCCGACTTCATGCGCAAAGAGGTGTCTTTCACGTCGGAGGCTTTCTCACCGAAGATTGCACGCAGCAGCTTTTCTTCCGGTGTCAGCTGGGTTTCGCCCTTCGGCGTTACCTTGCCCACCAGGATGTCACCAGGCTTGACCTCCGCCCCGACGTAAACCACGCCGGACTCGTCAAGTTTTGACAATAAACCTTCGCTGACATTCGGGATATCCGCGGTAATTTCTTCCGAACCAAGCTTGGTATCACGCGCCAGGCAGCTGAGCTCCTCGATGTGAACTGTAGTGAAGCGATCTTCCTTGACCACGCGTTCGGACAACAGGATTGAATCCTCGAAGTTATAGCCATTCCAGGGCATGAAGGCGACCTGCATATTCTGACCGAGAGCCAGTTCGCCCAGGTCTGTAGACGCGCCATCAGCGAGCACATCACCCTTTTCGATAACATCACCCGGATGCACCAACGGCTTCTGGTTGATACAGGTGTTCTGGTTGGAGCGCGTGTACTTGGTAAAGTTGTAAATGTCGACGCCCGGCTCACCTTCACTGGTTTCGGCGTCATTGACGCGCACCACCGCACGACTCGCATCGACTGAATCGACGATACCGCCACGCAGGGCTTTCACCGTGGTGCCGGAGTCGACAGCGACTGCACGCTCCATGCCGGTACCGACCAGCGGCTTCTCGGCTCGCAGGCAGGGAACCGCCTGGCGCTGCATGTTGGAACCCATCAATGCGCGGTTGGCATCGTCGTGTTCCAGAAACGGGATCAGCGAGGCTGCCACGGAAACAATCTGCTTCGGCGACACGTCCATGTAATCGATCTTGTCGGAAGTCGACAGAATCGACTCGTTCTGGTGACGACAGGGGATCAGGTCATCGGTCATCATGCCCTTTTTATCGAGCGTGACGTTGGCCTGCGCGATCTGGTACTGGCTTTCCTCGATGGCCGACAGGTACTCGACATCGTTGGTCACCTTGCCGTTGATTACCTTGCGGTAAGGTGTTTCCAGGAAACCGTAGTGATTGGTGCGCGCGTAAACGGACAACGAATTGATCAGGCCGATGTTCGGGCCCTCAGGTGTTTCAATCGGACAGACACGGCCATAATGCGTCGGGTGCACGTCACGCACCTCAAAACCGGCACGCTCACGGGTCAGGCCACCCGGCCCAAGTGCAGATACACGACGCTTGTGGGTAACTTCCGACAGCGGATTGTTCTGGTCCATGAATTGTGACAGCTGGCTGGAGCCAAAGAATTCCTTGACCGCCGCCGCTACCGGCTTGGCATTGATGATGTCCTGCGGCATCAGCCCCTCGGACTCGACCAGGCCGAGACGATCACGCACCGCGCGCTCGACCCGAACTATGCCGGTGCGAAAAGCATTCTCCGCCATCTCACCGACGCTACGAATGCGACGGTTACCAAGGTGATCGATATCATCAACACTGCCATTACCGTTGCGAATGTCGATCAATACCTTCATCACCTCGACGATATCGTCGGTCGACAAAACACCCTCGCCTTCAATTTCTTCACGTCCCAGACGGCGGTTGAATTTCATCCGGCCAACTTCAGACAGGTCGTAACGCTCGGAGTTGAAGAACAGGTTCTGGAACAGGTTTTCAGCAGACTCACGCGTTGGCGGCTCACCCGGGCGCATCATGCGGTAGATTTCAACCTTGGCTTCGAGATCGTTAGTCGTCGGATCCAGCGCCAGTGAATTAGAGATATAGGGCCCACGATCGACTTCGTTGGTGAAGATCGTACGTATTTGCTTGAGTCCCTTGTCGCGAATCAGGGCCAGCAACTCTTCGGTGATTTCATCGTTGGCGCTGGCGAAAATTTCGCCGGTTTCTTCGTCGACCAGGTTTTCCGAAAGAATTTTACCGAACAGGTATTCATCCGGCACGGCCAGTTGCTTGACCTTGGACGCCTTGAGTTGCTTGATGTGCAGCGCAGTAATGCGGCGGCCCTGCTGCACGATCACCTGGCTTTTTGCCTTGATGTCGAAAGTTGCAGTCTCACCCTTAAACCAGTCGGCCTCGAGTACCATGTCGATACCCGTTTTCTTCAGCTTGAAGATATTGTGATCGAAAAACATGTCCAGCATCTGCACATTGTCGAAGCCGAGCGCACGCAGCAGGATGCTGGCCGGCAGCTTGCGCCGACGGTCGATGCGCACGAACAACGAGTCTTTCGGATCGAATTCGAAATCGAGCCAGGAACCGCGATAGGGAATGACGCGTGCCGAGAACAACAGTTTTCCCGAGGAATGCGACTTGCCGCGATCGTGGTCAAAGAAAACACCCGGTGAACGGTGCAACTGGGAGACGATGACACGCTCGGTGCCGTTGATCACGAAGGTACCGTTTTCTGTCATCAGGGGCATTTCACCCATGTAGACTTCCTGCTCCTTGATGTCCTTGACCGAGCGATTCTTGGCTGAGGCTTCCTTGTCATAAATGACCAGGCGCACCAGCACCCGCAGCGGGGCTGCATAAGTCAGGCCGCGGATCTGGCATTCCTTGACGTCGAAAACGGGATCACTGATACGATAGCTGACGTATTCCAGCTCGACATTACCGCTGAAACTTATGATCGGAAAAATGGACTCGAAGGCACGCTGCAATCCGGTGCCTTCCTGCTTCCCGTCAGGATTGATAAAACGCTTGTAGGAATCGGTCTGGATCGCAAGCAGGTACGGTTCATCAATAACCGCAGGCCGTTTGCCAAAATCTCTGCGAATGCGTTTCTTTTCAGTAAAAGAGTATGCCATTTATAATCACCAATAATAACGTTTTCATATCACTTCCTCGCCAGTCCTTGCTGTGGAAGCGCGCGCGGGCCGATGACTTTACAGTCATCAGCCCGAGCTTTTAGTAATGGGTACGAATACCCGACAACCGCAAACTACTTCAGTTCTACAGTTGCGCCAGCTTCTTCAAGCTGCTTTTTCAGTTCTTCAGCTTCGCTCTTGGAAGCAGCTTCCTTGACGGTGGTCGGAGCGCTTTCTACCATGTCCTTGGCTTCTTTCAGACCCAGACCGGTTATTGCACGAACGGCCTTGATGACACCGACTTTCTTGTCGCCAAAGCTGGCCAGGACCACGTCGAACTCATCCTTTTCCTCGGCGGCGGCGGCGCCGCCTTCAGCGGCCGCAGCCGGTGCCGCAGCAACAGCCGCAGCAGCCGAAACGCCGAATTTCTCTTCCATTGCGGCGATTAAATCGACGACTTCCATGACCGTCATGTTTGATAAAGTTTCCAGAATATCTTCTTTTGAAACTGCCATTGATGTTCTCCTGATACAGAAATAGTTAAATTACTTTTGGTCGCGAATCGCAGCAACGGTTCGAGTCAACTTGCCGGGCACTTCATTCATGGTGCGGGCCAGTTTCTCTACCGGTGCTTTCATCACAGCCATTAGCAGACTGATTGCTTGATCGTAGGTTGGCAACGACGCGAGTCGTTTGATCTCGGATGGATCCAGCAGCTCACCGCCAAAGGCGATCAGCTTGACCACCAACTTATCGTTGGTTTTTGAATAATCCTTTAGAACCCTGGCGGCACCGCCCGGCT
>Ga0316187_10004113_pt1 | contig 12588 bp, 15 predicted proteins | sample CroRivburrow1_MG_FD_204927 | JGI IMG/M metagenome (GOLD analysis project Ga0316187, IMG submission 204927) | Coastal sediment microbial communities from Maine, United States - Cross River worm burrow 1 | ecosystem: Environmental > Aquatic > Marine > Coastal > Sediment | place: USA: Maine...
TCCGGATCGGCGCCTCGAGGAAGAACAGCAGCCGCCCTGCGGCCTCATCGATTGACTCCGCCAGTAAATCGCGATCCATGGCGCTCCAGCTGTCTGCCGGCAGCAATAAGCAACCGCAGTCGTTGGCATAATAAGCGAGCCGCCAATCCGCAGGCAGGTCCGGCGGATAGTAGTCCGACAGCCAGTCGGCCCGCTCCCAGCCCACGGTGCCGAGCAGCAGTCGCCCTCCGGCGTTAACATCTGCCAACAGATTGCTCCCGATCAGGCGTCGCCATGGCCGAAATTCTACCTTTCAAACCCCGCAAGGCGAGTGAGCGTCACCGGGGAAAGACCCTGTGCCGCAATGGTCACCACAAATGGCAGATCGACAAGCAGTCGGTATTCGATGTGAAACTCGGCAAACTGGTGAACCGATACCGTTGCGTGCGCTGCGGGCAGACCAAGGTCCGGGCCGACTGACCACCGCTTGGACAAGCAGCCGCGCTTCCGCGACAATCCGCGCTCCTGAAAAAGCCGCACTGACGAAAACCACACGAACCCGAGATGCTGCTAGCTGCCGCCGCCATTGTGATTGGTCTTTTCATCCTCGTCTGGGGTGCGGACCGTTTTGTCCTTGGCGCTGCCTCGCTGGCCCGCAGTCTCGGCGTGCCCCCACTATTGATCGGTCTTACGGTGGTTGGATTCGGAACTTCCACTCCTGAGATCCTGGTATCGACCATGGCGGCACTGGAGGGCAGCCCCGGGATAGCCATCGGCAACGCATTAGGCTCTAACATCGCCAATATTGCGCTGATTCTGGGTGTAACTGCGCTTTTTTCACCACTTACCGTGCAATCCGACATGCTCCGGCGCGAGTACCCGATTCTTTTGGCAGTGAGCGCGGGAGCCTTTGTTCTGTTGGCCGACGGCCACCTCGGCCGCATCGACGGCCTCATACTGCTCGCCGGCCTGGTACTGAGCATGCTGCTACTGGTGAGCATCGGCCTGCGCCGCCGCGATCACGACCCGCTGGCCGAAGAAATGGAAGCGGAGATCCCTTACGGCCTCACGGCGCTGGCGGCCAGCGGCTGGTTCCTGGTAGGCCTGATCGCCTTGATCATCAGCTCGCGCCTGCTGGTTTGGGGGGCGATAGAGGTCGCGGTTACACTCGGCATCAGTGATCTGGTGATCGGCCTGACCATCGTGGCGGTCGGGACCAGCCTGCCTGAGCTGGCCGCGGCGGTCATGAGTGCCGTCAAGAACGAACACGATCTGGCGATCGGCAACGTGGTGGGCTCGAACATCTGGAACCTGCTCGCCGTACTCGGCATTCCGGGCCTGCTGGCGCCAGGCGTGATTCCGCCGGAGGTGGTCAATCGCGACATGCTGGTGATGCTGGCGCTGACCCTGGCCCTGTTCGTAATGGGGCGTAGCAAGCACACACACGGGACCATCAACCGCCTCGAGGGAGGCCTGCTACTGTCGTGCTTTATCGCCTACCAGGGCTGGATCGTATGGCAGGCGCACGCGGTCGCCTGAACCCGAGGAGTACCGAAATGAGCAACACGCCGACAGAATTGCGCAAAACCGGCATCAGCGTCGTCAACATCGAGACCGCGGCGGTGCAGGCACTGGAGGCCCGCATCAACGGCGACTTTGTCACGGCCTGTCAACACATGCTGGCCTGCAAAGGCCGGATCGTGGTGATCGGCATGGGTAAATCAGGCCATATCGGCAACAAGATCGCCGCCACCCTCGCGAGCACCGGGAGCCCGGCATTCTTCGTCCACCCCGGCGAGGCGAGCCATGGGGATCTGGGCATGATCACCTCCTCCGATGTGGTCCTGGCGCTATCCAATTCGGGCGAGACGCGCGAGATCATCACCATACTCCCTCTGATCAAGCGCATGGGCGCCCCGCTGATCAGCATGACCGGCAATCCGGCATCAACCCTGGCACGCGAGGCCAATGTGAATCTCGACGTCAGCGTCGCCAAGGAGGCCTGTCCGCTGGATCTCGCGCCGACGGCCAGCACAACGGCCGCTCTGGTGATGGGCGACGCCGTGGCGATCGCCCTGCTCGAGGCGCGCGGTTTCACCGCCGAGGATTTCGCTCTGTCACACCCCGGCGGCAGTCTGGGTCGTCGCCTGCTGCTGCATGTATACGACATCATGCACAAGGGTGATGCAATCCCAGCCGTTACGCAGCATGCATCGCTACGTGATGCGCTTATAGAGATGACCACGAAGGGCCTTGGCATGACCGCGATCGTCGATGGCGAAGGCCGCGCGGTCGGGATATTCACGGACGGCGACCTGCGTCGCTGTCTGGACCGGGACATCGACGTGCGCGCAGCCAAGATCGCGGATGTGATGATACCGGGTGGCAAACACATTGCGCCCGACCGTCTTGCCGTCGAGGCACTCAACCTGATGGAAGAAAAGAAAATCAATGCCTTGCTGATCGTGGACCATGATGAACGCCTTTGCGGGGCCCTCAACATGCACGATCTGCTGCGCGCCGGCGTGGTCTAGGGCATGGTTCCTTTATAAACAGGCTGCTATTGAGGAAGCATTATGCAGGACATACAAAAAAAGGCCGCCAACATCCGATTGGTCATATTCGATGTCGACGGCGTACTGACCGACGGCAGCCTATACATCGGCGACGACGGGCAGGAATACAAGGCGTTCCACTCCAAAGACGGGCACGGCATGGTGATGCTCCAACAGTCCGGGGTCGAGATCGCCATCATCACCGGGCGGAGCTCCGAGGTGGTGCGCATCCGCATGGCCAGCCTGGGGATCCAACGTGTCTACCAGGGCAAACGCGAGAAACTGCCGGCTTATGAGGAGCTCAAGCAGATCACCGGTTTCGACGATGAGCAGATTGCGTACGTTGGCGACGATGTCGTCGATCTGCCGGTGATGACCAGAGTCGGGCTCGCGGTCGCGGTGCAGGATGCGCACGCACTGACCAAGCAACACGCGCACTGGGTGACCCCCGGCAACGGTGGCCGCGGCGCGGCACGCGAGGTCTGCGAATTGATCATGGAGGCGCAAGGCACGCTCCGGTCGTCGTTGCAGCATTACCTCGACTGACCATGCCGCCGCGCCTTCGCATTTTGCTGGTCCTGGTCATGGTTCTGGCAGCCGTCGTGAGCTGGCGGCTGGTACAGGAAGAAAAACCACCGTCCCAGGGCATCACAAAGAGCGGCCCGCGCGAGATCGACTACTACGTCACCGGCCTTGATGTAACCCGCATGACCACTGCGGGCCGGCCTGCACATCGCCTGCGTGCGGTTAATCTGCAGCACTACACCGATGATGACACCACCGAGCTGCAGCAGCCGCAGTTGACGGTGTACCAGGCCGACGGCCCCCCCTGGGAGGTGGATGCAGAACGTGCCTGGATGTCTGCGGACGGCAGCCTGGTCCTTCTCTCCGGAGAGGTGCTGATCGAGCGGGAGGGTGACGTCAGCAACCGGCCGATGCGTATCGTAACGAGAGATCTGCGCGTGCAACCGAGCGAAGACTATGCGGAAACAGACGAAAAGGTTAGGGTAGAGAGCGAATCTGATTGGCTGGACGCGGTCGGCATGCAGGCCTGGCTGCGCCCGCCTTCGCGACTCAAATTTCTTTCGCAGGTGAATGGCTACTATGTTCCGCGCTAAACCGCTGCTTGCCCTGATGCTTCTGATGCTGATACTTGCCTCCCAGGCGGGCCTCGCCCTGGAATCTGACAAGGAACAGCCGATCGAGCTCGCTGCTGACAGTGTGGATATCGACGAGTCCAAGGGGATGAGCATCTACCGTGGCAATGTCGACCTGCGCCAGGGCAGCATGCACTTGCGCGCGGATGTGGTGACCGTGCACCAGAACAATCGCAAACTGACCAAGATCATCGCCGAAGGCCGCCCCGTGAAGTTCCAGCAAGCCACCGATAAGGGTCTGGTAAAGGGCGAGGCCAGGCGCGCGGAGTACGAGGTCAGCAGCGAAAACCTGGTGATGATCGGTGATGCAGTGCTGACCCAGGGCAAAGACAGCATGCGTAGCGACCGCATCGTGTATGACCCCGTGAAGTCCGTGGTCACGGCCGGGGCCGCGGCCAAGGGCAAAGAGCGGGTGCGCATCTCCATCGAGGCACCAGGCAAGTAGATCTGAGCGGAAATACCTGACAGCAATGACGCATCTCGCGGCAGAAGACCTGGTGAAACGCTATCGCGGGCGCGCTGTGGTCAACGGCGTATCGCTGCACCTGAACCAGGGCGAGGTGCTCGGCCTGCTGGGTCCCAACGGTGCCGGCAAGACCACCACCTTCTACATGATGGCCGGCCTGATCCCGGTTGACCAGGGCCACGTCACTCTCGGCGAACACGACATCACAGACAAGCCCATGCATGCGCGCGCGCGTCTGGGCCTGGGTTACCTGGCCCAGGAACCATCGATATTCCGGCGCCTCACGGTCGCTCAGAACGTAATCGCGATTCTGGAGACCCGCGCCGACCTCGATCGGGCACAGCACAACACGCAGTGCGACCAATTGCTGCACGAATTCGGTATACGCCACCTGCGGGACAACATGGCGATCAGCCTGTCAGGTGGTGAGCGAAGGCGCCTGGAGATCGCGCGCGCCCTGGCGGCACAGCCGCGGTTCATCCTGCTCGACGAGCCTTTTGCGGGGATTGACCCTATATCTGTTGTGGATATTCAGCGCATCGTTGCACAGCTGGCAGAACGCGGGATCGGGATCCTGATTACCGACCACAATGTCCGCGAGACCCTGGGTATCTGCAACCGTGCCTACATCATCAACGCTGGCAGCGTGCTGGCCCTGGGTTCGCCGGACGAGATCCTGGCCAACCCGGAGGTGCGCTCGGTCTACCTGGGCGAACACTTCCGCCTGTGAACCCCTGGGAAAACGGTTCGGCCTTCCGGCCCTGTTTGCCTGACGACCGTCAAACCCGGCAGAAATGTGATTGAGTTACCCCTGGCCGAGTTAGGCTAGAATGAAGTCAAAGACATGGTAAACAAGATTCATACCAGAAATTAACTGAATGAAGCCCACGATCCAGCTCCGACTGGGCCAGCACCTTACAATGACGCCGCAACTGCAGCAGGCCATCAAACTGCTGCAGCTGTCTACGCTCGACCTCAAGCAGGAGATCCAGGAGGCGCTGGAATCCAACCTGATGCTCGAGACCGAGGAGGAAGGCACGCGGCGCGACGATGCGGAAACGGATCGCATCAAGCGAGACGGCGACGTCAATGGCAGCCAACCCGCAACCGAGAGCGCAAAAAACGATCCCAACAACGAAACCGAGATCAAGATCGAATCCGAGACCATGCCTGACGATCTGCCGGTCGACACGGTCTGGGACGACATTTACGACAGCGTGACACCGGTGAGCTCCGGCAGTGTCGGCGGCGATGACGGCCAGGATTTTCTCAACCAGCAGAGTATCGGCGAAACGCTGCAAGACTATCTGATCTGGCAGATGCAGCTCACCCCCTTCAGCCCGAGCGACCTGGCAATCGCCGAGGCGATCATCGACGGGATCAGTGAAGACGGCTACCTGACCACGCCGCTCGAGGATATCATCGCCAGCATGGACGACCCCGATGTCGAGATCGAAGAGGTCGAGGCCGTGCTGCACCGGGTACAGGCCTTCGACCCCACCGGGGTTGCGGCACGCGACCTGCGTGAATGTCTGCTGCTCCAGCTGCGCCAGCTGCCGGCAGACTTCGACTGGCGCACCGAGGCGATCGAGCTGGTGGAGGAGCATTTCGACCTCCTGGCACAGCAGGATGAGACCCAGATGCGGCGCAAGCTCAAACTGGACAGCGAAGACCTGTTGTCGGTCATTCACCTTATCCGCTCGCTGAACCCACGCCCGGGCACCAGCGTCGCGATCCAGGCCCCGACCTACATCGAGCCCGATGTCTTCGTCTATAAACACAACAACCAGTGGCGGGTCGAACTCAATCGCGATGCCGCCCCCAAGCTGCGGGTGAATGCCGAGTACGCCGGCATGATCAGACGTGCGGACAACAGCACCGACAACGTGACCATGAAAAACCACCTGCAGGAGGCGCGATGGTTCATAAAGAGCCTGCAGAGCCGCAACGACACGCTGCTACGGGTGGCCACCCGAATCGTCGATGTTCAACGTAACTATTTCGAATACGGCGAAGAGGCCATGAAGCCACTGGTGTTGCGCGATATCGCCGAGGCGCTGGACATGCACGAATCGACCATTTCGCGGGTCACAACGCAAAAATACATGCATACCCCGCGCGGAACGATCGAGTTCAAGTACTTCTTCTCCAGCCATGTCAGCACGGCCAGCGGCGGTGAGGCCTCTGCCACGGCCATCCGGGCCCTGATCAAGAAGCTGATCGGCGCGGAGAAACCAAATAAACCTTTATCCGACAACAAGATCGCGGCCATACTCGCTGATCAGGGGATCAACGTGGCGCGCAGGACTGTTGCCAAATATCGTGAATCGATGGCCATTCCGCCATCGAACGAACGCAAGCGCTTGGCTTAACAGCGCAAGCAAGCAAGGAGAAAAACCATGCAAGTCAACCTGACCGGTCACCATGTCGATATCACCGATGCCCTGCGTGCCTACGTTGACGAAAAAATTGCCCGACTCGAGCGTCACTTCGACCATGTCACGAATGTGCACGTCATTCTCAGCGTGGAGAAACTGATAAAAAAGGCGGAAGCCACGGTGCATATCGCCGGCGCTGACGTCTTCGCCGATTCGACTCACGAAGACATGTATGCAGCTATCGATTCTCTGGTGGACAAACTTGACCGGCAGGTGCTGAAGCATAAGGAAAAGATAAAGAAACACCGCGGCAACAGCAGCGGCAGGGAATCCATCGAAATCGCCGGCTGATCCGGTCGAGAGCGCCATGCTACCCAACGGCATCCTGGAACCCGGCAGCATCAGCGTCGCCGACCCCGCATCGAGCAAGAAACGCGTACTCGAGCAGGCGGCACGCCTGCTCGCGGGATCTGCCGAAGAGCCGGACGCGGAACATATATTCGAGCGTCTGCTGGAGCGGGAGCGCCTGGGCAGCACCGGGCTTGCGGGTGGTGTGGCCCTACCGCACGCTCGCATGCCGGGGATCGAAGAGAGTCGTGGTGCCTTTTTGCGGCTCGCGGAGGGCGTCGAATTCGACGCCCTCGACGGCGGCCCGGTCGATCTCGTGTTCGCCCTCCTGGTGCCCGAGAACGCCAACGAGGAACACCTGCAGCTTTTGGCCAGGCTGGCGGCCATGTTCAACGAGGAGGAACTGCGTGAGAGACTGCGCAAGGCCGAGGCCGAGGAGGCCCTGGCCATCCTGAGCGGAAAATCCAGCACCCATGCCGCATAACACCCGGGTCAGGGACCTCTATGACACGCTGCGCGAGCGGCTAAGCCTGATCTGGATCGCGGGAGAGGCCGGCGCCGAACGCACCCTGCTTTCGACCGGCACCGATGCCAGCACCGGGATCATCGCCGGGCCTCTCAACTATATACATCCCAATCGCGTCCAGATCATCGGCCCGGCCGAAGTAAGCTATATCGACAGCCTGCCGCAGCCCCATCGACATCAGGCCCTGCAGCAGCTGTTCGCCGAACAACCCGCGCTGGTGATGCTGGTCAATGACATCATTGGCCCCCCCGAGCTACCGGGCATGGCGGACGAAGCGGGCGTCGCACTGATGCGTTCGCCGCTGCCTGACGCCCAGGTGCTGGACAATCTGCAGTACTACGCATCCCTGTTCCTGTCGGAGAAGACCACCCTGCATGGCGTGTTCCTGGAGGTGCTGGGCATGGGGGTTTTGCTGACCGGCGACCCGGCTGTCGGCAAGAGCGAACTTGCGCTCGACCTGATCACACGCGGCAGCCGCCTGGTCGCCGATGACGCACCCGAGTTCACGCGCATTGCGCCCGACATCGTCAGCGGGACCTGCCCACCCCTGCTGCGCGAGTTTCTCGAGGTCCGCGGACTTGGGATCCTCAACATCAGGGCCATGTTCGGTGACAGCTCCATCAAGCGCCAGAAGTACCTGCGCCTGATCGTACATCTCAAACGTATGTCCGCGGATCAGATCTCGAGCATGGACCGCCTGTCCGGGACACACGCCAACCTCGACGTGCTTGGGGTTTCAATCCCGCACGTGACGGTCCCGGTGGCACCCGGCCGCAATCTTTCGGTCCTGGTAGAGTCCGCCGTCCGCAACCACCTCCTGCGGCTCAAGGGTTACGATGCCACGGAAGTCCTGATCGAACGCCAGCAGCAGGCCATTTTAGAACAGCAATGAACCCGGCCGTGGCCACTCGGAAACGTGCATTCATCACCCAGCCCATTTCATGGGTGCCAGCGCGCCTATAATCGCAGCTATGTCAAACGAAAGCACCCACGCGGCGCCACCGCGCGTCGTCCTGATTACCGGCCTCTCGGGTTCCGGCAAGAGCATCGCTTTGAACGTGCTCGAAGACGTGAGTTACTACTGTATCGACAATCTGCCGGCGAGCCTGTTCGAGGCCCTGGTTCGTGACATCACGGTACAGCCCGCCAAGGCCCGCGGCCTCACGGCGATCGGAATAGACGCACGCAGTCCCGGTGTGGAGCTGAGCCAGCTGCCGGGCCTGATAAAGCGACTGCGCGACCATGGCGTAGACTGCGAGGTGGTGTTTCTCGACGCGGACGACAGCGTGCTCATGCAGCGTTTCAGCGAGACGCGCAGGCGACATCCACTGACCGACGACGGGAGGACACTCGAACAGGCTATCAAGCTGGAGCGCAAGATGCTCGAGCCCCTGCTCGACCTGACACGCCTGAAAATCGACACCACGCGCACAACCCTGCATGAGCTGCGCGAGATCATACGGGCCAGGGTTGCCGAGCGTGAAAGCGCCGAGATGTCGATCATGCTGCAGTCCTTCGGTTTCAAACACGGGGTACCGCGCAATGCAGACTTCGTGTTCGACGCGCGCTGCCTGCCCAACCCTTACTGGCACAACGAACTGCGCCCATTCACCGGCAAAGATCAGCCGGTGGCCGATTTTCTGAGTGACGATCTTCAGGTCCGGGGGATGCTCAGCCACATCTCGGACTTTCTCGGCCACTGGATCCCCTGTTTTGAGCATGAAGGCCGCAGTTATCTGACGATTGCGATTGGCTGCACAGGCGGCCAGCACCGTTCTGTTTACCTGGTGGAGCAACTGACCCGCTTTTTCGAATCGCGGGGGCGCAGCGTCTTGTGCAGCCACCGGGAGCTGCCGTGACCGTAGGCGTGCTACTCGTGACCCACCCCGGCGTGGGCTCCGCTATGTTGCACATTGCCACTCGGATCGTCGGCAAAACCAAGCTGCCGGTCAAATGTCTCGAGGTGCCACCGGGCGCGGCGCTCCGTCCTGTGAGTGAGCGCGCCGGGAGCATGCTGAAGGTGCTTGACCGTGGGTCAGGCGTGCTGGTTCTGACCGATATCTACGGCGCGACACCACACAACATAGCGCGCGAGCTTGCCTGCTCAAGGCGGCGTGCGAACGTCCTGTCAGGACTGAATCTGCCGATGCTGGTGCGAATTTTCAATTATCCCGATGACAACCTCGACACATTGACCAGCAAGGCCGCAGAAGGTGGCAGCCGGGGAATCATGAGCTGCCCGGTGCAACCCATCGACGAGACCCGGGAACACAGCTGATGACGACACGTGAAGTCACAATCTCCAACAGGCTCGGCCTGCACGCACGTGCCGCCGCCAAGCTGGTCAGCATCGCAAATGGGTACGGCGCCGCCGTCACCTTGGAGAAGCAGGGGCAACGGATCAACGGTAAGAGCATCATGGGGGTCATGATGCTCGCTGCCAGCAAAGGCACGGTGATCCGGATAAGCGTATCCGGCGAGGGAGAGGAAGAGGCGATGCAGGCACTGGTGGATCTGATCGACAACAAATTCGGTGAGGGCGAATGACCATCGCCTGTGCCGGGATCGGCGTAGGGGCTGCAGCCGGTATTGCGATCGGCAATGCTTTCCTGCTTTGCCGCGGCCCGGTCTGCGTCACTCCCAGCTGGGTGAAGACCGATAGCATCGAACCCGAGGTCCAGCGCTTTGAAGAGGCCATCCGCACTGCCGGCGAGCAGCTGCACAATGTGCGCCAACAGATCCCACGGGATACACCCTCCGACATCGCCGAGTTCATCGATACCCATCTCCTGATGCTGGAGGACAAGGCGCTCTCGAGCCAGCCGATTCTTCTGATCCGCAAGGAAGGCCTCAGTGCCGAGTGGGCCCTGCAGCAACACCGGGATGCGCTGATCCAGGTATTCGAGAAGATGGAAGACACCTATCTGCGCACCAGGCGAGATGACCTCGATCACGTCGTCGACCGAATACTGAGCATACTTCTCGAGCAGCACGAATCGCCTTTTGAAGAACTGCGCGGACAGATTATTCTCGCCGAAGACCTTTCCCCCGCAGACGTGATCCTGATGAAGAACCAGGGCATCGCCGGTTTCGTCACCGATTACGGCGGTCCCATGTCGCACACGGCCATACTGGCCCGCAGCCTGGGTATCCCGGCCGTAGTTGGCACGCGCGGAGCGACCGCCTGCCTGCAACACGGCGAACAACTGATCCTGGACGCCGGAACGGGTATCGTACTGGCGGACTGCGACCAGGATATGCTCAGTCACTTTGCAGCGCGGCTTGCAGCAAACGTATCTCGCACGGCCGAATTGCGAAGCCGCGTAGCGCAACCACCAGTCACCAGGGACGGGCAGACAATTCACCTGCTGGCGAATATCGAGCTCGCCGATGACGTCGGGATTGCAAGCGCGAATGGCGCTCAGGGCATTGGGCTCTATCGCACCGAATTTCTGTATATGAACCGCCGTTCGCCGCCGAGCGAGGAGGAGCACTTCGCAGCTTACAGCGCAGTGGTCGAAGGGATGCAGGGGCTCCCGATAACCATACGCACCCTCGACCTTGGTGCAGACAAGCAGCCCGGAGGTGGCGACCATACCGCCGCCTCGAGCAACCCGGCCCTCGGTCTTCGCGCCATCCGGCTGTGCCTCAAGGAACCCGAGCTGTTTTATCCGCAACTGCGCGCCATCCTGCGCGCATCGGCGCTCGGACCGGTACGCATCATGCTTCCAATGCTCACCAACATCTGGGAGGTCCAGCAGGTCGAAAGGATTGTCCAGCAGGTGATGCACCATCTGGACGCCGACGGTGAAAAGTACGATCGCCATATTCCCATTGGCGGAATGATAGAAGTTCCTGCTGCGGCACTGAATGCACGGGCCTTTGCCGAGCGGCTCGATTTTCTGTCGATCGGCACCAACGACCTGATCCAGTACACGCTCGCAATTGATCGTGTCGATGACGAAGTGAATTATCTGTACGACCCGGCGCATCCCGCAGTACTGCGGCTCATCAAGGAGGTGATATCGGCGGGAATAGCCGCGGGCGTGCCGGTGGGCATGTGCGGTGAAATGGCGAACGAGGCCCAGTTCATTCCGCTGCTGATCGGTATGGGGCTGCGCGAATTCAGCATGCAGCCGGCCGCCCTGCTGGATGTGCGTGAACAGATCAGAGACCTGCATGCGGATGAACTGACACAATCGGTCGACCGGGTACTCAACAACCTTGACCGCGCCGATCCGATCACCCTGCTGGAACAGCTTGGCATCATCCATTGATGCCATATTGGCAAACCCGCGGAAAGCCTCAGCTTGAGGCAAAGACGATAACACCAACCGATGTGATCCTTCGGGCTGACTGCGTCCGCCTCCATGCAATTTGCAGGCTAAACTTTAAGGCATGGAAGCGACTCGACCCTGCCCCTGCTCATGAACATCTCCGTCAGAATCAGCAATAACCCCCGCCCCCAACGATGATCGGACGCTGCATCTACCGCGAGGAGAACGAGGATTCACACCTGGAGATCTGGGACGAAGGCGATTGCCGCAGCCTTTGGTTCGATGACGTGATCCTGCAGACGGAGATTCATATCGACGATCCCGCGGTATTACCGAATCCGGTCAATCGGGCGATGCTTGCCCACCTGATGCTGGATTTGCCACTCGGCTCGGTGCTGCTGGCGGGTTGCGGCGGCGGAGCCGTTGCTCGTTGGCTGCACGCCCGTGCACCGGAGGTCAGAGGCGATGCTGTCGAACGGTCGGCTACCGTCGCGCGCCTTGCCTATGAGTATTTTGATTTTCCTTCGACCCGAAGCAACTGGCGACTGTTGATTGACGATGTGCGCGAACACCTTGCTCGCAGCGAGACCAACTACGATTTCATTCTGGTCGATCTGGAAGAAAATCAGACCACACCGGAATGGGTGACCGACACCGAGTTCCTCAAAAGCTGCCGCCGACACCTGAACGAGCAGGGCGTTCTGACACTCAACCTGATCCTGGACAGGGACCTGGCCGTAAGTGAGGCACTGCAGAGGATTCGCCAGGTGTTCGGCACCGAGGTGTTTTTGCTGAGCAATCCGGAGCACGACAACCTGCTGATGTTGGCCTTTCGCACATCGGCACCGGAAATTCCCGCGCGGAAAATCCTCGAAAAACGCGGCAGACATTGGGGAATCGAC
>Ga0316187_10004115_pt1 | contig 12585 bp, 12 predicted proteins | sample CroRivburrow1_MG_FD_204927 | JGI IMG/M metagenome (GOLD analysis project Ga0316187, IMG submission 204927) | Coastal sediment microbial communities from Maine, United States - Cross River worm burrow 1 | ecosystem: Environmental > Aquatic > Marine > Coastal > Sediment | place: USA: Maine...
GAGGATGGAATAGTTGATCGCAGCGCTGCCGGCGCTCAGGCAAAGGCCGGCAATGCCGCCCTCCAGTTCTGCGCAGCGCTGCTCCAGCACACCCGTAGTGGGATTCATGATCCGGGTATAGATGTTGCCGGGTACCGCCAGGTTGAACAGGTCAGCGCCGTGTTGCGCGTTGTCAAATTCATAAGCGACGGTTTGATAGATCGGCACGGCGGTGGCGTGGGTTTCGGGGTCGGATTTGAACCCGGCGTGAATGGCGAGTGTCTGGTCTTTCATTGAAGCTCCTTGTTGAAACCAAATCGTGGATTACTGACAAATAAAATCGTTACCCGGCTGGGGTTGACACTGGGCAGGCCAGCCCACTTCGCGACAGTACTCGGGCAGGCGTAATTCCTGCAAAAAGCTCATCTGCTGGTGGTTGTCATTGGCTGCACGAGCGCTATTCTGCCACAGTGAGTGCCAGGGGAATTGAATAACAGAATTTGAGGGCTAATGTGCAAGTGTTAGTATTTTGAACAATCGCCTCGATCAGGCAAAATATCATCGCGGGCTGCATCCGCAATCAGAGAACGGGAGAGCCTGGCATGCTGGTAGTGAACAAGGGAATCGCACAACCCTGGGAGTGCGATGTCATGGGGCACCTGACAACCCGCTTTTATGTCGCGATGTTCGATGATGCCTCCTACCACTTCCTTTACGAAGTCTTCGACTGGACCATTTCCGCCGGTGAAACCGGCCGCTGCGGCTGGGCCGATGTCCGCCACCTGATCGAATACAAGGCGGAGGTCTCCGCCGGCGACGTGCTGGAAATCCGGGCGCAGCTGCAGAAGATCGGCACCAAGTCGTTCACTACGCTGTACGAAATGATCAACCTGGCAAAAAACGAGGTGGCCGCGACGCTGGAATCGGTCTGTGTCTATTTCGACCTGGAAGAGCGCACGGCGATCGCGATGACTAACGAGATGCGGGAAAAGGCGCAGGCTTACCTGGATACGTAGTCTCCTGGCGCCAGCCCGTTCAGGCCCCACTCCCCCACTCGCCATCGGATCAATCGCAGGGTCGGAAACCCCACTGCCGCTGTCATCCGCCGCACCTGCCGGTTGCGCCCTTCGCTGATGGTCAGTTCCAGCCAGCTCGTTGGGATAGCCGCACGCATGCGGATTGGAGGATCGCGTGGCCACAGGTCCACGGGCTCATCAACAAGACTGGCCCTGGCCGGACGGGATTTGCCGTCCTTGAGAACCACGCCCTCACGCAATTGCGTCAGTGCAGCTTCGGTCGGGTCACCCTCGACTTGCGCCAGGTAGGTCTTTTCCAGTTTGAACCGTGGATTGGTGATTTTCTGCACCAATGCGCCACTGTCGCTCAGCACCAGCAGCCCCTCGGAATCGTAATCCAGCCGACCTGCCACGCGCAGGGAAGGATCATCGAAGTAAGCGCTCAGGGTGACCTTACCTTCAGTTTCTCGGAACTGCGACATGACCCGGAATGGCTTGTTGAACAGGATGATTCGCGGCATCTCGTCAAGTCCGGGTCAATCCAGGTAAGTATGCAGCCAGCGATTCACTTCCTGGTGCCACTTGACCGAGTTGGCCGGCTTCTGGATCCAGTGGTTTTCATCCGGAAAATACAAGAACCGGCTGGGAACACCCCGCCTTTGCAATGATGTGAATGCTGCAATGCCCTGGGTGACCGGCACCCGGTAATCGAGCTGGCCGTGGATCACCAGCATCGGGGTTTGCCATTGCTCCACGTGGTTGACCGGGTTGAAGTGTTCGTAGGCGTCGGCTGCCTGGTAGTAGGGCCCCCCATGGTCCCACTCCGGAAACCACAGCTCCTCGGTGGTGTAGTACATCATGCGCTGGTCGAACACGCCTGAATGGTTGACCAGGCAGTCAAAGCCGTCCGGCCATTTACCGGCAATCCAGTTGATCATGAAACCACCATAGGAACCGCCCAGTGCACAAACTTTGTCACCGTCTAGAAAGTCATACTTATTCAGTGCAGCCTTCAGCCCAAGCTGGAGGTCGAGCAGCGGCTTGCCGCCCCAGTCGCCGGAAATGCTGTCCGTGAAGTCCTGGCCGTAGCCGGTGGAGCCGTGGAAATCGATAAACACCGCGGCAAAACCCTGCCCGGCATGGGTCTGCGGGTTCCAGCGGTAGTGAAAATGGTTGTCGTAGCTGCCCTGGGGGCCGCCGTGGATCAGGAAGGCCACCGGGTAGCTTTGGCCTTGCTCGTAACCCGCCGGCTTGACCACGAATCCGTAGACGGTTTCGTCATTGGCGCCCTTGAACGAGAACTGCTCGTAGTCACCCATCTCAACGCCCTCTAATTGCGGTTTCGAGAAGTGGGTGATTTGCCGGGACCTGTCTTCGCCGGCCGGCAGGAAGAACAGTTCGCTGGGCGACTTGAGATTGTCCATGGCATACACCAGGCCACGCTCACCTGGTTGAAAGCTGCTGACCGTGCCGCTGGCGACCACTTTTTTCGGAGCCCCGCCCGCCAGGTCGATGCGCCACAGTGTTTTATTACCGACATCCTGGGCATTGGTGAAAATGGCCTTGCCGTCCGCGGACCAGGCGATGGAGCCGGCTGATCGATCCCAGTCCGGCGCCAGTTCACGCGTGTCGCCAGTGGCCAGGTCCCTGACCATGATTGCGAAACGGTCCGCCTCGAAACCCGGGCGTGACATGGCCAGGTAGGCCAGGCTTTTGCCATCCGGACTCAGCACCGGCTGGGTGTCCCAGGCGAGGTTGGACCCGGTCAGGTTGGAAGCCGGTCCGTCGCCGTTCATCGGTGCGGCATATAAATCGTAATTGGTGGACCAGGCTTCCTGTGCGTTGCGCAGCCTGGCCGTGAAATATACCGTCGAGCCATCATCAGAGATGGCGTACTCCTCGTTGCCTCCCCACTGCCGGGATGGCACATCGGCGTCGACTTTTCGGCTCAGCCAGGTGGCCTCGTTACTACTGGTTCCGTCATCCGTCAAAGGCAGTGCAAACAGCTGAGAACGCTTGCCGTCCAGCCAGTGATCCCAGTGCCGCATGAACAGTTGGTCATGAACGGCTCCGGTGGCTGGATCTTCTTTATTAGCCTCATCACGAGCGCGGGTGCATTGCAGGTCTTCGCAATCCATGTAGACATTCAACGACACCACCAGCTTGCTGCCGTCCGCTGCGAGGCGAAAAGTTCCGACATCCAGCGGCAATCGTGTGACCTGGCTGGCATCACCTCCGTCCACATTGATCCGCCAGACCTGCGAAGGCTCATCGCGCGCAGACAGGAAGTAAACGAACCGTCCATCAGGCGACCATGCCGGATCGGTGTCGTTGGCTTCGTGATGCGTCAGGCGACGGGAATGGCCATCCTCCACCCGGGTCAGCCACAGGTCATAACGCCCTTTATTGGCTGCCATGTCGGTCTTGCGCAAGGCATAAACGACCATCGTGCCGTCCGGAGAAAGCGACGGAGCTCCGACCCGGTCCAGTCTTACCAGGTGTTCGGCGGTAAATGGCTCGGCCAGTGCCGTGCCGCACAGGAACAGCAGTGCAATCAGTGAGGGTCTTTTCATTTTTAGGAATCCCTGAAGATTAAGAATCAGTGGCAGATTTCCAGGAACGGCAAGACACTCATCTGAATGTAATGGCCCCCGTCTGCCCGAACGCTATTTTGCCACATCCGTCGCGCCGTAATGCACCGCCAGCCAGATTGTTTCCGTGTTGGGGATCGTCCAGCAAACTCGATGTTTGGTGTGTGGGGGTATCAGCAACCAATCACCCGGAGTCATTTCCTCAATCCGGCCTTCTGCAAACTCCAGACGGGCCGCACCTTTGAGCACCACGACAAATTCGTTCTGGTCCTGGTCGTACCAGTCGGTGGTTTGCCCTTTTGAAACGATCCGCTTGATTGATGTGTTGCTGCCCTGCACCAGCGTTTCGAACAGTTCTTCAGGGAGGGCTTCGGGAATGTTGTGAAAGAGGTTTTTCATCACGCCATTATCGCGGTGCTGGCCCACCCCCACAATCGAGTCCTGAATACTCTAGAATTCACCCATGATCGAGTTACTCACCCAGCACCCGGAAATTCTCTGGATCCTGACGGTTATCCTGGACCTTGGGTTCGCCATCCTGTGCTATCGCCTGTTCGGCCGCACCGGGCTGTACGGCGTGGTGATCTTCAGCCTGTTGCTGGCCAACATCATGGGGCCGAAGCTGACGGTGGTATGGGGGCTGCAGACCAGCATGGGCGTGATCCTGTACTCCAGTATTTTCTTCGCCACCGACCTGCTCAGCGAGAAGTATGGGCAGAAAGAGGCGCAAAAGGCCGTCATGCTCGGTTTTTTTGTCAGTGTCGCGTTGGTTGTGATGACGCAGATCAGCATGCTGTACCTGCCCTCCACCCTGCCACAGACTTCCGTTTTCGCGCGGTCGGTGCACGAGGCGACGGTGACGCTGTTCGACTACACGCCGCGCTTCGTGTTCGGGTCCCTGCTGGCCTACCTGATCAGCCAGTCTTTTGATGTCTGGGTGTTCCACAAGATTCGCAATGCCACCAACGGCCGGTATCTGTGGCTTCGCAACACGGGTTCCACCCTGCTCTCACAGGCCATTGATACGCTGATTTACGGGCTGGTGGTGTGGTGGGGGCTGGTGGACCTGGTCACCGCATTGCAACTGGCCGGTGCCAAGTACATCTTCAAATTCGTGATCGCGGTGGTCGACACGCCGTTCATTTACCTGGCTTGCCGCTGGAAGGTGCGCCCGGAACCTTCGTCCGGACGCACCGCTTGATTCAGGGCGTATACCAGATAGGCGACGTGTAGGCCCGTTCCTGGCCCGTTGTTTCGGCTTCCGGCGGCAGGTCGATGCCATACCGGAACGCGTCATAGACCACCCAGCGCGGCGTAGGAATCTCAAGCACCCGGGCGTAGTAAAACGCTTTCAGTTTCGGATCGAAGTCCGGATCAGTCCAGACCGTGCCCAGCTCGGAAGCGCCAATCGTATTGCTCCAGTTGGCCGAATCGATGTCCACCGTATTGCCCACCGGGGGTAATTTGCCGTTACCGTCCTGTTCGCGATCGCCTGACCAGGCCACGTCATAAACCTTCTCATGCGTATTCCCCTTCGCATCCAGCCAGCCCTTGACGATCTGGATGCGATCAAGATTGGCGCCAATCGGGTCCCGCAAAGCGTAAACCATGAATGTGGGTGCACCATCACCATCGTTAGCCGGCAAATCACCGCCCATCGGTACGCCCTTTTCATAGCCCCGGAAGGCCGGCGCCCGGCTGTTGAAGTCCTCAGCGACAAAGTCCCAGCCGCCAAAGAACCGCACCATCATGCGCGGACCCGTGGTGCCATAGACTTCCTTGCGTTTCATTGCGTCCCAGATGGCGGCGCGGGTATTTTCTTTGGCCCAGACACCGGTATAACCGGAAGAAACCAGCTTGTAGCCCTCAATCACCCCATTTTCGTTCTTCATGAACGCATGCTGCATCCGATTTGGGCTGGGCTCGGCATTGGTGGCTTTGCCAAAAAAATTCTCTTCTTCAGCTGTCGACAGCGCGGTATGGCTATCGGTGGAACCGATCATGCCGAACTTGTACGGATTGGTTCCCAGTTTTTCCTCCAGCACCAGACCGTTTTTCAGGGCTTCGCGAGCGTACTCGTATTGCAGCATGTCGTCCTGTTTCACCGCAGAAACATCCAGGTTACCGACATCCCAGGTCTCGTAATCGGCAAACTCATCGTCCGGCGACAACAGGGGGTGAGTTTCGCCGTCACCCTTGATCTGCGTTACTTCGTACATGGGTTCCCAGCGGGCCCGCAATTCAACATAGTTCCGGTCGATTTTCTTGCCGGTGAACTGTTTGTCCATCGGGAACATGATGCCGTTTGACAGGTTGCCGTTATGGGCCAGTGCCAGCGCCGAGCCGCCGGTTTTGGTCTCGTAATTCTCCAGATAGGCATAAAGATCCAGCGGGTCTATCGAACCGACCGGTTCCTGCGTGGTGTAAGGCACAACCTGGCCGGCCTTGTCACGACCTTCACGGAATATGACGTTGCGGTGCAGGTTGTTTCCCATATACAACGAGGTCCACTCGAAACCGATGAAAGTAGTGAAGGTTCCCGGGTCGTTAAACCGTTCCGCTGCATCCACCACCTTGTCCCAGATCGTGCGGTAGGTTTTCCCGCCGGGTGAGTATTCAGCCATCATTTCCGGGTCGATCTTGCCCTGGGAAAATGTGCCGATCAGCGACAGAGCGGCCTGGGCAGAGGCTTCACCACCCTTCTGCAAGCCTTCGTACCAGGGCTTGGCCTGGTCGAATTTGAGAATGGCCGGATTTCCTGCAGCCAGGTCGTTGAAGAAACCCATACCGTCGGAGTGGTCGGCAATCACCAGCCAGTCGAGCGGCCGTCCCAGCCGGACCGGCTGACCGGTACTGGCGACGACTTCGTCGCCGCGGGCAAACTCATAGGCATCATCCAGCCCCAGGCGCGCGCCGAACAGGCCAGCATCCATCGACAGCCCGGTGTGCAGATGGGTATCACCCCAGAAGACCTGGTCCGGGAAGCTTCGCTCGGCATATGGAGAATAGGCTTTGCCTGGATAGAGGTTGGAAAGGGATTCTTTGGACGGCGTGATCTGGGCGTTTGCCGCGGCGCAAACCGCCAGCGACAGGGCGGCACAAAGTACGCCTGTTTTCGAAATCTGGAACATGACGGAATCTCCTGAAGCGAGAGAAAAACCGGCGCAGCCGGTAAACCAAGAGCTCACCCACCAGAATACGCCTGCCAGGTGGGAAATTAAAGCAGCAACAACCGCCTTATGGACGTGCCCTATTTCGCCGCGAACTGATGAACCCGAACCACGGACCCAGCAGTGCAAACACGAACCCCGACCAGGGAACAATTCTTTCCGGCACCAGCGAAGCCATAACGATGGATAAGGCTCCGATCACTGCTGCACCCAGCCATAGCACTTGAATGGTTCGGGTGTCGTGCAGTTCGGCGCTATTCAGCCGTAATTCGTGTTCCAGCGAGGCGACGTAGCGATACATCGACACAAAAACCAGGCAGAGGGCGACGAAGCCAATTCCCAGGAATATGAACATGAATCTCAGTTCTTCAAGTAAATCAATCGTGAAGTTCGACGGAAGATAACCGCCGGTGAACCACGAAAACATACCACCAGCCATGACCCTCATGGGATATACGTAGATCAGGACGACAATCAGCAGGGCTGCACTGAGCATCACTGTTTTGCTTGTATCCAGCCCAAATCGCCGGCTCCAGAGATTGTGCGTATGCCAGATCCACACCAACTGGATGACCGCTACGATAAAAGCCGGAATGCTCTTGATGGCCAGGACCATTTCCTTAAAGTTGGTGGGAATGGCGTCGAAGGAAATCACCAGCATGGTGACCGCAAAGGCAAATGCTGCGTCAACGAACACTTCGATGCGGGTCATCTCCAGGCCGCGCATGCGAAAAACGCCCTCTACCGGACAACTGTCAACGAATTCCTGGGTCAATGGCGTCATGATCGATGGTCATTGTGCCACAGGACCGGAACAGGCTGTTGTCCCGGAAGTCATGCGGTGAACCGTACTGATATCAGCCCAGTCCGAATCCATCCCCGGCTCTTCTGAGCTACAATTTCTCTATGAAAACCTCAGCCATTTTATCCCTGTTCATCGCCCTGCCCCTGTTTGCCGAAGAAACGTCCGTCAGCCGCTTATCCCAGGTCAGGGATTCCTATCCCCAGCTGTCGCCCGACGGCAGCCAGATCGTTTTCCAGTCCAATCGCAATGGCACTAACCAGGTCTGGCTGATGAACCGGGATGGTTCCGGCCTGGTACAAATTACCGATGTGCCAGGGGAGGGCGCTGAAACGCCGGTCTGGTCGCCGGATGGCGAGTGGATTGCCTACGCAGCGTACCTGGGTGAAAACAACAACGATGTGTTCGTGATGAAACGGGACGGGACCGGTAACCGGCAGATCACCTCGGGGCCGGGTTACGATGGCCATCCCCACTGGTCCGCAGACGGCCAGCGCATCGTGATCAATTCGGACCGGGATACCCCTGATCACTCGGTCCCATGGAATCGCCGCTTTCATGATATCTGGTCTATCCGACCGGATGGCAGTGATGCCCGTAAACACACCCATTGCGAGGGGGTGTGCACCTTCGGCAGTTTTTCTCCGGACGGTAAGCAGTTGCTCTTCCGCAAAGTGGATGTTGCCCAGGGCCTGAACTGGGCGCTTGAGGTCATCGAAAAGAACTCTGAAATCTACATCTCGGATCTCGATGGCAACAATGCCCGGGTGCTGGCATCGCACCCGGCCTTCGACGGCTGGCCTTTGTGGTCGCCGGATGGGGCGTGGATCGTATTTGCCTCCAACCGGGCCGGACCCGCCTTGACGGGTCAGTTGTGGATGGTCAAACCCGACGGTCAGGACCTGAGGCAGGTCACCCACGGCGATTGGGGCCACGCCCAGCCTGCCTTTACAGCAGACGGTAAAGCCCTGACGGCATATCGTTTCCAGGAATTCACAGATCATGAGTACGGCGGCATCGCTATATTTTCTTTATCATCTTTCTCTCACTGATTAAAACGTGATATTTGCGTGATTACTCACACATATGTTATGCTTTGATCATGGATACCCACAAAAGCAAGGAACAACAACTCGCGCTGGCGTTTGCTACCGCGTGGCACCGCCTGGAAAAGCGCCTGGATGGCAGCCTCGGCGCCATTCGCGGTATCAGCCTGGCTGAATACCGATTGCTGCGAGCACTGGCGGATGCACCCAGCGCCTGGGCCAGCCGGGTGGACCTGGCTCAAACCGTGGGGCTGACGCCCTCCGGTGTGACCCGGGCACTCCGCCCGATGGAAAAGCTGGGGATGGTATCAACCGCGAAGAGTAAACGGGATGCACGACTGGCCCTGGCCACCCTGACACCGGCCGGTAAAGAACTGGTGGAAGACGCCGCCACCGTCGTTAACGACGTCATGACTTCAGTGATCGAGCGCTCTCCCCGCGCCCAGGCGCAATTGAACGAGGTGATCGAATGGCTCGAGGAGTTTGGCCGCTAAGCGGCAATGGCTATTCGATCCGGTCGAGGATGGCCTGAAATCGCGGCAGCTGCCTGAGAGAATCCAGGTCGCTGTCAGTTTCCAGCCAGGCTTTATCGCCCCAGCCTTTGTCCACGGCGCGCTCCAGCAATTCCAGTGCCTTGTCGACGTCGCCTGCGTGCGTATAAAAGCAAGCGACATTATACAACACAACGGGTTCGTCCTGGTCCTGACCCAGAGCCCGTTCGGCCAGTTCATAGCCTTTTTCGAACTCACCCACACAACACAGATTCTGCGCGCAGGAATAAAGCGCCCGGGTATCGTGCGGATTCATTTCAAGGTGCTTCTGGAGTGCACTCAAAGCCTGCAGCCTGACCTTCATTTCATCGTGTTTGCGGTTCAGGGACGCGTAGCACTGGGCCATGAACAGCGGCGCGGCATAATCTGCCGGATTCACTTCCATGGCGCGCCTATAGTGCTCTATCGCCTGCTCGAACTTGCCTTGCGAAGATTTTGCCAGGCCCGAGTAATAGTGCGCTTCCCACAGTTTCGGGTTCAGCCGGAAGGCTTCCTTGAACTCGGTCTCGGCCTCTTCATATCGCTCGTTGATGAACAGTGAAAGGCCTCTCGAAGCGTGCGCTTCCGCCGAATCGGGGTCCAGCTCCACCGCACGTTTGCTGGCTTCCTCGGCCTTCGCCAGGTTTTCCGCCGAGGCATCAGCGTAGCGATACAGGTGGGAATAAGCGTCTGCCATGCCGGCATAGGCCAGGGCGTATTTCTCATCCAGGTCGATGGCCTGCTGGTACATGCGAATGGCATGTTCATAATCGCGCTGCGACATCGAATACATGAAGCTGCGGCCGCGCAAATAATGATCGTAAGCATCGGCATCGGAAGTGGCGACGAACTGGATGGACCGCCGTTCCTTGGGCGTCAGCGTCATTTTCAGGGCGTCCACGATACTCTGCGCGATATCATCCTGAATCGCAAAAACGTCCTTGAACTCGCGGTCATAGGTTTCAGACCACAGGTGCTTGTCTGAAACCGCATCGATCAACTGCGCGGTAATCCGGACACGACCGCCGGCCTGTCGAACACTGCCTTCGAGCACGGTCGCGACATCCAGTTCACTGGCTACCGTGGGAATGTTGACTTCCTTGCCCTTGAATACAAAAGAAGAGGTGCGCGAGGCGACTTTAAGCTGGGGCAGTTTCACCAGCAGGTTGAGAATCTCTTCGGCGATGCCATCGCTGAAATACTCATTCTCCGTGTCGCCGCTCATGTTCACGAACGGCAGAACTGCGATCGAATGTTCATCCACCGGGGCACTTTTCCGGACGGCTACCGGCTCGGGTTCCGATTCTGGAACAGGTTGATCCGAGGGCTCGGCAATTTCAACTTTACCCGCTGCAACCGGGGACTCAGCCTCATCAGGGCCGGTGCGGGTAACTCCACCGGGCCCGAGATCAAAGGCCCAGGCCATCACCACCGCGATTGGAAACCCCAATGCCACCAGCACAATAACCAGCGTGGGTGCCCACTCCGGCAAATTCAGGCCAGGCAGAACCGTTGATGACACCTCAATCACGATCCAGCCGACGATGGCATAGAGCGCAATGACCCGAAACACCCGGCGACGCTTTAATTCTGCAATGAACCCTGAAATGGCTAACTCCTTGTTTCGCCAAACCCCGTAAGGTGATGAATGTACCACAAAGCCCGCAACTGCAACGGTGACGGGCATATTTTGCCACAACAGTCATTCTCATCTGTTAATTTATAGGATCAAAGTTTACGCGTCCGGGAGACTGACATGTCAAAACACACCGAAAAAGAAACCCTGGGAAACTCCATTGACCAGGACCGCAGAACGCTGCTGGCTGCAGCCGGAGCAGGGGTGTTGACTGCCACTTTCGGCGGAGCGTCATTGGCCGCGGCTGGCAAGTCCCTGCGCTGGGGCATCGTCGGTACCGGCGGCATTGCCAACTCCATGGCGCCACGGATCACGCAGGCAGATCATGCCAAACTGGCCGCTGTTTCCAGCCGCCGGATGGAAAGCGCCGAAGCATTCGCCGGCAAGCACTCGGTCGGCAAAGCTTTCGATTCATGGGCAGACATGCTGGCCTGGGACGGTGTCGATGCCATCTACATCGCCACCCCCACCAGTGTGCGCGAGGAAATAGGAATTGCGGCCGCCAACGCGGGCAAGCACGTGCTGGGCGAAAAGCCCTTCGCCAACCTGGCGTCACTGCAGCGCATCACTGCGGCCTGTCGCGATAATGGCGTGGGTTTCATGGACGGTACGCATTTCCCGCACCACCCGCGCACCGCGCAAATCAAGGCGGTGATGGCTGACAAGGTAGGCTGGCCGTGGTCGGTAGCGTCTGCTTTCCAATTCGGGCTGACCGATATGAACAACATCCGGATGAATCCGAAGCTGGAGCCTTACGGAGCAATCGGCGACGCCGGGTGGTACAACATGCGGGCGGCAGCAGAGTACATGCCGATGAACCTGGAAATCGCTTCTGTCGACGCCTATCTGCGGCGAGGTAAAACCGGGGCTGCCGTCAGCGGCAGCGGTGTGATCGTTTTTGAAGACGGATCCACCACCACCTGGAACTGTGGTTTCGAATCCGGCGCGGGCATCATGGACCTGCGCATTTCCGGCGCCAGCGGCGTGATCAAGCTGGACGACTTCCTGTCACAGCGACGCGAAGACAATGCCGGCGTTTACGAATACCGCTCCGGCTGGGGAAATTCCGAAGAAGTGGTGATCGCTTCGGACAAGCCGGGCTCGGCGATGATGTTCCAGGACTTCGCGGGCATGGTGCAAGACCCCGAATGGCGGGAAGCCAGCATCGCGGTCAGTGAGCGCACCCAATACCTGCTGGACGCGATCTGGAATAGTGCAGTGGGAAATGAGTAAACTTAACGCTTAAGTTCGGGCAGCTTTTCCCACTCTTCTTCAGAAATTCCATTCCCCGGAAACCCGGGGTTCTTGAAGGGCCAGTCGGACGCCAGCCAGCTTTTGACGGCATCCGCCAATTCGGTTTCCATGCCGCTGGCCAGTTCGCTTTGCCTGGCCCAGAGATAAACTTCGGCATCAAAGCCTTCTTTGCGGGTAGGGTAAATATAGACACAGCCCAGCACCCGTGATTCGTCCAGGGCCACCACGGTGTAGGCAAAGGAACGGCGGCGCTGGAACTCTTTCTGATGCCAACCCAGGTCGATCAGGTTCTGTTCCAGCGTCAGGCCCTCGGGCCAGCCGGGGCCCCAGATATCATTCAGGTGTTGCTTGCTGCTCATCACGGCATCGTAATCTTTGACCACGTCGTTGACCGTCAGCATGCGCAGGCGGAAGCGCTCTGTTTCCAGGGTTTTGGGCACATTGAAGTCCGTGTCCACGAACGGAAAAGCAGATTGTGCGTAACTGGCAGTAGAAAGACTCATGATCGCAATTCCAGTAATTAATAACAGTGTACGGCAGATCGTTGATGATCGGTCAGTC
>Ga0316187_10004116_pt1 | contig 12585 bp, 14 predicted proteins | sample CroRivburrow1_MG_FD_204927 | JGI IMG/M metagenome (GOLD analysis project Ga0316187, IMG submission 204927) | Coastal sediment microbial communities from Maine, United States - Cross River worm burrow 1 | ecosystem: Environmental > Aquatic > Marine > Coastal > Sediment | place: USA: Maine...
GTAGTCACGATCAACTCACCGGATTCCTGAATCGTGCCGCGTTTGAGCAGAAGTTCGACAATCTGGTGACTGAGGATAATGGAGCGCTGCCGCAGCACGTGTTGGCCTACCTTGATATCGATCAGTTTCGCACTGTTAACGAAACCTGTGGCAGCGCTGCCGGCGATCTGCTGCTGAAGCAGATCAGTTCGATCATCAAGAAACAGATGCGCCAGGCGGACGTGTTATCGCGCCTGAGCGGTGACGAGTTTGGCTTCATCATGCCTTTCTTCGAGATGGACCGAGCCCTGCAGACCATACAGAAAATTATCATCGAGATTCAGCATTCGACTTTTGTGTGGAATGCCCAGGAATATCGAGTGACTGTCAGCATCGGTGTGATGGCCTTCGGGCGCATGAGTGATGAATATGCCGACCACTATTCCAAGGTGACTACGGCCTGTTTCCTGGCCAAGCAAAATGGTGGTAATCAATACCACTATATTGATGAGAACGACGAAAAAGTCCTGGCCCAGCAAGTGTCCATGGAGTGGGTGTCCGGTATTATGGAAGGTTTTACCAATGATCGATTTTGCCTCTACGTACAACCCATCGTAGGTATCGACCATGCCGACAAGCATGACCATTACGAAGTGCTGATCCGCTATCGCGATCAAGATGGTAACATCATCGCGCCTGGTCAATTTCTACCCTCCGCTGAGCGCTACAACCTGATCGAGCGAATCGACTGCTGGGTCGTCAGCACGATCATTGAATGGTTTCAGAAAAATCCCACGATGGACCAGAAGGTCATGTTCTCGATCAATCTTTCGGGGCGCAGCATCAGTTCGCAAACCTTCCATAGCTTTTTGCGCGAGACGCTCATCGCCAGCAATGTCGACATGCGCGCGCTGTGTTTTGAAATTACTGAAACCGCGGTTGTCGATAATGTCGAACGTTCGGTCGAGTTCATCAATTCGATCAAGCAACTGGGCGTGCGCTTTTCGCTCGATGATTTTGGCACCGGACTCTCTTCATTCAGTTATCTCAAGCAGTTTCCGGTCGATTATCTGAAGATCGATGGCGAGTTTGTGCGCGACATTACCAAAGACGACAAGAGCTTTGTCTTCGTGCGCTCGATGACTGAAGTCGGGCATTGCCTGGACATGGAGGTGATCGCCGAGTTCGTCGAATCAGATACCATGTTCGACAAGTTGCGCGAGGCCAACGTGGATTTCGCACAGGGTTATACGGTTGGCAGGCCGGTACCGATCGATACGCTGCTTGAGGTTGACCGGGCAAAACACAAGCAGACTGGCTAGCTGTGCTCGCTCAGGCCTCGCTTCAATTCCCGGAAGCTGGGCACTTCGGCCTCTTCGATTAGGCTCTCACGACTCTGAGCCGTTTTCGATTCGGTGACCTTGCGTATGGTCTCCTGATCGAGGTAGGGCGCCATCATGTGCAGGAATTCGAACTGATAGGCTGACAGGTGTCGTGAATGGCGAAAGCCAATCTTGATGACGCTGTTTGGAAACAGGTGGCTGGCATCGATATAACTGAGATCGGTATCCTCGTCCCGGCAGGCCATCTCGGCGATTATGCCGACGCCCATACCGAGGCGAACATAGGTTTTAATCACATCGGAATCGGTCGCGGTAAAAGCGACCTTCGGCTGCAGGTGGGCCTGCAGGAAAGCCTTGTCGAGTTGTGAGCGACCCGTCAATCCCAGCATGTAGGTCAGGATGGGGTACTCGGTCAGCAGCGGCAAGGTCACTTCCCCGGCGCGGGTCAGTTCGTGGTCATTCGGCACCACGATAAAGCGATTCCAGTGGTAGGCTGGAATGGTCACCAGTTCGCCGCGTTCGTCGATAACTTCCGAGGCGATCACAAAATCGACCTGGTTGTTGGCGGCCAACTTGCACATCGACTTGGGATTTCCCTGGTGCACACGTAATTCGATATGTGGATAGCGCTGTGAAAAACGTTGCAGGATCGACGGTAGAATGAACTGTGCCTGGGTATGTGTCGTGGCGATAGTCAGGCTGCCACGATGGTGATTGCTGAAATCGCGCGCCGCCTGTTTGATGTTTTTGACGTTATTGAGCAAATCGGTTACATGCTCGAGGATGGCATTTCCAGCCGGCGATATCGCGGTCAGTTTTTTACCCGAGCGTTCGAAAATCTGGATGTCGAGCTCGTCTTCCAGTAACTTTATCTGGTGACTGATTCCCGGTTGCGAGGTATAGAGCTCTTCAGCCGCCGCAGAAACGTTCAGGTTATTGCGCACGACCGCATCGAGAAAGCGTAGTTGTTGAAGTTTCACTGGTCCGGTTGCTACCGAAGGTAAGCCGAGAGTTTACAATGAAAACATCGTATGGCAACCAGTTTCAATCCAGTTAAACACAGATGGGTTATGACTTGGGTTTGAATTCAATCGATTTTACCCGCGGCGACAGATTGATCTCGTCGATGACGATATCGGGGCTCGATTGCAGTACCTGAAACACCAACTCGGCAATATCGTCGGTGGAGATCGCGTTTTCGGGCGCGGCGCCCGGGGCGAATGTCTGCCCGTCGAAAAACGGGCTACGCACCATGCCCGGGTTTACCAGGCTGACCTGAATGCCATCGCTGGCACAATCCTCGCGCAGCGCAAGACAGAAGCCGCGCAGGCCAAACTTGGCAGCACAGTAGAGGGCACCCTTCCTGCCCGCCTGTAATGCGGATTCGGAACCAATGACAACGATGCGGCCCTGTCTGTGACGGCGCATATGCGGCAACAGGCTACGGCAGATCACCATGGCGCAGAGCAGATTGACGCGAATAGCCGCCTCGATTTGCGCCACCGAAAATTGTTCTATCGAGCCGAAGTTTCCCTGCCCAGCGGCGTGGATAAAGCAGTCGAATCGCGTTTGTTTGAGGATGCTGCCGAGGCGCTTCTCAAGTTCGCCGAGATCATCCAGATCGATGATCTGCGCGTGGAAATTATCGTGTTGCAAGGCGTCGACCTGGCCACGTCGGCTGATGCCGGTAACCGCATAGCCCTGCTCCAGCAAGCGACGTGAAATGGCCAGCCCGATGCCGGAACTGGCACCGGTCACCAGGGCATGCCTGCATTCATCCATGCCAGTTACAGGGGTGATAGCATTGCCTGGGGACGTGTTGCAACACCGCGGTTTCGCAGAATTCGATCATTTCGCGCTCACGTTCGACTGGATAGCTGACGATACCATTATCCAGCTCCATGGGTTGCGCAAACAGGGGTTCGTCCGGATATAGTCGCGAAACCTTGCGAAAATGATCACGCGTCAGGCGAAAGCTACCCAGGCTGACCGAGTGCATGGCTGTGGCATCGAGCTCGGCAAAAATCTGTTCCAGCAACGCCTTGAACTCTACCTGGTAATTCACGTGATAAACGATCGGGTCGAGGCGCAGTCCGACCTTCCAGCCAGCCTCCATGAGTCGGCGCATGGCGTCGATGCGTTTGGCTATCGACGGCACGCCGTTTTCCAGTTGGGCATGGCTCACAGGATCGCTGAAACTGAAAGCAGTGACCACTCGATCCTGTGGTTTCAGTTTCAACATGCCGCGCACCTGGGTACTCTTGGTGCGCAATTCCATCCAGGCATTATCGATGCTGGCCACCAGGGGGATGAAAAACTCGGTAAACCGGGTCATCGGATCGTTGGCGAGACTGTCGCAATCGTAGCCCGAGTAAAACCATACCGGTTGTTGCGGATGACTGGCGGCAACCCGCCGCATCTCGTCACCGAAATCCTCGAAATTGACAAACAGCAGTTGGTGGGCCGACTGGTACATGCCCTGCAGAAAACAGTAGCGGCAATCGTACAGGCAATTGAGCATGTGTGAGAAATAGTAGTTGTGATCTCCACCGAGGCCATAACCCTCTGGGGCCGCCAGCATATGGCCCTTATTCTTGTGCGCGATAATGATCGCGGGATTCTTTTTCTGCAGGCGAAAATTTTGTGATCGCGGGTTGAACACTTCGCCGTAGTGCTCGATTTCAATCACCGGTAACTTGTTCAATCTTTGCAGTAACTGCCGCGTACGCGGATGTTGGCGTATCGACGATTCGACATAGACCCGGCTTGTCATGGTCGAAGTCCTTCGCTGTCCCGGTAGCTCAGTTGCTCCAGGTGTTTGATTATTGCGCGTGGCGAATGCTCTTCGAATTGTTGCATCAGGGTTACGGCGTCGAAATCGCGATTCATCAGGTAACGCCACAATACTCGCAGTCGGTTTTGCTGGGTTTGACTGAAATGCGCCATGGACGTCAGTTGTTGCCAGTATTCGAGCCCTGGTGAGCGCGCCGCGACTTCGTCGTTCAAAGCCATCAGGGAGCTTGCCTGACGTTCGATACTGTCGATGTGCTGGTGTACCAGGTCACTGACGCGTTGCCGGTCCCTGCCGATTTTTTCGCGCTGGTTGTCGCTTACAATTTTCAGCGACTTGACTAGCTCGGCACTGCTGAAGCGCAGGGTGGCGTACATGAAACCACTGGCTTCCATATCGAACAGGTATTCCTCGCTGTAGTCATCGCTGGGAAGGCTTAGTGTCATGCAGGCGCTGCCATCCAGTTCAACTGCGCTTGCCGGTGCCGGGTAGTAGCGATGCCCATCGTCGGCATCGATCACCTGGTGAAGTGAAAATATGCTGCCGATATCATGCTGCGCTGCGCCTGCTATACCCAGGTTGATCCAGGCGATCGATGCCTCGTCGCCGTAGCGTGCCGCTATCCAGGCACAGGCTGCGCTACTGGCGATCTTGCCGGTACCGCTGATGATACAGGCCATACCGTTGCCACGATAATGGTCGAAGGCGGTGTCATCATGTGATTTCTTGAGGCGATAAAAGTCGATAATCGGCTTGGCTTCGCAGTGCAGGGCGGATACCCAGATCAGCATGTGACCCGCCTGCTGTTATCCTGCCAGCGCCGGTACAGGGGTTCGAATTCGGCGATGAGCGAGTGATTCTGATGTTTGCGCGCACCCTTGATGAGTATTTCGAGTTTACCCAGCAAGGTGCTGCGGGCGGCTGCAAAATGGTCTGCCTGCAGCGTCGTGGTGTCGAGCAGGCGATGCAAAGCACGTACGCGGAAACGGTCCATCGCCGGGTATTGCCGAGACAACTGGTCCGCGTGTCCACCATACTTGGTGATCAGGGGGCGATCGATGTAATGCACGGGAAAGCGATGGCACAGGCGCAGCCACAGATCGTAGTCTTCGCAGGCGGGCAGGCTCTCGTCAAACAGGCCGAGACCCTGCAGGGCTGATTTCCTTATTACCGTGGCCGATGGTGAGATCGCGCATAGCGGCAGGCATTGCACAAATATCCAGCCGCCGCTCTTACGATGTTTTTGCATCGGGTTGACCCGCACCCCGCGCCGGACCCAGATTTCGTCAGAGTGATAGAGGATGTATTCGGGATGCTCTGCAGCCGCTTCACGCACCGCCTGAATTTTGTCCGGCAGCCAGCAATCGTCTGAGTCAAGCAATGCGATCCATTCGTGTTGAGCGGCCTCGATACCTTTATTGCGCGCGGCGCTGACCCCGCCATTGGGCTGATGAATCACCGAGACTTGAGGAAACTGGCGAGCCACCATCGCGGCGCTGTCATCGGTGGAACCATCATCGACCAGGATGACTTCATCGACCGCCGAGCCCTGGGCGAACACTGACTGCAGCGCTCGCTGCAGGGTGTGCGCGCGATTGTAAGTCGGAATGACGACAGATATGCGCATCATAAACGGCCCTGGCGGCCCCGGGATTTATGCAATATGCGGCTAGCCCGCATATCTCACCGAATTCCTGCTGTCGACGCCGCAAAGCGCGCCGTGACGGGCTGTACTCCCGACGGCCGGCTTGACGCAGTGTCGACTGCGCCCGGCGCCGCCCTCTGGTCCGTGCAACCCGCCACAGCGTCTTTACGACGCCCTCGCAACGTAGATCGGTGAGACATGAGGGCTAGGAAGTTGAATTGACACTGCCATGCCCGGGGAAAACGGTGACGCTGGCGCCGTCGCTGTCCAGAATCCGATTTTTGCCACTGCTCTCGACCTCGTCGATACGTATCACTGCAAAATGGGGGATATAGGTGTGCTTGACGTTACCAAATTCGGTTTTCAGCTTTTCTTCGGCCGGATCGATCAGTAATTTGGAGTGTTCACCAAAGATGATCTCACCGATCTCGATAAAGCCCGACATCTGCGACTGGCCAACCTGATGTGCATAGAGTTCGTATATCTTGTTGTTATTGTGGAACTGAATGCGAAAGGTAGATTTCGGGGCTTTGGCCACTAGCTTGACTCCATCAATTCGTCGAGTTCGCCATCCATGTGCAGTTCGGTCAGTTCGCGAAAGCCGCCAATAACCTTGCCGTCGATAATGATCTGTGGAACCGTGCGTGCACCATTGGTCGCTGCGACGAATTGTTTCCTCGCCTCGTCATCGGTATCGATGAGGATTTCCTCAAACGGGATGTCCCATTGATTCAACTTGGCCTTCGCCATATTGCAGAATCCACAGTGGGCCGTGCTGTAAATGGTAACTCGTGACATCTATTTCGGTCCTTCGTGGGTATGCAAGCAGGGAGAGCAATTCTACTACAGTTTGCTGACCCTGCAATTATAGCCCAATAATATTGTACATCGACATCAACCCCGGTTTCAGGCAGGCAGACACATCGGCGTCTGCTTCAGGCTGCGTCTGTGGTCTCCTGCACCAGTACCCAGGGTTTGATCGCCACGGCCCACAGCAGGCTATCGTCGGCGACCCATTGCCGGGCCTGATCATCGGACACCGCTGCAAGCTGCAGGCTTTCTGTCCATTCGCTCACGCGCTGCACATCGTCCTGTTGCAGTGCACAGGCGACTTCGACCAGGTCGAGGGCGCCTGCTACCCAGATGACTTTGCCGGAGGCAAAAAAGCGTTGTAATTCCAGCCATGGGATTTTAGCGGTTTCACCGACGATTTTAGCGCGTTCGAGTTCGCGCTCCTGTTGCAGCAACTTTTCTATCATGCGACTGAGCGAATGATCTCGACGCCTTTGAGTGGGCTGGATTGAATGGTATTGCGAATCGTCGCGATAGCTTCCTGCCGCGGATAGTGCTTGCGCCAGGCGATGGCCACGGTGCGGCAGGGTGCTGGCGACGTAAATGGCCGGGTCTCGATGAGCGACTCGTGGTGCTGGTTGTGCAACATGCTGGTGTGTGGCAATACTGTTATGCCGGTACCCGCGGCTACCATGTGGCGGATTGTTTCCAGTGAACCGCCCTCCAGCGTGCGGGTTAGCTCGCTATCACCCGACATACAATTGGGACAAGCCTCGATAACCTGGTCGCGAAAACAATGCCCGGAGCCAAGCAGCATTAAATCCTGTGATGCGAGGTCTTCCGGCCTGATCTGTTTGCGATCCTTCCACTCGTGATTGCGCGGCAGGGCGACGATAAACGGTTCCTGGTAAAGTGCTGCAGTTTCGATGCCGGCTTCGTCGAACGGGTAGGAAATAACGATGGCATCGAGCGTACCCTGCTTGAGGGACTGGAACAGGTTGGCGGTAAAGTTTTCCTCGATGATCAGTTTCAGATCGGGTGCGGTTTCACGTAGTTTCGGGATCAGGCTGGGTAACAGGTAGGGGCCGATGGTATAAATGACACCGAGCTTGAACTGACCCGCCAGCGGGTCCTTGCCCTGCTGCGCGATCTCGCCCAGAATCTGTGCCTGTCGCAGTACGATTTTCGCCTGGTCGATGACTTGCTGACCGATTTCGGTAATTCGAATTTCGTTTTTCGAACTGCGTTCGAACAGGCGAATGCCCAGTTCTTCTTCGAGTTTCTTTATCGCAATACTTAGGGTAGGCTGGCTCACAAAACAGGCCTGAGCTGCCTTGCCGAAATGGTTTTTTTGCGATACCGCGACGATATAGCGCAACTCGGTCAGCGTCATGATAGGTAAAATTTATTAATTTCGAGAAATTAGAGTCTGCATAATAATCTACTACTTTGCAATCCATAACCGCTTATGAAAAAGATCCTGCTTAAATTCCTGACTATAACTGTCGAAGAAACCGGACCCGAAGATATGGAGCACGCGTTGCGTGTCGCCACCGCGGTGTTACTGGTGGAAATTGCGCGCGCCGATTTCGTGGTTGAGCCGGTCGAACGGCAACGCTTGCGCGAATTACTGGAACATCAGTTTCAGCTATCCGCCAGTGAGCTCGATGCAGTGCTTGAGGAAGCCGAGGCCGATGCTGACAAACTGGTTTCGATCCAGCACATTACGCGCCTGATGAATGATCACTATGACCACGCGATGAAACGGCGAGTGATCGAAATGATGTGGCGGTTAGTCTATGCCGATGGCGAGAAAAGTCATTACGAAGAGCATTTGATTCGCCAGGTGGCCGATCTGCTCTACCTGTCGCAAAGCGAATTCATTCAGGCCAGGCATCTCGCTGAAGCGGATAGCGGCCAGTTCTAGAAGCTGCCGAGGTAGATAATTGGCGGCACGATCAGCATCTTTGCCACCACCAGCAGCAGACTGGCGAACAGCGGTGTCAGATCGATTCCACCTAACGGCGGGATAAATTTCCGGATCGGCTTAAGCACCAGGTCGGCGATGCGGTTGACCAGGCCGATGACCGGGTTGAAATGACCTGGGCTGACCCAGCTGATGATGACCTGGATGATGATTGCGATCAGGAACACAGTCAGTACCAGTGCTATCAGGTCAGCGATACTGATCACCAACAGCCCGGCTAAACTTACGCTACCGATCGGCGCCATCATACCACCGATGTGGGCCACGGGTACCGACAGCAAACGCATTACTATGAACTTGGCGTAAATCAGTAGCAGGCACAACACCACCGATGCCGTATCCTGGCCGCCGATGCTCGGTATGAAGCGGCGCAGCAGGTGCAGCGGGGGAGTTGTCAGGCGTACGATAAACTGCGATACCGGGTTGTAAAAATCGGCGCGCAGCATCTGCAACAGGAAGCGCAGCAGCACCAGCAGAATATATAAATCGAACAGGGTGTTAATGATCAGCATCAGCGGTGAAATCAGGTAACCGGAGCCCATATTGCCTGCCTCTATTCCTGGGTTAGTTCGTGTGCGAGTTCAAGCGAACGTCGCTGTGCAGCTGCGGTCGCATTGCGCACCAGCTGGTCGAGCCGGTCGTGTTGAAACGACAGGATCGCCTGTTCGGTCGTGCCTTTTTTTGAAGTCACCTGGTTGCGCAACTCGACCACATCCCGATCCTGCGCCATGGTCGCCGCTCCGAGTGCGGTTTGCCGGGCGAGACGCGCAGCGGTTTCGGGTGGCAGCCCCAGTTCGACACCGGCCGCCTCGAGTAGCTCGATAAAGTAGAAAAAATAGGCCGGACCACTACCGGAAATTGCGGTGACCGCATCCAGATCCGACTCCTGCTCGACCCAGATGCTGATGCCAACCGCTTGCATGATTTGCTCGGCAAGCTTACGTTGACTGGCGCTAACTCCGGCGTTGGCGGCGAGCCCGCTGGCGCCAAGTTGCAACAAAGCGGGGGTATTCGGCATGCATCGCACGATCGCTCGTTGACCGCCGAGCCAGCGCTCGATTGCGTCCGCCGGCACGCCTGCGGCGATGCTGACAAACAGCTGCTCGGGGTTGCATGGCAGGCTCGACAGGGCGCTACAGACTTCGCGCATCAGCTGCGGCTTTACCGCCAGCATCACGACATCGGCCGCTTGCGAACTGGCGAGGTTGTCGCTCGAAGTATTGATACCGAAACGCTGTTGCAACTGATCCAGTTGCCCGGCATTTATATCGCAGGCAGTGATTGCCGCCGCCTCGTATTCGTTTGCCAGCAGGCCGCCGATCAGGCTCGACGCCATGTTACCCGCTCCGATAAAACAAATGCTGTGACTCAAAGACGTTCTCCAAAGATTGCTGTGCCGATTCTGACCAGGGTTGAGCCTTGTGAAATTGCCGCTTCCATATCCTGGGTCATGCCCATCGACAAGGTATCACAGTCCAGTCCCTGTTGCCGCAGCGACGTCAATGCCTCGGCGAGGCGTGCAAAGGCCCGGCATTGCCCGCTGTAGTCGGCGCGCGGTGCTGGAATCGCCATCAGGCCGCGCAACCGAATGCCGGGCAGTGCCACGATTGCCGCGGCCAGGTCATTGAGCTCGCTGAGGTCAATCCCCGCTTTACTGGCTTCATGATCGATATTGACCTGGATGCAGATATTTAGCGGCGGCAGTGTCGCCGGACGCTGTTCACTCAGGCGTTTGGCAATCTTCAGCCTATCGACGCAATGCACCCAGTCGAATGCCTCGGCAATGCTGCGCGTTTTATTCGATTGAATCGCCCCGATAAAATGCCAGTTGATATCCAGATCCTGCAATTCCTGCATTTTCTCCAGCGCTTCCTGCAGGTAGTTTTCGCCGAAATCACGCTGCCCGCAGGCGAAGGCTACACGGATGTCGCTGGCCGGCTTCTTCTTGCTGACCGCGAGCAGTAGAATTGAATCCGCGCTGCGCTCGCAGGCGCTTGCCGCGCTGGCGATCTGGGCGCGAATGTCCCTGAGATTTATTTCGATGTTATTCATAGGTTTTTTCAGATGTTTTGCTATAGTTTATCTGTAATTACAAGGCTACAGCGAGCGTTCCAATTATATTCCGTTTGCTAGCGGGCTAAAACAAAACCCGTCATGAAATCAAATCTACCCGTAAACCGATAAGGGAAACTCCATGGACATAGCTCAACTCCTGGCATTTGGCGTCAAACAGGGCGCCTCTGATTTACATTTGTCTGCTGGCTTGCCGCCCATGATTCGCGTCGACGGCGATATTCGCCGTATCAATGTGCCAGAAATGGAGCACAAACAGGTACACGACATGATTTATGACATCATGAGTGACAAGCAGCGCAAAGATTACGAGGAGTTCATGGAGACCGACTTTTCATTCGAAATTCCTGGCCTGGCGCGCTTTCGCGTCAACGCATTTAACCACAATCGTGGCGCGGGCGGGGTTTTCCGCACAATTCCATCGAAGATACTGAGTCTGGAGGATTTGGGTGCACCCAAGATTTTTCAGGATATTTCCGAGTATCCGCGCGGCATAGTGCTGGTGACCGGCCCTACCGGCTCCGGCAAGTCGACCACGTTGGCGGCGATGGTGGACTACAAGAACGACACCGAGTATGGCCATATCCTGACCGTCGAGGATCCAATCGAATTTGTGCACGAAAGCAAGAAGTGCCTGGTCAACCAGCGCGAAGTGCATCGCGATACCCTGGGATTTAATGAAGCACTGCGCTCGGCGCTGCGGGAAGACCCCGATACCATCCTGGTTGGTGAAATGCGAGACCTGGAAACCATTCGCCTCGCCTTGTCGGCCGCAGAAACCGGACACCTGGTGTTCGGTACCTTGCACACCAGTTCGGCGGCCAAGACCATCGACCGAATCGTCGATGTGTTTCCTGCCGCAGAAAAATCAATGGTGCGCTCCATGCTGTCGGAATCGCTGAAAGCGGTTATTTCACAGACCCTGATGAAGAAAATCGGTGGCGGGCGCGTTGCCGCGCACGAGATCATGATTGGTACGCCCGCCATCCGCAACCTGATTCGTGAAGACAAGATTGCGCAGATGTACTCCGCGATCCAGACTGGTCAGAATGTCGGCATGCAGACTCTGGATCAGAACCTGAAAACCTTACTGGGCCAGGGGATTGTTTCCAAGGATGAGGCCATGCGCAAGGCCGCTAGTCCGGATTCATTGTAATCAGGCGCGGTACCAGGGGGACACTAAATGGATCGTAACAAGGCAATCAGTTTCATGCACGACTTGCTCAGAATGATGGTGAGCAAGGACGGATCGGATTTGTTCATTACCACCGGGTCACCCCCGGCGATGAAAATCGATGGCAAGGTCACCACTGTATCCAGGCAAAATCTGTCGCCCAATCATACTCAGATGTTGGCGCGTTCGATTATGAACGACAAGCAGGTTTCCGAGTTCGAGGAAAAGCAGGAGTGTAATTTTTCCATCGCTCTTCCGGGAGTAGCCCGATTTCGTGTCAATGCATTCGTCCAGCGCGGTAGCTCCGGCATGGTATTGCGTATTATCAATTCGGATATTCCAAGTTTCGAGGAATTGAATCTGCCGCCGATTTTGCAGGACATCGCGATGACCAAGCGAGGGCTGGTGATATTTGTCGGTGGTACCGGTTCCGGTAAATCGACATCGCTGGCATCGATGGTGGATTACCGCAACCGAAACTCTCACGGTCACATTATCACTATCGAAGACCCGGTCGAATTCGTGCACGATCACCGTAATTGTCTGGTGACCCAACGCGAGGTCGGCGTCGATACCGAATCCTATGAAATCGCGTTGAAGAATACTCTGCGCCAGGCGCCGGATGTTATTTTGATCGGCGAGATTCGAGACCGTGAGACCATGGAGCATGCGATCGCCTTTGCCGAAACCGGCCATCTGTGTTTGTCGACTCTGCACGCCAACAGTACCAACCAGGCTCTCGACCGGATCATCAACTTCTTTCCGGACGAACGGCGTATGCAATTGTTGATGGACTTGTCA
>Ga0316187_10004117_pt1 | contig 12584 bp, 12 predicted proteins | sample CroRivburrow1_MG_FD_204927 | JGI IMG/M metagenome (GOLD analysis project Ga0316187, IMG submission 204927) | Coastal sediment microbial communities from Maine, United States - Cross River worm burrow 1 | ecosystem: Environmental > Aquatic > Marine > Coastal > Sediment | place: USA: Maine...
AGAAGCAGTTGAAGTTTATCAAGGACATTCTTGGTTCTCCTGTGTATAGACGCTACTGGCCTGAGATGACCCACCCGGACGAAGGCAAGCGTACCAAGTGGACAGAGAAAGAGATCATGGTCGATCACCCGAAGCGTCAAGCTGAAGGTATCCGCGATGCTACCGTTGTGGCTGCTGGCCTTACAACTCAGATCACTGGGCTGCATTGTAACATAGCAGTACTAGATGATACAGTAGTTAAAGAGAACGCATATACTAATGAAGGCAGGACTAAGGTTCAAAACCAATACTCTCTCCTCTCTAGTATTGAAACCACGGACGCACGTGAATGGATTGTTGGGACACGTTATCACCCAAAGGATCTATATGGAACTCTGCTCACTATTGCAGAAGATGTATACAACGAAGAAGGTGAGATCCTTGACACTGCACTTGTCTACGAAGTCTTTGAGAAGGAAGTAGAAGACCTTGGCGATGGAACTGGTAACTTCTTATGGCCCAGACAGCAGCAAGGTAATGGTGCTTGGTTTGGTTTCAACCCTACGATTCTTGCTCGCAAGAGAGCTAAGTACCTCGATAAGACGCAGTTCTATGCGCAATACTATAACAATCCAAACGATCCCGGTAACGAGGCTATCTCTTCAACCTTGTTCCAGTACTACAACCCAGACTTCCTTAAGAAGCTAGAAGGCAAATGGCATTACAATGGTAGGCCTCTCAACGTCTTCGCTTCAATCGACTTCGCCTTCTCACTTCGAGAGTCGGCTGATTACACAGCTTTGGTTGTCATCGGCGTTGACTGGGATGGTAACATATATGTCCTTGACATTCAAAGGCGACGAACAAACAAAACAAAAGACTACTACGATATGGTCTATAATGCCCACATGAAGTGGGGCTTCAAGAAGGTACGAGCTGAAGTTACAGCCGCACAGGAGGTTATCGCTGAACGTATTAAAGACGACATCCGGTCGGATGGGCTTGCGCTCTCGGTTGACAAGTTTCGCCCTGTACGCACCATGGGTTCTAAAGAAGAACGAATTCAGAATACACTCCTTCCGTACTACGACAATAACTCTGTGTGGCACTTCGAGGGTGGGCTCTGCGAGACACTTGAGCAAGAGCTGATACAGCACAACCCACCTAACGATGATATCAAGGATGCACTCCACGCAGCCGTAGGCATCATGCGAGTACCGATGAAATCCACGACCCTGAGACAGAAGTCTAATGTGGTTTACAACACACGCTTCGGCGGAGTAGCAGTAGGATAATATGGCTAGAACAAGTAAAGCAGTACAAGAAATCAATGGCATTCTTAAGCCAGATGACATGGCATCTTATGTGTGTAACAAGTATGTAAGCTGGCGTGGCAGTTGCCTAGAGTGGCTTGACCAATCTAAAGAGCTGCGTAACTATCTGTTCCAGACTAGTACAGATGACACTTCGAATAAGAAGTTGCCTTGGAAGAACAATACGTCTGTGCCTAAGCTAGCACAGCTACGAGATAATCTACACGCTAACTACTATGCAGCACTGTTCCCCAATGACAACTGGTTCAAGTGGGAAGCAGCCTCTCAGGACTCGGCAGACAGAGAGACTGCTCGGCTAATCGAATCTTATATGATTCAGAAGATCAGAGAGTCTGACTTCAAGCAAGCAGTAAGTAGGTCGTTATATGATTACATTGACTACGGAAACGCATTCGGAGAAGTATCGTATGAACAGAATGTACACACTAATGGACAGGGCGAAAACACTCTGGTCTATAGCGGTCCCCGACTCAACAGAGTCAGCCCATATGATATTTATTTCGACCTTACGGCAAGCTCCTTTCAGAATGCAGGCAAGATCACACGACGCATTGTGTCGCTTGGTTCCCTCAAGGAAGCGCATAAACAAGACCCAGTAGGATTTGAATGGGTCCCTGAAGCAATCGCTGATGCGATGCTCACACGACAGACGTTGAATGCTTATGGTGATTCTGACCTCGATAAGAGCGAAGGGTTCGAAGTGGACGGATTCGGTAATGCCTCCACGTACTACTCTAGTGATATGGTCGAGCTTCTGGAATATGAAGGCGACCTGTTCGATATGGACACAGGTGAAGTTATGTCTGGTCACAGAGTCATTGTCATGGACAGAAGGAAGGTAGTATTTAATGGACCATTCGAATCGTGGCTCGGGACATCGAATAAGGAACACGTTTCTTGGAGGCCTCGTCCTGACAATCTTATGGGCATGGGGCCTCTTGATAATCTGGTTGGTATGCAGTATCGGCTCGATCACCTAGAGAACCTCAAGGCTGATGTGTTCGATCAGATCGCACATCCTATGCTCAAGATACGGGGCATGGTAGAAGACTTTGAGTGGGAGCCCGGTGGCAGGATCTATATGGATCTTGACGCTGACGTAGATGTACTACGTCCTGATGCTACAGCGTTAAACGCTGAGTTCCAAATGGATCAACTTCAACAGAACATGGAGGAGTTAGCAGGTGCCCCACGACAGGCAATGGGAATCAGAACACCCGGTGAAAAGACAGCTTTCGAAGTGCAAGCACTTGAGAATGCGTCAGGTCGTATCTTCCAACAAAAGATTCAGAAGTTTGAGGAGGAGTTCGTTGAACCCCTTCTCAATCAAATGCTCGAAGTGGCTCGCAGAAACATTGGTGCCACGGAAGTAGTAAAGGTATTTAATGATGACTTTGCGATTCAAGAATTTCTCAAAATCACACCTGATGTGCTTAACCAGCGGGGTAAGCTGTATCCGATTGGCGCGAGACACTTTGCACAACAAGCACAAATTGTCCAGAACCTACTTGGTTTTGTCAACTCAGCCGCTTACCAAGACCCAGCCGTGGCAGCGCATATCTCAGGCAAGAGGATCGCTTCGATCATGGAAGAGATGCTAGGCTTAGGCAAGTTCGAGTTGGTACAAGATAACATCAGGGTAGCAGAGGGTCAAGAGACCCAAGGCATGGCAGCTCAAGCACAAGAGACAGTAGTCGGACAGATCTCTGATAGGCAGGCCATCGACGACGTAGCAGAAGAAGAAGAAGCCTAATGTCTGGACCACCAGTTCGCAAACAGCTAGATACAGTAACCCTCCAAAGGGATTCTTATGATGCCTACGCTAAAGCCTTAACGGTAATAACTGAGCCGCACCGAATGGTGCACGATGGCTTCATGTACAACGCATCTGGCAAGGCAATCGCTGTAGCTAATGCAGCGAATCTTGACCTATTCATTCGACTCCCGGCTGGGGAGATCCGGCACGTGACCCTCGTGGAGTTCGCTCCTGACGACGCGCCGCTGGACGTATTCTTGTACGAAGGGACGACTGTCTCGGCAGACGGTACGGCGGTTAATATCAGGAATCATAACAGGATCTCCGGTGGAGATCCAGCAGTTGATCTGATGTACGTCGGGCCGACAGTCACAGCCCCCGGTACGCTACTACATCAGCAGTATATCCCTTCACCGGGAGCGGTAGGTGGGCAAGCGGCAGGACAGATAGTTGAGAACGAAGATCAAGAATGGATACTAGGTCATCCCACACTAGAGAAGACGTACCTGTGGCGTGTAACTAACAACAGCGGTGGTGCCATCAACATTGGGTATCACTTCAATGGGTATAAGATAGACTACTAATGAAAACTCTAATTACTAGAACACGTAACCGTATTCGTAAACTCAAGCGAGGAAATGCTTATAGTACTTTCCTAGGTGTCTTTTGGGCACTTGTAGCATATAAAGCAGTGCTCTACGCACTGGTGCTAGTACTCAAATGAGTAAACTACAAACAGTTTGGTTCGAAGAAGATCGAGCCAAATACAAAGGCGAAGAACTAAAGGAGCAGATGGAGAAGACAGAGAAAGCTGTCAGAGCCAACACTCTAGTCATTCGCAGATTGAAAGGAATTATCGAAAAGGATATCGAAGCCACCTACCTAGTAGATGAGAACTTTGACGATCCAGCTTGGCAACGGAAGACCATCGCCGCTGCTGCTGAGCGCAAGGTACTAAGGCGATATCTAAAACTATTACCATAAAGGAGGACGACCATGTCCGATGACGTATTTGGAACAGCCCCGACCGGGGAACAGAGCAGCTCACTTATTGAGCAGCTAGTGGGAGAAGGCAAGAAGTTCGCGACCGTAGAGGACTTAGCCAAGGGAAAGCTGGAAGCTGACTCTTTCATTGAACAACTTCAAGGTGAGAATAAGTTAACCCGAGAACAGCTCATAGAGCTAGAAGGGAAGACTAATAAACAAGCAACGATTGCTGAACTCATTGACGTTGTCAAGGGCTCCACACAACAGGGAACAGAGGAAGGTAACCAACCCATCTCCGATGAGATCCTGAGTAAAAAGATCGAAGAGATCTTAGGAAGCAAGAATGAGGAGCAGACCCGCGACTCTAACTTCAAACAGGCAAATCAAGCTGTACTAGATAAGGTTAATGGCGACGTTGAAGCTGCCAAATCTTATGTAGCAGAGAGAGCTAAGCAACTAGGCACTAGTGTCGAGAAACTGAAATCTCTGGGCGAAGAAAGTCCTGCCGCATTCCGAGAACTAATGAAACTCGATCCAAGTACCGGGTCTCCCGGTGTCACAAGCATTGGTGGGGTTACACCCCCACAGGATACGCCGCAAGTGATCGACGGTCACAAGACTAAGGCTTACTACGACCATCTAAAAAAGGAAATTGGTCCGCAGAAGTACTGGTCTGACACGAAGATTCAAGCACAGTATTTGAAGGATGCTACGGCACTAGCAGACCGCTTCAATAACTAATCTTTTGAACTATAAGGAAACATCATTATGATGACAACTGGCAACAGTGCTATCCTCACACGTTCAGAGATCTGGAGTACACAACTCAAGGAAGTTCTCCAAGACAATCTCGAAGCTCAAGGCTGGGTTAACTGGCTCTCCGAGTTTCCTGATGGGGATCAATTTACGATCCCTAGTATTGGTGAAGCAACCGTACGTGACTACACTGAAGATACCGATGTGGTATTTGATAGTCTGGACACGGGTGAGTTTACCTTCGCGATCACTGAGTACCTGAGTTCAGGGCACTATATCACGGAAAAAGCACGGCAAGACTTGTTCTATGCCTCGCAACTGGAAGCAAAGTTTGTTCCGTCACAGGCTCGCGCACTTAGCGAGAAGCTTGAGACAGACATCTTGGCTCTGGGTGCAGGTGGTGCATCTGGCGGTCAGACCGCTAGTGCTACCAACGCTATTAACGGAGCAGAGCATCGCTTCATTGGTACGGGTACGAATGAGACATTCGCTGTGGCTGACGCTGCTAAAGCACTCTTCGCTTTGAAGAAGGCTAACGTACCGTCTAGCAATCTCATTGCAATCGTTGATCCGTCCGTCGAGTATGCACTTAATACTTTGACGAACATCGTCAATGTGAGCAACAACCCTCGTTGGGAAGGTATCATCGAGACTGGTATCGGATCGGATATGCGCTTTATCAAGAACATCTTCGGCTTCGACTTCTATGTTTCTAACTACCTTGCTGACGCAAACGAAACGATTACGTTGACGACTGCTGCTGGTAAAGCAAACATCTTCTTCTCTGCCGCTTCTGGCGATCTGGTTCCCTTCATGGGTGCCATGCGTCAAATGCCTAAGGTTGATGGTGGATACAACTACCACAAGCAACGTGAAGAGTATGTTACGACTGCTCGTTACGGTCTGAAGGTATATCGTCCTGAAAATCTCGTCTGTGTCTTGACCGACACCGACCAAGTATAAGGAGTACTATTATGTCTAGAGGAAATACGTGGACTAATAAAGACGGCTTGGTCGTGGGCTTTAACGAGCATACTGTTGACAACGGCGTTAGCGCTGTAGTTGGTGGCTCAGGACCCGTAAAGACGGCACAGGTTGAATTGGAAGATGCTACTGCACTTGAAGTAGCTGGTTCCTTGACGGTCGCGTCGTTTAAGCCACAGGATATTGTTATCCCCCGTGGCTCACGGATCTTGGAAGCTAGCTTTCAGGTAAAGACGGCTTTCACAACTTCGGCATCTGGCGCGTTGAACATCGGAACAAACTCTGGTGGTCTTGACGGTGCATACACGGATGACGACGAGAATGGTATTGATGCAGCAATTGCTGTAACTGCTCTCGATGCTATTGGTGCAGTCGTCGCTTGCGACGGAGCATTGGTAGCTGGCGTAACAACGGCAGGGGCTAACGCCACTGGCGACGTTAAGTTGTGCTTTAGCTACAGTACTGGCGTATTTACAGCCGGTGCTGGCGTTTTGACAGTGCGTTACATTGAACCTTCTGGTTCGCTTAGCGAAAGCTTTGCAGCCGTAGAGTAATCTAAATGGTGATAGCCCTCTTCGGAGGGCTTGATCCTAGGAGAAAGTAATGACACAACCAGTAGCAAGTAAAACAAAGTTAGCTGATAGTAATCAGAACGGTCAGATCGCTGAGCGTCAGGCAGCAGTAGCAGACATTTCGGTGACTGGTACGTACGCCACAGACGACACTCCGATTGAAACCGCTGTTAATGGCATCCTCGCAGCACTGCGAGCGCATGGCTTGATAGCTGACTAACATGGTTCTCCCCCTCGGGGGAGACCTTTTAAGGATATACAATGGCAAAGCCCACACTATTAGAATTCGTACAAGACATCCTATCTGATGCAGATGGAGATGATGTAAACTCTATCTCTGATACGGTTGAGTCCGATCAATGTGCTAGGGTGGTTCGTGATTGCTTCGATCAGATCGTTGACCTTCACGACTTTGAACACACTAAGACACTGAAGCAGTTAGATGCTACCAGTGCCTCTACACCTAACGTGATGACGCGCCCTGAGGGCTTCCACACGCTAGAGTGGATACGCTATGACAAGCGTCAAGCAGCAGGAGATGCACAAGCCTATGATAGACTGGTTTACATGGAAGTTGATTCGTTTATTGATCGTGCTAGCTCTCTGTCTACTGATGATTCGACTGTTGATGCAATTACTCTTTCAACTGGTCACATCCTTCCTGTTAGGAACGATCAAGCTCCTACATACTACACTGTCATGGACATTGGCTCGGATGAAATCGTCTGTGATAGCTACGACTCAGCACTTGAAACAAACCTTCAAGCATCTAAGTCATTAGCTTACGGAATAGAGAAGCCTAGCTTAACGCTGGCTGATGCTTCCGAGATTAGCTTACCTAAACACCTAGCTGTGCTTGTCAAACGAGAAGCACGTGCTATGTACTTCGATCTCTATAAGGATGGTATAACTTCAGAGATTGATCGCACTCGACGTAGGGCAGAGACACGAGCCCAACGCCAGCGAAACATCATAAAGAATACCGACAATGATAATCGTCCTGACTATGGACGTAAGTAAAGGAGACAGACCATGTCTGAACAACCCACGTTTGACCTTAATCGTGAGAACAATATCGACTCCCTAGTCGATGCAACTGGCAAGAAGTGGAACATCCACGTTAATAAACAGAACGGCTTATGTAAAGCAAGACCAGAACCAGATCGTGAAGACGCAGTGATACCTAATGAATTTGCTGGTCAATGGACCAAGCCCAGCCTCCTGAAACCCAAGATCAGAGAATACGTTACGAAGACTTGGGACCAAGCAGCCGACGCAGATAAGAAGGCTGAACGTAAACGGATAGCAGCTAAGGAATATACAAAGAAAGATGACTCAGGAAGCAAAGACAAATAAAAACTTCTTCCGTCTTAACGGAGGACTGAATACAGAGATCAATGAGCTTAACTTCCCCGATGGTTTCACCACGGACGAAGCTAACTATGAACTCTTAGTAGACGGTTCTCGTAGGCGTAGGAAAGGCCTTGCAGCAGAGAGTGGTGCGGGTACAGCATTGACTGTTGATACCTTCGCTGCTGGCGACAAGTGCCAAAGCTATGTCTGGAGGAATGTTGCAGGTGATCCTGATAAGAAGGTTGTTGTGTTTAGACACAAGGACAGCCTTTACTTTGCTGATGCTGATGAAACTGTATCTGGTGGTTGGGCAACAGGTAATGGCTCTATCGTACCTCTTTCCACATACTACAGCTCTGGTGGTACAGCGGCTAATACTAACAAAGCCTCCGTTTCCTTCTCGCAAGGACGGGGGTATTTGTTTGTTACGGGTCCGTACTTAGAGCCTTTCTATGTAACGTATGACCCAACAGCAGGCGAGTACTCATCGTCGCCTATCACTATAAAGATGAGGGACTTCGCAGATCTAGAAGATAGTATCTCAATAGCACAAGAACCTACTGGTACTATCACAGACGAACATCGTTATAATATGCGTAACAGGGGTTGGACACAGGATCTACTAGATACTTATCTTTCTGATAAGACTAAGCATCCTGCTAAGAACTCTATATGGTGGAAAGGATACAAAAGAACTTATGGTGCATCTATTGCAGAAGAAGACGGACAGCGGAGCTGGGACTCCACCAAGCTGGAGAACGAGGCTTTCGGCGGAAGCTCGGCCCCTCGTGGCTCACTATTCATTGAACCCTATGACACGACATTCGGTTACGGTACAGGTGGGGCTGGCGGATCACTCCAAAATATCACGACTTGGTCGTACACCGGAGATCCTTGGACAGTTACACTTACAACAGCAGCAGCCCATGGTATAGCAGTAGGAGAAGACTTTACTATCGAGGGTAACTCGATGAACTACAACTACAATGTTAAGTTTGGTGTAGACATCGACATGGACGATGACTTCAATGGGCAATGGACAGCAGTTACAGGTACTACTGGTAGTACCCTTAAGTTTGTTTGGAGCCAATCGCCCCTCACCTCTAAACTCAATTACTGGAATGACCAATACGCTTCCCTAGGCACAGTTGATGGTAGCTTGTCAATCGTTAGGGGAAGTGGTGCCGTCCACGATGATAGTTTCAATGCTATTGAATTCCATGCTGGTCGTGTATTCTATGGTGGCATGAAGAACCAAGAGTTTGCAGACACAATCATGTTCTCTCAAATAGTAGACCTACCATCTAAGTTTGGTAGGTGCTATCAAGAGGCAGACCCAACTGATGAGAACTTTAACTCACTAGTACCCACCGATGGTGGTACTATTGTTGTTCCCGGTATGGGTGGTGTAATGAACCTAATCTCTGTACGCAATTCTCTTATAGTTCTAGCTAGAGAGGGTGTATGGGAAATCTCTGGAGGCCAACGTGGTATATTCACCTCTGATGGCTACTCAGTACGTAAGCTATCTAGTGCTAGCTCTAACGCACCTGATGGGTGGGCTAAGATAGAGGACACACTCGTGTACTCTGGCCCAGCCGGTATCATGCTCGTTACGCCTAATGAGTTTACTGGGCAGCTCGAAGTACAGAATGCTACCGAGCAGACCATCCAGACCCTCTGGAACCAAGTCGCTGATGCAGAGCAAGAGAACTGTTCAATGTTCTATGACGACTCACTACGCCGTCTGTATGTACTATATGGATCTGATGGAGCTGGTGATACTTCAATAGCAGTAGACACAGCTCTCATCTATGATGCTCGTGCTTCAGCGTGGTTTAAGTATACGTTCGATGCACCGGCTAACAACGTGTTGCTATGTGGATTCACTATCCCCAACGCTGATGATAGCTCACAGAACAAGAAGGTCAAGTTCCTATATGAGGCTAGTACGACTACCGTACAAGTGGCTGACTTTGACCAAACAGATTTTGATGATTGGGATGGGACCAATGGCCCACTCCCTTACTTAGTATTCGGACACGATGGGATAGGAGACTGGCAACGCAGAAGGCAAGCTCCTGTTATCACTGTGTTCTCAAAGAGAACCGAGACAGGTTACACAGACACAGGTAATGGCTTTGACCCCGTCAATGAGTCTAGCACTCTGATGAGTGCCTACTGGGATTGGACAGATGATGCAGTTAGTAACAAGATTGGAGCCCAACAGGAAGTTTATCGACACGTTCGGAATTTCGTTCCTTCAGGGACCACTGATGTGGATGGATATCCAGTGGTGGTTACACGCAATAAGGTACGAGGTCGAGGACGGAGTCTACAGCTTCGATTCGATGGCGCTTCAGATAAGGACTCCCACATCCTAGGATTTCAAACAAACTATAAAGTAACAAGGAAGGTCTAATGTCGCAGATTAGAGAGATGGTCCTCCAAGACATACCAGTCTTGGTGGCATACGGTGAGTACTTCTGGTCTACTACCCCCTATGTGGGTACAGGACTGGAATACAACCCAGAAAGAATCAAGGTACTACTCCAAGAACTAGATGATAACCACTATATCCGTATTCTAGAACATGAAACAGATGGTATCATAGGCTTTATAGCTTTCTTTATAACACCTTTCGTGTTCAATGACAACTATAAAGTAGCAGCAGAAGCGTTCTTCTTCATTCACCCTGAGCACAGAGGTTCGAATGGAAGAGTCCTGCTCCAACAAGCACAGCTAGATCTAAAGGATCGAGCTGATCTTATTAGCATGGGTGAACTTCGCTCTTCCAAGGACATGGGAGAGTGGTACGGGGATCAAGGGTTTACCTTGACAGAGCGTACATACAGCAAGGTACTATAATGGCAGCAATTACATCCGCAATCGCATTAGGAGTCTCCGCAGTAGGAGCTGTTTCCTCGCACAGAGCTGCGAAGAAGGCTACTAAGCAAGGCAAGAAGGCTAATGAAGCCCAGCGTAAAGCTAACCAACTAAAGAACAAGCAGGCGAAGCGTCAGTTCCTAAGGAACTTCCGACAAGCCCAAGCAGCTACAGTCATCTCGTCTGTAGCAGCAGGAGTAGGGCTAGATAGCTCTGCTTTCCAAGGTACACTAAGCTCCGAGAAGTCACAGGCTAGACTAGCTGTCAACGAATTTGCTCAAGCTGATAAGCTTGGTACAGACTTTATGACAGCACAGAATAAAGCAGCTAGCGCATCCGGTAGAGCCCAGACCTTTGGTCAGATCTCACAGTTTGCACTCAGCTTTGCTAGCTTTAGTCAAGGCTTTGGTAAAGGGGATGGAAACTAATGCCTACAGAGTGGGGACAGACAGTACTAGATGCAGCAGGTAAGCCTGCTGATCCGGTAACCATTGATGGGTTACCAATGGACCAGTTCGTTGCGGCTGAACAAGAAGCCAACAAGCAGGGTGGTACACTACAATACAACGATGATGGTACAGCCTTTGACCCTAACCCTAAGGATGACTTCACACCTCGGCTGTTCGAGGGTCCTCCTGAAGATAACAAGCTCTTCTCTTCCTCGAAGAGAGAGCAGATCTCTGCTAACTACGCTTGGAATAAAGGACACGAAGACGCTGTCCTTAACCAAGACCCTAACTCTACAGGTTCACGGGCTGAAGCCTATGTTAAAGACCCTTCTGTACAAGACCAGCTAGTAGAGTTCCTTCACAGCCAGTACAACGACGAGAGATTAGACTATGGTGTACTCTCTGGTATGGAAGGACTGCCTGCTGATGAGCAGCTTGCACGTATCAACCAAGAACTCTCTCGCCTTAACGCTCGTAAACTAAACTCTAAGCAGAACCTACTCATCCATATGATGAGGAGTGGCTACGGTGAGCTGCCAGTGAAGGCAGCACAAGAGATCTGGATGTCCTTGTCAGTACAAGAACTCGAAGCTCTTGGCGAGAACCAACGTAAGCAGCAGCTAGAGCAGCTACGCTTCGAAGTAGACCACATAGTAGCCCCAATGGGTGAGGGCTTTACCTCTATTGCAGGTGTAGGCGAAGTAATCCAACAAGACTTCATCCCTATATACGGAGCAGTCACTAGAGTAATCACCTCTAGATCCCTCCTTCCTAATGAAGTAGAGATAGGCAAATTCCGTGGACTACTCCCCGGAGAGATTCGACAAGAGATCCGTGAGTGGTTCGCAGAAGCAAGCCATGAGGACAGGGTAAACTACATACGGGACATCGGAGATATCCTCGTAGACCTTCGCTCAGGCCCACACTCGAAGCATTTCACACGGTATGGTATCATTGAGAACCTCATGGGTATCTTTACTGAGGATCTGCTAGCCGAGAACATGCCTAAGGAGTCACTTGACCGCTGGATGGGTAACCTAGACGTACTGCTAGAGGCAGTATATGGTGTAGGTGTACTCGCTAAGTTTGGTGGTTCGTTCTATGGGCTGTTCAGAGCAGGCAATGCTAGCTCTGTACGCCAAGCTGCACGTGCAGCAGGTAACCATAGCGCTGTATCTGCCCTTGACAACCAGCTTGCCAAGGTAGCAGACCAGATAGATGCCAAAGCATCAGAGATGGCTGTCGTTGATATGCCTAGACCACCGGGTCTACGGGATAATATGGAAGTTCTACCTGATGGTGTCAAAGAAGTAATCGAAAAGTCTGATGCTGTACGCCAGAATGTCCTTAGAAACTCTAATGACATCACTGGACAAGGCCTAACACAGGCTGATAAGGCCACAGCAGAGGCCTCTGAGATAGCTAAGATCGACTTCGGAGACAATGTACACGTTAATCACCGTATGACTACGAGTGAAGAGCTGCCTGATGGCACTGGTATCAGGATATCTGCTATCATAGGCCAAAC
>Ga0316187_10004118_pt1 | contig 12582 bp, 12 predicted proteins | sample CroRivburrow1_MG_FD_204927 | JGI IMG/M metagenome (GOLD analysis project Ga0316187, IMG submission 204927) | Coastal sediment microbial communities from Maine, United States - Cross River worm burrow 1 | ecosystem: Environmental > Aquatic > Marine > Coastal > Sediment | place: USA: Maine...
TCCCGAGTTCGAATCTTGGTGCCGGCACCATCTTAATTTTCCATTCCCACCCGTAGGTTTTCAGAAGTGCTGGATTTGGCACAATTCGAACTCGTTCGACAAATTCGCCCGGAGCGAATTTGAACATCGAACGCAGTGAGATGGCCCCGAAGGAGCGGAGGGCAGGGATGCCCGGAGTAATCTTGGTGCCGGCACCGACGGGACTGTCAAGCAGTTCAAGCTGAAACCCGGCGATATCGTTAATCCGATCCTCAGGCCCGCGGGAATCCTGGTTCCAGTGGACTCCGGCATCGGCCGGTTCCAGGCTGGTTTTGGACAGATATCAGCACAGGTACTAAAGGTCGGCATGATCACTGAAATTACCTGTGCATCCAAACCGCTCACTATTATCCCGATGGTTGTGACGGAAATTCAGGGTGCAATTTCAACCGGACAACTCAGGCCGACCGACCAACTGATTGATCTGCAGGATCGTGTCAGGCCAGGCACTGTCATGGCCGTATTGGAGCCCGTCTTTGCGAGCCATGCAGATGCTATCCCTCCGGGCAGTACCTGCGTGGGTGTTGCTTACACCTCTCGTGCCGCGGAGATAGCTGCAGGTGAGATTACCGGTTTCAGCGCTTTTATTACAACGATTGTAGATGGGATGGGCATTGCCAACGCCATCGTCATTCGGGCACAAGCGCTGATCCTACCCATTCGTGTATTGGTTTTCTCCTGACCCAAAGAGCTTGGACGTGGGTTTCCAATCTGTGACTACAATCAAGCACATGCAGTTCAATTTGAGCATGTATCGGGATTGGTAATATTTGGGGTCAGAGTATAGGTTTTAGGCAGCTGTGGCTGCAGCACCTCCCAATAATAGCGCCAGTCCAAAGCTGATCAGCGCCATCGCGAACGCGGCCAACAGGGCACCGGAAAAACCGTCCACTTTTACACCACTGAATGCTTTACCGGCGAGCAAAATGACGGCGGCTGAAACGATCAGGTGCACGACGGCTCCGACAATACCGCTCAAGTTCGGCACGAACTGCGTGATCAGGGTAGTGATGACGCCAATGAACAGGCCGGCCAGCATGGCCCAGCCAAAATTGTCCACCGACAAGCCCATGTTCAACTTGCTCACTATCCAGATAATGGCGCCTGAAATGACCGCACCGATTAGTATTCCAATAACCAACCCGACAATTGCTTCCATAACTTATTCTCCCGTTCGTTGTGATGTATCAAAGTGGCCTGACTAGCTACATTGGCGGTACGCATAATCGCCGTATTCCCCTGACAATATATGTTACCAAAACATTACCGCGGCAACTTCACGAACAGAGGCTCGAACATTCTGGGCAGGTATATCAGCGATTGATTTTTATCTCGCCGCGATTTGTAATGTGATTTACAAAAAAATTCCGAAACCGGATATTTTGAACAGAAGGTGGGCCCCCTCATGACGAATAAAATCCTGTATCTTGCCCTGGCGATCCCATTCCTTTTCTCGACCCAATCGGCGGCCGACGACACCGCTGTTGTAAACGATATCGTTCGGAAGGCGAAAGAGGAGTGTGCGGCCATGGACAACGGCGATTTCCACACAACCGAGCAAACCATTACGCTACACGACTTCACCGGCGACGGCCGGCCGGAAGAACTGGTCGATGCCTCCCAGTTTTCCTGCTCTACGGCTGTGTCGCTGTGGGGCGGCTCAGGCGGAACCTACCTGTGGGTGGTGGTCAACGGAGAAGCCTACGAGTTTCTTGCCCACCAGTGGAAGGTCGTGGACATGTACGGACAGAACGTGTTGCTGCTCGCCGTGTATTCTTCGGAATGCAGCGACGACATCGGGCCGTGTTACCGGGCCCAGGTCTGGGACGATGGGTTCAGGACTACCCGCTGAACAGTTACGTTTCAGCTGCAGGATTAACGTCCTGCGGATCATGGCATAGGAGTAGTCTTGGAGAACCGGCAGGTGGTTGGTGGCATGCCACAGCGTGGCGAACGGGACGATCTCGCCTGTCACTATCGCATTGGTCTCGTCATCGGGAAGCAGGTCAGCTTAACCCGTTCCGGCACCTCTTCTACTGACCCCCCAGGTCAATCAACAATTGCTGATATTCCGGGTCCTCACGCAACAGGTTTCGGCCGGCCTCGATCAACTTATCGACCTGCTCGTCTTTGAGTGCAAAACTCGTTGGGATCCCGTTAAAAAATTCCCGCAGTTCCGGATGCTTGATCTTCTGAAGACTGACATTGATTAAGTGTGTCTTTACAGGTTGTTCAGTTGTGGATAGCTCCCTCGCCCATTTTTCCACTGTTGCCTTGGTCAGGAGCATGCTGTCAGCGTCATACCGTGTCAGTTGCAAGTTGGTAACAGCGCCAACCACGCCTATTGCAGACGGTTCCTTATTGCTTTCATCCATGCCTTCATTTGTTTCGGTTGCTGCATCGACCATGATGATCACAATGTGTCGTGGAGGCTTGATGGACTCGCGATAAAGCTCTTTTGTATTACCTGATATCGCCATGATGTCGGATACTGCCCGCAGACCCAGGTTGTCGGTAATACCGCCATCAACGAAATGGACGTATTTGCGTTTATCCTTTTCGCCATAGGTCTCCAGTTGAGAGATGAGTACAGGTAAGTTCTGACCTTCATACATCTCGGCAGCGTCATGCAGGCTTGAGGTTCCGATCAACTGCATATCACTGCAGGTATCATAATTTGCGACCACTACCGGGTTAAAAAGGACAGGAACGGCAGAGGAGGCGGCCACAGCATCGGCGACAGGGTAGTCGGATAGCTCGGAGCATAGCAGGTCAAAATATTCCTGGATAAAAGAGAAACGAATGCCATAACCAAGGTCCGATGCGTTGATGATGATCATCGGACGGTCCGGTTTAATCATGTCGGCAAATGTCGCATCGTGGAACAGGAATTTTTGATAGTACTTGATCGCTGACTCGGTACGGCCACTTTTGCTGAACCACAGGAACGGATTTAAGCCTCTCAAGACAAGGTGTTTTTGTAAATTAAACTTCAAAAAGTCTTTTTCATAATTCTCAAAAATGCCATCGCCATGCAGTCCGTAATAGGCAGAGGTAAAACTTCCACCGGATACTGAGCTAATGTAATCGACCTCATCCAGTAATCTCTTTGAGCGGCCTTCATAGCTGATGTGGGTATCACGCAACTCCTGCATAACACCGAAGGACAAGGCGGCAGCCCTTGTACCCCCGCCGGAAAAAGTCAGTATGAACTTGATATCGCTGTCACTATGCGCATTTCTCCAGTCCTGAAGCGAGTACTTGTCAGCAACACGCGGGTCCGGAATTTCAATATTTTTGGGTGTGCCGTAGTTGGCGCAACCTGACAGCATGAGGGCTGTGAGTAAACTGTAAATCAGCTTTTTTCGGATTGGCACGGTGAACAGGAGACCCGGTGTTTAGAAGTAAGGTCATTGTATTGGACTTTTGTTATTGATCACAATCGCCAGACTCGCACGCTCTGTGTGTGGCCTGAGGGGGAAGGGTCACGGTCTTTGTCAATACCACAAAGCACCACGAGCGGAATTATCGCCGTCCTTCCATCGACTCGGCCAGGCTGTGCGACCGGGCCCAGTGGTCGATCTCCGCTTTGAGCGCCCCCCACTCATCATGCAGCGGACAGGGGTGGCGGGCATCGCAGTTACCCAGGCCGAACAGGCAATGTTGGGTATCCGGTTCGAAGTCCACAGCCCGCAGGATATCGATGAAACGAACTTCAGACGCCGGCCGGGCCAGAAGGAAGCCTCCATTGTGCCCTTTCTGCGCATCCAGGATGCCGCTCTCGGTGAGCTTACGCATAATCTTGGACAGGAATGAGGGCGGCACGTCGACGGCCTTGGCCAGGTCCTGTGTGCGGACGCGCCCCGCCGATTCGATACGCGCCAGGTGCGACATGGCGCGCAATGCATATTCGGCAGGTCGGCTAAGGTAAATGCGCTCATTCTAGCGCCTGATTGGAGTACGTTCACGACATCAATCAATGGAATTGAAAGTCTATTGAGATGGACGTAAATTAAATGTTAATTCGCTTCGATGCGAAAACATTCCTGCCCGAAGTGACGCATCGAGATGTGGTGGTCAATCCAAACCAGCAAAGCCAGGAATCTGGAAAGAAAAATGGCGCATTCCTCACCTGCCTACGAGTACGACCGTAAGAAGCAGATTTCCGTTCTGAGCATGAACACTTTGGCGTTCACGATCAATTTCGCCGTGTGGACCATGTTTTCGGTGATCGGCATCAAAATCAAGGAAGAACTGGGCCTGAGCGAGACCGAGTTCGGCCTGCTGATCGCCACCCCCATTCTGACCGGATCACTGGTCCGCTTGCCCCTGGGCGTCCTTACCGACCGATTCGGCGGGCGCGTGGTCTACTTCGCGCAGATGCTGCTGGTCGCCGTGGCTACCTATGGTCTGCATTTCGCCCACCTTTTCTGGCAATACCTTCTGATCGGCCTGTGCATTGGGCTGGCAGGCGGCTCGTTCGCCATCGGCATCGCCTATACCTCGGCCTGGTTCGAGCAGAAGCGGCAGGGCTTCGCAATGGGGATATTCGGCGCCGGCAACGCGGGCGCCGCGCTCAATATCTTCATCGCGCCGCTGATCATCGTGGCGATGGGCTGGCGCGCCGTACCCGTGGTTTACTCCATAACCATGCTGGTGATGGCCTTCGTCTTCCTGCTTTTCACTTACAACGACCCGCAGCTCGAGGAGCGACGACGCAACCAGAGCTTTCCTTCTGTCGGCGAGCAGTTCAAAGCGCTCACCGAAACCCGCGTTTGGCGTTACGGGCTTGCTTACTACTTTGTCTTTGGTGGTTTTGTGGCGCTGTCGCATTGGGCACAGCACCTGGTGACCTTTCAGGGTGATGCTGCAAGTTTCGTGGCAGGTCAGGCGTTCGTGTTCAAGGCACACCTGGTGCTCGGCCTGACCATCTTCCTGTTGTTCCCGTTCACACGGTTGGTGCATGTCTGGAGCGTGCCGCTGCAGTACCTGACGCGCAGTGGATACCAGATCGTGAGGAAAAGAGCTTGACGAACACAAGCGGAACAGACACTACTTGACTGCCTCAACCGTTGGAAAACTCCAGCTACCGTTGAGAACCTCGTCTCGGGGCTGATAAAGCCGTACCGTGTAATTCCAGCCTTCGGCTATTGGCAGGTAGTTGACGCTCTGAGGATTGCCGCCGAAGTGTATGGTGAAAGAACCATCGGGGTTTGGTTCACCCGTAACGCTGTTGATGCTGTAGGCGCCAAGTTCATTTTCCTCGAAGAATCCTTCCCGGTTATAGAGACTGATCGACCAGAAGGCATCGACAGGCACGTCTTTAACGCTTAGCTCATAAGCGCCGACAGGGAGATTGGGCTCGACATTGAGATAGTAAGCCTCGTCCTCGGGCAGACCACCCCAGCCCCACGCGGAGGCCAGCAGGTGGCGCACCGCGTCGACATCTTCCTTCCTGCCAAACGTCCTGCTTGCGTCGGTAACTCCTCTGCCCAGTTCCAGTAACGGGTCGTAGGTGGCTTTATAGCTGTCGGCGTCATAGGCCGGATGCGAGTAGGGCTGCGCCGAGTTTGCTTCGATCACGAACTGATCCTGGAGCGCATTGGCCTCCTTGATGTCATCTGGATCTGATGCGTCCACGAGTGTGCGGATACCCAGTAAAACGAAAGGCGTATCGAACTCGTCCATGGTCAGCTCATACGTGCCCGGTTCATGAAAGATTCGATTGATGTAGTGATCCTCGTTGATGACCATCACGGACATGTAACGATCGCCGGTATCCGGCAAGATCAGCGTGGCGCCTTTGCTGATGTCAACGATTGCCCCGCTGTAGAGCGTGTCGCGGTTCATGCGTATGACCGTCTGGTTATCAATGGGTGCCGGCTCCCTGAAGTGAAACCAGGTATTGATCCCGCCCATTAACTCATAGGAGCGATCGAATTGTGCCGCCGTTTCTGCCCGGGCGAAATTGTCTGTATTGACGATAACAGCCTCGCCATCTCCCGCTGACACGATACCTGGCATCAGGGAAAGAATAGCGGCGGAAATGCAGATGTGGCCAAAGTGACGTAAATTTGAAATCTTGTTCATATCGATTACTCCCTGGTAGGAGGACAAGCTGCTGTTACTGGACGGGTTCAACCGCTGGAAAGACCCACTCCTCTTTCAGCACTTCCTCGCCCGGACGGTACATGCGAATGATGTAGTTCCAGTTTTCCATGACAGGGAGGCAGTTAACCCGGTCATCCTCACAGCCTCCGAAGTGCACGGTCATGGAGCCGTCATCGTTTCGGGTACCGGTCACGCTGTTCACATTGTAGGCATTGCGGTCATTCGGTTCGAAGAAGCCCTTCGCGTTGTAGAGACTGATTGACCAGAAAGCGCCGACAGGCACGTCAGAGGGAACTTCGATCTTGTACTGGCCCGGGGGCAGCCCCGGCTCGACGTGCTCATACACAGTTTCGTTTTCCGGCAAACCACCCCAGCCGAGTGCCGTGCCGAGCAAATGACGTACCGGGTTAATATTTTCTTTGGCACCGAAGGTACCGGTGCTGCCGGAACCCACGAAAGCGCCAAGCGGGAGCAGCGTTGAAACAAGCGCTTCGTAGCGGTCTTTATCATAGTTTGGCACGATGAAAGGCTTCGACGACGCTGCGGCAACCGTCATCTCGTCCTGGAGCGCATTCACCGCGTCAACGTCCCCGGCATCGGCCGCGTCCACAAGCGTTCGGACATATACGATGACGTAAGGCGTATCGAAAGTCTCCATGTCCAGGGTGTAGGTGCCGCCGCCGGCAAACACCTCGTTGATGAAGTGATCCTGGTTGACGATCATTGCCGTCATGTAGCGCTCGCCGGCTTCGGGCAGTGTCAGTGTCGCCCCCTCGCTGATGTCGACGACGGCCGTACTGTACAGCGTGTCGCGGTTCATGCGGATAGTCGGCTGGTTGTCGACCGGAGCCGGTTCGCGGAAATGGTAAAAACGGTTCACGCCACCGGCGAGGGACACGTACTTGTCGAGTTCGATGTCGGTCGCAGCGCGGATAAAATTGTCGATCGTTACGGGTACAACAGCAGTCTCGACGTTCGCTGCCAGTTCCGGCATGACCCACTCACCATTGAAGTACGCTTCGGTGGGCTCATAGATGCGCAGTGCCAGGTTCCAGCCCTCGTAGATATCCATGTAGTTAACGGCACCCTTGTCGCCACCAAAACGAATGACGAACGAGCCGTCATCTTCGGGCACGGCAAACGCGCTATTGATGTTATAGACGTCACCCTGCGGATAGCCCTCGGCGTCGTAGACAGTGACTGACCAGAACGCTTCGGTTGGAACATCTCTGAGTGTCAGAGTTTGCGGTTCAACGCTCTCTGCGTAAATGCTTGGATAAACTGCCCTCTCAGCGGTAAGGCCACCCCAGCCCGATGCTGTACCGACATTGTGTTCTTTCAATGGTACTTCACCCTTCTTGCCGAACATCTGCTCAGATGTGATTCCTTCTGCTTTGCCAATTTCCTGGTATTTGGCTCGCATCGCCAGAACCTCTTCCATGTCCCAGTCAGCGGATGGTACAAAGGCGCCTTTATCCTTCTGTTCCAGTTTCAGTCGATCCTGAATTTCATGCACGATGGCCAGATCAGCAGGGTCGGCAACGTTAACCTGAGTACGAATGGCGATCATGGCATAGCGACTACCCACGTCTTCCTGGGTCAACGTGTAAGTGCCTGGCTCAACAATTGCCATCGGGTTGTAGTGCTCGTCTGTAACAAACCAGGCGCTTTGGTAACGACCGTTGGTCTCCGGCATGGTCAGCACAGCGTCCTCGGTCAGGTCGACAATTGCAAACGAGTAAAGCGTGTCGAAGTTGATACGCATGACCGTTCGGTCTTTCGGGTCCGCGCCCTCCCTGAGGTGCATCCAGACGCCCATACCGTCGGTGCCGGTTGCGGCTGCAATTTGCTGTATGTAGCCCGCAATAATTATCTCTGACTCCGCCTGGCCGTAGTTTTCGTCGGTGACCACCGTCGTTTGGGCTTCACTGGCGGGCGCAGCCTGCTGCGCCGTAACAGATTTATCAGATTCCTTTCCGCAACCGGTCAGGGCGATTGATGCCATTGCGACCCATGCAAGAACTATGATTCTGTAGTTATGCTTGTTCATTATCGATCCTTAAGTTGTGACCTGCCGGCCCGCTATGTGCTTTTCACCAGGATAAAAAGAAAACACACCGAGACGGTAATCAACGCGCTCAGCAAGCAGGTTCGAGGTTAGCCCTGAACTTTGGCTGCGGCAGCCGGGCTGCCGCAGCCAATTGGGAACCGGGCTTAGTCCCCTAGTGGCTTATACTTGAATTTCTGACCACCAATAGACGCTTCATACATCAGGCCACCCTTGGCAATCGTGTACACAGCCATACCGCGTTTCCACGCTGCAGCTCCCTTGGTATCACCGGCGCTGGCCGATGCACCCTTGGTCGTCGCACCTGCCTGGGCGCCATAGGTCAATGCCACCGCCGTTGCATCAGCGCCGAACTCGAAATTCCCCTTGGTAAATTCCTTGTAGGTATCGGCATTCTGAAACAGGATCAGCTGGCTATAGGCCTGTCCACCCAGCTGAAAACCAATGGTTACCTGGCCCATGGAAATGTTGCCGGTATGCTCGCCAGCGGCAAAAACACATCCGGTACCACCGGCGCCGCCGATACCTATACCGCCTTTGCCAATGGTCGGCAGCACGGCGTAACCGTATGTTTGGGCCAGCAACTGGGGAACGTTACCGAGATCCTTGAACTTGGCAAACGTCGCCTGGCATTCTTCTGCAGTAGCGGCCGCGTAGGCCGATGTACCAACCAGTGTCATCAAGGCTGTCAATACAGCCATTATTTTAAGTTTCATGTTTTTTCCTCTTTAACTACGCGCTTTTTTGAACACATCCAGCAGGTTTGCATCGGTGTCAGCCACGCACATTTCGTAAATTTTGTCGGTTGCCTCGCTCACCTTTACGGCGTCGAACATGTAGTCCTTCTGCAACCCATTGACGACGCCATGCATGAAAATCATGGTGAAGTCGCGCGTGCTGCCGGTTTGGATCAACATCTCGCCGCAGGTCATCTCATTGAACTGGACTTTTAAGCCCGACTCGACAGCGTCAGGTGTTTCTGCCGCAACAGCGGAATTAGACAGCAGGAAGGACACCGCCATTGTGGCAGCAAACGCAATTTTTGTGGTTTTCATTCAGTTTTCTCCCGGTACATTTGTTCCAATTAAAAAAACCGTTGTCAGTAATTCAAACTTCCGCGCATGCAGTCGCGATAGACTGCATCGTAAGACACGCCACGCTGGACACCCCGCGCGGTTCCAGCGGTTACGGCACCGATCGCTGCGCCCTTTTTGGCGCCCTTTTTACCACCTACGACGGCGCCCACGGCCGCTCCGCCCACACCGCCACGCACTGCGCCGCCAACTGCGCCACCACGTGAGTATCCCCGTGACACTCTGCGCGCATAATCCTGGCAGTAGGCGGGTGTGTATGCAGAATAAGCAGGGGTTGCATAAGTAGTCGCCAAAGCGAATATCGCCGAGGCGAAAATCACCGGGGAGAGTAAGGCGGGTATTGCCAGTGTCTGAACTCGTAAAGCCATGAATCCTCCTTCAAGGCGATAGCGCACCTTGGCGAATTTTGGGAAAGACTTGAAAGATCATTGTATTTTTAGCAATAAAAGCTGCGGGAAGTAAGGAAGCTACCGTAGCCTCTTGTAGGCTACACACCACCTGTCGGTGACGCAGGTTCTGTGTGCCAGTGCTCCGGAGGGACAACCTTGGCTGATTCAGGATCAGCAACGTAAGCCGGTGACATAATCTGGACGCCGTACTCATTGAAAACATCCTGGATGTTGGCATGAAGATCTGAGTAGATTTGCGGCAGATCGGAAACGTCGCTGCAATAGGCGTTTACCTGGTAATCAGCCGCAAAATCGCTCAGCGAGGTTTGTAACACGAAGGGTTGTGGCTCTTGATTCACACCTGACGTGTTACGAGCCGCCTCGATCAACATGGCCTCCACTTGACGCCAGGGCGCGTCATAGCCAATGCTGACGGTTGTGTGCAACAATAAACCCCGGGTTTTTGCCAACTGTGAGTAGTTGATCACGTCCGTGTTCAGGATTTTCGAATTCGGAATGATGACGATTTCGTTTTTGGGTGTTCTAACGCGAGTGATCATCACTTTGATCTCATCCACGACGCCGACCGTTTCGCCTACCCCGATTCGATCACCCTCGCGAAACGTACCTCGATAAGTCATGCTCAGACCAGCCAGTAGGTTCGCAATGTACGAGGATGAGCCCAAAGACAGCAGCACACCGACAAACACCGAAACACCTTTGAATGCCAATGAATCTGAGCCAGGAATGTAGGGATAGGCAATCACCACAGCGAAGGCGATGACGAGGAAACGCACGATCTTGTAGGTGGGCGTGGCCCACTCCGATTCGAATCCTTCCATTTGAATTCGCTTATGTTCAATGGCGCGAAAAATGGCGCGCAAGAACTTGAGCAGGTAGCTCGTCACAATCCACAAAATGCCCAGGAAAATCAGGTTGGGAAGCGCCGAGATAAAGCCCAGCCAGAGACTTTCCAGTGGATTGATGATAAAGCGGATCAGTGTGCGCGCGACGGGCCGCGTCCAGGGAAAGAGCCCCAGCACCGCATTCAGGTAAAAATAGATCAGCGCCAGGTAGACGATCGTTCGGATCAAGCGCAGCAAACCTGCGACAAAGGTCCAGAACTGGCTGGCATGGAAGAGGCCAAATGCCTTGTTGGCAAGGTCTTGTCCAACCCGCCGGACATCTCGCTCCGTCCAGGCGACCAGCCATCTGATGAGCCTTGAAAAGGCCCACAGCAGTATTATAAAAAGGGCCGTCACTGCGAGCGCCACCAGCGAATTATTCACCAGCTTCACGGTGCTGCGATCGGCACGGTGGTTCTCTATCGCCTCGGCCACCAGGTTACGATAAACATGCGCCAGTAATTCAGGCTTGATGTTTTCCAGCGCAGCGTCTTCCTCAAAAATGCTGAACAGTTCCAGGTCACCTGCCAACACGGTCGTCCGGATCGGTTCATCATTCGAGATGATCAACTGTGCCGTATCAAAAGACTCGTCATTGGCCAGGTCAATGATGCGCTGTCGAATTTCAGCCGCTCTTCTGGTGGCAGGATACGAAGCCATGCCACGCACCCGGAACAACTTGTTTCCGTCTACTATGACCGGTGCGACAGTGACGCCCGTGGGATCTGAGGGTGGGGCCTGCTGCTGAGCCAGAGCCTGGGTGCTGAGGGTTCCGAAAAGAACCACCAAACAGAGCAGGCACTGCAGAATACTGTTTTGTAATACAAGTTTTCTGGTCAGAGTCATGTCTTAACCTTCATCACCGACCTTCCAGGACCTCGACGAGAACCTTGCCACGGGTCCCGGAGGGCGGCTTGGTACCGGCAACGGCTGAGAGAGTAGGAGCCACGTCAATGGTGTGAATTTCCCGATAGATTTTTTGGGGTTCAATTCCGGCACCGGCGAAGAAGACCGGTACGAAGGTGTCGTAACGCCAGGGCGATCCGTGAGTCGCCGCGACCGTGAGGCCGTCAAAGTCGTTGATGAACCAGTGCGGCCGGAAGACAACATAGATGTCGCCGGAGCGCCGCGGATTGTAGTTGTTCAGGACCGAGCGCATCAGCGGGGTGTTGGGCAACTGGCCATGCGCCATCGCCGTGCTGGAGACCGCCAGGGCGACGCCCTCGAACTTGACCAGTTCGGCGGTGACTGCTTCCTCGACTTCACCAAGCGACAAGCCATTTTCGGCGATGACTTCATGATTCAGGTAGAGGTAGGGGTGTGCGTATTGCCGGATCAGCTCTTCACCGATGCCAAAGCGCTCTTTCAGGGCGGCGAAGCCCGCCTCCTTTTCCCAGGAGTCCGGATCCACGTAGTTGGCCTCGAACCCATATTGCTGCAAGTCCCCCGGCGCTTCAGGTCCTCCATGGTCGGCGGACAGCACCACCAGCGTGTTGTCCAGCCCGACTTTCTCATCGACATACGCGAGCAACGCCGCGAGCGTGCGGTCAAGCCGTAACAAGTTGTCCTCGGCCTCCAGGCTCGAGGGTCCGAACAGGTGGCCGACGTAATCCGTGGAGGAGAAACTGACGGACAGGAAGTCGGTCACCGGGTCAGTCCCAAGGGCTTCGTTCTCGATCAGCGCCCTGGCAAATTCGAGGGTCAGCTCGTCGCCAGCCGGGCTCACTGTGAGGAAGGTGGTGAAACCCGAACCGTCTGCCGGCCCGAAAGCGTGCGGGAACGTCCGGCCGAAAGGTGGCAGGTCCAGCTCCCAGGCCTGGTCATCGCGGTTACCGAACAGATAACGCGATGGGTCCTGGAGCAGTTCCCAGGACGTGTCGGCAAAACGCAGGGTCGGGTCAGCCTTGTTGAAGGCAGTCACCCACCCGGGATATTTGTCGTAATAGAAGCGGCTGGTGACGAATTCGCCGGCGCTC
>Ga0316187_10004119_pt1 | contig 12581 bp, 11 predicted proteins | sample CroRivburrow1_MG_FD_204927 | JGI IMG/M metagenome (GOLD analysis project Ga0316187, IMG submission 204927) | Coastal sediment microbial communities from Maine, United States - Cross River worm burrow 1 | ecosystem: Environmental > Aquatic > Marine > Coastal > Sediment | place: USA: Maine...
CGATTCCGAGTTCGGGCTCAACGGCAACGTGTGGACCAGGGACAAGGAAAAAGGCTATCGCCTGGCCACGGCTATCGACACCGGCTCCTGCAGCGTGAACGACATGGCGGTGAGTTACGGCATCCCGGCCGCGCCATTCGGCGGCAAGAAAAACTCAGGCCTGGGCCAGGTCAATGGCAAGAAAGGTCTGCGCGGCTACTGCCACGAGATGCCCATCGTGATCGACCGCTTCGGTGGCAAGATGCAGAACGCCTATCCCAACAGTGCCGATAGCGCCGAGGGCATGAAAAAACTGATGAACTTCCTGTGGGTGAAGACCCCACTGGGACGCTGGATGAGCTAGGAGTGGCGGCACCCGGGGTTCTAAATCAACACCAGGTTATCCCGGTGAATCAGCTCCACGTCCAGTTCATAGCCCAGGATAGACTCGATCTCGCTGGAGGCTGAGCCCATGATACGCCGGGTATCCTCCGCGCTGTAGTTGACCAGGCCGCGCGCCACTTCCACTCCCTGGGGGTCGCGGCAGGACACCATATCCCCGCGGCTGAAATTACCGTGTACGCCGCGCACACCGACCGGCAACAGGCTGCGACCCGATTCGCACAAGACCCGCACGGCGCCGGCATCCAGTTCAACACTGCCCTGGATCTGCACCATACTGGCCAGCCACTGCTTGCGGGCATTCTGGGGCTGTTTACCGGTGCGCAGCCAGGTTCCCACATCTTCCCCCGCGGCGACACTGGCTACCACATGGTCACGGCGCCCGGACGCGATGATGGTTTCGGTACCGGAACGCGCAGCCAGGCGTGCCGCCCGCAGCTTGGTCACCATGCCGCCACGGCCCAGTACACCACCCTCCCCGGCCATGCCGTCCAGGCTGGCATCGTGCACGTCACAGACGCGCACCAGTTCCGCATCCGGATTATTGCGCGGGTCCTCCTGGAACAGACCCTGCTGGTCCGTCAGCAGCAACAAGGCATCGGCATCAATCAGGTTGGCCACCAGTGCCGCCAGGGTGTCATTGTCCCCGAAACGAATTTCATCGGTAACCACAGTGTCATTTTCATTGATTACCGGCACCACGCCCAGGCGCAGCAGGGTATGCAGCGTGCCCCTGGCGTTCAGGTAGCGGTCCCTGGCGGTGATATCGTCGTGCCCCAGCAAGACCTGCGCAATGGCGATATCGTGACGGTTGAAGGCATTCTCGTAACTTCTCACCAGGATCGACTGGCCCACCGCCGCCGCGGCCTGCAGGTCGTGTACCAGGTGCGGGCGGGCAGTCCAACCCAGGCGCACAATGCCCGCGGCTACCGCTCCGCTGGATACCAGCACCACTTCACAACCGCGCTGGCGCAGCAACACCAGTTGCTCTACCAGGCTGCTGATCATCATCTCGTCCAGGCCGCGCCCATCGTCGGTGAGCAGCGCGCTGCCCACCTTCACCACCCAGCGCCGGGCCTGTGCTATTTCCTCACGTTCCGCCATGGTCCTTCCTAGGGTACGTATTCCACTTCGACGTCGAAGTTATCGTCATCGAGGTCATCATCGTCGTCGTTTTCTTCCTCGGGCCCACGCCGATGTCGCGCGCGCAACTCGGCAATACGCTCCCGGGCCTCCTCCTGCATACGGGTCTGCAGTATATGTTCTGCTTCCAGCAGCTCGGGGTCTGCCGCCTCACGGGCGCGACATTCTTCCAGGTAGGTCATCAGGGCGCCGCACAGAGCATCAGTGCCTTCCCCGCGGATAGCGGAGATACTGTAGACCGGCCCTTCCCACCCCAGCGCAGCCAATACGGCTTCGCGCCGCGCCGCAAACGTCTCTTCATCTACCAGATCGCTCTTGTTGAGCACCAGCCAGCGCTCGCGCTGGGCCAGGGTGGGACTGAAACGCTCCAGCTCACGCACTATCGACAGTGCCGCATCGGCCGGCTCCACGCCGTCGTAGGGTGCCATATCCACCAGGTGCAGCAGGATGCGGTTGCGCGTCAGATGCTTGAGAAAGCGAATGCCCAGGCCCGCCCCTTCGGATGCTCCCTCGATCAGACCGGGAATATCGGCCACCACAAAACTGCGATGGGCCTCGACTTTCACCACCCCGAGATTGGGTACCAGGGTCGTGAACGGGTAATCAGCCACTTTCGGCCTGGCCGCTGACACCGCGCGGATAAAGGTCGACTTGCCGGCATTGGGCAAACCCAGCAGACCGACATCGGCCAGCACCTTGAGCTCCAGTTTGAGGGAGCGATGTTCGCCTTCACTGCCCGGGGAAGTCTGGCGCGGCGCGCGGTTGGTGCTGGATTTGAAGCGGGTATTGCCCAGACCGTGATAACCGCCCTTGGCTACCACCAACTGCTGCCCGGCCACAGACAGGTCCCCCAGCACCTCGCCGATATCCTCATCGATAATGGTGGTGCCCACCGGCACTTTCAACACCAGGTCCTCACCGCTCCTGCCGGTACAGTTACGTCCCCGCCCACTCTCACCGCCGTCGGCGCGATAACTGCGCACGAAGCGGTAGTCCACCATGGTATTGAGGTTGACGTCGGCCTCGATGATCACGCTGCCGCCATCACCCCCGTCACCCCCATCGGGACCACCCTTGGCAATGTATTTCTCCCGCCGGAAACTCATGGCGCCATTGCCGCCATTCCCCGCGAAAACCTTGATACTTGCCTCGTCTACAAATTTCATCTGCTTCTCTAACGTTCGTGCTTCTCAGCTTAGCTTTTTCCAGCTATCCGGGGGCAACTCCAATAATGAGGGATCGAGTGCTGCTATACCTTTCAGGGACGTGGGCGGCCACGGATGGCCGCCCCCGAGCGCACATGGATGTGCTTGTAGCGTGCCCTGGAAGGTATAGCAGCGCTGGATCCCGCACCCGAAGCGCTAGCCCTAAACATCCTGAAGATAAAAAAAAGCCCCGTCAATTGACGAGGCTTTTTGGTCTTTGGCGTTTAAGCCGCGACTCAGGCGCTCACCACCTGTACATACTTGCGGCTCTTCGGGCCCTTGACTATAAATTCAACCTTGCCCTCCGCAGTCGCGAACAGCGTGTGATCCTTGCCAATGCCTACATTGTCGCCTGCGTGGAAACGCGTTCCGCGCTGACGCACCAGGATATTTCCTGCCAATACCGATTCGCCGCCAAAGCGCTTCACACCAAGGCGTTTGCTTTGGGAATCGCGTCCGTTACGGGTACTACCACCAGCTTTCTTGTGTGCCATGTTTCAAACCCTCCTGTTACGCCGAGATACCGGTAATCTTCACTTCGGTGTACCACTGGCGATGACCAGTTTCCTTCCGATAGTGCTTACGGCGGTTAAATTTCACGATCTTGATCTTCTTGTGACGGCCCTGGGCAACCACTTCTGCGGTTACCTTGCTACCGGCCACCACAGGGGTCCCGATCTTTACGTCGTCACCACCGCCAACCATCAGCACTCTGTCGAATTCGACAGTGTCACCGGTTGCGGCTTCAATTTTTTCCAGCTTGAGGGTCTCACCCTCAATGACACGGTGCTGTTTACCACCGGATTCGATTACTGCGTACATAAATACTCCGTTGAGTTAGCCTGCTCGCATTCTGAAAAAACCCTTGTAAATCAAGGGGGCAGAGCCCGGCACTAACAGTTAATAAACACTGTCCACCGCGTCGCTGGTAGCACAGCAGGGGTCAGAGGGCGGCGATTTTACGCAAAACCAGGGCCCCGGGCAAGGGTTATTTTTGCATAAAAACAAGGGCTTATGGCCGCAAGGGGGGCGGCGACCCGGGTCCCTTGACAGCCCCGCTGGGTCGCCCTAGCATGCGCGGGCACTCTACAAACCGCTTTCTCTATGCAACAGATACGCGCCAGCGTGGCCACCGAGTTCGAACAGGTCAATCAACTCATCGTGGACCAACTCCATTCCAACGTGCCCATGGTGGAAAACGTTGGTCATTATATCGTGGATGCCGGCGGCAAACGGCTGCGCCCCCTGCTGGTATTGCTCAGCGCCGCAGCGTTGGGTGACTGCAACGCACAACACATCAAGTTTGCCGCGGTGGTGGAGTTTATCCACACCGCCACCCTGCTGCACGACGATGTGGTGGATATTTCCAGCCTGCGCCGCGGGCGCCCCACCGCGAATGAGGCATTTGGCAATGCGCCCTCGGTGCTGGTGGGCGATTTCCTCTATACCCGCGCTTTCCAACTGATGGTAGAGCTGCAGGATATGGAAATCCTGCGGCATATGGCCGACACCACCAACACCATCGCCGAGGGGGAGGTACTGCAGCTGACCCGCGCCGGTGACGCGGCGACTACCCAGGAGCAATACCTGGACGTTATAACCCGCAAAACCGCAATACTGTTTGCCGCCGGCTGTTACGGTGCCGCTACCCTGTGCGGCGCGGATCAGGACACTCGCCAAACTCTGCGGGAATTCGGCCTGAACCTGGGCATCGCCTTCCAGATGATTGACGATGTGCTGGATTATGAAGGCGACCCCGCCACCATGGGCAAAAACGTGGGCGATGACCTCACCGAGGGCAAACCCACCCTGCCGCTGATCCACGTGCTGCGTGAAGGCACCGAACAGGAACAGGATCTGGTAAAGCGCGCCATCAGCGAGAAAACCGCCGAGGATATAGACGCTGTGGTCGCTGCGGTAAAGCGCTGTGGCGCCCTGGATTACACTCGGGCCCGGGCCAGGCACTATCACGACCTGGCCCTGCAGCGGCTACAACAGCTCCCTGAGAGCGCCGCACGCTCAGCCCTGGAACAAATAACCGCGCTGTCTATCAACCGCGATCACTGAAAAAGAGCGAACTCATGGCTGCTCCCACCCATCTGAAACAACTCGCCGCTCACCCCGAACTGCAACGCCTGGCGGCCGAGCTTCAGGGCACGGCTATAGAACAACTGTTTGCCGACGACCCGGCCAGGGCAGAAAACTTCACCCTGCAGGCGGCGGGCCTGCACCTGGATTACTCCAAGCACCTGTTGCATCGCGAGGCGCGCACCGCGCTGGTGGCACTGGCACAGCAAGCCGGGATGGGTGAACGCATCGCGGCACTACTGGCGGGCGAAGCGGTAAACAATACCGAGGGGCGCCCCGCCCTGCACAGCCTGCTGCGCGCCGAGCAGGGCCCGGGCCTGGAGGATAAGTTTGAGCAGGTGAGCGCAGTGCGCGCGCGCATGAAGTTCTATGCAGATCGCCTCAATGGTGGACAGCAATTGGGCTATTCCGGGGAGATCATCACCGATGTCGTGAATATCGGCATCGGCGGTTCGGACCTGGGTCCGCGACTGGTGACCGAAGCCCTGAAACCCTTCCATGGCAATGTGAGCTGCCACTACGTGGCCAATGTGGACCCCGCCGACCTGCAGGACACCCTGCTGGAGTTAAACCCGGCGACCACCCTGTTTATCGTCTGCTCCAAGTCTTTCCGCACCGAGGAGACGCTCACCAACAGCCTGGCGGCGCGCAACTGGATGCTGCAGGCCGGCGCCGCCGAAGCCGACCTGGGAAAACATTTCCTGGCCATCACTACCAACCTGGAGGCCGCCGCGGAATTTGGCATTGCCGGAGAAAACTGCCTGCCCCTCTGGGACTGGGTGGGCGGGCGCTATTCCGTGTGGTCCGCGGTGGGCCTGAGTTGCGCCATCGCCATGGGATGGGAGCAGTTCGAGCAGTTCCTGGCCGGGGCGCGCGCCATGGACCAGCACTTCAGTGCAGCTCCTGCACAAGCCAATATGCCGCTGCTGATGAGCCTGCTGGAAGTCTGGTACGGTAATTTTTTCGGCGCTGAGAATCACGTGGTGCTGCCCTATGACAACAGTCTGCAACGCCTGCCGGACTTCCTGCAACAGCTGACCATGGAGAGCAATGGCAAAAGCGTGCGCAGCGATGGCAGTGCCGTGGACTACAACACCGGCCCGGTACTGTGGGGTTCCGCCGGCACCATGGGGCAACATTCCTTCCACCAATTACTGCACCAGGGTACCTTGCTGTGCCCGGCGGATTTTATCCTGCCGCTGACCACCCATACGGGAATGGTGGAGCAGCACCAGCGCCTGGTGGCCAACTGCCTGGCCCAGAGCCGCGCACTGATGGTAGGCCGGTCTGCCAAGGCGGCAGAGACTGCGCTGCATGCAAGGGGGATGGCAGCTGAGGAAGTAGCGCGACTGGCGCCCCACCTGGTTATGCCAGGGAACCGACCCAGCAGTGTCATCACCATGCACGCGCTGACGCCGGCTACACTGGGCGCGTTACTGGCGCTGTATGAGCACCGCACTTTCTGCAGCGGGCAGCTGTGGGGTATCAACCCCTTCGATCAATGGGGTGTGGAGCTGGGCAAGGAAATCGGTGTGGAAGTGCTGGGCAGGCTGTCAGGAGAGAGCAGTGGCGGCACCATGGACCCCGCCACCGAACGACTGATGCAGGCCTGGCAGGACGCCCGGGAATAGCATCGCACGCCTGCGATCTCAGCCCTCGATGAGGGCGAGCAAGTCCCGGGTCTTTTCTTCCATCAGGGCCCTATCACCGCGACTTTCCACGTTCAGTCGCACCACCGGCTCGGTATTGGACATACGCAGGTTGAAGCGCCACTGCCCCATATCCATACTGAGCCCATCCACATCCTCTTCCAGTACGGCATCAGCGCGGTAGCGATAACCGACCCGAGAGAGCACTGCCCCGGCATCCTCGACAGAGCGATTGATCTCACCGCTGCAGGGATAGGCAGCGACACGTTCCGCTACCATGGAGGACAGTGACTGGCCACTTTCGGAGATCAGGCCCGTCACCAGCAACCAGGGAATCATACCGCTGTCACAGAAGGCGAAATCGCGAAAATAATGGTGCGCACTCATCTCGCCGCCATAGGCCGCGTTTTCGTTGCGCATGCGCTCCTTGATAAACGCGTGCCCACACTTGGTCTGCACCGGCTCGCCGCCCAGTTGCTTCACGATTTCCACCGTGTTCCAGGTCAGGCGCGGGTCATGCACGATACGCGCACCGGGCTCGCGTTTCAGGAAGGCCTGAGCCAGCAGGCCCACCAGGTAGTAGCCTTCAATAAATTCGCCGCTCTCGTCATAAAAGAAGCAGCGGTCGAAATCACCGTCCCAGCCTATGCCCAGATTGGCGCCGTGCTCGCGTACCGCCGCGATCGCCGCCGTGCGATTTTCCGGTAGCAGCGGATTAGGCACGCCGTTGGGGAAGTTACCGTCCGGCTCGTGATGCAGCTTGATAAACTCGAAAGGCAGGTGGGGCTCCAGCATGTCGATCACGCGGCCAGCGCCCCCGTTACCCGCATCGACCACAATCTTTAATGGCTTAAGGCTGGCCACATCCACGTAGGACAGCAGGTGCTCTATATAGGCCTCATCGGTATCCAGACTGTGTAACTGCCCCGGCGTAGCCGCCGCGACAAATTCGTTTTCTTCGGCCAGGCGCTTGATATCGAGCAGGCCGGTATCGGCAGAGATGGGTCGCGATTCCTCGCGCACGAACTTCATGCCGTTGTAGTCCTTGGGGTTGTGACTGGCGGTAACTGCAATACCGCCATCCATACCCGCATGGGAAGTGGCAAAGTAAATGCCCTCGGTACCGCACAGGCCGATGTCGTAGACATCCACGCCCTGTTCCAGCAAACCCTCGGTGAGCGCCGCCTTGATCGCTTCACTGCTCAGGCGGATATCGTGCCCCACCACCACCTGCTGCGGCTTTATAATCTCCGCGTAAGCGCGGCCTATACGGCGGGCGATATCTTCATTGAGCTGGTCCGGGACCCTGCCCCGGACATCGTAGGCCTTAAAACAGGTAATTTCTTCCACAGTAGTCTCGCTCAGCTCTCGGTGTAGTAGTTTTCGTAGACGTAGTTGGTAGCCTCCACGAAGCCCGGCACGCTGCCGCAATCGAAGCGCCGCCCCTTGAACTTGTAGGCCATGACGCAACCGCGCTGCGCCTGTATCTGCAAGGCATCGGTCAGTTGGATCTCGCCATTGGCCCCGGGCTCTGTTTCCTGGAGGATGTCGAAAATATCCGGAGTGAGAATATAGCGGCCGATGATCGCGAGGTTGGAAGGCGCATCCTCCGGGGCGGGTTTTTCCACCATCTCATCAACCCGGTAAATACCGTCTTTGAGGCTTTCACCGGAGATAATACCGTACTTATGGGTCTGGTCCGCAGGCACCTCCTGGATGGCGACGATGGAACAACGGAACTGCTTGTACAGCTCAGCCATTTGCGCCAACACACCCGGCCCCTCGTTCAGGCACAGGTCATCGGACAGCAACACGCCAAATGACTCGTTGCCTATCAGCGACTTGCCGGTGAGAATGGCGTGACCCAGACCTTTCATCTCCCGCTGGCGCACCATGGTAAATATGCCTTTATCAAGCACGTTGCGAATACTGGAGAGGTAGGCTTCCTTACCACTACCGGAAATCTGGTGCTCCAGTTCGTAGCTGATATCGAAGTGATCAGCTATGGCGCGTTTACCGCGACCGGTGACCATGGCGCAGGTAGTCATGCCCGCCTCGATGGCTTCCTCCACGCCATACTGCACCAGCGGCTTGTTGACTACCGGCAACATCTCCTTGGGCATGCTCTTGGTGGCGGGCAGAAAGCGCGTGCCGTAGCCGGCCACCGGGAATAAACATTTCGTGATCATTGCAGCAAAACTCCCCTTCTATGCTGTATTAGTCTGAGCGAGACTAGGAACTACGCCCGTATTCATCCTGAAAGCGCACGATATCGTCCTCGCCCAGATAGGCCCCGGACTGCACCTCGATCAGTTCCAGGGGTATGCGCCCCGGATTGGCCAGGCGATGCTTGTGGCCCAGGGGAATGTAAGTGGATTCGTCCTCCCCCAACATGAATACCTTGTCCTCGCAGGTTACCTCGGCGGTACCGTGCACCACGATCCAGTGCTCGGCCCGGTGGTGATGCATCTGCAGGGACAGGGTCTGCCCCGGGTTGACCACGATGCGCTTGACCTGGAAACGATCCGAGGTCACCAGGGATTCATAGGAGCCCCAGGGGCGATAGACGCGCCGGTGCAGTGACACCTCCGGCCGCTCGTCTTTCTTCAGCTGGTTAACAATACGCTTGACGTCCTGCACCTTGTCGCGATGGGACACCAGTATCGCGTCGGCAGTCTCCACCACCACCAGGTCCTCGACGCCCGTGGCCGCCACCAAACGCGATTCACTGCGAAAATAGCTGTTGCGGCAATTGTCCAGGATGACATCGCCCTTGGTGGCATTGCCCTGGCTGTCGCGCTCTGCCACATCCCACAGGGACGACCAGGCACCCACGTCACTCCAACCACAATCAAGGGAAACCACAGCACCCGCGTCAGTCTTTTCCATCACCGCGTAATCGATACTATCGCTGGGGCACTGGTCAAAAATCTGCGCATCCGGTCGCACAAAATCCAGGTCGACAGTCGCACCCGCCATTGCCTGCTCGCAGCAGGACAGTATCTCCGGTGCGTGTTCGCCCAGCTGCGCCAGGTAGGTGGCGGCACGCAGCAGGAACATGCCGCTGTTCCACAGGTAATTGCCGCTATCAACATAGTCCCGCGCCGTCGCCGCATCGGGCTTTTCCACGAAGCGCTCCAGGTCGTACAGATCGGGGCTCAACTGTGGTCCGCATTTAATATAACCGTAGCCGGTTTCCGCACCGCTGGGCACCACGCCAAAGGTCATCAAGCGACCCTGTGTCGCCAGCGGCACCGCCTTGCCAACAGCCTCGACAAAGGCGCCCACATCGCGAATCAGGTGATCGGCCGGCAACACCAGCAACAGGGCCTCGGGATCCGTGGCCACCGCCTGCAGCGCCGCCAGCGCCACCGCGGGTGCGGTATTGCGGCCCTGGGGCTCGAGTATCAAGGCGCTGGCGGCAATATCCACCTCGCGCAGCTGCTCGGCAACCATGAAGCGGTGCTCCTCATTGCACACCACCAGGGGTGCACTCTCCTCGATGCCGACGGTACGCTGCAAGGTCTGCTGCAACATGGACAACTCGCCCGCCAGAGGTTGGAACTGCTTGGGATGCCCCTCGCGAGACACCGGCCATAGCCTGCTGCCGACGCCGCCGGAGAGAAGTACGGGTGTTAACATATGAATCCTTTATTATCGCTGCAAGGCCGGTGAAAAGTGTCTGCCACAATGGAGCGCTGATCGCGGGGCGTGAACAGTCGCCCATGGTAACGGAAGCCGTTTTTTTTTGCCATAGAGCGCGCTTACCCCGGGCGCAAAGCGCTGGACTTGTGTGCCTCAGCCTTTAAAATGGTAACCCTCTCTGAAGTCCTGAATGGTGTTGGGTAAGCGTCTGGCTTCAGGCCCGAGATAATTTTGCCGCTAGCGACACAACACTGGAATCTCTATGACTGGAAAGCACGCTTATAGCAAGGAAGAGCTGATCGCCTGTGGTAATGGTGAGCTGTTCGGCCCGGGCAACGCTCAACTCCCCACCGACAACATGCTGATGGTCGATCGCATCGCGCATATCAGTTCCGAGGGTGGCAGTAACGGCAAAGGCGAGATCGTCGCCGAGTTGGACATCAACCCCGAGCTTTGGTTTTTCCAGTGTCACTTCCCCGGGGACCCGGTCATGCCCGGTTGCCTGGGCCTGGATGCGATGTGGCAGCTGGTGGGCTTTTTCCTGGGCTGGCGCGGCAACCCCGGACAGGGTCGTGCGCTGGGCTGTGGCGAGGTCAAGTTTACCGGCCAGATACTACCCAGCGCCTCCAAGGTGGTCTATAACATCAATATGAAGCGCGTAATCGAACGCAAGTTGATCATGGGCATCGCCGACGGCAGCGTCTCGGTTGACGGTCGCGAAATCTACACCGCGAAGGATCTACGCGTTGGCCTGTTCTCTTCAACGGAGTCTTTCTAACGCTATGAGCAAACGAATAGTGATCACCGGTCTGGGCATCGTATCCTGCCTGGGTAACGACGCAGAGACCGTGACCCAGTCGCTCTACGAGGGCCGCTCCGGGATCAGCCTGCGGCAGGAACAGGTTGATGTCGGTATGCGCTCCCATGTGGCGGGCGCACCAAAGATAGATATCGCCGAGCGCATCGATCGCAAACAATTGCGCTTCATGGCTGATGCCGCCGCCTTTGCCTATATTTCGATGCAGCAGGCCATCGAGGATTCCGGCCTGGAGGAGACGGACATCTCCAATGTGCGCACCGGCATTATAGCCGGCTCCGGCGGCGCGTCTTCCTCCAGCCAGACAGAAGCCGCAGACATCCTGCGCGATCGAGGGTTGCGCCGGGTAGGCCCCTACCGGGTAACCCAGACCATGGGCAGCACCGTGTCCGCCTGCCTGGCAACGCCATTCAAAATCAAGGGCGTGAACTACTCCATTTCTTCGGCCTGTTCCACCAGCGCGCATTGTATCGGCAATGCCATGGAGCAGATCCAGCTGGGTAAACAGGACGTGGTCTTTGCCGGCGGCGGCGAGGAACTGCACTGGACCCTCAGCTGCCTGTTCGATGCCATGGGTGCCCTGTCCACCAAGTATAACGACACCCCTGAGCGCGCCTCTCGCGCCTATGACGCGGACCGCGATGGCTTCGTCATAGCCGGCGGCGGCGGCATGCTGGTAGTGGAAGAACTGGAACACGCCCTGGCCCGCGGCGCCAAAATCTATGCCGAGCTGGTAGGCTACGGCGCCACTTCCGACGGTTACGACATGGTCGCCCCCTCCGGCGAAGGTGCGGTGCGCTGCATGCAGCAGGCCCTGGCCACGGTGACCGGCCCGGTTGATTACATCAATGCCCACGGCACCAGTACCCCGGCCGGCGATATCCAGGAACTCAAAGCAGTACGTCAGGCCTATGAGGGCCTGGACCACATACCGGTGGTAGGCTCCACCAAATCCCTCTCCGGACACTCTTTGGGTGCGGCGGGAGTGCAGGAGGCCATTTACTCGCTGCTAATGCAGCAACAGGGATTCATCGCCGCCTCTGCCAACATCGATAACCTGGACCCCGAAGCCCAGGGCCTGCCCGTCGCCCTTACCCGTCACGACAACGTGGACCTGCAGCGTGTGATGTCCAACAGCTTTGGCTTTGGCGGCACTAACGCGTCATTGGTGTTCCAGAAATACACCGGCTGAGACGGCCGCATTAATGGGTCAGCAGGTCCAGTAACAACACCTCGACCTCATCCCCCTCCGCAACGACAGTGCCTGGCGGTACTACCGCCAGCGCATTGGAATGGCTCACTGAACTCAGCACCCCTGAACTCTGGTTGCTGAACTTCCTCGCCTGCAGGCCGCTATCCGTGTTTTCCAGGGTGACACGCAAATAATCCTGGCGCCCGCCGGGCCTACCGACACTGAAGGCAGCCCTCGCCCGAATACTGGGCGGTTGGCGCTCGCTGATACCCTGCATTTTCAGCAGAAACGGCCGGGCTACCAGGCAGAAGGTCACAAATACCGAGGAGGGGTTGCCGGGCAGCCCGATAAACGGGGTGTCACCGATGCGACCATAGGCCAGCGGCTTACCCGGCTTGATCGCCAGCTTCCACAAATCGAGGCTGCCCAGGCGCTCGACCTGGTTTTTCACGTGATCCTCC
>Ga0316187_10004124_pt1 | contig 12576 bp, 15 predicted proteins | sample CroRivburrow1_MG_FD_204927 | JGI IMG/M metagenome (GOLD analysis project Ga0316187, IMG submission 204927) | Coastal sediment microbial communities from Maine, United States - Cross River worm burrow 1 | ecosystem: Environmental > Aquatic > Marine > Coastal > Sediment | place: USA: Maine...
GCCCAGCAACATCATGACCGAAGCCACGACCCGCCCAAGATCCGTCTGTGGCGTGATGTCCCCGAAGCCCACAGTGGTCATAGTGGTAATAGCCCAATACACGCTCATCGGAATGCTGGTAAATCCTTTGTCCGGGCCTTCGATGACATACATCAACGTGCCCATGATCAGCACGACCATCAGTACGAACGACAGGAACACTAAAATCTTGTGACGCGAGGCCGACAGCGCGCGGGCCAGCGCACCATATTCGGCAACATAGTTTGCGAGTTTGAGGAGCCTGAACAATCGCAACAGTCGCAACACGCGCACATCGAGCAGCGAATGCAGCCCCGGCACCAGCACTGCCAGGTACGTCGGGAGTACAGCGACCAGATCGATGATGCCGTAGAAGCTCCTGGCATAGCGCAACGGACGACGCACACACAACAGCCGCGCAACGTACTCCACCGTGAATAAGAGGGTAAAGCCCCACTCCAGCGCAATCAGAACTGCAGCATACTTTTCATGCACCGACGCAATACTGTCGAGCATCACCACGGCCACGCTGGCAAGAATGACCCAGATCAGCGTGAGATCGAACAGCCGCCCCAGCCGCGTATCAGCTTCAAAAATGATGACGTACATACGCAGCCGCCAGCCGGCAGCGGGCCGGCCGAATTCTCGCTCGCTCGAAGCGCCAGTCTCGGGTGTAGTGCTCATGACCGATATGCTAGCAGCCTGACGAGCACCCACTGCCCTACCGGGCAACCAGACCGTTGACGCGCCCTACGCTCTCGAGAAATCACCCGAAATTGCGGACCGGGGAAGGCAGCCAATTCGTATTCATCGCACTCGCCGGTTCATGTTTGGCTGCCAGCGCGGGACGTCAGCACCCTGAACCGGCGGCCGGGCTCTTCTACTTGCAAAGTCAGTTGCTCAGACATCATGGGCAGCCCGGGTCGAGAGTTGTCCATATAATGTACTGTATGTATAATTCGCTGTGTACATCATCTGTTCATCAAATACAGGTAAAGATAAATGAGCGAGATTAGCCCCAAACATTTAGAGCGCCCTTTGGCGGGTCACCCGATTGGCGTGGTGTCGAAGCTGACTGGCATACAGCCCACGACCCTGCGGATCTGGGAACGCCGATACAACGTGGTACAGCCGGATCGTTCCAATGGCCGGAATCGCCTTTACAGCACAGAAGACATCCGTCGACTGGGTCTGATCAAGACGCTGGTAGATGCTGGCCACCCGATCAGCGTGGTCGCCCCCCTCACTGACGACCAGCTGCAGGCACGCCTGGAATCGACATCCATTCAATCACTTGGCTCACGCAGCGGCAGACAGAGAGCGTGCCCGGCCGTGATCCTGGGGAGCGCTTTGCCGGCCCGACTGAAAGACAACGAGGCACTCGAGATCGTTGCCGCCTATAGCGATGAAGCGGCGCTGCGGGAAGCCGGGATAACACATCCGGCCAGGATCCTGATCGTCGAATACCCCACCGTTCACTCCGATGCGACAGCAAGAGTTCGCTCCCTGCTCGCAGCCTGTGGCGCCAGCCACGCGGTTGTCATCTACGGATTCGGCTCACGGCAGGCGCTGGAAGATCTTGCTGTTGCCGGAATTGTATGCCTGAGGGCGCCGGCCGATATCGCGGACATCGTCAGCGCCTCTCGTCAGGCCCAGGCGCCACTTGGTCGCGCCCTGGTGGGTCGAGCAACAACAGCAGCCGGTGAGGAGGTTCCGCCGCCGCGCTTCACGCCGGAGCAACTCGCCCGTATCTCGGCGCTTGCACCAACCATCGCCTGCGAATGCCCGCACCACCTCGTCGACCTGATCAACAGCATGGCTGCGTTCGAAGCCTATAGCCGCGAATGCGAGAACAAGAATACCCAGGACGCACAGATACACGCCTACTTGCACGAAACCGCAGGGCGCAGCCGGGCCATGCTTGAAGCCGCACTGGAAAAAGTCGCCGAATTCGAGGGCATCGCCCTCAACTGACACCATTGCCGGATCAGCAACACAACGAATCCGCTGACACCTAACAAAACCTAGACGCGAAGCCGCGCCCCTGATGAGCGGCCCGCCCCTCCGCGTGATCAAGGGTCAAACCCGGCCTTGGGCCTGGCCGTGATAGACGTGTTCCCAGTTTAATTACATCCCCACCTCGGAAGCACCCTGGCTAGCCCCTCCATGGGGCAACAGCCCACCCCCCCCTGCGGGGAGCGCCTCAGCAACCCGCTTGTCCAATTTTTGTGCATATCGCACACTTTCTTTTGTTGACTCTTTGTCCATATTTGTTAAAGTTCTGTCCAACGTGAGTCGGATGGCTGGCTAAAGCGTCCAACCACCAGACTTAAAGCGCAACCAAATTCTTCCAAAGGAGATCAACATGATTAATCGTTTCATTTTCATCGTCGCAGCCATCACTGCGTCTTTCTCTGCCACTGCCGCGCCGCAGTGGTCCGCCCTGTCGGGCAACAACGCTGACGACACGTTTGTCGATCGCTCCTCTTACTCGTCGCAAGGTCACCTGATTGACGTGCAGTTGCTGCGAATCTTCGATGAACCGGTTGCGCTGGGCAACGACGCAAGCACCGGCGCCGAAGTCTATCCGCACCGATCAGTGAGACTTACTTACAAGGTCAATTGCGGTACCGGCACCCTCGCCATGAGTCAGTGGACGATGTACGACGGCAGTTTCGGCGACGGTGACGTGATTTGGGATGTCAAGGTAGAGAACGAACTTGCGTTCACCCGCGCAAACGATGAAGAAATGCTCGCTGTCATGCGCTCGACCTGCGCCAGCACCACAGCATCACTTTGACATCGCATCTCATTTGTCCATCGCGAAAAATGAAACCTAATCAGGGCTCTGACCCGTCCGTGAACGATATCGCTTAAACCACGGGCGGAACAGCTGAAAGGATGTCAAACCGGTTTCCGGTTGGACACGGTGGCCCCCTAATCCTTCATTTTCTTCAAATCCGATCCACCACTAACCTCAACCAATCAGGAGTAAGAAATGAACATTACCAAAAGTCTTTTAGCGCTAATTGTTTTCTCGACCATCACAGTATTCGGCGCGACCCAGATGGCAACAGCTGGACACCACAAATCCAAAACCATTGTTGATATAGCCGCTTCAAACGGCTCGTTCAACACCCTGGTTGTCGCACTGAAGGAAGCCGACCTGGTGGACACACTCTCCGGTGACGGGCCGTTCACCGTGTTTGCGCCCACCGATGAAGCCTTCGCGAAAATCCCGAAGGCCGACCTTGATGCGCTTCTTGCCGATAAGGCAAAACTGACCAGAGTGCTCACCTATCACGTTGTCTCGGGCAAGGTGATGGCCGCCGACGTCAAGCCGGGGATGGTGAAAACGATCGAGGGCAGCGATCTGGAGGTCACCACCAGCAACGGCGTAATGGTGAACAACGCCAAAGTCACGATGACTGACATTGTCGGCAGCAACGGAGTGATCCACGTCATTGATACGGTCGTCATTCCGAACTAATCGGGTACTAAGGGAAAAGCCGGGCCGGACATGGCCTGGCCCTTCCGCCCCAGCCATTTTAAACCCGGCAAAGTACTAGGGAACACATGATCATTTTTAGACATAAAGGAGATAAACATGTTTGACACAGCTATTTTTGGTGCAGGCCTTCTTTGCTTCGGATTGGCGATCGCCGGTGTGCTCATGACGGCACGTGAATTTGAAAGACTGGACGATCGCCGGGCGCGATGACAACTGGCCACCTTCACCAGCCGGCGTCCGAGCCGATACCGTTTACGGAAAGGATCAGCGTGCACGAAGCAACCGCCTCTGATCTGCACACGGTAAACGGGATCATTACCGAGTCCATTGTTTCATGGGGACTACCGGACCGGGTGCGCCGGCTGGCCACGCCTTCATTGACTTACAACGAATCAGACTTGAAGCACATGTCAGTGATCTTTCTGATCAACGCGGACGGCAGCGGAATCGCAATGGCAGCCTGGGAAGAAGCAAGCGGATTGGACGTCCCGGAGAACACCAAGGAATTTTTGATTCATGGCCTCTATGTGGTCCCTGCTTGTCAACAGCGTGGCCTCGGGACGAGGCTTATCGAACTGGTCGCAAACCGGATCAGCCACCGTAAAAGCGGCGGCATGACCGTTCGAGCGTGGCGAGACTCGGTTGCGTTTTTCCTGTCGCGTGGCTTTGCGCCGATAAAACCAGACAGTTCGACCGACACATATCCACAACGTCTCTGGAGATCTTTGAGATGAACATTGCCACCGGCCTGCTCGGGCTCAGCGAACAGGAATCATCATCAGCTGCGGCGCAGCACGAAAACGTCGACCCCCGCGAAGCCGTCAGATATCAGGCGCTCGCAGAAACCTGGTGGGATGAAACCGGTCCGTTCTGGCCACTTCACCGACTTAACGAACTGCGCACCGAATACCTCAAGACAGTGTTGTCCAGCATTTTCAGTCGCGATCCGGCGGACCAACAACCGCTCAAGGGATTGAAACTCCTCGATGTTGGATGCGGAGGCGGCATTCTGAGCGAATCCATGGCGCAGCTTGGCGCGCATGTTCACGGCATCGACGTCGTTTTGAAGAACGTCGAGATTGCGCGCCTCCATGCCCGTGAATCCGGGTTGCATGTTGACTACGCTGCGGTGAACGCACGCGCGCTTCGGCAACACGACGCCAAGTACGACGCAGTACTCAATATGGAGGTGGTCGAACATGTTCCGAACCCGACCGCTCTCGTAGAAGATTGTGCGGCCCTGCTGCGCCCTGGCGGTGCACTTGTCCTCGCGACAATCAACCGCACGTGGCTGTCATGGCTTTTCGCCATCTTTGGTGCAGAGTATGTACTGCGTTGGCTGCCGCGCGGCACCCATCGCTGGGACCGCTTTATCAAACCGGATGAGTTGACCAGAACTGCCGAACGATGCGGATTGCGACTTGTCGCCCGCACCGGTGTGCGCGTCAACCCAATCAACCGCCGCTTTTCATTGACGCGCCACATGGCCGTGAACTACATGATAGTCGCGCAAAAAAAACGCGAAAGTACTGCCCGCTCCGACGGCATCTGGGCCCTGGCCAAGGAACGAATTCACCCCGGCGATACGCCGAACCCGCCAAAACCAATGTGAAAGGATCATCAACCATGGATAACGATATTGTTTTTTACACCACTACCTATCTCTTCACCCGCCTGGCAGTTGTCGCTGCTTTTGCATATGCGTTCTATAGAATATTACGTCCGTCACCAATTGCAGTCCGCGGCAATCACGAGCATACAGGGGCAACTCGTCAGAGAAGAATCGTTTTTGACGATCATTGCTAGGTATACGCCGGCGCTAGGCCAACCTGCCGGAATGCACTACGACATCCACACTTCGCACCTGGACTGATGAAAAACGATCCCGAAGCCCTCGTCATGTTTCACGATGGTTCTTGCCCGTTGTGTCAGGCAGAGATTGTGATGCTGAAACATCTCAGCGGTGGCACAACGATCAGGTTTGTCGATGTTCATGACGCTGCCTTTGAATCCGCATGCGGCGGGGTAACACGCGAGCATGCACTCGAAGTGCTTCATGGACGGATCGGAGACGGGCCATTGTTGCAAGGTGTTGACGTTTTTGCTGAAGCGTACCAGCGTGCCGGTTTCGGCAGCGCAAGGTGGATCCTGACGCGCCGCTGGCTGCGCCCGTTTCTCGATTTCGGTTACCGGTTTTTTGCTGCGCATCGATCTACTATCTCGCGGCTGATCGGCCCCGTTACTCTGCGGCTGGCCGAAAGACGATATCTTCGGAAAAGAAAGCAACAACCAGCAGCGAGTGAGTGACTAAATGCAGAGCCTGCCAGCCGGATACAAGGCAATCGTCCTGGGAGCCACTGGAGCAATTGGCGGCGCCTTCGTGAAAGCGCTAACCGATACGCCCGAATGCGACTCGGTGATCGGCTTGAGCCGCCATGGCGAACCGCCACTCGATATTACCAACGAAGAATCAGTCGCCGATCATGCACAAGCCTTGAAGCCGCTCGCGCCGTTCCACCTGATTGTCGATGCGACCGGCGCGCTGCATATGGACGGCGTTGGTCCGGAGAAGAGAATCGACGATATTCAGGCCGAAAGATTGATGCGCGCATTTATGGTGAATGCGATCGGCCCTGCCCTCGTGATGAAACATTTCACGCCGCTGCTGCCAATGCACTCACGGTGTGTGTTTGCGAAACTGAGTGCTCGAGTGGGCAGCATCAGTGACAACCGGAAAGGCGGCTGGTACGGATATCGCGCCTCGAAAGCCGCACTGAACATGCTGATGCGAACAGCTGCCATCGAAGTGGCGAGAAAACGACCAGAGGCACTGATGGTCGCCTTGCAGCCTGGCACCGTTCGCTCGAACCTGACAAAACCCTTTGTGGCAGGAGATGATGCGGCCGACCCCGATACAGCGGTTGCAATGCTGCTGAGAGCGATCGATGGCTTGACCGCCAGCCGCGAAGCCCTGTTTATCGATTACAACGGCGAAACCGTTCCATGGTAACCGGGCGTTGACGCGCGCCGCGACGCACACCGTCACGGCCGGAAAAACCTCAGGACGTTTTTATCGGACAGTGGTCTTTATATGCACGAGTCCATCTCGCACGGCGTCACACGTGCAATGCCTCGGGAACCGAGAAGCCCGGCAGCACGCTATCGGGGTAAGGCGATTGCGCTTACTGCGATTTGCGCGCGTCAACAATTCTCAGGCAAGCGCGATCACTTAACCGGGCCGGTATATATCCAATCATTACCCTGCACCGCCCTGTGGCAGTTGATACAACCCGCGACCTTACCTTCTTTCTCGATCTGACCGCCGGGTGCGTACTTCACCCAGAACCAGTCGCCGGCGTCGGGGTTGTAGCCCGCTTTCCTGTACATCACGGTGACCGCCGCGAGCTTCTTCTCCGGGCGGTAGTTTTCCTTGACGATGATCGCACCGGAAGGGAGCGTTCCCTTCTTCGATTTGATTGCCTGCAGAGCGTCGTTTGATACGTACGTAGTCAGGAAAGCGCCATGCGGGTGCGCGCCTTTATACAACTTGCCTTTGCCGGGAAACAGCGGCCACGACGTGTAGTCCGACTGCTTTGTGATGTATTCAATCAACGCCTTGCCGTCGGTGGAGGGAAGGTGGCCGTCTGCTGCGACTGCGCCGATGCCTGCAATTCCGAGCAAACACAGCAACAGTCCGGATGAAATGATCTTCTTCATGCGCTTCTCCTCAGTGGTCAATATTTTAGTCGCACCTCACAAAACCACCTCAAGCGCTTCGCTTCAGGGCGTCGACCAATCACTGGTAGTTACGCAACAACCATAACAATGGATGCCCGCACCTTATTGCGCCTCAGCCAATCCGTCGACACCAATGAAGAATGACACTGGGCGGTGCACATCCTTAACCAGCGGAGCCGGGCCAAAAAAACGCGCGCAGCACCGCAGATGCCTACTACGCAACCAACGGCGTGGACAGAGGGGACGTGGCTTTGATGTGGGCAACGAGGTGCGCCGACAGATCGCGCGCATCGTCACCGACGCCGTCAATGAGCGTCGACTTGCGACGCCGCAGGAACGGCATACCCATCAGATACATGCCGGGCGATTCTGTGACGACGCCGCCATCATGGCGAACAAGACCCTTGCGATCCAGAACCGGCACGTCGAGCCACGAGTAGTCGGGCCGAAATCCGGTCGCCCAGATAATGGTCTTGATGCCGCTACGGGAAAAATCAACCAGCAACGCCGGCGATTCCTCGACTTCGGTTGCGTCGAAACGATGCGGTGCATCGATCCCTTCGGAAGCCGGATTCTCCGCAACCCATTCATCAATGGAATTGAGCAGGCGATTCATTTTGAGATCGGCCAGCGCGCACACATTTCGCAGCGAGCCGGAGAACTGGCCTTTTCCGTGATTGATACCGGCAAGACGTCCAGCCAGTTTGACACCGATTTCGGTAAGCGAATTGAGGTCGATCGTGCGGCGGTCGGGGTAGCCGGCGAGCTGCAGGGACGGCAGATTCCGCACCCTGACGATATCGTCAATGGTGTCGTAGCGTTCATCGAGCACTCCGGCGGCATCCATCCACCACTGGATGTCCTTGCCACGGTACACGCGGGGTATGCGCACATGCTCGCCCACAGCCAGCGTGACGGATCGGCCGGCGCGCTGCAGTTCGTCTGCGATCTGCGTGCCCGAGGCCGACGCGCCGACCACCAGCACTCCGCCATCCGCTATCTGATCCGGATTGCGGTACTGCATGGTCGTCAACGAGTCGACTCCATCCGGCACCGAAGCAGAAACAGACGGGACCTGTGCAATGTTGCAGGCGCCGCTGGCAATCACCACTGTGTCACATCGCCAATTACCCTTGTCGGTCGTCACTTCATAACCGTCTACATGCCGCCGCAGGGACGTTACCGTTGTGTGTGATCGTACCGGAGCTGCTATAGCCTTTGCGTAATCTGAAAGAAACGCAATAGTCTCGGGCATGGTGCGAAAGCCATCAGGATCGCTGCCCTGGTAACGATACCCAGGCAACCGGCTCTGCCAGTTGGGAGTAAGCAACCGCAAAGAATCCCAGCGCTCGGTACGCCATGAGTTGGCCGGCTCACCGCGCTCGAGCACAACGTGGTCGATCGAGTGTTTGGCGAGCCACCAGCTCATGGCAAGACCGGCCTGGCCAGCGCCGATGATTACCGTGGTCGTGCGCATTGCTCTCTCCAGGGCAACCTCCGGCATAACGTCATACAGCTTCCTTGGCAGTACATGGTTACGCAACTTCCACCGTAACGTTGGTAGGGTTGGTGATGATGTCGTACACAGCGGAACGCTTCTGCGATTGCGCAACCAGTGCCTCAATATCTTCGCGGGACGCATCCGCGTCAATGGTGTAAGTCACTTTGATACCTTCGAATCCGTTGCGCACATCCGGGTCGGCACCAAGGATGCCCCGAATATCCATCCCGGCTTCGAGGGTCGCAGTAACCGAGCGCAACTGGATCTCGCGGTTCTGTGCAACCGCCGCAACACCGGCCGTCAGGCAGCTGGCCAGACCAGCCAGTACGAGTTCAACTGGCGTGGCGCCCTTGTCAGCAGATGCGAACACTTCCGGATGATCTGCGTCGAAGGTAAACGTGCTTCTGTGTTTCTGCTCTTCACCGAGGCCATAAAAACCGTCGATGGTCGAACGGCTGTGTGTACCGCCGACCCACGTCACCGATGCACGCCATTTGAACTTGGCGGCTTCGGGCGCGTTGATCAGTGCTTCGCGAGCACCCAGCAGCGCTTCGACATTGACGCCGTTATCGACTGTTTTTGATGCAGTGGCAGTTGTCATGATGTTCTCCATTTCGTGTTGTTCGAGAATGAGCGCGTATCGTATTCGGTGCATATACCCATGTCACGGCAATACGCACGTTCGCGATATGCGAAGTTTGCCTTTGCAAATTCCAAATAGTTATGTAGGGGGGTGCAGCGGGTTCGCGAGACCAATGATTCGATCGCGCGACGCTCTGTGAACTCGACTGCGTTTGCCTGATACAGGCTCTGCGGTTTAGGGAAAATAAATATCGTGGCAGCGGTGTCGCTGCATCTGCATACGCTGAAAAGGCGTGTGCGTATTACTGAATTTCTGTGCGCGCAAAGCGGACCAGGCGCCCGCCGTCAATTGCGGGCGCCCAGGATGAAGAAATCAACAACTAGTTGCAGTTGCCGGTAAAGGTGCCCAGTGTCGTTTGGCCATCAGTATTAATTTCTCTCCAGGTACCGGACCACCGCTTTCCTGCGAACACACCTGTGCCTCCCTGTTGGGTCCACGTCCCGTAATCGTCGCCAGGCTCCATGCTCCCCGAATCGCTAATGCTATCGCCATTCTCGTTCTTTCGGGTACACGCATAAACAACTCGCGCTTTGCCGTCGGGTGTGGTCAGCACGTACCCACCGCAGGCACCGACGGTATTAAAAGGCGAATTATCGCTGGATACACTGCCACGAGCGAACCACGTGGTGAGCGTATGTCCGTCGCCAAGGTCGATCGTGTCCGCTGACTGGGTCGTGTTGGTCCAGTTGCCACTGCAGTTGTCTGCAAGTGCTCCTCCGCACGCAAGCACTCCTGTAACAAATATTAGACATGTGTACACGCGTTTCTGTTTTCTCATTACCACCTCCCAACGTGGTGCTGCTTTTATGGGCTTGGGTATCAGCAAAGCTGATTTCTCGCGGCGTAGCCCGAAATGCCACGGTTTCTTCGAATCATCAGGCGCCTTTGCGACCTTTGTTTGAAACTGTGTACCGCTGTCTCTGCGCGGCAATACATTCAGAATTGGGGAGAAACACCATGTGACATGACGACGCCGTCAGCGATCGACGGCGACGCTCTGGTTCATCAGCCAGCGCTCAAACCATTCGACCGCAGGCCCGGCAAACGCCGGGTGGTCGGGGCCCTCATAGGCATCGAAATGCCGGCCAGGCACGACGACCAGTTGTTTGGGCTCCCCGGCCCGCTTAAACGCCTCAGTCGCCGCGGCCGTCGGCGTAATCACGTCCTCACTTGCCACGATCATCATGACCGGGGTCGGCGATATTCTGTGAATCGGCGCGGTCGGTTCATAGGTGATGTGGGTTTCGAGTGACTCCACCGTGATCCCGTTCTTCCAGCTCGGCGCGTCCCGGCTTAGCCGCATGAATGCGTCATACCACTCCTGCAGCGGCCAGACGGAGGGCTGATCTTCCGGTGCGGCAACGGTGATGTAGTTGACCTTATCGTTAGCGACGGCATCGGCGCGGTTCTGTGCAAGCCAACCGAGAAAGCCGTTGCGTTGATCTGCCGGCATGGGCGCGAAGTAGGTATCCCATACATCGGCGACCGGTACCTGCGAAACCACTGCCTTGATGCGCCGGTCATAAGCCGCCAGGTAGAGTACATGTCCGCCGCTGTATGAGGTGCCCCATACACCGATTCGGCCCGGGTCAACCTCGTTGCGCAGCGACACCCAGGTAATCGCGTCGCGGTAGTCCTGGATTTGCTCGGGCCACAGCAAGCGGCCGCGCGGCTCACCTTCGCTTTCACCAAAAAAACGGTAGTCAAACACGAGCACAACGAAGCCGGCGGTTGCGAACTTGCTGGCGAAGTTGTCGAGGAGCATCTCTTTCACAGCACTGAACCCGTGGGCCATCACAATGGCGGGGCGTTTTTCCTCGGTGCTCATGCCATCAGGAACGTAATACCACGCCGCGCACTGAAGCCCCTGACAGGGAAACCGCACGTCCTGGCGCTCGTACCCGGCAGCAAACACGTGCTGCATAAACCCCAATAGCAATATGACTGACCCGATTACGAATCGACCCGGCTTCATGCTGTGCCCTCCGTTGGCGTGGAAAAGTAAAGAACATATCGCCTCCCTGCTTACCGATAACTTACCGATTGGGGATTTACCGTTAAAGGAAGTTGCTCGGACAGCGAACGCCAGGAATTGCCATTACCGCACAGTTCTGCGGCGCCACGCTTCGCAGCGTTTGACGCGCGCAATCCGTAATCTGTAATCACTCGCACGGTTAAACAGTTTCAGCGAGATGACTTCCAACCCGATTTTTTACCTTTTCAGGAGAAACACCATGAAATTCATCAAAACCACCATCGCTGCCGCCGTAATCGGCTTTTCTTTCAACGCCTTTGCTGCCGTTAACGACATCTCGGACGTGACCCACGGTTCGATTTCCAGCACGCAAAGCCACGTTGGCGGATCGCAGCCGAGCTGGAGCGACCTGAGCGCGGTGACCCAGAAGGGTGCGTCGCAGGAAGCCAAGCCGTTTGTAAAGTCTGCGGGCAACTACCGCTTCGGCGACATCAACTCGGTCACGCATAACTAACTAGTCCCGGGTTGATCGGATCGGCTTGATTTGATCAACCCAGCTCTCTCCCGAGCATGCGAGGGGCCATCAGGCAAAACACCTGTTGGCCCCTCGCGTTTTTGTGTCCGCTTTAGCACCAGAGCTGCAGCGGTGAGTCACGCGCCATAAAGAACACGCCGACACAGACCATCGACGAACGCTCCTTGCCAGCCGGCCGTTCTCAAGTCTGCTTCCTCCAGCATTGTGCCCTGCTGCGCTACTGTGCGATCATTTGCCGCGCAGTCGTTGCAGATATGGCATCAAAGAGATCAGCGATCTCGACTAATCAAAAAGGGGGAGGAGCAAGATGAATACACGATTTTTCTGCGTCGCCGCAGTTTTACTTTCGGCAACATTCGTACCCCAGTCCGGTTTTGCCGAAAACGATTCGCATGACGGAATGCATCACCAATCCGCCAAATCCGTAGAGAATCTGTCACCGGAGCTGCGTGAATTGCTGAGACAGGAAATGCAGGCCTTGCAAAAAGGCATGATTGAAGCGATTCCGGCTTACACCTCCGGCGATCTGCCGGAAGTCGCAAAGATCGCGAAGAACATGCAGGACAGCTTTATTCTCAAGCAGGCGATTACGCGCGAGCAAATGCACGAGCTTCACATGTCGCTGCCGGCGTCATTTCTGAAAATGGACAAAGAG
>Ga0316187_10004125_pt1 | contig 12574 bp, 10 predicted proteins | sample CroRivburrow1_MG_FD_204927 | JGI IMG/M metagenome (GOLD analysis project Ga0316187, IMG submission 204927) | Coastal sediment microbial communities from Maine, United States - Cross River worm burrow 1 | ecosystem: Environmental > Aquatic > Marine > Coastal > Sediment | place: USA: Maine...
CTTTCGGTCATCTCGCTCCAGCCCGGGTGATGCATACCCGAGCCTCTCGAACCATCTGGGGATTTTTTGTGGTGTTTGCATTAACTCATCAAGAAAACAAGTCGCGTACGTACAAGTTTATCATGCGGTATACACGTCCGAGATTGGTATCACGTCGTTGGCTGAGAGATTGGGCGTTGCTGCTTCTACCGTGGCGCGGGAGGGGCATGACGTAGTCTTGGCGGTGCCGGACGCGCCCAGCGACGCTAATCTACCGCTCCTTAAGGGTGCTTTAAGGTAGCTCCGGCACAATACATTTCAATCGGAGCAGATCCGATGCGTAATGCTGCCGTTCGTGGATCGGGACCGACTACACAGGGAAATGTGATGAAACTGAAAGATCAAAGAGTCATTCTGACAGGCGCCGCAGGTGGAATAGGCAATATTCTGGCAAACTTGATCGCTGATGCAGGCGCCAAAGTAGCCCTCATCGATGCAAATGCGGAGGCTCTGCAAGCATTGGCGGCATCGATCGATGGATCGCATGCGGTGCCAGCTGATCTGTCCAACGAGGAGGGATGTCAGGACGCGATACAGTCCGCTATGCAGGCGTTGGGTGGAGTCGATGTTTTGATTAATCTTGCCGGCTTGATGAGTTTTTCTACCTACGAAGATGAAGATATCAAGTGGGTGCAGCTGCTCATGCAAGTCAACCTGGTTGCGCCGATGATACTCTCGAGAGCCGTGCTTCCAGGGATGTTGGCACAGGGCAATGGGCAGATTGTCAATGTTGGGTCGATGTTCGGATCCATCGGTTTTGCCTACTTCGCAGCCTATTCAGCCAGCAAGTTTGGACTACGAGGATTTTCACAGTCACTTCGACGGGAACTGGTTGATTCACCCATTGCAGTCACCTATGTGTCGCCGCGAGCGGTAAAGACACCGATCAACACCGGCCCAATTATGCAAATGGGTGCTGCCACTAAAATGAACATGGACGAGCCTGAAGTCGTCGCGGGCAAGATTTTCAGAGCCATCGAATCTGGAAAAAAGGAAGCCTACTTTGGTTTTCCCGAGGCCATCTTCGCTCGCATTAACGGTTTCCTGCCCGGACTCGTCGACAACGGCACCAAGGCTCAAAACCGTATTGCCCGCACGTTCGCCAAAGCCAGTTAACGCGATCTTGTGTTGAACTATCGACGTCGAACCGAGTTATTTTCCAACAATGGATTTGACGGTCGCCACTATTTTTTGTCGTAACCATTGATGTGCCGGGTCATCGTCCTCCCGACGATGCCACATCAGGAAAAGACTCACAGTGTCACTCTTGAATGGCAGAGGAGCGACGTCGAGATCGCCTAGCAGTCCCATCTTCATCGCACCAAGTTGCGTGGTAATGCGATCCGTGCCCCGTATCATCGGGGGCAACGACGCAAAATTGGGAACAGAAATAGTGGGAGGGTCCAGTCGCTTGGTATCGAGTGAGGGCAGGGCCATGAAGGAGGATTCGGTATCACTGAATCTGACATCAACGTGTCTACTTTCGGCATAGTCCTTCCAGGTCTTCGGCGGCTTCCTGATTGTCGAGTCGTAAAACACTTCCATTTTCGCTCGCAGCAAAGTCACCTTTTCCAAATCCGAATCGACCGGAGGGGTCGGTGTGATCAGCATTCGGTAGCGCGCAGCGCTGAGCACGCTGACACGTGGTATACCTGAAGGGATAAACCGAAGCTGTAGCTTGACACCATCCTCGTCCATTTCTTTGAGCAATTTTGGAAAGATAAGCTGCAACGGAAAGTCGTTGCATGCGATGGTGAATTCCATTGGCTCGACGTTAGGATCGAAATCCTGCGGGGTGGAAAGTGACTTGAGGTCATCCAGAATGGCGCCCACTGGTTCACCCAATTCCCGCGCCCGGGCCGTTGATTCGATTCCCCGGCCAATACGCACGAATAGCGGGTCGTCGAATATCACTCGTAGCTTATCAAGCGTATGGCTGACTGCCGACTGGCTGACACCGAGCCTCGCTGCGGCCTTTGACACAGACGTCTCTTCAAGTACAGTCAGGAACGTTCTGAGTGTATTACCGTCCAGGCCTAAATAATCGATTTTGCTCATATGCTTTATGAGTATATATGAGTTGATTGTGATTGAGTGTGAGTCTATACCTAAGGGGTTAGAGCGCACTATTTCGATCGATTTTGTTGAACCATGGTAGTGCTGATCACACACACACACAGATTCGCGATACCCGCGAAACGCCAAGGAGCGATTGATGAATGATCAAATATCCAACCTGATCCGGGCCAGCCTGGTGTTCCTTTTTTTGCCCGGATTGGCGCTGGCACAGCATGATGCCGGCATACCTCGAGTCGAGGACATTGAGGGCCTGTATCCTGGCAAGGCGTACTCGCCATGGGCCGAGCGTTCGTTTCCGAGTCGTGTTTTCTGGGGCGAAACGCATTTGCACACAGGCCTGTCACTGGACGCCGGTCTGTTCGGCAACACAACGGGACACGACACAGCGTATCGGTTGGCACGCGGCGAACAGGTTACTTCAGCAGGTGGCCAGCCGGTCAAGCTTAGCCGGCCACTCGACTTCCTGGTCATCACTGACCACTCCGACATGATGGGAATTGCGACGGACATTCAGCGCGGGGCGCCGAACATTCTCGCAGTACCGAAAGGCAAGGAATGGGCTGAAGGTTTCGCCAAGGGTGGTCAGGATGCGGCCGAGGCTGCGTTCGACTTGATCGGCAATTTCTCTCAGGGCACGGTTCCTGTTGAATTGCTCGAACAATACAGTCCGGGCTCGCCGATTTATGACAGTGTGTGGGCCAAAATCATCAAGACTGCCGAAGCGTACAACGAGCCGGGCCGTTTTACGGCATTTATCGGCTACGAGTGGACCTCGGTGCCGAAGGGCTTCAACCTGCACCGAAATGTCATTCTTCGCGACGGCGGTAATCGGGCCCGACAAATCGTACCGATGGTCACTCAGGCCCCTCTGGGTAGCACTGATCCCCTGGACCTGTATCAGTGGCTCGAAGACTACGAAGACAATACCGGCGGGCGCGCGCTTGCAATCGCACACAACGGCAATCTGTCGAATGGCTGGATGTTCCCGGTCGACAAAACCTACGCCGGTGGCCGGGTCAATAAGGAATATGTGACGCTCCGGGCCAAGTGGGAGCCGCTTTACGAGGTGACCCAGATCAAGGGCGATGGCGAAGCGCACCCGGCGTTGTCGCCCGATGATGAATTTGCGGACTATGGAACCTGGGCTGTTGGCAACCTCGATATTACGGAACTCAAAACGCCGGATATGTTACCGCGAGAATATGCACGAGAGGCATTGAAGCAAGGTTTGGCGCTCGAGAAGAAGTTTGGTACCAATCCCTATAAGTTCGGTATGGTCGGCGCCACCGACGCACATACGTCATTGACGACTGCGGAGGAAGATAACTTCTTCGGCAAATCGACCAGTGTCGAACCCTCGCTAACACGTGCTGGTCATCCGTTCGTCAAATCGGCACTGGGCGCCTTTGAAGGCGACCAGTTGCTGGCGTCGGGCTACCAGGGAATCTGGGCAACCGAGAACACGCGCGAAGCACTTTTCGACGCGATGGAGCGAAAAGAAACCTATGCCACCACGGGAACTCGCATGATGGTGCGCTTCTTCGGCGGTTGGGATTTTGATGCCGATGACCTGCGCAATCGACAGCCCGCATTCATTGGCTACGAGAAGGGCGTACCGATGGGCGGTGACTTGAAATCGGCACCCGACGGAAAAGCTCCTACGTTCATGGTCATCGCCTTGCGCGATCCCATCGGTGCAAACCTCGATCGCCTCCAGGTCATTAAAGGCTGGATGGACGACAGTGGTGACTTGCACGAGAAAGTCTACGACGTGGCCTGGTCCGACAACCGGCAACTAAGTGCTGACGGCAAGCTGCCGCCAGTGGGCAACACGGTCGACCTCGAGGCCGCGAACTGGACCAATACGATTGGCGCATCCGAACTCGCTACGACCTGGACGGACCCCGATTTCGATGCTGACGAAAGTGCGTTTTACTACGTCCGCGTACTCGAGATCCCAACGCCGCGCTGGGTGCTTTACGACAAGGTTCGCCTTGGTGCCCATATTCCGGAAGGCGTTGAATTGATCCACCAGGAGCGGGCTTACACGTCGCCTATTTGGTACACGCCCTGAACTCCTCGTAGATCGATAATGAATAAAGGGCCCCCTCGTGGGGCCCTTTCTCGTATGCCATCCGGGAAATCTGCGAACGTCCGTGGGGATGGCGAGGCCCACCAGCTTCCTCAAGGAAAAACGAGGCACCTGCGTACAAGGTTATCATGCGGTATGCACGTCCGAGATTGGTATCACGCCGTTGGCTGAGAAATCGGGCGTTACTGCTTCTACTCTGGCGCGTGTTGTCGACGAGCGCAGCGCGGTGAGTTCTGATAAAAGGCCCGCCGCAGATACGGCGGGCCTTCAGCTGGATTCAGATCAGCTTATTTGGAACCCATGGCGCTATAGATCATGTCCTTGGCGTCGCCGATCGTAAAGCTGGCGGCTTTTTGGCGTGGTGGGAATTCCTCGAATGTCGCCAGGAATCTCGTCGTGTAGGCTCCCGCTGGCAGCATCAGATAGGCCCGATCAATGTACCAGTCCCAATAGGTGTTGGACGTGATGTTCGCGCGCTCGTAAGGGTCGCGGCGCAGGTTGAACAGCAGTGGAATGCGCAGCTCGGTCCAGGGTTCGGCCCAAGCCTGCAAGGTCTGCGGGTAACGATGCTCGAGGAAGATGACCTTCCACTCATCATAGCGCAACGCGGTCAGATCACCGTCATCCGAGAAATAAAAGATCTCTTTACGCGGCGCTGTTTTGGTTTCACCGGTCAGGTAAGGCAGGAAGTTATAGCCATCCAGATGCACCTTGTATTTGCGTCCGATTGCCTTAACACCACCATCTTTCAGCTGTTCCTTGATGTCCGGGTTTCCAGTCACGGCCATATAGGTTGGCAACCAGTCCATGTGGTGCATGATCTCGTTGCTGATGGTGCCGGCCTCGATCTTGCCGGGCCAGCGCACCATTGACGGCACACGCCAGCCACCTTCCCAGTTGGTGTTCTTTTCACCCCGGAACGGTGTCATTGCCGCATCTGGCCAGCTGTTAATATGCGGACCATTGTCAGTTGAATAGTGCACGATGGTGTTGTCGGCGATACCCAGCCTGTCCAACAAATCAAGAAACTGACCGATATGCATGTCATGTTCGATCATGCCGGCCTGATACTCATCCACATGCCTGCCGACAATTTCGTCCGCCTTGGTGCGCATCTCATCCTTCACGTGAGTCCGGGCATGCATACGAGTACCGTTCCACCAGACGAACCACTGCACGCCTTCATTGTGCTTGCGCTCGATAAAGTCGATGGCGGCAGCAACTGTTTCGTCATCCACAGTTTCCATGCGTTTTTTGGTCAGCGGCCCGGTGTCCTCGATTCGGCCGTCGGCGTAGCTATGAATCACCCCACGCGGGCCGAACGCCTCGAGGAATTCTGCACTCTGCGGGTAATCTTCATTCTCGGGTTCTTCTTCGGCGTTCAAGTGATACAGATTGCCAAAAAACTCATCAAACCCATGATTTGTCGGCAGCATCTCATCCCGGTCGCCCAGGTGGTTTTTACCAAATTGACCCGTGGCATAGCCCTGGGCCTTCAGCAGGCCGGCAATGGTCGGGTCTTCGATCTGCATGCCTTCTGTGGCGCCTGGCATACCAACCTTGGACAGACCTGTCCGGAACACCGACTGACCCGTGATGAAGGATGATCGACCGGCGGTGCAGGACTGTTCAGCATAGTAATCGGTGAAAATCATGCCTTCTTTGGCAACACGGTCGATATTGGGCGTCTGATACCCCATCAAGCCCATCGTATAGGCTGAGATATTGGACTGACCGACATCATCGCCCCATATCACCAGAATGTTCGGTTTACCTTCATCCGCGTTTGCAGACGAAAACTGCAGCGTCAGCAGCAGCGAAGTCAAAATCAAGCTTAGTCTACTCATGGACAACTCCGTGGTTTGTTTCATGGCAGGTGGTTTCTTCTTTTTCTTTCAGTGATTCAGTTCGTTCCGGTTGGTTCAGCATTGCAGCGTTGCGTCGTGTACCTGATCGGGCTCATTCAAGCCTCATCTCGGCAACGATCCCGTCGAACTTGCCGTCTCGTTTCATCTCCTCGAAACTTTCGGTCATTGATTGGGCAGCTTTTTCACTTGCGGCCCCGAGTGCAAACGCCAGCGGTTCATCTCTTGGCAACGCCGAATCCGCAAGCTCAAATCCGTTACTGCGAATCATCGATTTGAGGCTGTCGACGTACTCCTGGCCGCGTTCTGAGTAATGTATCAATCCGTCAGCCAGTGTGAGTGAATTCAGCGGTTTGCCGTCTTTTCTCAGTGCTGCCCGCAGCTTTCGAAAGTCTTCATAGGCGGGGTGCGTGCTCAGATTCAGAAAGTAACCTCTCACACTGTCGAATGGCCATGCGAAGGTAGCGATCTTATGATCACCCAGCTCTTTACGTTGCTGCTTGGGGGCCATGCCCTCACCGCCATAGGTCCATTGCCCAAACAGCGCGTTGCCTTCGACGGCGAATCTTGAAGTACCCCAACCACTCTCATAGGCTGCCTGTCCGATGGCCAGGCCGGCCGGAATTTCGTCCAGTCGATAGAGTAATTCGTCAATGATTGTTAGCCACTCCGCCGAATCAGTTATTACACTGGCTTCCTGTTCAGTCTTCACTCGAAGCGCAACGGCAAATAGCCGCAAGTTCTCCAGGTTTTCGCCCTGCGGAGCCTGTCCATTTTTCATCTCAGCGGCTCTCTCCTCGAGCCATGCCCTGCGTTGCCGAACTAACCAATTGGCATGCGTTACAAGCGGCAACAGACAACGGTAGAAAAACTCCTTTTTTACCTCGACAGGCATTTGCTCAGCCGTTTCTCGCCAGTCGGGAGAAATGGCGATCAGAAGCGTTCGAGGGACCTGCAGCTGCTCAGCACGAAGATCCGTCCCCCACCAACCAATCGATTCCATCCAGGCAATCGATTGCTCATGGCCTGCAAACACCCGCACATCCTGGGCATTAACATTGGCTGAGGAAAAGAGTAATAACAGTGAGGTGAGCAAGAATGTTTTCATGAATTTCACTTGGTTTGGACTTTCTCCGCCATCGTACGAAAAGGGGCCACCTGGACCCCTTTGTGTGTATGGCACTCCTCAGGAGTGTTCGGACCTCTGTTACTCTGCCATGAGGCTTGAGAACGTATCGATCAAAGCGTTTTCAACGACGCCAGCAAGCAGCAAGCTTGGGCTTTCCTTGCACAGCCGGCCGATCTCGTTGTAATACTCGATTCGAACCGCCTCCAACTCTTCTGCGGGCAGAGCCTCCATCTTCGCGATGTCGAAACTGTGATTGATGAAACCGATCGCGGCGAGCTTATTCACGATGTCGATGTAGGCGTCCGGGTCCTCGTTAACGTTGTTCCACGCGCCCTCGCAGCTGAGGTGTAGGAAAGGGCTCGCTTGTTCGATGTACTGTTCGGCGGTCAGGTATCCGTCATTGGGTTCTTCTGCGACAGCTGCGGCCGACAGGCTGAGGATAACGGCTAATATAGCGATATTGAACTGGTTCATGGGTTGCTCCTGATTATTCCTGGTTTGTAGCTGTACACGCGTCAACGAATGTCCCTATGACCCTTCGTTCTGTTTCGCCTGTTGCGCCTTTTTCTTTTCTTTCTTCTTGTCCTTCTGCCCGCCGACAGCCGCGCCCGTTGCGCCGCCATAGACAGCGCCCTTGGCCGCTCCCTTCACGCCGCTATGCAGAAGGCCAACACCGGCGCCCGCCGCAGCACCTCTCTTAGCTTTCTTTTTGGTCTCTTTCTTCTTGCCATCTTCCGAAAGGGCGCCGGCGCCAGCGCCAACAACCGCTCCCTTAACAGCGCCTTTACCACCACCTGCGATCAGGCCAACGCCGGCGCCCGCCGCAGCGCCCTTGGTCGTTTTGTCAGCAGCCCATGTGGGGCTGGATGAAGTTATCAGAAAAATGAGTAATCCCAGTCTGAGTGTTGAATGCGCTGGAATCTGCATGGGCTCGCTCCTTGATCGATGAAAAGTCATACGGATGTCGTAAGTGGATTCAAAACCTGCAGCTAGACCACGTCAATCCGGAATACAACCTATGCCCTGATTAACGGGGCTGACGATATTTGGAATAGTATGATGACCCCCAACGCGATAAACCACGAAGCCTTGTATGCCAGTTTCGAACGCTGATTGCAGAAGCAATTTCGAAAAATGTTGGACTCCGGGTCTCTGTTACCTGTTTCTTCTGATTCCGTTCGTCGTGACTGCAGGTGGATGTGCTCCAGTGCCCGTTGTACCGGACGATTCCGACACGGTAGCAACAGTTTTTGCCGACGTTGGCTCACCGCAGGTAACAGACGGGCGTGCTCGTTTCCGGGAGGTTTTCTGCGCGGTCAACGCGGATCATGGCCGAGACTTGCCGGACTATCGCCCTTGTGAAGAATCACTGCGCGTGCTGAGTCCCGAACCATCCCCGAGCGGTGAGAGTGTCTCGCTGAGTGATCAACAACCAGTCCTGCACATCTATTCTGTCCTGGGGTTCGGCGCCGATTGTTTCGCGCCGATGCTCGCCGATGAGGATTCCGTGTTAGAGCACCTTCGTACCCTGGGCCATGCCGTCGAGATGGTTCCCATTGAAGGGTTGGCCAGCACGGAACTCAATGCTCGAGTTATTCGCGATTCAGTCATGGCGTCCGCCAGTGATACTTCGGACAGCCCGGTCATCCTGTTCGGGTATTCGAAAGGAGTCGCGGATATTCTCGACGCTCTGGTCACTTACCCGGAACTGACGCAACGGGTTTCTGCGGTGGTGAGCCTGGCCGGCGCCGTCGGCGGCTCGCCACTTGCCGTTGATGCCACGCAATGGCAGGCAAGTCTATTGGCCAAAATTCCCGGTTCCGGCTGCGACAAATCGGACGGCGGCAGTATCGATGCAATGCTTCCTGATGTACGCAAGGACTGGCTTGCCAACCATGCGCTTCCCGATACCGTCAGGTACTACTCGATACTGGCTATGCCAGAGCCAGACAAGGTCTCGAAGATTCTGAAAATTACCTACAACAAGCTGGGCAAGATCGATGTCCGCAATGACAGTCAGATTATTTTCACCGACCAGATCATTCCGGGTTCGACGGTTCTCGGATTTCTCAATGCGGATCATTGGGCGGTGGCCATTCCCATCGCTCGCTCACATCCACTGGTCGCGAAGTCGATGGTCAATCACAACGAGTTTCCCCGAGAAGTGCTGAACGAAGCAATCGTCCGCATCATTCAGCAGGACCTGCGCTAGCCTGGCTGATATGTACTTGCCCGTATTGGCGAGCTCACTCAAGTGGACATATTCTCGCTGGATAATCAGGAGCGAGGCGTAATGATGAAAATGACAATAAGCAGAGGGATATTTCTCGTAGTTTCCATTTTTTGTCTGTCGGCGGTCAGTATGGGCGACGAAGTGATGGCAAGACTCTCGGACAAGGATGTTGTCGCATTGACCAAGAATCTCGGCCAGCAGGAAAAGAAATTTGATCGCGCGCTTGACTCCAAGTTCAAGCGGAGCGTTCTTCGTGGTTCAGGCATAGAAATTGACGTGCAAACCTACCTGGCTGATCTGGCAGAAGCGATCCAGATACACGGCAAGCGATTCACGGGCGACTACGCGGCCAGTACTGAAGCAACCGAAGTGCTGCGGCGTGCTGATTTCATGAATTCCTATGTTCACAAGAATCCGTCGATGAAGGGCGCAAATGAGTGGGATGTGTTCGGATCCGGTCTGCAGCAACTCGCGGCTGCCTACAGTACGAGCTTTCCATTACCAGAGGATGCTGTCATACGGCGTATCGGAGACGGCGAACTCGAGGACGCTGCGACGGCCATCAACAAGTTTGCCAAGGGCATGGAGAAGTCCATAGGCGGGCAAACCAAGAAAAACAAGGCCTTGGCGGAACCGGTTAAAAGCATCAAGGCCGATCTGAAAACGATGGGTGACATCAGCAAGACCCTCGCGTCTCGCGTCCGTTCGGGCAAGCCGGCGTCTGCCGAGGCCAGGCAACTCCTGGAGGCGGTCGAGCGGGTCGATGCCCTGGTCGGTACTGAGGGCATGCCCGACGAAGTCGTTGCGTCCTGGGAGGCCGGTGCATCGAGTATCCAAAAGGTTGCCCAGGCATATAGCCTATAGCTGAAGGGCCCTCAAAGACTCAGATCCACGTGCGGGTATTTCTGGAAACTCAGAAATACCCGGTGATGTATAAATTAATACCGGTAATTCGATTGTCGAAATCGAAGCGCGATTTGCGCGCGTCCTCAACAACCTTCAGTGAGTTGCTGCCGAGACCAACGCCGAAACCAAAGTGTTGCAGCGCACGGTACTCAACGCCGAGCAGCAAGTCTGAATACGTACCCTCCCAGTCGCCGACTGATAGCGAAAACACCTCGGTTTGCAGGAACCAGTACAACTTGGGTGTAACGTCATAGCCAATTCGGAAGGAAACGACCGGTAAAGGTACGACACTATCGGCTCTGGTGGTGCTCACAGGATCGCCGATCACCGTCGCTTCCAGATCGATCAGGATATCGGTCAGATGTACTCCGGCACCTACGGATAATTCAACCTTATCGCTGTGATAAAAAGACCACCGATAAGCGAATTTGTAGATGTCGTAATTCAGTGATGAGGCAACGCCGGCACCGAGCGGGATTATGGTTTGGCTGCCATCCCGGGCAAGCCACTCGATATCCTTCTGTATCGACCGTTCGCCATCGGATGAAATGCGATACCACGAAAAATCCAGCGCATGTTTGTCCGTAATGCGGTAGCGGCCATCCAGGCGAAATACGGTCTGTTCTCCTTGCCAGCCGAGGGTGTCTTCGGGACTGAAGGCGACGCCAAGGCCAGCGGATTTGCTGGTCAACGAGATGGTCGAGTCATATTTGAAGACTGAGAAACCACCTGCGGAGATCTTGAGCTTGTCAGTGTTCTGGGCATGCGCACCGCTGAAACTCAGCACAATCATCGCAGCACATAGCAGGGACGCAGTGTTTTTCCAGGATTGAGATTTCAATTTTGCTCCTTTGGGACGACCTTTAATACAACGTTCATGACGTTTTGCATGAAACCGCGACTGGGTTGGCTACTCGATGTTGTGTCGGAATTTACCCATTCGAGCTTGCCCTTTTCGTTTAGTGTCACTTGCCACGAGTTTTCGCCGTGCATGTCCCGCAGTATGACCTCTCGGAGGGACGCGGCAAGCCCAGCACTGTCAATTATCGCCCCCATTTCAGTGTTGATGGCGGCTGAACGCGGATCGAGATTCATCGAGCCGACGAATACTCGTTTCTGGTCAATCACTGCCGCCTTTGTGTGGAAAGCGACAAACTTGCCGGAGAAGGGTGGAATTTCGACTAACGAACGGATCTCGGGGTCCGCGCGAAGTTCGTACAGGCTGACGCCGGCATCAATAATTGGCTTACGCCATTTTTCATAGTGGCTGTTGACGGCGGGCAGGTCGTGCGACTCCAGTGAGTTTGTAAGAATGCGAACGTCAACGCCCCGTCCGGTAAGTCCCTGCAGAAACTCCATGCCTGGTTCAGCGGGAACGATATAGGCATTGGCAATCAGGAGCTCACTCTCTGCCTGGTCGAAAAGGGCAAACATGTGCCCGATCATGCTTTGGTCGACTTCAGTTGCAGAGACCTCGTCGTATACGAGGTGTCCGGAGCCCGGATGCGAGTGTTGTAGCAGCCATTCGAATTCTGCAGTCCAGTCTTTGGGTTCGCGCGCAAAGGACTCGAGCTCTTCCGCACTGCGCGTCCTGTCGGTGACTCGCTGCCAGCCAGCCTCTGCGGCTTCTGCATCGGGTTCTGTTGTCAGGTTTTCCGCAGATGCAATCCACTCGCTGTTCCAGAAGTGGTCAAACATATCGTTCGCATCCTGAGCGATAGGTCCGACCGCCAGGACATCGAGATCATGGAAGTTAAAATCTTCGGAGAGCCCGAAATAGTGATCACCGATGTTACGGCCACCGAGTATTGTGGCGAGACCGTCTGCAATAATCAGCTTGTCGTGCATTCGAATGTTAAGACGCTCCATTTGAGCGATCATTTCGCCTGCGCGCGATGCAACGCTTCGTTTTTTCCAGGGATTGAACAAACGTAGTTCGATATTCGGGTGCGCTTGAATATCAGCCAGGCCCTGGTCCAGCCCCATCATCAAGAGATCGTCAATTACCAGTCGTACGTGTACACCACGCTCCGCGGCCAGAACCGCACGCTCCAGGAGCAAGCTGCCAACGATGTCCGGGTACCAAAGGTAAGTGACGATATCGAGCGATGAGACGGCGGAGTCGATTATCGCCAGGCGCCAGTCGAGGGACTCGCGACTGCCATCCAGCAGGTAAAAGCCGGAATTAGCAGCACCGTGCTGCTCACCAATCCGTTGCGCGGCGTCCGCCA